>Ga0209698_10000083_pt1 | contig 87725 bp, 68 predicted proteins | sample LitLauG_LLR_2012_FD_187203 | JGI IMG/M metagenome (GOLD analysis project Ga0209698, IMG submission 187203) | Freshwater sediment microbial communities from Pennsylvania, USA - Little Laurel Run_MetaG_LLR_2012 (SPAdes) (version 2) | ecosystem: Environmental > Aquatic > Freshwater > Creek >... | reverse complement strand
GAGGCTCTCCAATCCATTGGCGGCCGGATACGCACGGCGAAAAGTCCGCGAAGCCCCGGCCGCCGCAACGAACCTTCTTCCAATCTCCGGGCACACGTGTCTCTGCCCGAGCTCTCAACCCTGAACTGTCCGTGCCCGGTATGATGATAGTAGAATCCGTGCTCGCCATCGCGGTGCAACGCGCCGCAGCCGTCTCGGTTCTGGTCGCGGCTGCCACCGCCTTCGCCCAAGGCGCATCCAACGAGGTTCACCTCCTGGATCCATATCTGCCGGCTTGGCTCGCCATCGGCGGGCAGTTGCGAGGCCGCCTGGAAGTGCCTGCCGGGGCGGACCTCGTGCCGGGCTCTGGCGACCCTTACCTGCTCACGCGCCTGCGTCTGAATGTCGCCGTCCGGCCATGGACGTGGCTCACCCTCTTCGCCGAGGCCCAGGACACGCACGCCCTCGGCTATGATGGAACCCCGCCGGCCACCATGCAGGATCCGCTCGACCTGCGTGCCGCCTACCTTGAGCTGAAGTCCGGTGGCGACCGCGGCATCATTTTGCGAGCCGGGCGTCAGGAGATAGCCCTCGGCAACTCGCGTCTGATCTCCATCGGTCCGTGGAGCAACACGGCGAAGACGTTCGACGCCATCCGGACGGCATGGTTCCGGCCCGGCCTGCGTTTCGAGCTGATCGCCGGTTCCCTGGTGCAAGTCGATGGCGCCCGTTTTGACCGGCACAAGCCCGGAGAGCACTTCTACGCCTCCTACAACACCTTGAGCAAGTTGGTGCCGCTCAGCCAGCTTGAGCCGTACTTCATCGCCAAAACGGTAGTGGGTGTTGCCGGCGAACTCGGGTCGCGCGGCCGCGCGGTGGTATATACCGGGGGCATGCGCTGGACCGGCGCCTTCGCGCGGCGCTTCGATTACAGCGCCGAGATGTTGCGCCAATGGGGCGCTTGGGCCGCCGACCGCGTCCGGGCCGCCGCCGGCACCTACACTTTCGGTTGGACCATCCACGATTCGCCGCACCGCCCGCGTGTCAGCGCGGACTACAGCTTCGGTTCCGGCGACCGCAACCCGGCCGATGGAACGCGCGGCGCGCTCGACCTGCTCTACGGCAACAATCAGCCGTTTTTCAGTTACACCGGAATGTTCTGCTGGCGGAACATCCGCACCTTGCGCGCCGGCGCCGATTTCAGCGCTCGCAAGAACGTGAAGGTAGTGCTCGACTACCGCGACTTCTATCTGGCCACAGTGGCCGACGCCTGGTACAACTCCGCCGGAAACCGGATCGTGCTGAATCCCAAGGCCGCCAGCAGCCACGTGGGCGAAGGCCCCGATACCCAGTTTGTGTGGACCGCCGGCCCCTACGGGCAGTTTACCGTGGGCATGGCAAAAGTGTTTGCGGGAGCGTACCTGCGCCAGTCAGGCAAGGGCAGCGGATACCTGTACCCTTATCTGGGCTGGGGGAAACAGTTCTGATCAACTCGTTAGCGCCCGGCCCGGCCGCGCCGTAATACACTACGGCTAGACCCGATCGGTTCGTGCATGAGTGAAGACCAGCCTGCGAGTTTCATCCGAAGCAAGTTCCAGCTCGTTCGTGCCCAGGATATCGTTTGGATCCTGCTCTTCGTGGTGCTGGCCGCCACCAGTGAGTTTGTGGACCCCTACTCCCTGGTCCCCCTGGCAGCCCTGGCGCTGGCGCAGGTGCTGGAGCCAAAAATCCCGGCGCTGGCATCGACGCGAGGCCGGATCCTCTGGATCGTTTTGAAACTGCTGCTGGGGTATCTGGTCATCGGCTACACCGGCTCCATTGAAAGCCATTTCTGGCTGGTGCTGCTGTTGCCAGTGGTCACCGCCGCCGGGACCTTCGGCGTGGTCGGAACGTTGGTCTTCTCGATCGTCGCCAGCGGCGCCTATCTATCCTTCCTGCTGTACATCAACTGGAGCCAGATGACCGTGGAGGGGCAAGACATCGCCGAACTCGTGGCGCGCGTGGCCTTTCTGGCGATGGCCGGGAACCTGGCCAACACCCTGGCCGAGGACCTGCGCATTCAATCCGAGAAACACCGGCGCACCGCCGAGCAGTTGGCCGAAGCCAATGTCCATATCCAGCAGGCGGAGGAGGCGGTGCGGCGCTCGGACCGCCTGGCCGCCCTGGGCCAGCTCACCGCGGGGCTGGCGCACGAACTGCGTAACCCGCTGGGCACCATCAAAGGATCCGCCGAAGTGCTCAGCCGCCAGGTGGGCGCCGAAAACGAAGTGGTGCGCGAGTTGGCCGGTTTCATTTCCTCGGAGGTGGACCGCACCAATTCGCTGGTCACCCGCTTTCTGCAGTTTGCCCGCCCGCTGCAGGTGCGCTTGGAAGAGGCGGACCTAACCCAAACGCTGGACCGCGCGATTGCCGCGGCCGAGCGCGAGGCGCCTGGCATTGCCATCTACCGCAACTATGCGCCCGAGCTTCCGCCGTTTCCGTTTGATTCGGAACTGCTGGAGCGCGTCTTCTACAACCTGGTGCTCAATGCCGCGCAGGCCACCGCGCCGGGCGGCGCGGTGACCGTCAAAACCAGGGCCGCCGCCGGCGGCACGGCCGAGATTGCCGTGATCGATCGCGGCGTGGGGATCGACCCGAAGCAGCGCAACAGCATCTTCAACCCGTTCTTCACCACCAAGCCCGCGGGCGTGGGCCTCGGTCTCGCCATCGTTTCCAAGATCGTCGACGAACACGGCGGTAAGATAGCAGTGGAGAGTGAGCCGGGAAAGGGCAGCATTTTCCTGGTGATCCTGCCCATGGACCGCGCGCGCTCCCAAACCCCGGCATGAAAAAGCGCATTCTGGTGGTCGAAGACGAAGAGAAGTTGCGGCGCGTCATCGAACTGCAATTGGCATCGGCGGGCTTCGAAGTAGAGAAGGCCGGCGCGGCGGAGGAAGGTCTCAAGATCGTGGACCGCGCCGACCTGGTGCTGACCGATCTGAAACTGCCCGGCATCGATGGCCTGCAGTTGCTGGCCCTCATCCGCCGGCAGAATTCGCAAGTGCCGGTCATCGTGATGACCGCCTTCGGCAGCATCGAAACCGCCGTGGAATCGATGAAGGCCGGAGCCACCGATTTCCTGCTCAAGCCGTTCTCGCTCGATCACCTCCTGCAGGTGGTCAACAAGGCGCTGGAAGTGCGCGCGCTGCGCGACGAAAACCGCCAGCTGAAAGAGGAACTGGGGCGGCGTTATGAGTTCGACAACATCATCGGCCGCAGCGGCCCCATGCAGGAGATTTTCGCCACCATCGAGCGCGTGGGGCCCACCCGCGCCACCGTGCTGCTGGCCGGCGAAAGCGGCGTGGGCAAGGACCTGATCGCCCGCGCCATCCATTTCCACTCGCCCCGGCGCGACCGGCCGCTGGTCAAAATCAACTGCAGCGCGATCCCCGAGAACCTGATGGAAAGCGAGCTGTTCGGCTATGACAAGGGTGCCTTCACCGGAGCCAACACATCCAAGCCGGGCAAGTTCGAACAGGCCGACACCGGCACGGTCTTCCTGGATGAAATCGGCGATGTGCCGGGCGCGATTCAGGTCAAGCTGCTGCGCATCCTGCAGGAACGCGAGTTCGAGCGCTTGGGCAGCAACGTGACCCGCCACATCGATGTCCGCGTCATCGCGGCCACCAACCAGGACCTGCGCGCCGCCCTCGAGCAGGGCACGTTTCGCGAGGACTTGTATTACCGGCTCAACGTAGTGCCGCTGAACATCCCGCCGCTGCGCGAGCGCAAGCAGGACATCCCGTTTCTGGCCAGCCATTTCGTGAAGAAACTGGCGCCCGATGCCGGCTGCCTGGTGGAATCCATCTCCGATGCCGCCATGGAAAAGCTGATCGCCTACCACTGGCCCGGCAACGTGCGCGAGTTGGAGAACGTGATCGAACGCAGCCTGGTGATGGCCACCGGCGCGCAACTCGAAGCGGTCGACATCAAACTGGAGAGTGCGCCTCGCCCCCGCCCGCAGAGCGACACGCATTTTCTGCCCGAAGGTCTCAGCCTGGATCAATACGAGCAACAGATCATCCGCGAAGCTCTGCGCCGCGCCGACGGAAACAAGAGCCAGGCGGCGCGCATGTTGGGCCTGACCAGAAATGCGCTGCGCTACCGCCTCACCCAGATGGGCATGGAAGGGTAACGTAGTACAGGCATTCCGGGCCTGTCTTCTTTTCCAGCCATTCTGTGCCAAGATGGACGTGATGAGCAACGACGACCAGCCGGCGCCCCTGATCATGGAGCGGATCGGCAAGATCGGCGACAGTGACCGGCGGTTCGATCTGGAGTTTTGGCAGCGTCAGGGGTCCACCGCAATTTTTGCCGCCGCCTGGGAAATGGTGGTTGAGGCTTACCGCTGGAAACACAAGAGTGAATCCGAACTCGCATTTCAAAGATCTGTTGAATGCATTAAATCGATGCGGGGCTAAATACCTGATCGTCGGTGGCTATGCCGTAATGCTTTACACAGAACCCCGTTACACCAAAGACCTGGACATCTGGGTTGAGCCCACAGCCGATAATGCGAACCGGGTTTTTCGCGCCCTTGCCGAGTTCGGCGCACCGCTCGCCGGCATTCAGGCGCAGGAGTTTGCGCTGCCGGATGTGATCTATCAATTGGGCGTCGCTCCGTCCCGTATTGACGTCTTGACTTCCATCGGCGGCGTCAGTTTTGAGGCCGCCTGGGGTCGCCGAAAGGAGGCGGACTTCGGCGGCGTTCCGGCACTCTTCCTGGCCATCGACGATCTGCTGATGAACAAGCGGGCAACCGGCCGGGCTACCGACCTCGCCGATTGCGAGCGTCTGAAGGAGGCTAAGGGCATCTGACCGCCTGAGGATCGCCCGACCGCGCCCGACGCGCCGGCATCCGGCCACCGGCCACCTTTGGCCTTCCCCTTGCATCAACCGCCGGGTGTGCCGCCGAACTCCCGGATCTGCTTATTCCTTATTGGTTTCCCAGGTTCCGACCGTGCCGAATTCTCACAAGGGTGTGGCGGCCGGGCATCACTCCAGGAGGCGGGATCGACGGCGCGCAACGCTTGCTATAATTGAGACTTAATTCCACATCGTTAGGGCGTCCATCGACATTGCGCATGAAGTGCATTTCAGTATTATTCCTCTGTGCGGCGGCTTCGTTCGCCGCCGATTTTACTACCGGACAGGCTGCCCGGCTGGTGATCGGACAGCGAACCTTCACCGATCAGAACTACAATTCCAGCGACACTATCGTCGGCGGGGTCAGCGGGCTGGCCTATGCCGCCGACACCCTGTTCGTCGCCGATTCCAATCGCGTCGGCGCCTCCCCCAGCAATCACCGGGTCCTGCTGTTTCAGAACGCCTCCGGCCAGTTCCCAAGCCCCGGCGCCGAACTCACCTACAACCGCAAGTGCCCTGTCTGTGTCGGCCAGGCCAACGTGGTGCTGGGCCAGCCTGACTTCACCACCACCACGCTCAGCATCACCGCCAACCAAAACTCGTTGCGCCTGCCGACTTCGGTGGCCTCCGATGGCGTGCACGTGGTGGTGGCCGACACCGACCACAACCGGGTCCTGATCTGGAATCGCATTCCCACGGTCAACAATCAGCCGGCTGACGTAGTGGTGGGGCAGCCTGGCTTTACCACCACCAGCATTCCCGGGAATGTTCCCAACGCCAAGGCCATGCGCGGGCCGCAAGGTGTCTGGATCCAGAACGGCAAGTTGTACGTGGCGGACACCCAATACAACCGCGTCCTCATTTTCAATCAGATCCCCACCAGTAACGGCGCCGCCGCGGATGTGGTCCTGGGCCAACCCGATTTCAGCACCTTCGTCGAGCCCGACCTGACCCAGCAAAAGACCGGCGCTACCTCCCAGAACCTGCTGAATCCGGTGGCGGTGACCTCGGACGGCACGCGGCTCTTCGTCACCGATCTCGGCCACAACCGCGTCCTCATCTGGAACTCGATTCCCACTGCCAACAACCAGGCGGCGGATGTCGAGATCGGCCAGCCCGACATGGTTAGCGCCGTTCCCAACAACGCTTTCTCGACCGACCCCAACGACACCACGGTTCCCCCGAAGCAGACTCCGGTTCTGTGTACCACCTCCAACGGCACCGATACCAATAGCAATCCGACCTACCCGAACTACTGCAACGCCACCATCAGCTTCCCGCGTTTTGCGCTTTCCACCGGTACCAAGCTGTTTGTCGCCGATGGCGGCAATGACCGCGTGCTGGTGTTCAACACCATCCCCACGCAGAACGCGGCCTCGGCCGATTACGTAATTGGCCAGATTGGCGGGTCGGTGAACCAGGCGTCGGACGCCGCCGATTCACTGCGTACGCCGATGTCGCTCGCCTGGGACGGCACCAACCTATACGTGAGCGACGCCTACAACCGCCGCATCACGGTCTACTCGATGGCCGAAACCGTAATCCCTTACGCCGGCGTGCGCAACGCCGCCAGTTTCGACATCAAGGCTCGGGGCAACGTAGCCATTGCGGGGACCATCACCGCGGGCGACTCGATCGATATCAATGTCGGCGGCACCAGCAGCACCGATTCCGCGGGGGCCACTACCATCACCGGCGGGGCCGACTATAAATACACCATCGTAGCCGCCGACACGATCAACACCATCGTCACTGCGCTGGTTTCGTTGATCGAGAACGCCAACAGCGGCGCCGGCGACCCCAATGTCGATGCCTTCCCCGACCTGACCACCGGGTTGGTGTTGCTCACGGCCAAATCCTCCGGCACGGCCGGCAATAGCATCGCGTTTTTTGCGACCGTCAAAGCCTCGTCCACCACAGCCACCGCCACGATTACCGCCACCACGAGCGGGGCCACCCTTTCGGGAGGTGGTGATGCCGCGTCCATCGCACCCGGAAGCATCGTATCCATCATCGGCACCAACCTCAGTTTCAACAGCGGCTCCGCCGATTTGACGCAGCCCACCCTGCCGACGCAACTGGTGGGCACCGAAGTCTATTTCAACGGCATTCGGTCGCCGTTGGTCATGGTGTCACCCACCCTGATCAACGCGCAGATCCCCTGGGAGTTCAACGATACCACCAGCATCAATGCCTACGTGCGCTCGGTTCGCGCCGATGGGCTGGTAGTGGTGACTACTCCCGTCGCCGTTACCATCGTGCCCGCCAACCCGGGTATTTACACCCAGCCCGGAACGAATCCGGTGATGGGGGTGGTTTTCCACGGATCCAGCAGCGCCACGGGCATTGTGTCGGTAGACGGCACCGCTACCGCCAACGATACCGCCACCGTGACCATCGAAGATCGCTCCTACACCTACATCGTGCAGACCAACGACACGTTGGACCAGATCCGCGACGGGCTGATCGCGCGGATCATTCAAGACCCCAAGGTGACGGCCACCAAATCCGGCGTCTTCGACCGTATCTATCTGCAAGCCAAGGTACAGGGGCCGGAAGGCAATGGCATCGTTTATGCCGCCAGCGCGAGTAACGGCGCGACCGTGGTGATGACGGCCATCGGCACCCAGCTTTGCTGCGCCAACGTCGCCAACAGTCCGGTCACGCAGGATAACCCGGCAGTCGCCGGAGAGATGATCGTGGTTTACGCTACCGGCCTGGGTTTGCCGGTTCTGACCGGCGACAACCAGTCGTTGATCGTGACGGGCGTGCAATTCCCCACGGACGGCCCGGTCACGGCGCCGGCCAGTTCGGTAAACTCGATTGCCGGCGGAAAGACGGCCGACGTGATTTCGGCCGCCCTGCTTCCCGGAACCGTGGGCAACTTCCAGGTGCTGCTGCACCTGAACCCGTCAGTCTCGACGGATCCGTTCACTCAGCTCACCATCGCTCAAGACGTTTACGTCAGCAATGTGATCAGCCTGCCGGTGGTCAATCCGGGCCAGTAACGGCTTGTCAGCCGCACCCGTAGAATTCCGGTACCAGGCGCCGCGCCGCGGCGGGGACCAGGTGCTCCCAGGCTTCCCCGCGCGCGATCCGCTCGCGCACTTCGGTAGCGGAGACATGATCGAAATCGCTGGTCAGCACCAGGGGCCGGATGGCACGGCTGAACTCCGGCGGCGGCGCGTATTCGCCGCGCCGCGCCGCCACCAGCAGGTCAAACTGCCGCAGCATCTCCGCACAGGCGCCGGGACGGCCGTAATCCCAGTTGACGATGCGCTCCGCCGCATCGCGCCCGCACAGAAAGGTCAGCCGGGTATCTTCCCCATAGGCAGCCCGGCATTCCGCGGCGATCTCCACGAACAGGCCGCCCTCGGCGGCGGCAACCGAGCAGGCCGGGTGATCGCCTACCGAAGCGCAAAGCAGTTCCACCCGCTGTCGAAAGCTTGCCGCCGAGTATTCTTTATGCGGAAACAGCCGCGGCAAAATGTACACGACCTCGTCTACCAGCGAGAGCGCGGCGCCAGCCAGCGCCGTGTGAGCGATCGTGACCGGATTGAAAGTGCCGGGGAACACGCCAAGGCGGGAGGGGCGGCCTTTCGCGCGGTGGTAGAACTCCATAACGCACCGATCCAACTTCAATTCGGATGATCTAATCTGATTGAGCTAAATCACACAGCATTACCCGGTTTGCGGGCAGGTTGGGTGCAGGAATTTCACACACCCTCACGAGGTCACCCCCACAAACACTTCGGGCGCGAGATTGCTCCCGCGCCCGAAAACACCGCAGGGATTTAGGCGGCCAGCAACTCGTTGTCGACCGAGTCGCCGGATTCCGCTTCGAACTCGTGACGGTCCGCCGCTTCCTGGCACTTGATGCAGTACTTGGTCCACGGTACGGCATCCAACCGTTTCGGCTTGATCTCTTCGTCGCAGTGCATACAGATGCCGTAGCTGCCGTCGGCTACGCGCGTCAGCGCGCCCTTCACATGGCGCAACATGATGGAGTCGCGGTCCAGATTCCGGATAGCAAGTTCACGTTCTCCAGCGAGTTGCACTTCATCCAGAGCGTCCGGGGTTTTTTCGATGGCGATGTCTTCCCGGTTTCGGAGCCCGGCCGACAGTTCCGTCCGTCGGGCTTCCAGCATCGCTTTGTATTTGTTGAGTTCGGTCTGGTTCATGGTATCATCTCCTACAAAAGCAAGAGCTTTCGTTTATTAAAGCGGCAGCTTCCGTTTCGTGTCTATGTTCTCCTTAGCTCAGTTCCTTTACAGCAAAAATATAGACGGAATTTTGAGCCAAAGGTTTCAACCCCTGGGACCCAGTCATTGGGGCCATCTGTCCGTCGCGTAATTCCATCGACGTTCGCACGAGTCAAAGTCCGAGCAATCCTAATGCCAAACCCCACAAGGGCCGGGCGGCTGCCGTTTTCAAGCGAAGGCGGCGCGCTGTGACCCTTCTTATCGGCCAAAATGCTACTATCACTGTTCCGACCACTGCCACGGTGTGAATTCGTTGCCCAACAGAGTTAAGTATCACTACCATGCCCTGATTTCTTGCCTTTTTTTCTTCATTGCCGGGCGGGCACTGCTGCCACACCTGGGCATCCAGAATGACGAAGCGCTGTTTGCCGCTCCCCTGTTCGACCCCCGCTCCGGCTACGTAATCAAGATCGGCCATTCCCATTTGCCGATCATGCTGATGAGCTACCTAGGCACCCTTAAATCCTGGATCTACGTGCCGATATTCCAGCTTTTTGGGACCGGAATCTCCGCCGTGCGCGATCCGATGCTTCTGGCCGGAGTGGCCGGAGTCTGGTGCTTCTACCTGCTGCTCCTGCGCGTGGCGGGGAAGCGGGCAGCCATCATTGGATGCGGATTATTGGCCACGGATTCACTCTATCTCATCACCGTTTGTTTCGACTGGGGACCGGTCGCCCTGCAGCATCTGCTCCTGCTGGCGGGATTTCTCCTGCTGGTGAAGTTCTACCAGGAGGGCAGCGCGGCGGCCCTGGCTGGAGGCGGCTTCCTGCTGGGTTTGGCCATGTGGGACAAGGCCTTGGCGATCTGGATGTTAAGCGGAATAGGAGTCGCCGGAATTGTGACCTTTCCGCGACAAATTTTTGGCGTCATGAGCATGCGGCGAGTGGCCATTGCGACCCTGTCTTTCGGCCTGGGAGCGCTCCCCTTGATCATCTACAACTACAAGGAGAGCCTGGCGACGTTTCGCGGCAACGTTTCTTACGACACCGGGGACATTCCCGGCAAAGCCAGCCTGCTGCTGGCCACCGCGGATGGCCGGGGCCTGTTCAGTTGGCTGGTAGACGAAGACTGGCAAAGCGGGGAACATCCCGCGCCTAGGGGGCTGGTGCAGACGGGTGCTGCCAGAATATCGGCACTTTTCCGGCATCCCCGCCACAATCTGACGCTTTGGGCCTTCTGCCTGGCGCTGCTGCTGGCGCCACTGGCACGCGGCAACGCTTTGCGCCTGATTCTTTTTGCCCTCATCGCCATGGCGGTCGCATGGATCCAGATGGCGGTCACGGTCAACGCCGGAGGTAGCGTCCACCACGCCATCTTGATTTGGCCGTTTCCGCAAATGGTGATCGGGGTTTGCTTCGCCGCCACGTCGCGACGACTGCGCACTGCCGGTATTCCGGCAGTGGCGGCCGTCCTGGTGGTGATGATGGTCTCCGGCGCGCTGGTAACCAATGAGTATTTCACTCTGGCGATCCGCAACGGCGGCGGGCAGAATTGGACCGGCGCTATCTTTCGGCTAGCCGAGTACCTGAAGGGGGCAGCATCGGACAATTACGTCTTTTGCGTCGACTGGGGAATCCTGGATAGCCTGCGCCTCCTCAATCGCGGCCAGTTGAAGGTTCGCGTCGGTACCGACCCGATTACCAAGCGCGAACTAACTCAGCAGGACAGGGAATACCTGCAACAGATGATCGCCGGACCCGGCAACCTCTTCATCAACCACACGAAAGACTTCGAATTCTTCGAAGGCGTGAACGCCAAACTGGTCAAATACGCCGCTGCCGCGGGCTTCGAGCGCAAAATGATCGCAGTGATCCCGGATAGCCACGGAAGGCCGGTGTACGAGGTGTACCATTTCGGCGCGCGCGTGGACGTTTCGGGGCACTGACTACTTGATCTCGATGGCGCCGAAGACCACGCCCAAGTCCCGCGGATCGGAGGCCGGCCGAAAGGTACGGCCCACTTCCACGGTCACGTGGATCTCAGGCTCCCCCACCAGCCGACCGGGCAGCGCGAACGCAAGCGCGAACACCTGCTCGCCAATGGCCGCCGCACCCAGTGTCGAACCTTCGACGGTCACGGTGACCGGCAGCGGACCTTGGCGTAACTGCTCGGCCGGGCATTGGCCCGCCAGATACAGCTTCTGCCCCGCGGCCGAGGGGCCGGCCATGCGCAGCGTGGCGCGTTTGGGCATCCAACGGTGGTCCCCGTCGCTCGGATACCACTCCGGACCCAGCAGGTACGAAGTCAACGGGCTGGCCACATCCAGGCGCTGCGGCAGTTTCGTCTCGCGCGGCATCGCGGCATAGATGCTGGTGATGTTGCGCAGGCGCGGGCCGCGGACGTCGTAGACCACCACTTCGCCGCGTTCCAGCGCCTTGCCGGCGACAGCGGGCGGCAACACGTAGTTACCCACGTCGCCCAACTCGGGATGCGCTTCGATGCGCCGCTCGCTTCCGGGAGTGAGATACACGTGGTCGAGGCCGATCAGGCGGAAGGGGCGGTCGAGGATGGCGTTCCAGAAGAGGTCGCTATCCACGCCGTCGAGCAGGATGGACTGGCTGGGATGCAACTCGTGGGCTTGGGCCACGGCTTCTACCAGGTTGCGGACCCGTACCGAGATGCGGTGGTTCCAGCGGGTGCTGGCGACGGCTTCGGGCACCACCAGGAAGGCGTAGAGCGCGGCGGCCGCGGCCGCCAACAGCCTGGCCCGGGCGCCGTGGCGCCAGGCTTCGGCCATCGCCCAGCCGCCCAGCCAACACAGGCCGATCACCGGGAGGAAGACGTAATACTCGGTGATGTGGTCGCGCAGCGGCAGCACCGGGGCGATCGCCGCCAGGTACCAGCACAGGCAGAAGAGCGCGGCGGGCCTCGGCTTTGCGGCCAGAAAACCGAGCAACGCGAGCGACACGATGGCGACTCCAGCCGGCAGGACCCACTTCGGCAGTGGGATTGGCGTCTCCAGGAACGTAGGGCCGACCGACCACGTCCAGTACTTACCGAAGGTGCGGAAGATGGCGCCGGTGAAGTGCATCGCGTAGTAATCGGAGCGCAGCGGCGCCACGGCGCGGTGTACGAGCACGTAGACCAGCGAGACGGCAAACATGGGGAGGGTGCGGCGGAAATACGGGCGCGCGCACAGAACGGTGTAACTGGCGGCGATCGCGGGGTAGACGAGGTTCAGTTCCAGGGCGCCGAAGCCCAACAGGAAGGCCACCCATTGGAGGATCTCATAACGCCGCGCGGAACCCAGCCCGGAGGCGCGTGCCACTTCGACGTGCTTCATGAGGAAGTGCAGCGCCAGCAGCAGGAAGAATCCGCACATCACCTGGTTGTAGACGCTGACCCAGCCGAGCGGGAGAATCTGGGAGCTGTTCAGGATCCAAAAGATGGCTGCCCAGAGGCCCGCAGCGCGCAGTCCGGTGAGGCGCGTGCCGATGCTCGCGATGAGCGCCAGGTTGGCGAACTGGGTAGTGAAGATCACGATGCGGAAGGGCAGGGCATTGAGGCCGAAGAGGCTGAATCCGGCCATGAAAAAGGCACGCTCGCTCCAGGGGCGGATGGTGCCTTGCGCCTGGGGAGAAAACATCGCGGCCAGGAAGTCGTGGAAGTTCCGGATGTACAGGCCCACGCCCAGCCACGCGAAATCGTCGGCGCGGAACCAGGCCGTGAAAGCAGGCCAGTAGAGCGCCAGGCACAGCAGGAAAACCAGTGACAGGCCGGCCTGTCCCCGGGTTTTCACTTGGTTTCGAGGCTCGCGTGCAGGACGATGACGCCGAGTTCGCGCAGGTCGGCGCCCGAAGGCGGAATCGCTTTATCCAGCTGAAAGTCGATTTTAGTGGCATCGCCGGTAAGCGCGTTGGGCGGGACGTCACGGGTGTACACATAATCGCCCGGCTGAGTGTAAGTCTCCGGTGAAAGCGTGCTACCACTGGCGGTGGCCATGAGCGACACCGTCTTGAGTTTCTCGATCACCACCTGCGGCACCGTCAGCTTGAGTTGGAGCGTGGCGCCTTTCGCTTGGGAACCGTTGGGAGTGCGCAGGACCAGCGTAAATTGCCTGGCGGTCCAGCGCCAGGCTCCGGCTTCCACTCCGTAAAAGCCGTTCACCAACTGCGACTCGACCTTGGGATCGCCCATGCTCACGGCGCTGGCCATGCGCGGGCTTTCCTCATCGGTCAAAGCGGCTCCATGGGGGCCGGATAGCGCGACCTTCTTATTCTTGCAGCCCATGGGTGCCAGAGCCAGCACCAGAGCCAACAGCAGTAGGGGTTTCATTAGTCTCCGATTCTTTCCACCTGGACCAGACAACTGTAATACGTGGGACCGCCGCCGGCGTCAGTGAGACGGCTCGACGTCAACGCGTTGACGTTACGCTTATCGGCGGCCCGCCTGGCCCAACCGACCGAGGGCGCACAGACCACCCCCGGGGGCACGCGGCCATCTACGTTCGCCGTGAAGACCACCGAGCCGCGGCCGTTGAAGACGCGCACCTGGTCCGCGGTCTGAATGCCCAGGGGAGCAGCGTCGGCCGAGTTCAGATGCAAGGTGGCGGTCGCCTGGTTCACGGCGTCGCGATGGCCGAAGGTCGAGTTCATGCTGTCGTCGTTCTTGGGCGAGATCAGCTCCAAGGGATATTTGCGGCGCAGTTCCGGGTCGCCGTGGCGCGATTCCACCGGCGGTGTGTAGTCGAGCGTTTCGGCATCGAAATGGCACTTGCCGTCCGCAGTGCCGAAACCGCCGTGGGCGAACGGCAGGAAGGGCTCGCCATCCGCGGAGACATGCAGCCGCACGGAATGCTCGCGGTCGAGTTGCTCGAGCGCGATGCCACGTAGGAAAGGATGCGGCGAATCGAGCAGGGTGCGGATCATGTCGTCTTCGGTATCGCGCAGGCAGGGATCTTCCCAGCCCATGCGGGCGGCCAGGAGGCGGAAGATCTCGACGTTGGACTTGGTTTCGCCGGGCGCCGGCAGCGCGGGACGCGCCAGTTGCAGGTGGTAGTGGCCGTAGGCGAGGTACAGGTCGGTGTGTTCCAGGAACGTGGTGACGGGCAGCAGGATATCGGCGTGATCGGCCGTGTCGGTTTGGAACTGCTCCAGCACCACCGTGAACAGATCCTCGCGCCCGAAGCCGCGCAACACCAGGTTCTGATTGGGCGCGATGGCGGCCGGATTGGAGTTGTAGACCACCAGGGCCTTCACGGGAGGCTGGTCCAGGATGGTGAGAGCCTGGCCCAGTTGGGACATGTTCACAATACGCGCATCGCGGCCCAGCGCCTTGTGCTGGAGGTCGGCGCGCTCCAGCCCGGCGCGGTTCAGTTGGAAAGCTTGCGACGTGGAGAGTTGCAGTCCGCCGCCCACTTCTTTCCACGAGCCGATGAGCGCCGGCAGCAGCGCGATGGTGCGGATGGCCATGGCCCCGCGCTCGCTGCGCTGCACGCCGTAGTTGAGGCGGATGGCCGCGGGCCTGGTGGTGGCATACTCCCGGGCCAGAGCGACGATTTCCTGCGCCGCAATCCCGGTTAATTCGGCGGCGCGCTGCGGAGTCCACTCGCGTACCTTGGCGCGCAGGCCGTCGAAGCCCGCGGTGTGCCGATCCACGTAGTCCGCGTCGTGGAGGCTCTCGGCGATGATCACGTGCATCATGGCGAGTGCGAGCGCCGTATCGCTGCCGGGGTGGATGAAGAAGTGCTTGTCAGAGGCCGCGCCGGTGCGGTTGCGGTTGGGGTCGATGGTGTACAGCCTAGCGCCGTTGCGCCGCGCCTCCATGATGAAAGGCCAGAGATGGACGTTGGTGCCGAGGATATTCGCGCCCCAGGCCAGAATCAGTTTGGCGTCCTTGAATTGCTCGGGCTCGGTGCCGTAGCGCACGCCCAGCGCTTGCGTCAGCCCGGCGCCGCCAGCCGAGGAACAGATGGTGCGGTCGAGCCGGGATGCGCCCAGCCGGTGGAAGAACCGGCGGTCCATGCCGGACCCGTTGAGCAACCCCATCGTGCCGGCGTAGCTGTACGGCAGGATGGCCTCGGGGCCGAATTCGTCCGCGATCCCACCCAGGCGGCTGGCGATGGTGTCGAGCGCGTCGTCCCACGAAATGCGCTCGAAGCGGCCCTCGCCCTTGGCACCGATGCGGCGCTGGGGATACAGCAGCCGGTCCGGGTGGTATTCGCGTTCCAGGTACTGGGCGACTTTTCCGCAGAGGAATCCACGGGTGACCGGGTGCTGGGGGTAGCCCCGCAGTTTGGTGGCGCGGCCATCTTCCACGGTGACCAGCAGCGAGCAGCAGTCCGGACAATCCAGCGCACAGACGGAATTACGCGTTTGTTGCATTTAGGAGGATTATATCGTGACGAGCGGTAGCGGCGGACGCGGACGGCCAGATCAACCAAACAGGCTGTGGCGCAAGAAGGCAGAAGCCCAGCTCAGCCTCCGGCGGCGCCGGATGGAACGGGGGTGTGGCTTTCGCGGCCGGGGATGGTGGCCGGTGGTCAGTGCCGGGTGGCCGGTGTTGTGTGATCTTGCCGGACCCGCGGCCGGAGCTGAGGCAGCGCCCCGGTGGAGCTTTCGAGAGGAACTTCATCCGCCAGGCGCTACGGCAGGGGCTGCTGACCGGGGCCTGATCACTCACCAACAGCTTCGGAACGCGCGTATGGGCGGACCCGCGCACCAGATCCTTGAATGCTCTGGCGAGCTGGATCAACGAGCAGGGTGCTGTGCATTGAGCGATAGGCCTAACCCCGATCGAACCCCTGGTATGCCGGCAGTCGAGGGAAACGCGGGACGTTTCGCTACAAGCTCGGCAAGGGGACCGCGGCAGGAGTTGCCGGCGAACGGGCTAGCAAAGGCGGAGTTTCGCCAACGATCACAATCCGGCTGGCGGAAGATGACCTCACGCGAGCCAGAAGCTTCGCCGCCGAGAAAGGATTGCGCTACCAGACGTACCTCAAAATGCTGCTGCACCAAGCTCTGAACTCCGAGGAGAAAAGGGCGGGCCGCCGGTAGCGACAGGCTGAGCGCAAGCCCGACTTAGACAGATCACGGAGCGGTGAGCGCCGAGCAGGAAAATGTTCGTCTCCGCGAGGAGAATGCTCGCCGCGGCGCTTCGCGCAGTTCATAGCATTCCTATAGCAACTTCCGGCAGAGAAGCCCCCAACCAAAACCGTCGAGCCGGCGCCAACGGTGGACAAAGAGGAGCGCGCCAGACAGAGAATCGCGCTGTTTCGAAGCCTTTTTCGCGGGAGAGAGGACGTTCTACGCTCGGCGATGGGAGAATGCTGACGGCCGGCAAGGATACTTGGCGGCGGTCGATCAGAAAAGTTATGCCTTCAATTAAAATCAACTGTGCCGAATCACCAGCACGTCGCCATCCTTGACGATGTACTCCTTGCCCTCCAGCCGCAGTTGCCCTTTATCGCGGGCACCGGCATAGCCGCCGAGATCGACCAGGGTTTTCCAGTTCACTACCTCGGCGCGGATGAACTTTTTCTCGAAGTCCGAATGAATCGCGCCGGCAGCCTTGACCGCGTGGCTGTTCATCGGGATTGTCCAGGCGCGGCATTCGTCCTCGCCGGCGGTGAGAAAGCTCATCAGGCCCAGCAGCGCGTACGTGGCCGAGATCAGCCGTTCCAGGCCGGACTCCTGCAAGCCGTAACTGGCCAGGTATTCGCGCTGCTCCTCGCGGGGCAGTTCGGCAAGCTCGGCTTCCACCTTGCCGCAGATCGCCGTTACGGCGGTGTGGGCACGCCCCGCCAGAGGTCCCTGGCGATACTCTTGCTCGCGCTCGTGCAGCCTGGCCGCGTCTTCCTCGCCCAGGTTGAGCACGTACAGCATGGGCTTCTGCGAAAGAAACTGGAAGCCGCGCAAGCGCTTTTCATCCTCGGCTTCCAACTCCAACTGGCGCAGCGGCTGGTTGTCTTCGAGCGCGGTCTTGCACCTGACCAGCAGATCGAACTCGCGATCGAGTTCGGGGTTCTTGATCTTTTTGCGGTCCTTGTCCAAGCGCTCGAGGCGCTTTTCCACCACCACCAGGTCGCTCAAGATCAGTTCGGTCTCGATGTCTTCCAGATCCCGTATCGGGTCCACCGAACCCTTTTCGTGCGGCACGGTCTCACTGGCAAACAGGCGGAGCACGTGCGCGAATGCGTCCACCACCCGCAGGCTGGCCAGCAGATTCGCGTCGCGAAGGCTCTCCTTCGAAATGGACGGCATGTCCACGTACTCCACCGTGGCGTGAGTGACCTTCGGCGGCTCAAAGAGGCTGGCCAGCGCTTCGACGCGGGTGTCCGGCACTTTAGCCACGCCGGTCCGCACGGAAGTGGAACCGACGCGGGTTTCCTGTTGGACGCCGGTCAGGATGGCGAACAGAGAAGTCTTGCCTACCATCGGCAGGCCGATAATGGCTGTTTTCATAGAAAGAGCGGCTACAGGGGAACTTCCACCTGGGAGAGGATTTCTTCGATGATGCGCTCGCCGACGTCGGCCCGGCGCTGCACCAGGGTGTTGCGGGTGTTGATCACCACGCGATGAGCGAACAGTGGCACGGCCAGCCGCTTCACGTCGTCAGGCACGGCATAGTCGCGGCCTTCCAGCAGCGCCAGCGCCTGCACCGCGCGATAGAGCGCTTGCGACCCGCGCGGGCTGACCCCGAGCGCGAGCGATTCGTGAGTGCGCGTCTTGTCGACGATGGCCAGCATGTAATCCACCAGAGCATCTTCGACACTGATGCGCTGCACGCCTTCCTGCAGCCGAAGCACATCGTCGGCCACCAGTTCGGAATGGACGATTTGCGGAGCCTGGCGGTCGGAGTTGCGCACGATTTCGCGTTCACTGACCATATCGGGGTAGCCAATACGCAGCCGCATGAGAAAACGGTCGAGTTGCGATTCCGGCAGCGGATACGTGCCGTGGTGCTCCACCGGGTTTTGGGTAGCGATCACCATAAACGGCCGGGGCAAGGAGTGCGAGAGTCCATCGATCGTGACCTGGCTTTCGTTCATCGCCTCCAGCAGGGCCGATTGCGTTTTAGGAGTGGTGCGGTTGATCTCGTCGGCCAGCAGGAAGTTGCTGAAGATGGGGCCGGGCTTGAATTCGAAGGCCTCGGCGTGGGCGTTGTAAATCGTGACGCCCAGAACGTCGCTGGGCAGCATGTCGCTGGTGAACTGGAGGCGGTGAAACTGGCACGAGACCGAGCGGGCCAGGGCCTGGGCGAGGGTGGTCTTACCGACGCCAGGCACATCTTCGATCAGCAAGTGGCCGCGCGCCAGCAGGCAGACCAGCGAGAGCCTCACCACCTCGGGCTTGCCGCGAATCGCGCCTGCCAGAGCCGTTTCCAACTCTAAGAGCTTGGCGAGCATTTCGGGTGAGAAGGCAATTGGCGGGGCCACCATAGATTCCCGCTGAGACATTACAGTTTGATTCTACTAAAGATCGGTGGGGCTCAGCCTCCTGTGCCACGAAACGTTGGCACGGCCTGCCACGTTCGCTCGGATCCATCAAATCAAAAATTCATGACGCGTTCACAGCAGCGTAACCGGGGCTGGTACAGGCTCATAGTATGCAGGCTTCCACGCCCCGACTGCCGTTTTCTTTGGCTCCGATCCTACCCCCGGCGTGGCGAGGGTTGGCAGAGCCGCTCGAGCCGGCGCTACATCGGCTCCTGATTCCCGATCGCGTCATGGAAGGGCTTGAGACGGCGCGGAAGAGCGGGGCTGGCGGAGCCTTCGTCCGCTCGCTGCTGGACGAACTCGATATCGGGTTCTCGGCTGCCGAGGGCGATATCGCCCGCATCCCGTCCGCCGGGCCGGCGATCGTCGTCGCAAACCACCCGTACGGAATCGTCGAGGGGCTGGTGCTGGCGGCGCTGCTAGACCGGGTCCGCCCGGATGCCAAGATTCTGGCCAACTCGCTGCTCGGCGGCATTGAAGAAATGCGCGAACAGATGATTCTGGTGAACCCGTTCGAAACGGCTGCCGCGCACCTGGAGAACCGCGCGCCGGTACGGCAGGTGTTGGAGTGGCTTTCTGCCGGCGGCCTGCTGGCGATATTCCCGGCCGGTGAGGTGGCGCACCTCCACTTGAAGGAGCATTCGGTCACGGACCCGCCGTGGAAAACCTCGGCCGCGCGGCTGGCTTTACACGCGCGGTGTCCGGTGGTTCCGATCTTTTTCGAGGGCGCCAACAGCCTGCCCTTTCAACTGGTGGGCGCCATTCATCCCGGATTGCGAACCGCCTCGTTGGCGCGCGAGTTTCACAGAATGTGCGGCAAAACCGTGCTGCTGCGCATCGGCAACGCGATTCCGTACAGCGTGCTGGCCGGCTACCACGAACCGGCACATGCCACCGCCTACTTGCGGTCCCGAACGTTTTTCCTGTCGAACCGATCCAAACCGGGGCTGAGGATCCAACCGCCGATGCATGCCAAAACGGCGGGTCCGACCGGCTCAGGGGGCAGACTGGCCGAGGAGGTAGCCAGCCTCCCGCCCGGGTGCCACTTGACCGAAAACTCCGACTTCACGGTCTACCTGGCAAACGCCCAGTCGATCCCGAGTACGCTGCGGGAAATCGGCCGCTGCCGCGAGGTAGCTTTCCGCCAGGCCGGTGAAGGCACGGGCGAGGATTTGGACCTGGACCGTTTCGACGGCCACTACCAGCACCTGCTCCTGTGGCACAAACCGGAGCGGCGCGTGGCCGGCGCCTATCGTCTGGCTTTCACGGCCGACGTGCTGCCGCATTCGGGTATCCGCGGACTGTACACCAGCACGCTGTTCAAGTTTCAACGGCAATTCTTCGAACGCATTGGGCCGGCGGTGGAGCTGGGCCGATCATTCATCATGCCGGAGTATCAGAAGAATTACGCACCGCTGCTGCTGCTCTGGAAGGGAATCACGGCCGTGGTGCAGCGCCGGCCGGAGGCCCCGGTACTGTTCGGAGCGGTGAGTATCAGCCGCGAATATCAGGCTGTTTCGCGGGTCCTGTTGACCACGTATCTGGCGGGCCACGCGCCGCACGAACTGGCTCGGTTCGTGCAGCCGAGAAGACGGTTCTGGCATCCGGCGATGTACGACGGACGCATCCGCCGGTTCGCCGCTGTGGCCGCCGACATTGAGCACGTTTCGCTTTCGATCGCCGATATCGAGCCCGATGCCAAGGGAGTTCCGGTGCTCTTGCGGCAGTATCTGAGGGCCGGTGGCCAGGTGCTCGGATTCAACGTGGATCGCCGCTTTTCCGAGGTATTGGATGCGCTGGTGGTGACCGACTTGCGGCGAGCTCCGAGGCCCTTGCTGGAACGTTGCATGGGCCGCGCAGAGGCCCAGGGATTCCTGGACTTCCACTCGTGAGGATTCTCCTTCTCCTGTTCGCTCTGCCTGCGTTCCCTCAGACGACCCCCGCCGAGAAACTCATCGAAGCCGGCCACTGGAAGCAGGCGCGCGCGATCGTGGAGGCCCGCTACCAGGAAGCGCCTGACGATCCGCTGGCGAACTTCCTGCTCTCGCAGATCCGCAACGCGTTCGGGGACCGCGTCTCGCCGATGCGCCTGGCCGAGAGAGCGGTCGCCCTGGACCCGCGCAAGGCCAAGTATCACCGCCAGGTGGCCGAGTGTCTGGGAGTGGCGGCGCAGCGCGCCGGGACGGTTCAGCAGATCCTGCTGGCCCGGCGCTTTCGCAAGGAGATCGACGCCGCGCTGACGCTCGATCCTGGCGACACACAGGCACTCCGCGATTTGCTGGAGTTCTACCTGCTGGCGCCGGGAATCCTGGGCGGCGACTTGCATAAGGCGCTGGAGGTAGCAGGCCGCATCGCCGCCCTCGACGCCGCCGAAGGGTTCCTGGCCCAGGCTCGCATCGCGGAAACTCGCCGGCAGACTGGCGCATGCGAAGCCTGGCTGCGCAGAGCGGCAGAGGCGCAGCCGCCGAAATACCGCGCGCGGGTGGCGCTGGCGGAGTTCTATCTCGCGCCGCATGGCAACCTGTCCGCCGCTGAAACGCAAGCGAAGGAAGCGGTGAAGCTCGACCGGAGCCGCTCAGCGGCCTACAGCCTGCTGGCGCAAGTCTACGCGGACCGCGGCGACTGGAACGCTCTGGACGCAACGCTCGCCGCGGCGGCTCGCGAGGTGCCCGACGATCCCTCGCCTGACTACCGCGCGGCGGAACGGCTCATCGCATCGCGGCGCGATCCGGGCCGCGCCGACCGCTACCTTCGCCGTTATGCAGGCCAGGAACCCGAAGGAAACCAGCCGACCGCGGCCGATGCGCGTGGGCTGGCAAAGAGCCTCAACATCAATTGAAGCACCGGCGGCGCAGAGCATGGGCCAGCGGAAGGTATAGCGCCAATCCCAAGGGCACGCAGACGCACAGCCAGCCCGTGATGGCCTGGAAAGCGACCGCACGCACACCCCACGTTGCGGGCGCGCCGACGATCAGGGATCCCATGCGAGCGAGCGGAAGAATCAACACGAGTTGCAGAGGCGAGGACAGTTGATTCACCATCTGGAGCGCGGGCAGGTTGATGCGAAACGCGATCGCCGCCGCCAGGCACAGCAGCGTGGGGCAACCGAAGACCGGAAACGTTCCGAGAACGAACCCCAGCACCAGGATCAACGCGATGGTGTCGGATGGAAAAGCCTCGAACGTGGCAGTCAGGCGCAGGGCAACAGCCCTCACGGCTGGGCCTCGGCACGCCGCGAGAGCAGGAAACGCAGCGCGGCGCGTAGTTGGCTGCTGGCGAAGAACTGGACCGTGCCGGTGACGGGCCGCAGGACCCAGGGCACACGGTCTTGCCAGATCGTCGAAAGAGGCCGCGCAAGGCCGTCATCGCCGCGGTAGAAGATGCGGTCGGTCCAGCGCTCGCGGCCCAAGTACTCGGGATAGGGCCGGAGAATATCCCAACAGGCTTCCAGGAGGCGCAGAGGCATGGGTTCGCGGTAGTGCGGCATCAAGACCAGCGAACTGTGGCCATCCCTCACCTCGGCCGCGAATTCGGCGAACGAGCAGGCGTTCGTCAGGTTGAGGCAGGCCGCGGGTTCGCAGCCATGGCGGTCGCCGCCGGAGATCACGGGACGGGCGTGAGCGCGCGCCAGTTCGATGGTGGCGGCGTTTTCGTGCAAACGCCTGCTGCCGTTCCACTCGACGGCGTGAATCCACTCGCGCGAAGCCGCGATGAGGTGCGGCAGGGCCAGGCGATGATCGGACTCCCGGATTCCTTCCTCCAGCCAGAAGGGATGGTTGAGCACGATCAGAACCTCGGGAATCTGCGCGCATCCACTCAGGATCTGGAGGAGCACGGTCTCATCGGGCGCCGCGGTGTATGCCGCCATGGCGGACATCCAGGCATGCGCAGTGTTGGGCGGCAGGTTGTGAATTCCCAGGTGAAAGATCGAGCGCCGATAGGGCACCGTCCACTCGACGGAAACGGGAGCCGCGCCCGGGTCCGTGGCGACTTGCAGCGTGAAGCCGGCTTCGATGTTGTCGTGGTCGGTCAACGAAACGATAGGGCGGAGGCCCATCCCGGCAATCTGCCGCTGCTCCAGCCGTAACGCGGACGCAGGCGTGAGCGGCGGCGTCCAATAGGCCCGCGCGAAATCCACGGGCCGCGGACCGCGCTGATAGTGGGCGGCAATCTGCGAAATTCCAGGTACGGCATGCAGATAGGCCGGCAGAAACGACAGACACTCTTCCGAGTGCATAGTGTGGCCGTGCAGACACACAGCCGCGCTAAATTGCTTAACGGAACTGGATTTCCGCCACAATAACGAGATTTCTTCCCGCAAAGTTGGGTCTCCGCTTCCAGCTTCGAGGAGGAGCAGTTACAATCCGCTCTCAAAACGATGTTGATTTGGAGAAACATTTTGGTGCGGTGATGTTTGACCGAGAATTGCGGCGCCGGCCGGATTCGAGATTTCACGTTAGGCTTACTCTTATGTACAAACGTCTTGATCGCGTTCATCGGGCAGTTCCAGCGGTTCTCGGCATGATGACGCTCGCCGCCGTCGGCATTCTCTTCACATGGGACGTCTTCCCAGCGAGCTTTCCTCCCCGAGCTCACGATTTTCTCGCTGCGTGTCCGCTGGCGATGATTGCTTCGGCCTACCTGGTTTACCAGAGCGCACATCGGCCGCCGTTTCGGGAATGGGTGAAGGCGATTCTGCTGGCCCTTGCGTTTGTGTTGTGGGCCGCCAATCAACTGTGGCCGGACTTGCACCAGGCTGTCCTTTTTAATGACATGGCTATTGGTCTCTTCGTTCTTGACGTGTTCCTGGTTATGATAGGCTGGCCGGCGAGCTCGCCGGACGAGTCCTTCGCTGAAACGCCATCTGGCGGGCAATGAGGCGATCAAACCCGATCGGTGCGGTTGCGGCGCGACCGGCGCAGCCGGTCCGCCTGGCGGCGTAGGAGAATCGTAAGTATGAAGCCGATCCAGTGGTACTGGACCATAAGCCTGCTGTTGTGCTGCCTGGGCAGTCTGCCGGCGCAGGCGCCTCCCCTGGGCGTGCCGGCCATCGCGGCCACCGCCAAAGGTCCCAACCAGGTCAATTTGACATGGCGGGCGGCTTCCAATTCGGGATATGGTTACCTCGTCGAGATCCAGTCCGACGCGGACAACCGCTACGCCTCGTGGCAGGAACTGCGCCCCATCCCCGAAGCCGGAGGTTATCAGTGCGACAACACCATCCGCATCCGCAACGGCGTCTGCAATATCAGCGACCCCACCGGCACCCATGTCTACAACCCGCCTTCGAATGGCGTTCCCTACTGGGTTACCGAGCCAAACTACATCGACCCCCAGGACGGCTCGCCGGCGCAGTTCATCGTGTGGGGATTGAAACCGGATACGGCCTATCGCTTTCGCGTTCGGACTTACTCGGGTCAACGGTCGCCGGTTCACGGCGCTTACTCCAACATAGCTACCGCAAACACGGCAAAGTATGCCATCCGCTATGTTTCCCCGACCGGCAACGATTCCAATGACGGGGGCGGCGAATCGCATGCATGGCGCACGCTAAGTCATGCCTCCCGCACGATTACTTGCGGCCAGATACTGATCGTGAAGGGCGGCAGCTACCCCAACGATCAGGTCGGCATGAACCAGGCCTGCTCGGCAACGAACAAAGCCGTGGTGCTGGTCAGCCCGGGCGAAACCGCGACGATTACCTCCGTGCCGGCGGCCGCCGAGCACACCGTGGTCCTGGGCGGCTCCTATCTGGTCGTCGATGGCTTGACGTCCGCGTCTTCCTCGCCGCAGAACGGCGACTATGACGTTGCCATCGAGGGCAGCCACAACGCGGTGCTGAATGTCGAAGCGCATCCCGCGGTGGTCCCGACATTTAAGGGCAGCGTCATCGTACATGGCGATCACAACCTGATCTACCGTTCCTATCTGCACGATGCCGGTAGCCCGGACGCCACCCAGAACCCAAGCGGCGGCGGTGGATTCGTGCTCACAGTCGAAGGCCAGCGCGCCAACGGAAACGTCATCTGGAGCAACCATCTGACACGCGGCGGCCACGACGTGAGCCTGTGCATCCGAGGCTGCAGCTATAACCGATGGCTGAATAACGTGATGGATGGCGGCTGGGGCATGGGTTGGGAAGCCATTCAAGGTTCGCAGCACAACCTGGTGGAAGGAAACTTTATCAAGGATGTAGGCCGCCTGGTGACCTTCTATAAGCCGTCCATCGAGGTTTCCGAAGCCTACAACACGGTAAGGCGGAACGTCGCCGTCAATGGGAAGTTCGCCGCATTGGAACTTAGCGCCCTCTATGGCGGCAGTTCGGTGGTCCAGACCCTGGTTTACAACAACACCTTCTACAAGAACGGGTTGTGCATATTCAGCTCGCACAATGGCTCGGTCGCCGCTTACGACGGCGCAGTCTACTCCAACAATATCTGTTATGCTTTTCCGAATATAGCCACCGATATATACCTGCCTAACAAGAATAGCCAGACGAGTTACAACGATTTTCTGGCGGTTGACGCCGAAGGCCACCCTCAGCCGGACAAGGCCATCGTCATTTGGAATCACGCGGCCGAGAGCACTTTCCAATATCCGCAGACCCTCGCCCAAGCCGACACCGCCTACAGCCCTCCCTTTTCGCATAACAAAGGTCTGGACGTGGCGCCGGAGTTCGTGGACGAAGCTAAGTACGACTTCCATCTCGCCGCCCGCAGTCCGCTGGCAGGCGCCGGCACAAAGATCAAGGACACGGAATGGGGTTTTTCGGGCGCTACCGTGGACCTAGGCGCTTTTGGGATCAATCCGTCTCCGCGGCCCGCAGCGCATGCCCGGCGCGGCGATGCGGACGAGGCCGTGGACTTGCGCTCGGAAACGGGGCAACCAGTACCGCCAGCGCCGCGCGCCGGACCGGCCCAATTGGATCGGCCCACCCCGACGGCAATCGGTATCCGCATGCCGATTTCCGCGGACACCAGCGACCAGGCGGCGGTGACGGTTCGGTACCGCCAAGCCCCGAACGGCGTCTGGCGCCAAGCCCTTCCGCTGCTGCGCGTTCACCCCGAAGTGGTGGCCGGGTGGAGTGTGGAGCCGCACTTCGGCGGCACAATCTTCGACCTGAAACCGGGCGCGCAGTACGAAATCGAACTGCAGGGGCTCGACCCCGCCGGCAAGTTCGATCAGAAGCTGACGCTCGAAGCTTCGACCAGGCGCCTCCCTGGCGACCCCGCAGCACCGCGCGACAGGCCGGTTCATAACACGCAGGAACTGGCCGCCGCCTTGGTTGGCGCGCGCGCCGGCGATGTGATCCAGTTGGCCGATGGCGTGTACGCCGGCGGGTTTCGAATCGATGCCGCGGGCAGTCTCGAAAACCCCGTGGTGATCCGAGGCGCCAGCGAGGAACGAACGATTCTGGATGGCCAGGGCTGCACCGGCTGCAACGTGCTCGAAGTCTACGGCAACGGATTCGTTCACATCGAGCGCCTGACCATCCGCAACGCCGAGCGCGCCATCCGTTTCCAGACCGACGGCGCGGAAGGCAACGTGGTGCGGCGCGTGCACATCCGCGACACCACCATGGGGATCGGCGGCCACCCCGGCCAGAAGGATTTCTACATCTGCGACAACACCCTGGAAGGCCGTCTCCGGTGGCCGCTGATTTACAGCGTCGATAACGGCTTGCACTCCGACGACGATGGCATCGAGGTGGCTGGCTTCGGCCACGTAGTCTGCCACAACCGGATTTCGGGATACGGTGACGCCATGAAGATCAATCAGCGGGGCACCCGCGCCGCGGACTTCTACGGCAACGACATCCTGTATTCCTATGACAACGGAATCGAACTGGACGAGGGCGCGGGCAACGTCCGCTGTTTCCGCAACCGGTTCATGAACGCCTATTCGCCCCTCAGCGTGCAGCCCATCTTCGGCGGGCCGGCCTACCTGATTCGCAACGTGGTGGTGAATCCGCAGGACGAGCAGATGAAGTTTCATGCTCTGGGCGGCGATCCGCCAATGGAGCCCAGCGGCATTCTGGCCTTTCACAACACCTTCGTCTCGCCGGTGCTGGCGCTCAACCTGCAAACACCCGCCATGAGCCACTATTTTGCGATCGCCAACAACCTGTTTGTCGGCCCCAAGGGCTCCGGGCTCAAGACGGTGGTGAGTTGGGATGGCCCGTTTCAAACCGGAGTTTTCGATTACAACGGATACTTCCCCGATGGCATATTCCACTTCAACCGGTTCAAGGCGAAGATGAAGGATTTTGCCAGCTTGGGTGTGGCGCAGGGTTACGGAATTGAGACGCACGGTCTCGCCCTGGCCGGTCCGGTATTTCAGAACGGGTTTCAGATGGACGAGAACTCGCGCGGCTTTGCCCAGCCGGTGGATCTGACACTGGCGGCGAATTCGGGCGCGGTGGATCGCGGTGTGTATCTGCCCAACATCAACGACGGGTTCACCGGCGCCGCGCCGGATCTGGGAGCGCTCGAACGGGGCTGCCCCATCCCGATTTACGGCCCGCGGCCCGAAGGCATGGACGAAACCAACCAGGTGACGGGCTGCGCCGTGGAACCCGCGTCAGACGGCGCCGCCGCCGCGCTCTCCGCGCAACCTGCCCTGCTTCTGCTGGCGCGGATGACGAGCGGCGCGAACGCGGTTGCGGCTCCGCGTACTCCCCGTGAGATCGCCGACGAGGCTCTGATGGTGGCCGCGACCGGCAATCTGGACGGAGCCTTCGGCTACTTCAACTCCGCCAACTTCCCGCAGCCCAAGCAGGAGGACGCGGTTCGTGAAGCCTACTTCGAACTCCAGGTGCAGCGCATGGTGCGGCTGGCCGCGGCGCGCGCCTGTCCGCAAGCCGACCAGGCGATCACCAACCTGGGCTACGAAGACCGCAATCTGCCCTTTACGTTCTTCGGATTCGGGCAGTTCCAGAAACGGCCGCGCGTGCAGTTTCTGATTGCGAACGTGGAGTTCTCGTGCGTGGACGAGAAAGCCGCCCGTAAGCGCTGGGAGAAGGTGTCCAAGGCCAGCGCCGATCCCTCATCCGTGGACTACGCGTTTCCCTACCTGGCCCTCGCCTGGCAGAATCCCGCGGCTGCCAAAGACAAAGCCGGCGCGGCACTCGATACGGTCAACAAAGCGTTGGCGTCCGCCGCCGGGCAAGGCCGGGGCGTGCTCTTCTACCACCAGGGGTTGCTGCTGCGGGCGATGGGTGAGACAGCCGGCGCCGTCGCCAGTTTCTCCGCAGGCGCCAGCGCTTCGACCGGGCTGGTGCGCTACCTCAATCTGGACATGCTGCGCAGCTTGGGGAAGCCGCAGTTCTGAACCGCGCCGGGCGGCGGGTTTCTGCCGCCGGCGACCTGGCATCGGAGGGACTTTTCGCTATGGCCTGGCTTCGCGCGTAACCGCTATCGACGACCGCCCAATCCGTGCCAGCGACACGGCCCCACACTGCCGCATGGTCCGCGTCAATTCCGCGCGCAGAATGTCGATGACTCGCTCGACTCCATCCTGCCCGAAGGCTGCCAGTCCCCACACATAAGGACGCCCGATGCCGACCGCCCGCGCTCCCAATGCCAATGCCTTGAATACGTCCGTTCCGCGCCGGACTCCTCCGTCCACCAGAACGGGAATCTGGCTGCCCACCGCGTCCACAACCTCGGGAAGCGTTTCAATCGTGCGGCGCAAATCCTCGGTAGCGCGCCCGCCATGATTCGAGACGATGATTCCGTCGGCTCCGTGCTCGCGCGCGATGCGGGCATCTTCATGGGTTTCGATGCCTTTGATCACGATCTTCATGGCGGTGATCTTCTTGCCCTCGCCCCATTTGTGTTCGGCCGCGGCGATGCGCGCCACTCTAACGGCGCAGAACTGCCGGGCACGCTAAAATGGGATTACGTGCAGCGGTATTACTTCGACCACAACGCTACTACTCCGATTGCCCCTGAAGTTTACGAGGCGCTGGTGTCGTGTCTCAGCCAGGTCTACGGCAACGCGTCCAGCATCCACTTCTTCGGCCAGGGCGCCAAGCGGCAACTGGAGGCGGCGCGGCGGCTGGTCGCGTCCCTGATCCATGCCAACCCGGCGGAAGTGGTCTTCACCTCGGGCGGGACCGAAGCCGACAACATAGCGGTGCTGGGAGTAGTGCGCGCGACGGGCCATTCGTCGCCCCACGTGATCACCACCGCGATCGAGCACCCGGCGGTGCTGGGGCCATGCGCGCAACTCGGCCGGGAAGGCGCCGCCGTCACCGTCCTGCGCGTGGGCGCGAGCGGGGTGGTGAATGCCGACGACGTACGGAACGCCCTGCGGCCCGACACGGCGCTGGTTTCGATCATGCACGCCAACAACGAACTGGGCACCGTGCAGCCGATCGCCGATATCGCCCGCATCACCCGTGAAGCCGGCGTGCCGCTGCATGTGGATGGAGTTCAGGCGCTGGGCAAGATGCCAGTGGACGTGGAGGCGCTGGGGGTGGACTTGTACTCCATGAGCGGCCACAAGATCTACGCACCGAAAGGCGTTGGTGCACTCTACGTGAGGAAGGGAACCCGCATGGCGCCGATCTCATTCGGCGGCCACCACGAACGCGACCGCCGTCCCGGCACCGAAAACGTGCCGTGCGCAGGGGCCTTCGGCGCCGCCGCACAGCTCGCGGCCGAGCGGTTGACGGAGGATGCTAACCGCCAGGCAGTGTTGCGGGACCGCCTGGAGAACGCCATTCTGGACCGCATCCCTGGTACCGGCATCAACGGCGCACGCTGGAGTCGAGTGCCGAACACGAGCAACATCTACTTCGATGGAATCGATGGCGAAGCGCTGGTGATCGCCCTCGACCTGCGTGGTTTCGCCGTTTCCACCGGGGCCGCCTGCTCGTCGGGTGCGTTGGCGCCGTCGCATGTGCTCACCGCCATGGGCCTTTCCGCCGACCGGGCCCGCGCCAGCATGCGCTTCTCGCTGGGCCGCGGCACCACCACGGAGCAGGTAGACGCGCTGGTGGAGGCCATCGGCGCTTCGGTAAACCACCTGCGCAGGATTTCGGCGCATGCCTGAGCCGCCCATTGCCGTCGCAATGAGCGGCGGCGTCGACAGCTCCACCGTGGCCGCGCTCCTCGTGCGCCAGGGCCACAACGTGGTGGGGATGACGATGCAACTCTGGAACCAGCGCCGGCTGCCGGAGCTGTCCACCGAAGGATCGAGCGGGCGATGCTGTTCGCTCGATGACGTCTACGACGCCCGCCACGTGGCCGAGCAGATCGGTATCCCCTACTACGTAGTCAACTTTGAGCGTCAGTTCGAGGACCAGGTGGTGAAGCCGTTCGTCGAGGAGTACCTGGCGGGACGAACACCCATTCCCTGCACGCTCTGCAACAACTACATCAAGTTCGACCGCTTCCTGGAAATGGCCGATTCGGTGGGCGCGCATCAGATGGCTACCGGCCACTACGCCCGTATTCGCTGCGACCAGGCCTCCGGACGCTATCAGTTGTTGCGCGCCGCGGATGCCACCAAGGACCAGACGTACTTCCTGTTCGGACTGACGCAGCAGCAGCTCGCCCGCACCCTGTTCCCGCTGGGCGAACTGAATAAGACCGAGGTGCGCGAACTGGCTCGCGGCATGGACTTGGCTGTGGCCACCAAAGGCGACAGCCAGGAAATCTGCTTCGTGCCCAACGGCGACTACGCTGCCTTCATGAGTGCCTACCTAAGGGAGACCGGCGTATCGCCCGGCGAGACGCAGGGCGAAATCGTCTCCACTGATGGCAGCGCGCTGGGCCACCACGAAGGCGTGCATCACTTCACCGTCGGGCAGCGCAAAGGTCTGGGCATCGCCACCGGCGAGCCGCTGTATGTGATCGCGACCGACGCCGAATCGCAGCGGGTAGTGGTGGGCAGCAACGACGATCTGCTGCGCGCCCGCTTCTTCGCGTGCCGTGTCAACTGGATTTCGATCGCCGGCGTCACCGAACCGGTGCGGGCCGAAGTGAAGATCCGCAACAAGCATGCGGCGGCACCTGCAACACTGTGCCCCACGGGCGAACCCACCCGCGTCGAGGTGGTATTCGACCAGCGCCAGCGCGCCGTCACGCCCGGCCAAGGTGCGGTCTTTTACGACCGCGACCTGGTCTTAGGCGGCGGCTGGATCGAGTAGCATAGACCTCCGGCAGGCTCAAAGCCCGCCCCATAAAGGGATTCCCAACTCCGATTTGCAGGCCTACAATGGGAGCAGGAGGCTTCCATGTTCTCCTTGTTTGCCGTTGTAGTCTACCTCGTTGGCCTGGGGTTCCCCATCTACTTGCTGGTTCATTTCCACTCCCAAGCCTGGTATTGGCATACGCTGGCCCTAATCGCGGCCTTGGCGCTGGGGTTGGTTCCGATGCCGGCCTGGTTGCAGTCGGCGACTTATGACCTGATGTTCGGGTTTGTCTTTATCGTGCTCACGATCTGGGGGGCGGGCGGGCTCATCCTGTTCCGCACGCACCACACTCAACACGAGAAGCACGCGTGAATGCTGGGTAGGGCCTGCTGGCCTGGCCAGCCAGGCCAGCAGGCCTATCTGACAGGGTTACAATGCGGATTGCATGCGCCAGCGCTCCGCCTTACGGAACGGGATCGAATATTGCGCCGCGCTAGTCGTATTGAAATCGCTCGAATGGGCGCCGGCCGGCGCGGCCCAGTGGCTGGCGCGCGGCTACACCAGTCTGCTGGACTTAGCCATGCCGAGCCTGCGGCGCGTGGCAGACCGCAACCTCCGGATGGCGCTGCCCGAGGCTAACCGCCGGGAAGTTGTCGATGGGGTATTCCGCTCCATCGCACGCATGCTGGTGACCTTCGCGAAGCTTCCTTCGATTCGCCAGGACAATCTCTCGCGCTGGATCCGCTGCGAAGGCGGCGAGCACTTCGAAGCGGCCTTGCGCGCCGGCCGCGGCGTGCTCTTTGCCACCGCGCATTTGGGCAATTGGGAGCTCAGCGCCTTCGCCCACGCCTTACTCGCCGCGCCCATGCACGTGATCGCCCGGCCGCTGGACAACCCACGAATCGATGCCTTGGTGGAACGCCGCCGCGCCCTTACCGGCAACCATCTGCTTTTCAAGAAAGACTTCGCGCGCGGCATCCTCAAGGCGCTTGCAGCCAACGAAGCCGTGGGTATCCTGATCGACCAGAACTCCTCCCTCGATGACGGGGTGTTCGTGAACTTCTTCGGCATCCCGGCCTGCGCCGGAGCGGGCTTCGCCAAGATCGCGGCCCACAGCGGCGCGGCGGTGATCCCTGGTTTTGCGCTGTGGTCGGAGAAGGAGCGCCGTTACGTGCTGCGCTTCTACCCGCCGGCGCCGGTCACGGGCGATGTGGAGCGCGACACCCAGTCGTTGCAGTGCAAACTGGAAGAAGTGATCCGTGCTTACCCCGATCAATGGCTCTGGATTCACCGGCGATGGAAGACGCGTCCGCCGGGCGAGGCGTCGCTGTACGTGGGGCTATGAACCGGCTGGATCGCTCTACCTGGCTTAGCAGTGGGTTCGCGCTGGCCTTGGTGGGCGCGGCGCTGATCGTTGGTTTACTGGTACGGCCCTATCTGGAGGCCTACACGGTCCTCCTGTTCCTGGTAGCGGTGTGGCTGAGTGCCTGGTACTGCGGCCGCGCCATCGGGTTGGTGGCGGTTGCCGCGTCCGTAGCCGCGCTCACATACCTCCTCCTCTCCGGTTCCATGGGGTTACGGGCCGTTTCCCTGCGGCTGCTCGCGTTTGCGGCAGGTGCGTCCCTGGTCGCCTGGGTGACGGCAGCATGGCGCGAAGGCCACAGGCTGCTGGCCTCCACGCTGGCCAGTATCGCGGACGGGGTAGTGGTAGCGGACAAACGCGGCCGTATCACTTTTCTCAATCCGGTGGCCGAATCGCTCACCGGCTGGACCGCCGCGGACGTGCGCGGCAAAGCGGCGGAGGACGCCCTTCGGCTGATGGATGCCGCCACACGGCTAACCATCGACAATCCGCTCACCCGCGTCCTCGCAGACCGAACCGTGGTGACGTCCTCCGACCGGATCGTGCTGATCTCGCGAAGCGGCACCGAGGTTCCCGTCGAACTCAACGCTGCGCCGATCCGCGGTCGGGGCAGCGAATTGCGCGGCGCCATTCTGCTGTTCCGCGATGTCGGCAAGCGCCGCCAGTTGGCGGAGCAGGCCACCCACGCGCAGAAGATGGACGCCGTCGGACGGCTGGCCGGAGGCGTCTCGGGCGACTTCAACAATATGCTTACGGTCATCAGCGGCTACGCCGAGTTGCTGCGCGCCGATCACCCCGTGGGCAGCCCGGCGCGGAAGTTCGTCGACGAGATCATCTACGCCGGCGAGCGCGCCGCGTCCCTGACCCGCCATCTGCTGGCCTTCAGCCGCGGACTGGCGGCGCAACCGCGCCTGCTCGACCTGAACGCCGTCATCAAAAACATGGAGCCCATGCTGCGGCGTCTGGTAGGCCAGAACATTCAACTCACGCTGCTGACCGGCCCCGGATTGGGACGGGTGAAGGCCGATCCGGCGCAAATGGAGCAGGTGGTGGTCAACCTGGCGTCGAATGCGCGCGACGCCATGCCCGGCGGCGGCAAACTGGTAATCGAGACCGCCAACACGGACCTGGATGACGCCGGCAGCGCGCCGCTCGGCATCAACCCAGGCTCCTACGTGATGCTGGCAGTCAGCGATACCGGTGTGGGCATGGACGCCGAAACGCGATCGCGCCTCTTCGAACCGTTCTTCACCACCAAAGAGCCCGGCAAAGGCAGCGGGCTCGGTCTGGCCACTGTGTACGGTGCCATCAAGCAGGCCGAGGGCCAGGTGAGCGTGTACAGCCAGCCGAACTGCGGCACTATTTTCGAGATCTACCTGCCGCGCGTGACTGAGAAGGCGGCGGAGACAGTCCGCAAGGGGTCGGCCAAGGGCTCGGAAACCATCCTGGTGGTGGACGATGAGGAGGGCGTGCGCAAGCTCTGCGGCGCCGTACTGCAGGCCAACGGATACGACGCCCTGGAAGCCAGCAGCGCCAATTCCGCGCTGACCGCGTTCGAGAAGAACGGCCACAAGATCGACCTGGTACTCACCGACGTAGTGATGCCGCAGCTTAACGGCTTCGACCTGGTCCGGCAGTTGCGGGAACGCAAGGCCGCGCTGAAGGTTCTCTACATGTCAGGCTATCCGGAGCACGCAGAGAACGCCCAGGCCACAACATTTCTGCACAAGCCTTTTACACCCGACGCGTTGCTGGAGAAGGTGCGGGAGGTGCTGGACGGGCAGGGCCAGTGAATCAGCCGATCATGCACACCGGCAACCCATGCCCGGTGGGAACCCGTGACCGCTCGTACATTTCTACTTGCCTTGACAGCAGGCGACAGCAGGGTTCGCCCTTGACTTCGTTCTTGACAAGAAGGAAAATCGCCTAAGCTGGAGGCGGGGCTGTGTAATGAAAGCTCCGCGCTCCGGAATTGTCGTGTTGATGCCGAATTTGCCGCGCATGTAGGGGCATGGTCCGCATGCAGTTCGGCAGTTTACAGTCCACGAGGGTTGTTTTCCGAACACTGGAGATCCATTGTGGCACCGGTACGCTCAAGGTAAGCCGGTTGGAATACCCGCACCACGAACCATTAGCAGAAAGCGGCGCCGCCTTCATGAAACGTTCCGGTGGCGAATGGCACTAGCACTATAAATCGGGTTCGGCATGCACACGAACGTAGTCCTGTTAGTGGAACAATCGCCGGCGACGCCCTATCAATGGGACGATGCGTTCGGTAGCCATGGTGTTGAGGTTTTGCAAGCGCCGTCCGAAACGGACGTACGGGATGCGGTCCATCGCCCAAGGACGGCAGTTCTTGTCATCGAAGCCTGTGACGACGTCCTAAGGTACGCGGAGAGCATCCGGTTGTTGAGCAGCAGTTTGCCGGTAGTCGTCCTCTTGGCCAAGAGTTCCGAAGATCGCGCGATTGCCGCACTTCGAATCGGCGTGAACGATTACTTGAAGCAGCCATGTACCCAGGATGAAGTGGTGCAGGCAGTGCTTCGCTGGATCGGCGGGGAAACGAGCCCCACTCCGCCTGAACTGGCCCGCGGCCGGCCGATGGTGGGAAAAAGCACCTTCATGCGCGAAATACGCAGCCGCATCGCCAAGGCCGCTGGCAACGATAGCAACGTTTTGATCACAGGGGAAACGGGGACCGGCAAGGAACTCGTCGCGGAGTTGATTCACCAGAACAGCCGGCGGCACGGGCAGCCGATGATCTGCGTAAACTGCGCCGCGCTGCCGGAGTCCCTGGTCGAGAGCGAGTTGTTCGGTCATGAACGGGGAGCCTTTACCGGAGCAAGCGTGGCGAGCCAGGGAAAGCTGCAGTGCGCCGGAGTCGGGACGATCTTCTTCGACGAGATAGGCGATATGAGTCTCCCTGCCCAGGCGAAGATCCTCCGTGCCATCGAGAACAAGGAGTACCAGCGGCTCGGCGGCAGCCGGAATGTAGCTTTCAACGCCCGACTGATCACCGGCACCAATCAGGCTTTGGAGCGTTTCGTTGAAGAGGGGAGATTTCGAAAGGATCTTTACTTCCGGTTGAACGTGGTTCGAATTCACCTTTCGCCCCTGCGTGAACGTCCGGATGACATTCCCCCGTTGATTGACCACTTTGTGCAACTGCTGAACGACTCTTTCGGACAGTCCGTGCAGGGTGTCAGCGATGAAGTCCGGGAGCGGTTCATGGGTTACGCCTGGCCCGGAAATGTCCGGGAACTAAGGAATGTCATGGAAGGAATATTCCTCGAAGCGCCGCCGCCAGTGATACATTACCGTGACATACCCCAGACTATCCGGGCCCATCTCGAGCATTCCGCGGGGATGGCGTTGCCGGAGCGGGCACGGATGCTCGCGGCTTTGCAATCGACGCACTGGAACGTGACGCGGGCCGCACAAAAACTGAATTGGTCGAGGATGACGTTGTACCGCAAGATGGCCAAGTACCAGATCGCCTCGGCCAAACTGTAACTCCCTGTGACACTGCGATACGACAACACGAAACTAGCGGCAAACTGTTGGTCCAGGAGGAGTTTCGCGACTCGGCTGCACCGTGCATCAACCCGCTTGTCACATGTAGTGTTACACCGGTCTCCCAAAAGTTGACCGTTGATGCGCAGAAGCCCCGGAAAAATGGCCGAAATTCCGCGCTGGGTGGAAAACGTCAGCTTTGGACCCACGCGTGCTTAATAGCGTGACGCCGACTGGGACTTTATGTTCAACGGGGAGCGTAGCGGGTTGGAGGCGAAGTATGCGAACCTCTTTCGAGTCGGCTACAACGCTTTCGAGGTCGTCGTCGAATTTGGCCAATCCTATCCCGGAGGAACTCCCGATCTGATTCACTCGCGGATCGCTACGAGTCCAAGTTACGCCAGGGAATTCTTGAGGATGCTGAGCCGGTCCATCGAAGAGTACGAGCGGGAGTTTGGCGCCATACCTGAAGTGACGAACCTGTAAATCCGGGTCCCAAGCCGGCTGAAAAGGAGAATGCGAATGCCTGTTGCCATCAGAAATTTGACGTCCAGGGCGATTTACGTGCCTCTGAATAGCGGGACAAACTTGCGTTTATCGCCAGGGGAGGTTTCCGTTGCGCTCCACGAGGTGGAGTTGAAGAATAACTCTAAGATCGAGAGACTACGGCTCCAGCGCGACATCGCCGTCGAGGCGAGAGAAGCGGCACCGAAAGATGCAGCGGCTGCGGACGCGGGCGACGCGGGGCCCGCCGGCGCGGGCGACGAAAGCGATTCGCGCGCGCGCACACGGAAAAAGACTTGATCCAGCCGGCTGGGCGGATGGCTCTCGAACCTAGGAAAGGAATAAGAACATGCCGACACTAACATATCCAGGAGTCTATATTCAGGAAATCTCCAGTGGGGTGCGGCCCATCGCGATCGCAAGCACTTCCACGGCCGCCTTTGTCGGTCTGGCTCAAATGGGGCCGGATCAACCTACACGCGTCACTAACTGGACCGAATTCCAGCGCTATTACGGGAGCTACATCAGCGACGGCTATCTGGCGCATAGCGTTTTTCAGTTCTTCAACAATGGAGGACGTCAGTGCTACATCGTACGAGTGACGCGGTCGGACGCGGTCACGGCCGATGTCACGGTGCAGAACCGCGCCCCGGCGCCGGTAGCCGGCCTGACCTTCTCGGCGAAGAATAAGGGTGCTTGGGGAAACTACCTCTACCTGCAGATCGAGGATGGCACGGCCGATCCGGGGAACGGCTTTAAGATCAGCGTGCGGCAGCAGACCGATCCGGCGGTGGTTCCAGCGAATTTCAAAGACATCACACCGATAGAGGTTTTTGACAACCTGAGCATGGATCCGAACGACCCCAGCTATGTTGTCAACATACTGCAACAGAACTCCACGCTGATCAATGCTCGGGTTCTAGCCGGCAACATAGCCGTACAGCGCGGTATTCATCGCGGCGGGTTCGGCCCCACACTGCCGCTCAATACCAAAAACAGCTTTCAAATCAACCTCGACAATGACGGCTTCCAGGTGGTGACGCTGCCGGCTCCCGCAACAGCCTCCGTCCTGCTGACCGACGTGGCCACCGCGATTCAGACGGCCGTGACGGCGTTGGTGGCCAAGAAAGCCTCGACGCCCGCTGTGACGTTTACTGGATTTACATGCACCGTCGACACTGTTGCCGGCCAATCGCGCCTGCTGCTCCAGTCCGGCTCTACCAGCGCCACGTCTTCGGTGGCGATTCAAGCTGCTGCCGCGAACGACGCCACGGCGCTGCTCAAGCTCGGTTCGGGTAACGGGGGCCAATCGGAGGGCGGATTGGCAGTGCGGCGTCCGGCCAAAGCCGATGTCGTGCAGATTGGCGACAATCCGGTAGCCGCCCCGGTGACCGCGGCGACTCTGGGCTCCGACGGCACGGCGGCATTATCCGAGTTGTCCTTTAGTAACGTTTTTCCGCTCCTCGATAATGTGACCGACTTCAGTCTGCTGGCGGTTCCAGGCGAAGGCACCACCATCATGGCGGATTTGGGGATGGCCTATTGCGCCAACCGCCCCTTGCAGGACGTATTCTACATCGCCGAAGTGGGCTCGACGGACATCACGGCAGATGAAGCTGCCGCATTCCGGAACAAGCTCACTACCGCGAATTCCTACGGGGCCGTGTACTTCCCGTGGGTGAAGGCGCTTGACCCAACCGGCGTCTCGCAGCAACCGATCCTCCTGCCTCCCTCCGGCTACATGGCGGGCTTGTACGCCCGCATCGATGCATCGCGCGGCGTTTGGAAAGCTCCTGCCGGAACGGAGGCGAGCCTGAACGGCGTCGTAGGACTGGCCGTCGAACTCAGCGACGTTCAGCACGGAAATCTGAACCCGATCGGTATCAACGTGATCCGCCGCTTCGCTGGGGCGGGCATTGTATCCTTCGGCGCACGCAACATCGCCTCCGACCCCGAGTGGAAGTATGTGCCTGTTCGGCGCACCGCGATCCTGCTGCGAGTCAGCATCTATTACGGGATCCAGTGGGCCGTCTTCGAGCCCAATGATGAGCCGCTTTGGGCTGAGCTTCGGCTCAACATCGGCGCGTTCATGATGACCCTCTTCCGTCAAGGCGCATTTCAGGGTTCCACTCCATCGGCGGCGTTCTTCGTTAAGTGCGACAGCGAGACAACAACCCAGGCCGATATCGATTTGGGGATTGTCAACGTGCTCGTGGGCTTTGCACCGCTCAAGCCCGCTGAATTCGTAGTAGTCAAGATCAGTCAGAAGGCGGGACAGGCTTCCGCCTGATGACATCTCACAGGGAGAGGAGAATCGGACATGGCTAAATTCACGGTTAATAGCAAGCGTTTCGACCCCTACTTGGGCTTCAAATTCAAGGTCAAATGGGACGGCCAATACGTTGCCGGTCTTAGCAAATGCGGCGCCCTGAAGCGGACCACCGAGGTGACACCGTGGTACGAAGGCGGCGATTCGAGCGGGCCCCACCAGATTCCCGGCAAGACCAAGTATGACGCCATCACGCTCGAAGCCGGCGTCACGCATGATACGACTTTCGAGCAGTGGGCCAACAAGGTGAACAATTTCCAGGGCGATGCGGCCAGTTCCCTGGCAACCTTCCGCAAGGACATTACCATCGAAGTCTACAATACACAGGGATCCAAGGTGCTCGCCTACAATGTCTTCCGCTGCTGGGTATCCGAATACCAGGCGCTGCCGCAACTCGATGCGTCCGGCAACGGAGTCATGATCAGCAGCATCAAGCTGGAAAATGAGGGCTGGACCAAGGATCCTTCCGTCACAGAGCCAACGGAGACTTGAGGCCCGGTTCAGAGTGACGAGTCATGGTTGGAATGACACAAACGCTGCCGGGCGGCTATTGGGATTCGGCTGGCGTGTTGCACCGCGACTTCGAGTTGGCGGAACTGACCGGGCACGAGGAGGAGTTGCTGGCCCAGACCCGAGGAACCGAGACTTCGTCTCTGGTGAGCGCGGTTCTGAGCCGCTGCGTACGGCGGTTGGGCGGCATCAGTCCGGTCACGGAGGAGGTAGCAAGCCAGCTTTTGATCGCCGACCGGCAGTATCTCCTTCTCAAGTTGCGTGAGGCCACGTTTGGAGACGTAGTGCGTGCTGATCTGTTCTGCCCTTGGGCGGAATGCGGCCGGAGAGTATCGCTGGAGTTCAGCCTCGCGGACCTGCCCGTCGAGGAATCAACGGAGCGGGCGCCATTTTACACTTTCACCCTTTCCGCGCTGGCCTCGGGCGAAGAAGATCCTGAGATGCGGGCGGTCAGCTTTCGCCTGCCAAACGGTTCGGATCAGGAAGCCGTCTCGGGCCTGCTTGCCGTAAACGAGGCGGAAGCTTTATCGCGGCTTTTGGCCCGCGTCATTCAGGGCATTGGCCCGCGGTCGGCGGCGAATGTCGAAGAGATCGCGGCGTTGTCTCCGCTTGCGCGCGAGGAAATCGAAGCTGAGATGGAGCGTGTGGCGCCTAAAATCGAGCTGAACATGGAGACCTCTTGCCCGGAATGTGGGCGGAGTTTCGCTGTGCCGTTCGATCTGCATCGCTTCTTTTTCGGGGAGCTGCGAACCGACTGTGAGTTTCTGTACCGGCAAGTGCACTACCTGGCTTACCACTATCATTGGGCCGAGCCCGAGATCATGGCCATGCCGCGAACCAAGCGTCAGAAGTACATCGAGTTGCTCGCGGGCGAAATCGAGAGGCTGAATGAGCGGGAATAAAGGCGGCAGAGCTGACAAAGGTTACTTGTACCATCTGCTGGCAGATGGCGCCGGACCCTTCCGTTATCGGAGCAGGGTGCGAGCTCTGCTGGGATTTCCCGAGTACGGCGGCGTGCAGATGAACTTCTCCAAGCCCCTTTCCATAGGGGGCTTCTCCTATGTTGTCCCGCGATTCAGGGGCGAGTTCGAGTTTCCCGACGACCTGGTGTCCGCCGGCTCACGGTCGGTTGTTCATGGGGAAGAAATCATGTCTTCTACCCGGCGCACCTCCGGCGAGATCCGGAGCCCGGAGCCACCTTCCGGCAGAAATCCTACCCAGACCGCCCCGCCGCGAACTACCGAGCATCCAACCGGGCGCGTTCCTCGCACGGGCGAAGCGACCCCTCGGGATGTTCAGCCACGGCAACATGACTCCGCCCGCGGGGGCCAACACACGGCCGATTCCGCGACTGCGAACCCGCGCCCGCGCCTTTCAAGTACGCCGGAGATTGGCTCGAAAACAGAGAGCAAGTCAACGTTGGGACGTCCCGCCGGGATTCCGGTAGGGCATTCGCCCCACGGTGTTCCACCGGTTCACGACGTGACCCTTCCGGGTACCCAGGCGCGGCGGAAGACTGTGGCGCACGACGAGGATCGCATCCCCGAAAAGAAGCCGGCGAATCCTATCGTCCCCGAGTGGTCCGAACAGCCCGCCGATCCCGCGGCTGCGAACCCGCGCTCGCGCGATCGAAGCACGCCCGAGAGCCGCTCGGAAACGGTTGGTGACGCGACTCTGGGACGTCCGGGGGTTCCGGTTGGGCGTGCGACGCACGTCGTCCCATCCCCCATCCGCGCAAGAGGCGATGCGATGCCGGATCGACCGGTTCCGGAAGTGCTCAGGGGGCAGGGAAGCCCCGGTCCGGTCCGCGACGATCGTCCGGCGGAGAGGATTGGGCCGCCCCGCGTCCGTACAGAGTCGCGATCCAACCTGCCGCATCTCCGCACCGAGACTATCGCGCCCTGGCGACCCGAGCAGACGGTGTGGGATGCCTCGGGCTTGCCTTACACGCGTCGCCCGAACCGTGCGAACCACCAGGAGAGGCCGCCTGAATCCCATCCACAGTCATCGCCGGCCGCTTCAAACCCAATGGCGGCCGCACCTGCGGCGCAGACAACTGCGATTGTGGTGCAGCCAGGGGCCAGTCCCGGTGTCACGCCGCCAGCGTTTTGGGAGCGCAGGCACCTGACCACCTTGCGTCTGAGGATTCGCCGATGAGCGTGTCCACTGCTCTGGGCCTGGTGAGCTCGTCGCTGCGCAACCTTCTCGTGGGAGAGATGCGTTTGAATCCGGCGGTGCCAGTGACCATTCTCGCGCCGGATGAGGCCGGAGGCGATCAGCGCATCAATCTGTTCCTGTACAAGATCGAGGAGAACCCGTTCCTACAGAATCAGGATTGGTCTTTAAAGCCGGGTGATTCAAGTCAGTTGGTGCCCGCTCCGCTGTCATTAAACCTGTACTACCTGATGACGCCGTATGCGCGTAATGACCCGCAAACCGGCAATGCCACGGCTCACCAGATCCTGGGCGAGGCCATGCGCGTATTCTACGAAAACTCCGTCATTCCCCAGCAATACCTGGAGACCGACCTCAAGAGCGCGCGCGAGGAATTCCGGGTCGTATACAATGCTCTCGACCCGGAGGAACTCAGCCGCCTCTGGACCACCTTTGCCCAGCCCTTCCGCCTGTCGGTGCGATATCAAGTCTCGACCGTGCAGCTCGATATGTTGGCGGCGCAGGACAGACCGCTGCCCAAGCGGGTGCGCACGATTGGCGTACCGGGCGTGGAGGCGCCGTTCCAGCCTCCGGTGGTGCTGAACATGACACCGGCCAGTGGGCCGGCCGGCACCGCGATCGCTTTCACCGGGCAGCATCTCGCGAATTGGCGGGCAACCGTCGTCGTGGCCAATCAGATTGTGCTGGATAAACAGCCACTGACTGGCGACACATTCAATACAGCGATTCCAGCCGCCACGCTGCCAGGCTTCTACGAGATCATTGTGGACGTTTCGAGCCTGTTCCGCCGGGCCTTCCTCTTCGAGGTGACACCATGAGTGCGGGAGGGGGTGTGCAGCCCTACGGGCACAGTTATGAACACCTCGAAGACGAGTTGCGCTGGCTCGACCTGTTGATCCGGCTGAAAGCCCGGACGCTGGCACTGCAGAACCGCGCCGCTCCTGACGCACAGATTCCGCGGGCCGCGTATATCACGCCGGCTGAGGTGGAGTGGTTGATCGAGAAGCGCGGGGCGGAGAACGCCATCGATGCGGAAACTGACGCCACGCGCGAGGAACTGGCGCGGCTGAGAACTGAGATCGACACCCGCATTGAGCGCAGCAGGGAAGCGCGATTGTTTCTGGCATTGCCTCAACTCTGCAGCCTGTTTGGATTGTCCGGCTTCGAACGCGCTGCGCTGGTTATTTGCATGGCGCCCGAACTGCGGCGCAAATACGACAGGCTGTACGCCTATTTGCAGGACGATATCACCCGCAAGCGGCCCAGTGTGGACCTGGTGCTGGAACTCCTGTGTGAAACGGAGGCTGAGCGCTGGAGCGCTCGTGGGTTCCTCTCCGACACGGCTTCGCTGCTGCGTTCGGGGTTGCTCCGGAAAGTGGATGACCCAACCAGCCCATCCGGATCGAGCGGCTTGGCCCAGTTTCTCAGGATCGACGCCCGAATCTGCGAATTTCTGTTGGGTAGCAGTCAAATCGACGCTCGCCTGGCGGGGCAGAGCAAGTTGTACTGGTTGGCCGGCGATGCGGACCCGGTTCCGATAGATTGTGCTGTTCCTTCTGGCCTGTGGCGTTTGATTGAGCACCATTTAACGCCGGACAACACGGACAAGCGCAAGCTCATCCTTTATCTGCACGGCCCGCACGGTGCCGGCAAACGGGAGCTGGCATTGTACATCGGCGGGCGTCTCAAAAGCTCGCTGTTGAGCATCGACGCGGAGCTACTGCTTGCCCGCGGAGCGGAAGCCGAGAACCTTTTACGCGTGGCGTTTCGTGAGGGGTTACTGCAGCAGGCAATGATCTACCTGGAACATGCCGATGCGTTGATGCAGGAAGCCGCACGACCGTTGCTGAAGGCGCTGGAAGTAGCCATTTCGGAATACGGATGGCTGGTTCTTCTAAGCGGCGAGACACCATGGACTCGTATGCAGGCATTTGCCGGCTGCCGTTTTCAGTCGGCGGCGCTGCCGGTTCCCGACGTTGCCGTGCGGGCAACGGTGTGGGAGCGCTGCCTGACCGGCGAAGTGCCGGAGCCGGCAACCTTGGCTTCCCAACTCGCGGCACAGTTCCGGTTGACCCCTGGGCAAATTCGGGCAGCGGTAGAATTGGCGCGAAATCGCGACCTCATGGAACTGGAGCGGCCCACCATGACCTCCGCCGGCCTGGCGGCGGCCTGCCGGGCGCAATCTAATCACAAGCTTCGCGAACTTGCCGTCAAGATCGAGCCGCACTACGGCTGGGACGACATCGTGCTGCCCGAAGATAAGCTGGCCCATTTACGAGAGATTTGTAACCACGTCCGCCATCAATACCGCGTCTTCGGGACCTGGGGCTTCGGGAAAAAGTTGGGTCATGGCAAGGGCTTAAGCGTGCTATTCACTGGCCCCTCCGGCACCGGCAAAACCATGGCGGCCGAGGTTCTCGCCGGCGACCTGGGGTTGGACCTCTACAAGGTCGACCTGGCTTCCGTGGTTAGCAAGTACATCGGCGAAACGGAGAAGAATCTGTCGCGCATCTTTGCCGAAGCTGAGACGAGCAACGCGATCCTGTTCTTCGATGAGGCCGACGCACTATTTGGCAAGCGCACGGAAGTGAGCGATGCACACGATCGCTACGCCAACATCGAGACCAGTTACATCCTCCAGAAACTGGAAGAGTATGAAGGCGTGGTCATCATGGCCACGAACCTCAGGGAGAACGTGGACGAAGCGTTTACACGGCGGATCCGGTTCATCGTGGAGTTCCTCTTTCCCGACGAGGCCAATTGCCTTCGGATCTGGAAAACCCACTTCCCCGCTACTACCCCGGTGTCGCCAGACATCGACTACGCTTATCTGGCCCGGGACCTCAGATTGCCGGGAGGCAACATCAAGAATATTGTGCTCAGCGCCGCCTTCCTGGCGGCAGAAAATGGCGGCAGCGTCGGCATGGAGCATATCTTGCATGGCAGCCGCCGCGAATTCGAGAAGATAGGCAAGCTCTGGCGGCAGCCATCCAGCACCCCCGGTGCCGCATTGAAGCGAGGCTCGAAGGCTGAATGAGGTCAGCTATGGTTCCCACACACCAAACCGAGAAGGCCGCAACCGATGTTCATGCCGAACGACAAGGTGCGGACAGGACTCCGGCCGAGTCCACACCACGGCTGGACCCGGATCAGCGATTGCGGCGCAGCTTGGGCAACAGCTTCGTACAACGGCTGGCTCTCTTGCGCGAGCCAACTCGGGAATGCACCGGTGGGGCGGGCTGTAGCTGCGCAAACTGTGCGCGCCACGTCCAGGCCAAGCTCGAGGTTGGGGCAGCCAACGATCCTTGTGAACAGGAAGCCGATCAAGTCGCGGATCAGGTCCTGCGGATGCCAGATCGGTCCGCGCAAGTCGTTCCGGGAGTATCCGCGCCAAGCGTGACCATTCGGCGAAGGGCATCGAACTACAGCGCATCAGCATCCGAGGCGAACATCGACGTCAGCCAGGCGGGCGGACAGCCGCTATCGGCTGCCACGCGGGCATATATGGAGCCCCGTTTCGGCGTTGATTTTAGCCATGTAAATCTGCATGCCGATGAACCCGCAAGCCGGGCTGCGTCCGCGATTCAGGCGAGGGCCTTCACCTACAGTAACCACATTTGGCTGGGAAAGGGCGAGAGCGAGCAAGACAAGCACTTAATGGCCCACGAATTAACCCACGTGGTGCAGCAAAGCAATGGCTTGTTGGCCCGAGACCAAGGGGGTTCCGCCAACGCTGCGGGCGGCGACGCCAAGATTCGCCGTGAGCCTACAGCAGCCCAGTGTCCCGACGGTCAAAAGACCGTAACTGTCGACATGGTGTCGTTGCGCGGTTCGTCACGGGATGCGCCAGCCGATCTTAGTTTTGCTAACTCTGTTTTCAGGTCGTGCTGCGTGAATCTCCAGATGGGAAAAGGCCTATCTGTCATTCCAAGCCTGTCCGACAAATGGCTTGGCGGAGACACGATCATGAATCGGGCAACCGCTCGCGGCGCGATTGATGCCGAACAGTCGACTACTTACGATCAGGCCACCGCGACATTTGGCCTTTCGAGCCGTATCCGAGCTTTTTATGTCGACGACATGAATCCCAGTGTTGCGTTGGCTACCAGCTTCCCAGCTGTTTGGGCCACAGGGGTTGCCGCCCCGTATGAGGGCATGGTTATCGTAACGAACGCAGCCGCCTCCCGTTCACTTGCCCATGAGATAGGTCATATCCTGCTAAATGCAGACGGCGCTGTGCATACAGGTCATCCTGGCGGGACTTCCAATCTCATGGAACCCACGGCTACCGCGACGGGTGAAACTCTTGAACCCACACAGTGCGCAACAATCTTTGCCAATGCCTGAAAGAGCGACGCTAGTCAAACCGAGCATGGAGCTTGACGATGTTTCAAACACGAGCGGGAGGGATTCAAATTGCCGGGCTTGACAAGCCGGACCTGGCTATGGCTCGCGGCTCCCAGTCGCTCCACGATCGGTCCAGGTCAGGCGTCAGTCTTCAGCGGACCATCGGAAATCAGGCGATGATGTTTCTGGCACAGTCCCGGTCAGGCGATTCATTTCATCCTCACGGCAGTGCGGTTGTTGTTCCCAGCGAAGACGCACAAGGACCTCCAAAATCCCAGCCTTCCAACATCACCGTGAATCAACTGGCTCCATCCGGACGACTCATGAGAACCCCGGCAGAGCCCTACGTTGAGCAGATCACGGTTGATCTCAATACGTCGCAAAACGTGACGCTTGGGTGGCGAGGAACGGCACCTGATGGAGCGAGAAGCACGTTTCGTTGTTCTACCGGAAAAGGCTATGGCGATCCTGGCGATCCTCCCGGCATATGCACGCGTGCCTGCTGCTCGCCGGGAGTTAATCCTTGCGAGTCGCCTTACGACCAGAAGCGATCACGGGGATCTTGCTGCACTCCCGTCGGTAATTTCGTAATTCAAAGCAAGGAAAGAGAGCATGCGGTGGAGGGTGGGACGATTCCCTTCTGGATGTTCTTCTATCAGACTCGCGGCATCGCAATCCACGAATATAGTCCGGTGGATGGCACACCGCTGTCCCACGGATGCGTCCGGCTGGACAGTGTGAATGCCGAAATGCTGTTTAACTACTCGCACGCCGGTGTTACCAGAGTCACCGTTAGCGGAGCCGCCACCCCGGCGTGCCCTGCCGGGAACGGTGTTGCCTGCGGATCCAGCGCGTCCACGGAGCCGGCGAGCACTACCGAAGAGCGACTTGCCAGTACGGAAAAAGAGGAAACAGATGCCGGTGTTTAAGAACACGCCGGACGGGAAACGAAGGAATTTTCATGGCTGACGGCTTCCCTAACAAACCGAAAATCCTCCGCGGGGCATTCGTGGAGTTTGGACTGAGCCTGCCGCCGCTGTTCGTCGTGTTTCAGTTCAACCCGATCCAACTCACACGCAACCGTAGCCTCACGTTCGCGGTTCCGAACCCGCCTCCGCCACCGCCAGGCAGCAAGGTGCCGTCGAGCCAGGCGCAGACGCGAACGCTGCGCCAGTTTCACGGCCAGTTTTCCGACCTGCTCGATCTTCAGAAACAGCAACTAGTGACCGTCAACGAGCAGTCGATCAATTTCGACATCCGGCTGGACGCCACCGACAAGCTGAACGATGGCGACACGATCACCGAACAATTCGGCATTGCCCCACAGATTTCGACGCTCGAACAGATGGTCTATCCAAAGAGCGAGAGTCTCCTGGGCGCGGCCCTCGGCGCCCTCTTGGGAGGGTCGGGCGGCTTCAGCTTTACACGGGGCGCGAACCCTCCTCTGATCCTGTTCATTTTCGGGCGGAAGCGCGTATTGCCGGTCAACATCAACAGCATGAATATCACCGAAACGGAGTTCAGCACCGATCTGAATCCGATCCGCGCCAGCGTCGCCGTGAGCCTCACGGTGATTGAAGGCAAGAGCGTGCCTTACCTGTACTCCAAAGCCATGATCGAGGCCATGTCGGTGCTGAACCTGGCCAACATTGCCAGCGTCGCCAACGTCATGATTCCCGGGTAGCATTATGTTCAGCAAGATCTCCCGATATCGCAAATTACCCAGCGTGGCCGCACCGGACGCGCGAGGGCGCATCCTCGCGGCCACGGACTTGCGCTTGCTCCCGGCCGTGACGGGCACATTCCGCCATACCGTCGATTCCGGCGACAGGCTGGACCAATTGGCTTACAAATATTACAGCCAACCCCTGCAGTGGTGGAACATCTGCGACGCCAACCCGCAGTTCCTCTCCCCCCTGGCCCTGATCGGAAAGGACGCTGTCGTCACTACGCGCTTCCCCGTGACAGTTTCCGGCCCTCCTCCCTGGGCGGCTCTGTTCCACAGCATCCTCGAGTTGCTGGGGGTGGAAGATGTCGAAATCGTCGAAAACATTCAATTAGTCCCTAAGCAAGTCACCGTGGCGGGGCAAACTATCACGGCGCTGACCGAAGTTGTTACACGCGCCGTGCTGGTCACGTACAACGGCTTGAATGTTTCCGCCGCCACGCTCGCCGCCGCCATCGAAACGGCCGGCTTTAGCGTTACTCCATTCGCCGACCTCGATCAGGTGGGCCAGGAAATTGTGATACCACCGAAGCCGATCGGATAGCTGACCGCCATGCAACACGACAACCTCAAGATCGAGATCGAAGGGAGTGAGATTCAGCAGTTGTACAACGATTTGATCAGCCTGGACGTGGAGCTCGATGAGGAATTGGCCGGGATGTTTCGCCTGGACATAGCGCTGCTCCTGCAAGCCGATGGCACCTGGAATTACATCGACGACGACCGCCTGGCTATTTGGAAGAAGGTAGTGATTTCCGCCGGACTGGAGGATGACACACAACAGTTAATCTTGGGCTACATCACTCATATCCGGCCAACATTCGGCACCGGACTGGACCAGTGCCATGTGGAGATCTGGGGCATGGATTCGAGTGTCTTGATGGATCGCGAGGACAAGCTCAAGGCTTGGCCCAGCGGAAAAGACAGCGCCATCGCCAACGATATCATCTCTACTTATGGACTGACGCCTCAGGTTGACGATACGACCATTATCCACGACGAGCAGGTTTCGACTATTATCCAGCGCGAAACTGACATCCAGTTTCTCAAACGCCTGGCTTTGCGCAACGGCTATGAATGCTATATCGACGGAGACACCGTCTACTTCCAGACTCCTAAACTCAGCGCTTCGTCGCAGCCTGTGCTGTCTGTTCAATTTGGCGACGATACCAACGTCAATCAATTCCACCTGGAGGTAAACGCGCTCGCGACCGCGAACGTAACCATGTTTCAGATCGACCACGACACCAAGGAAGTTCTGGATGCAGCTTCGATTCCCGCCAGCCAGGCAGCCCTGGGCGCAAACGGGGCCGATAGTTTTCTGGGAGCGGGGATGGCCTCCGGCGCGGTCGCGATCGTGAGAACCGTAACGACGGGAAATCCCGAGATGACCGCCCTGTGCCAGGGTCTGTACAACGAAGGCGAATGGTTCATCACCGGAGAGGGCGAAGTGGCTGCCAACCAGTACGGCAGCGTTCTCAAGCCGCATGTTCCGGTGACTATCAAGGGAATTGGTGAGACTCACAGCGGTACTTACTTTGTCACGCACGTCAACCACATCTTTAACGCGGATGGTTATATTCAACGCTTTCGTGTAAAGCGCAACGGCCTTATGCCCACCGGCGCGGAGCAATTTTCAGCAAATGGAGGCGGCCTGCTGGGCGCGCTATGAACCTGGAACGTATTGTCGCGGACCTCGTCGAAAGAGTCGAACACCGGTTTTACGGCAAGTACCGGGGAATCGTGGTCAACAATCAGGATCCGGCCAAGCTCGGCCGCTTGCAGCTGAGAGTGCCCAGCGTGCTGGGCAGCGATGTGGTCACGGGATGGGCCATGCCGTGCACGCCCTATGGCGGCGCGGCCGACCTGGGATTTCTTTACATTCCCGATGTCGGCGCCGCGGTTTGGACCGAGTTCGAGGAGGGCGACCTGGAATTCCCGATCTGGGCGGGTTCGTTCTGGAGCCAGCCCAACTCCGAGAGCGAATTGCCCAAACCGAACAAGGCTAGCGACGGCTCGGAAGAGAGCGACATTCAGGACCCGCCGACCTCCAAAATCATCAAGACCGCAAAAGGCCACACGCTGCAGTTCGAAGATGCCGACGGCTCCGAGATGATCCTGCTTCGGGAAGGCCAAAAGGGGCATTTCCTGACGATGGATCAGAACGGTATCACAGTCACCGACGCCGATGCGAACACGGCCAAGTTTACCTCGGACGGCATCCAGGTCCAGGATACGAACAAGAACACCGTTGAAATGACTTCGGACGGCATCAAGATTACCGACACGAACAACAACACGATTGAGATGACCTCGGACGGTATCAAGATTACGGATTTGACAAAGAACACGATCGAGATGTCCAAGAGCGGCTTTACGATTACCGCCAAGGTGCCATTCAAGATCAATGCCAGTGGACAGGCGGTGACCGTGACCGGCAATTCGATCGATCTACAGCAAGGGTGAAGCAGTGGGAAAGCTAGTGGTGGTAAAGGGCGATGCAGTCAAGGGAACGGACACACACAACGTGTCGGGCGTGGGGCCGAACCCAGCCCCTCCGCCACCACTCCTGGCGGCCTTCACCGGAACCGGCAGTTACAAATACGTGGGCAGCATGACCGACAGTTTGAGCACCTTTGTCCAGATCGGCGGACAGCCCGTTGCCCTGGTCGCCAGCAAGAGTTCGCTGAACCCAGGCGAGACCACGCCGCCGACTGGCGGCCATTCCGGGCCCGCGGGAAGTAGTTTCGTGGCGGGCGCCGGCTCAGTCGCCTTGACGCCCACACCACTGGGGCCACCGCCCTTGTCGATTACAGACGTGATCGGAACCGGCGTGCCGAACGCCGGCGCCGGCAGCGCCCTGCTGACAATCGGCGGTGTCAAAGTGCTTTTGGACAGCGACAAGATCGATACTTGCGACGGAACAGGAAGTAAGGGGAATTCCACTGTCACGGCAAGCGGCCAGAGTTTCGTGAGTTGTTCGGGTTAGGTATGAGTGGGAACGGGTAGAAGATCGGAGAGGACGGATGGCAACAGGTTTCGGGTTCCCTTTTGGCGTCTCGCAGGACGGAGCGATTGTTCCGGATCCCAGCGCGGATGTGGACCTGCGGGGAAAAATCATTCAAGTGTTGTTCACCGCTCCCGGCGAGCGAGTGAACCATCCGGAATTCGGGTGCGGCCTGTTTAATCTGGTCTTCGACCCGAGCAACGTCATCCTCGGAGCGGCCACGGAATTTACCGTGGGCGCGGCACTGACCCGCTGGCTCGGCGACCTGCTCCTGGTGGATGGAGTGAACGTCACGACGGCCGACGAAACCGTCACGGTCGAGGTGGCCTACGTCAACCGCAAGGATCTTTCGCGGCAGGCAGTAAACATTCGTTTCAAATAAGGAATTCGTCATGGCTGACATCACGCAGGTAAACGGGAGTCCGGTGGTCGATTACATGGCGCGCGACTATGAGAGCCTCCTGCAGGCCATGTACAGCCTGGTCCCTTCCAAGCTGCCTCAATGGACCGATTTCAGCAACGAGGCAGACTTCGGCAACGTACTATTGGAACTGTTCGCGCACATCGGCGACATACTCAGCTATTACCAGGACCGCGTCGCCAACGAGAGCTTTCTGGGCACCGCCGTCACGCGCCGCGCCGTAATCGAGCACCTGCGTCTGATCGGCTACAAGCTGGCCACCGCCGTGCCGGCTGCCGCGAGTCTGAGCGTGACTGTGCCTGCAACCGTGAACGCTGTGGTTACGGTGAACCGAGGCGACGCCTTCGCTACCAAGAGTCAGAAGAACAAGTCCAGCATCCGCTTCGAATACTCCCGAGAGGCGCCGCTGACGATCGATTTCAGCACTATCGCTGCCGTCGGCGGTAAGAAGACATTCTCCGGCCTTCCGGTGGAAGAAGGACGACTGATCAAGGCGGAGGTACTGGGGACGTCGGACGGCTCCGCCAATCAACATTTCGTGCTGGCTCACAAGGGGTTGATTCTGAGACCGATCGCGCCAGCACAGCAGACCAGCCGCGACATCATACTGCTCACCCAACTGGGCGCGACCATCGCTTCGTGGACCCTGCAAGAGACCCTGGCGTTCAGCCGAGCCGGACAAAATGACTATGTCATCGAGATCGACGAGAACGATGAAGCCACGGTAATCTTCGGTGATGGCAGCTTCGGTGCGATCCCGCCCAACGGCGCCCAGATTCAAGCCACGTACCGGGTCGGCGGAGGATCTGGAGGCAACACCCCTGCCAGCACGATCCAGACCGTTGTCGGCGCGCCGCAGCTCGCGTTGCTGGGCGCGCAGGTGACCAACTCCGACCCGTCCACCGGGGGGGCTGACCGGGAAGATATCCTGCATGCTGTCCAGCACGCACCCGCGGTATTTCGTTCGCTGAAGCGCGCCGTCACCGGCGCTGATTACGAGGCCCTGGCCCTCAGTTTTAAGGGCGTGGGCAAGGTGCAGGCGCGTCCGACGGGTTGGAACACGGTTACGCTTTATGTCGCCCCGGAAGGGGGCGGCAAAGTCAGCGATGTGTTGGAAGCCGGTCTCAAGGCCTTCTTCGAGGACAAGCGTATGCTCAGCCAGATTATCGAGGTCGCCGACGTGGATTACATTCCGGTCTATGTGACGGCCGAGATCGGTGTGCAGAGCTACTACGTGACCTCTGACGTTCAGGCAAGTGTTCAGCAGGCGGCAGCGGCGCTACTCGCGTTCGACAACGTCAGTTTCGGACAGACGATGTACTTGAGCAAGTTTTATGAAGTAACTGAAGCGGTCCCGGGGGTGCAATTCGTCAACATCACCGAGTTCAGGCGCGGGGATGAGGCGCCTGGCACGGTCGAGCGTACTGGGATTATCAAGCTGGCTTCCAACGAGGTCGCCACAGTGCCCAGCGATCCGGGCTATGCGGCAGGTATCCAGGTGATTATTAAGCAGGGAGGGCTGTAAGCATGCGCCTGCTGAACATCACGGCTCGCGCCCACCCGGCGGGCAACCGAATTGACCTGAGCTGGAGTAACCCGAATCCCGTCGGGTTCCCCGGCGTCCTCGTGGTCAGGCGCCAGCATACCCACCCGCTCACGCCCAGTGACGGCGTAGTCGTGATTCAGGGCACCGGTCTGCTCTCGGCCACGGACGTGGGATTGAAGGGCGAAACCACGTACTATTACAGCCTGTTCCCTTTCACCGGAGCCCCACCCGTATTCAATATCGACCCTCACAACCGCGCCTCCGCAACTGCTACCGCTCCCTACGACTTCTCCGGACAGATGTACGCCTTACTGCCGGCGCTCTACCATCGCTACGACGAGGCGCAAGGGCCAACCTCCGACCCAGCCGTGGCACCCGCCGACCAGGTGAAGGGTCCCTTGCGGCGATTCCTGGATTTGCCGGGCAGTCAGTTCGACCAGATCTACAGCCTCGCCCGGGCTGCACTCCACCTCTACAACCTCGACCGGGTGGAAGGCAGTCTGCTGCCACTTCTTGCACAATGGATCGGCTGGCAAACGGACTACAGCCTGGCAGTAGGGGCGCAACGGAATGAAATTCGCTTTGCCCCACTGATTTACCAAACCATCGGTTTGATACCGACCGTGGAAGCCACCGTAAAACGCATCACCAACTGGGAAAGCCGAACTAAGGAATTCGTTCACAATGTAGCCCGCACCAACCAGCCGGAAAGGCTGAATCTGTGGTTCATGCTGCGCCCGCCGGCTGGCAACTTCGGCGCTCCAGCTCTGGCCTCCGAGAATTTCGTCTACGATGGACGGCCCACCGGCGTCCTCGAAAGCGATGGCTCGATTTCGTTCTTTTATCAGACCTACCGCATTCACGGCTGGGACATCTGGACTAAGCAGTTTGCTCCCAGCCAAGCGCAGCCGTGGCAGCCAAGCGCTCCCGTGGTGGATCAGCCGGGCATCGACACGCACCCGACTGTCGCGATGCAAGGCAGCCGCTTGTGGCTCTTTTGGGAAAGCTGCGACCCAACGCAAGCCCCCGTCAACAGGAAGTGGCGAATCAACTTCAGTCAGCGCGCGGCCGGTGTCTGGTCAGCCCCGGCCCTGTTCGGTGATGCGGCAACCGAGCGCCGCATGCCGGCGGCAGTTGCGGATGGTTCCGGAGGCATTTGGCTCTTCTGGCTCGAGCGAACTTCCGCGGGCTGGATCGTCAAGTACAACCGCCACGACGGAACCCAGTGGTTGGCCGCCGCGGTCAGCTTTCCGCTCGATGCCGGTCAGGATCCACGGGTCGAAGGCGACCTCATTGCCCTGTTCCATCCGACCAGCGCGACCCAGCGGATCTGGCTCTTCTGGGCCCGTCACGAGGCGGGCGGGCCGCCCGGCCAGAGCCGCTGGACAATTAAGTACCGGATCAAGCAGGGGGTCGACCCGGCCGTATCTGACTGGTCCGCGGTGGGCACCCTCCCGAAGGCCGCCGCCGACAATCACGACCGTGAACCCGCTCCTGTAATCGCCACCAGCGGCGACATCGAACTCTTCTTGAGTTCTACCCGGAGCGGTGGCTGGACGCTGTGGCACAACACTCTGAGCATCGGCACGCTCACCTTTGGCGCTCCCCAGCAGCTTACAAACACGCCTTACTCGAACCGCGCACCGCTGGCTATAAACTCGGGCGCGGGTACGCTGCTGGTTTACCGGTCGAACGAGAGCCTGCTTCACACCAGTGACGTGTATGAAGCGACTCAGACCCTCGACGTCAGGTACAACGGCGCAACTACACCGGACACCCGCAACGCGGCGAAGATCGCGCTGCGTGGGAAGTTCGACGACTTCCAGACCTATACCTACGACGCGGGCACGAACGGAATACGAAACAACGACGACCGCATCGCCCGCGACACGATCGGGCTGTACCTGACGCCGGACACGGTGGATCCGGTCCAGATCAAGGCGCTGGTCTCCAGACTGGCCAACGCTCTGGGCGCCTTCATGCCGGTCACGGAACGAGCGGTTTTCATCACGCCGTAACGCGGCGCGAAAGGAAAGGGCTATGAGCGACTACTCGAAATCGCCGCTGGATGTGCTGGTAGCCAACCAGCAAAAGGGATACGTAGGCTTACACATCGAGCAAGGCGTCCCAGTATTGGATCGGGACCTGAACCTGCTGCACGACCTGATCAACGCTGCTGTTCGTTCGGTCTTCACCCGCTACATCGGAAACGGCATCCCCGCCGGTGCGGACGGATTCGCCATACAGGCCCTCGCAGCGCCGCAGGATTTCGTGATTGCGGCGGGAGCCGGCGGCGGCCCCGGCACCTGCTTGGTGGGCGGAATCGAGGTGATCATCCCGGCGAACACCACCTATAAAGCCCAGGTGGGTGTGCCCCCGCTCACAACTCCTGCGGCGACCCAGCCGGATCCGCGCACCGACATGGTCTACCTCGACGTTTCTTTCATCGAAGTCGATGGTACGGCGGATACTGACCTGAACAACAGCACGGACGTAGGGATGGAGACTTCCGTCCGGTTGAAGCCAGTCTGGGTGGTGCTGGTGGCCGAAGGCGTTCCCGTTCCGGTGGCTCCGGCGGGCCACGTCTATTATCCGATTGCGCAGTTGCAGCGGCCGCGCGGCACCGACACCATTACCGCGGCCATGATCACCGACCTGCGCCAGGCTCACCTCACGGTGTCGGCGATTGAACGAAGGCTGGCGTTGATGGAAAAGCTATTTCTCCTGCCGAGCTTTTTGCCGGCGCCCAATGAGTTCAATCCCAAATTCGGGTCCCCGGGAACGAGTGTTACCCTCTTCGGTAACAACTTCAACATCGGTGCGGTCTCCGTTCTTTTCGGCGCCACGCCGGCAACGGTTGTCGGCACGCCAACGCCCTCTCAAATCGTGGTGAACGTGCCGAATATGGCCGCGGTTGGTGCGCCCGGGGTGAAGATCACCGTTCAGACGGCCGGGGGGACTGTGACCAGCGTGGGTGGATTCGTGGTGATGCCTCCGCCAGCGCCGGCATTCGCCGCGTCTCCGAACCAGTTCAATCCCAAGTTCGGAGCAGCCGGAACACAGGTCACACTGTTCGGAACGAACTTCAACATAGGCTCCGTTTCGGTACTCTTCGGCGCGACGGCGGCTACCGTCGTCGGCACGCCCACGGCAACGCAGATTGTCGTGAACTCGCCGGCCGTGCCGGGGAGTCCGATTTCGGTAACGATTACGGTTCAAACTGGCGGAGGATCAACCGTCAGCGTAGACAAGTTCGCAGCAAGCTAAGGAGAGCAAACATGGCATTCACAGTCTATCCAGATGCCGCGACAGCGGCGTTACTAGGGAGCCCGGCCAACCAACCCGTGGATACCACGAAAATGACGCTGTTAGTCCCCACTGCGTCATTTGGCGGGAACCCTTTTGGAACAACGCTTTTCATCAGAATTTCCGTGTCGCTGCCGACACTCGGCGTAATGGTGCTGCCCACCGTCACGCTTCGCGCCAGAAACGTTGGGGCCGGCACACAGGGGGCCCCCGTGATCATTACATCTACCCTTTCCCCCGGTCAGGGTCTGGCGGATGGCACGAACGGGACCCCTGCGGCCGCGGCGTGGTTCGAAGGCGCTCCCGCTAACAACGTCTATCTCCTCAAAGTGTTTATCGAAATCGATGGCACGGGGATTGATATCCAGATAAACAGCGTGGGTCACAACTTTGTATGGGTTGTGGCGGACAACGATACGGACTCACAACAGCCGTGGATCCAGCTCACCCCGTTTCCGGCTTTTGGGGCGCTGATCAATCAGCCTGCCACGATAAACACGCAGGCCCTCCAGATTAATAATCGTGGCACCGGCTCACTAACCGTCACCACCATCAGCCCAGCGCTGGCGGCGCCGTATTCTCTGAACCCGGCCGGCACTCTGAACTCCGGGCTGCCCGCTACCGTCCTCCCTAACCAGGCAACTCCGACGAACGTGCTGATCGGCTTCACAACTGCCGCTGTCGGCGTTACGGCTCCCACATCCTATACTGTCGATGGGGACAACGGCGCCGTATCTCCTCCCCCTAGTGGGCACAATAAGGGGTTTAGCCTTAGCGCTACTGCCACCCAGTTGGAGGTCGTCTTGGCGCTTGACACCTCAGGCAGCATGGCGGCTACGGACACAACCTCGGCGTCTTCCCGCCTGAGCGAACTCCAGACGGCAGCTTCACAATTTGTTGTTTATCTGAAGCAATTCGGTCAAACCGGCGGCAACTTCGGTGTCGTTCAGTTTCCCGGCTCAGACCCAAACAACTTCACGACCTTCAGCGTCGTGCCGTGGAAGGCCATCCCCGCTCCCCCTATGGGTCCGGATCCGGACATTGCCCTGATAAACGGGCTCATGCCGACGGACGCCACCCCGATGGACGGCGCCATCCTGGAAGCGACGAGCGGGGCTTTTTTTTCCGGCACCACCACCAACCTGCGCTGGATGCTGCTCATGTCCGATGGGGCCTGGAATGTGGGCAATGACCCCAACAACGAGGGCGTGGTTCTGAAGGGCAAGAACATCATCGTGTTCTCAGCCGGATACGGCCAATCCGGCCAGGTCGATTACGCCACCCTCAGTAATCTCGCAACCAAGACTAACGGCCAGGCGCTGCAGGTGGACATCGGCGCCGGGATTTCGGCCGTGAAACTCGCGCAGAAATTCAAGAGCGTGATCGCTGCCGGCCTGACCATCAATGCGGCCACTGACCCGGATGGCATCATCTTCCCCGGCCAGGACGTGCGCCACGAGATCATCATTACGCCTTACGATCGCAAGGCTGTGTTCTCGCTGAACTGGGACACTCCGAATATCGGGCTGACCCTGCAACTGCTCACGCCGACCTGCGAATTGATCACTCCACAAAGTGCGGCGAATACTCCCGGGATCACCTTCCATACGGACGCGCGATATCAGATGTACGGAATTGATGAATCCTACTTGCATAACAACGCCGACCCTTCGCAACCACGCCATGGCACCTGGCGAATGATCGTGTCTTACCCGAATGTGATTCTCGAATTAAGAGCTGCCCGGGCCGTCGCGGTTGGCCCTGTTGGCGAGCATTACTCCTATGATGTGCTGACCGATTCGGCCCTGAAACTGGACGTGACGCTCGATCGCGACGTGTACTACGCTGGAGATCCGATCACCGTGGCCGCTAAGTTGACCGTCCAGGGGTTACCAGTCACGGGCGCGTCGGCGCGGCTGAGTGTTACCGCGCCCGGCCAATCGATGGATAACTGGCTGGCGGGAATACCGATCACTGCAGCGGAATACCAAAATGCCGCCGCGCTACTAGCCGGCAAGGATGCATTCGGGGTTTACATCAAGGCATTCGCCGCCCAGCTCAAGGGCCTGGTTTTCGATGGCTTGAACTCCACCACAGGGTTGGCAATGACCGACTCGAATAATAGCGGCGTATATTCGGCGACTGTGGATCAAACCTCGGTTCCGGATAGCCACAAACTTTACGTTACGGTAACAGGCACCACCGCCGATGGCGTGACCTTCCGCCGTGAGCGGTCAGTAGAAGTGCATGTCGGCGTGCGGCCCGATCCGCGCTTTACGCGGTTCAGCATCTCCTACGGGGCGCAGGCAAATCCGGCAATGGTGACTGGATTAGTTACCTTGACGCCGCTCGACTCCTTCGGTAACGTAGTGCTGGTAGACCCCGCATCTTCCCATTACATTCAGTTGCAGGCGCAGGGGGCTACGCTCGATCCCAAGCTGGCGACGACCTTCAACGGCACGTACACCAGTGGCGTGACGTACCCGGTTGGATCGAGTCCTGTTTTCTCCCTGGTGGTTGGAGGCCAGCCCGTATTCACCGGCAAGCCCATTGTTCCAATAGGTCAGTTTATCTGGGTCGATCAGGTGGTGAAATTCACGCCTGGACTGGAAGGTGCTCCGGGCGCCAACAAGCACACAAACCCTGACGACGCGCTCGGCGACATCCTCGCCACGCCGAACACCTTTACTTCGCTCGGTGGGTACGGCTCCCTTGCGGTCCGGATACGAGGGCAGCTAATTACTGCGAGCGGGGGGGACGAAGTGACGGTCTTTGTGCAGCCGGACGACAGTCCGAGGGCCTATCTGGTTGAGGCTCTTTCGGCGAACCGGGGTGACGATAAAGATAAAGACAAAGATGATGATGATGATGATGATGATGACAAGACTGCTCAGTGGGTGGCGCTCGGAACGTCCCCTGGAACTACTGCGTCGTTCAGTCTGTCTGCCGGGAAACTCAGCGCCGCCAAGGCGATTTGCATTACCGACCAGAGCGGGCTTACCGGTACACGTTCCAACCCTTACCCCACCCCAGGTGTCAGCGTTAATGCAGTGGGCATAAAGAGCGCGTCTGCGGGCTCGACTGGGAGTGACAGTGATATTTGCATCCGGCTCAGAGTGCTGAATCCGCAGCGGCAGCCTCTGGGCGGTACGGTCGATATCGAGTTTCAACCGCAGGACGCAGGCAGAACGTCGAAAGTGAGCGGTGTTGACGCATCGAAGGACATCGACGTGAAGGGCTTGCAGCGCTTCCCGCAAGTGCACGTTTACCAGGTCACGGTAACTCCGACTGACGTCTTTAAACCAACGTCGCAGTTCTTGACGATCCCGGCCAGCGGCTTCCACACAGTTGAGTTCGTCATTGACAAGAGCAAATAGAGGGAGGACGATTCGAAATCCACGTAATCAACAAGGCAGATCATCCCCCGGTGGTCTGCCTTAGACTTAGAACCTGACTGTCGCCCTCTTTCCAAAATGTGCGGGTAGGTCTCATCAGAGAGCGCACCACGCCTACCAAAGGAGACCGGCTGATGCTTGGACCTGGTCTGGAATCTAGACAAAAGCAGGCTTCGCCTTGGACCGCAGGTGTTGGCCATGAATTGCTGCAACAAGGCTCAACCCCGGCACATCTGGCGGCGGATTCCCGCGAGTTGGGCCTAAGGCAATCTCCTTTGCTCGGTTTGCAGCGTGCTCTTGGCAATCAGGCCTTTAGGCGGATGCTCCAGACCGCCAACCAGCCGGCGCGCATGCCCGAGGTGCCCGCGAGCTACAGTGAGTCTCCGGTTTTGCATCGAAAGTGTGCCTGTGGGGGAGGAGAAGACGAGTGCGAATCATGTAAAGAAAGGCGCGAAGGCAGGTTGCAACGTGCGGTTGCGGAACCCGGTGGGGCGCACTCGATTCCGCCCAGCGTGCATGAGGTTTTGCGCGCGCCCGGCCAGCCGCTCAATCCGTCCACCCGTGCCTTCATGGAGCCGCGCTTCGGACACGACTTCTCGCAGGTCCGGATCCATACGGGCGCCCGGGCCGCAGACAGCGCCGCAGCGGTGCACGCGCGCGCTTATACAGTGGGAAGCCACATCGTGTTTGGCGAGAATGAGCCTACTTTGGGAACTTCCTCCGGACTGCGGCTTCTGGCACACGAACTGGTCCATGTTACGCAGCAGCAGGCATTCGCCCGGCAGGCGATCGAATCAGACACGATCGAGATGGGGGCCCCTGGCGATTCATTCGAGCGCGAGGCCGAAGCGCGAACAGAAGCCATCTTGTCCGGGGGTACGGCGCTGCCTCCACTTGCGCAACGCCCACACCACCCGCGGCTAAGCGGTGCCTGGGAGAGCTGCGGCGAGTCGAAAGATTGCCCGAAGCGCGACCCTGGCGAGGTCGAACGTGGAGCAAAAGCGGCGTTATCGGTTGGCGAATTGGTCGCTCCGGAGAGCGGTGAAATCGTATCTGGCTTCGCGATAGGTTCCAGCGCCGCGTCGGACTTAAATAAAAACCCCACATGGTCGGCATTTGCATCGAGCATCGCCAGCAGCTCCGATCACTGGGAGATCCTCGGATTCAGCGACTGCGAGGGAGGCGTTGAACTCAACGGCAGCCTGCGCGACCAGCGGGCGCAATCTGTCCTCGGACTGCTGCCAGCGTCCGCCCGGTCAAAAATCGATCGCGCGCAGGGCGCGCCGCTTACTGATTGTGTCTCCGCCAATGACAGCCAGTCGAACCGCACGTTCAACCGGGCCGTCGTGTTCCGCCGGACATCGCAGACGATCACCATTGCCAACGCTGACGTGATCAAGGGCATCACCTGTCCTCCCGCCTCGGCGACTGCGGTCACAGACCTTGCCGATTACATCGCGCTGCTTCGCTGCGCCGAAAAGGCCATGGGCCTCGGACCACGCGAAATGTTGACCGTGTTCCGCCAGATCTATTACGGAAAGAGCTGGAGCGTGGTGCCGACCAGCAAATGGGATAACGTGATCACCTGCAGTCCCGCCGTTGGCGACCCGCAACCAAAGCTCGGGGCCAACTTGTTCGGGGCATTGCAGGCCAGTCAGGAGGTCGCGGGCGTCGATGCGGGTCACGTGTTCGCGGGGCTTGAGGCGATGACCTGTCCGACACCCGACGTCTCGTTCTTCGCTGGAATAGCGGTTGTTACGATGTCGAACGAGGACTTTGCGACTTGGGGAGGCGACCTCGGCGCAGCCGCGGCGGCCCACGTCGCTTGTCCGCAGCTCGGTGCTTCGGCGGCAACCGAAGACGACTGTGGGCGGAAGGCCGGTACTCTACCCTTTTCGTTCTACTACGACGTTTCGGCGCCGCCACAGGATCTGGAGGGCGACATCGATCCGTTCATCATGCGCGCGAACCAGCTTGGCATTCCTTGTTCCGGGTCGAGTCAGAAAACATTCACGCCGGCTAAGGCGATGTCGGATGTGTTTGCCGACACCTACCTCGACCCGACCTCGTCGCTCGGCAAGAGCCACAGCAATCGTTATCAGTGCATGCTGGAGATTCTCGGCGCGACGCTGAGCGGCAAAACGGTCACCAACCGCGCGGCCATCGTGCCGCCGATTGCAGCGCGTGTGTTCAGTTTTGCCGATGGTTTCTATAGCAAGATTCGTGGCTTCCCGATTTATTCGGGGATAGCAGACCGCATTCAGATGCGCATCGATTCCACTACCGCCACCGAACAGTTCATCACCTATCTGGAAAGTAAGCTCTGAGAGCCCCTTATATTGTTGGATGGAGGTCCAGCAAAAGAACTTCGCCGCACTGGCGGCGTCCGTGCGGCAGTCATGTGACAAAATAGCCATGAGGTCTCAGCCGTGAGAGTCCCGCTTTCACAGATTGCCCACACCCGCTCCGGCGACAAAGGCGACACGTGTAACATCGGGGTGATCGTCTTCGAGGAGCGCCATTACCCCTTGCTGGTGCGCCAGGTGACGGCGGATCGCGTCAAGCGCCATTTCGGCGACTTGGTGCGGGGAAGGGTGGAGCGCTTCGAACTGCCCAACCTGGGCGCGTTGAATTTCCTTTTGCACGAAGCGTTGGGAGGGGGCGGTACGGTTTCGCTACGCACCGATCCGCAGGGCAAGACCTTCGGCGCCTCGCTCCTGGGGATCGAGATCGAGCTGCCCGACCCGCCGGCGTGACGGCCAGCTACCGTCTCTTGCCTGCCAGCTCTCACTCTGCCGCCTGGTTGCGCCGTCCCGAACGGGCGATCCAATCCGCGGCCATCGCCGTATACGCGCGCGCTTCCGGATTGCTCAGCAACTCCTCGATCGTGAATCGCATCTTCCGCCCCCAGTTGGGGTACTGCCAGGTGCTGCCGGGGAGGTTTTGCTGGTGCAGTTCCTTCGTAAGGTCCTCCTGGTTGATGGCTAGAAGCTGCGAAGGAGTCTGCGCCAGAAAGCCCACTACGGCTTGATGCAGTTCGCCGGTGAGGTCGGGATAGTCACCGGCTCGCCTGGGAAGGCCGGGCTGCAAGCAACCCTGCGCGAATAGCACGTCCAGCATTTTCTGCTTCTCTTGCGCGCGGCTCGCCAGTTGTGCGGCGTATGTAGCCTCATCGATCAGGGCGGCCCGGTAGCGCGCCTCGATGTCGCTGCCCACCCAGAATCCGGCCAGCGTCGGCAGGTCGTGGGTGGTGGCGGAAACCAGTGCGTTGGAAGGGTACTCTTCGCTCCGGCGGAATTCCCCTTTCCCGTTCTTCTCGAAGTAGAACAAGCGGTAGCTGAGAATGCCCAGGCTGGCCAGCGTTTCCCGTACCACGGGTTCGACTGTCCCGAGGTCCTCGCCCACCACGAGGACGCGGTTGCGCACGCTTTCAAGCGCCAGGATGCGGACCAGGTCGTCGTGGTTCTCGCGCACGTAGGCGCCGTGCGCGGCATCGGAGCCGTCGGGAATCCAGAACAGGCGGAAGAGACGCATCACGTGGTCGATGCGCAACGCGCCGCCGTGGCGGCAATTCTTGCGGATGGATTCGGCGAACAGCCGGTAGCCGTCTTCGCGGTGACGCGCGGCGTGGGGCGGAGGAAAGGCCCAATCCTGCCCTTGCGGCGAAAAATCGTCAGGCGGGGAACCGACACGGCAACCGGCCACGAAGAAGGGGCGGTGAACCCACAGGTCGGAACCGAACCGGTCGGTGGCCAGCGCCAGGTCGTGATACAGGCCGATGGAGAGGCCGCGGCTGCGCGCCCACTGCTGGGCGCGGCCCAACTGGAGATCGATCTGCCACTGCAGATATTGATAGAACATGACGAGCCGCCAGTGTTTCCGGCGGAAGGCGCCGGTTTCCGGAGAGGCGGGATCCTGGTAAGGCCTCGGCCACTCGGTCCACATCCAGACATTGGCGTCGCGCGCGTGCAGCCATTCATCCAGCGCGCAGTAAGTGGCGAACTGTTCCAGGAGCACGCCTTCACGGTCGCGAAACGCGTTGAACTCACGGGCGCGCGCCGAATCCCTGCGCCAGTCGCGCAGAAACTGGGCGAACATCATTTTCAGGAAACGCAGCTTGAGGGCGCTCACCCGCTCGTATTCCACGAAGGGCGTGGCTCGCAGGGCTTCGATCTCCGACGCAACGTCCGGCGAATTCCGCAGTTGCTGCGCCCGGCGGCAACGCGGGTAGTCCTCCATGCCCTCGACATCCAGGTAGAGGAAGTTCTGATAGAAGATACTGTTCGGAAGATACGGGCTGGTGTTGAACGGGCGGCGGTTGTGGATGGCGTGCAGCGGATTGAGGGCCACGAAACTGGCGCCCACCTCGCCGGCTACCCAATCGAGAATGTCCCGCAGGTCGCGGAAGTCTCCGCAGCCCCAGTTGCGTCCGGAGCGCACGCCGTAGAGGCTCACGGCCATGCCGGCGGCGCGTCCGCCCCGGCCCAGTTGGGGTGGCGTCCATGCCCGGGCGGGCGTCACGATATAGCGAGTGGCGCCGGTGGCAGCCCCTACGTGAACCGCGATCTCGTGATAGCCGAGCGGCAATCGCTGGGCCAGCCGGACTTGTTTGCGGACCCACGTCCGCCCATCCATTTCGATGGAGGCGGTCTGCGGCAAGTCCCAGAGGTTCACTTCGTGGTCGAACCGCTGGCCCTCTTCCAAACGTATGGCGAAACGGGCGCGGTGGCCCAGGGTGTCGGCCGGGACGTTGACGGACAGTTCCACTTCGTCGGATTCCACAGTGACGATGGCGGGCGGCAGCAGCCTCTCCCACTGGCCGCGTTCGAGCGCAGCCAGCGCGTGCTCGAGCTCTTCGGCCCCGTCCACCGGCAGTCCCAGTGCGCGCAGAATGGCCTGCTTGGTCTCCACCGTGGTGAAATGCTGGCGCCCCCAGATGTCATAGTAGGCTGAGCCGATCCCGAACAGGGATGCGGCGCGGTCGAGGAGCTGCTCGAAAGTTCCGGCTGGCATGAAGGAAGAAGGGTTAACTTTAATTCTACAGGAGTGGTCCGCCCCATGCGAAAATGGGGGCATGGAAAAGCCCTTTGCCGCCGCTGGTCCTCCGGAACTTTTCACGCGCGTCGACGACTACTCGGTGGCCAACGCAGCCGCAGCCGCTTCCGAAGGGATCATCATGACGACGCTCGACACGGCGGTAAATTGGGCGCGCAAAAACTCCATCTGGCCGATGACCTTCGGGCTGGCCTGTTGCGCCATCGAGATGATGTCGATGTCGGCCTCGCGCTTCGATATCGCCCGGTTCGGCGCCGAAGTATTCCGGGGTTCGCCGCGGCAGTCGGACCTGATGATCATCGCCGGGCGCGTCGCCAACAAGATGGCGCCGGTGATCCGCCACCTGTATCAGCAGATGCCGGAGCCTAAGTGGGCCATCTCGATGGGCGCTTGCGCCACCTCGACGGGCGTGTTCAACAACTACGCGCTGATTCCCGTGAACCAGGTCATCCCGATCGATGTGTTCGTGCCGGGCTGTCCGCCGCGGCCGGAGCAGCTTATCTACGCCCTGATGCTGCTGCAGAAGAAGATTCAGGACCAGAGTGGGACCGTCAAGCAGGTTTTGAATCTGGCGTAAAAGAGCCGTCCGCGATCCGGTTTCAGTCATCGGTTCCACACGGTGCCTTCGGCACACACCTGGGGTTGAGACGCCTCGCAGGTTCAGGCCATCAGGACGGCGGTGCGCCACGGTCGCGAGGCGGATCGCTGATGGCACATCACGAATACGGAAACCAGCTCGGTTCGATCGCCGGCCGGGCGCCGCTGGCCTCCTGGATCCGCGACAGCAACCGCCGCCGCAGATCGGCCGCCACCTGCTGGTACGCGGCGCGTCCCGCCAGGTTGACGTGCTGGTAAGGGTCGGCGTAATTGTCGTACAGCATGTACTCCACGTATGTGTCCGCTCCGGGCACGGCCTTCCAACCCGGCATCTTCGGCGCCATCACGGCATACGTGTACTGCGGCGTGCGCAGAGCGCGGCCGGTGACGTACTCGGACATCTCGAAGTACACCTCGTCGCGCCAACTCCCGGTGCGGCGGTCCAGCAGCGGCAGCCAACTGTGGCCCTGAACTCCCGCGGGCACGGGCACGCCGGATGCTTCCAGCAGCGTGGGCATCAGGTCCACCTGGCTCACCAGTTCCGAAATCCGCAGGCCGCGGTTCAGGCCGGGGCCCTCTACAATGAGCGGGACGTGAATCGAGCTCTCGTGAGGGCTCCGCTTGTATTCGGCGTTGCGCGTCTTGAAGTGACACGCGTGGTCGCTGGTGAAGACCAGGATGGTGCTCTTGTCCAACCCGGTTTCGGCCAGTGTCTGGCGGATGGTTCCCACGGTCTCGTCCATCTTGGCCACGCAGGCGAAGTAGTCGGACAACTGGCTGGGCCACGAGCCCGGAAGCGGGCGCAGGTCGGGAGGAATGAAGGGATTCGAATAGCGGCCCTTGAATTCCTTCGGCGGATCGTAGGTATCGGAATCGTTTTGGTGATGGACTTCGAGGTACGACAGCGTGAGCAGGAAAGGCGATTTCGCCGACCGCAAAAAGCGCTGCGCACGCTGGGTCATAAAATCGGTCCGGTACTGGCCTGAGAAATGCACTGGCTTGCCGTCGTTGTCGAAGAGGTCGCCCTCATAGGCGTGTGAGGTCCATTCCAGCACGTTGGCGCCCTCCCACAAGTCCAGGAAGCCGCCGCGATGCGGCGCCGCCACCGGCCCGCGCGCCTCCGTGGAATTCGCGTCGCCCGCCACCGGCGGCGCCAGATGCCACTTCCCGATGTAGTTCGCCGTGTACCCTGAAGCGCGCAGGGATTTGGCCAGCGTTTGGGCGTCTTCGGGCAGGCCGATGCCGTTCTTCCATACCCCGTGACGGCTCGGGTACTGACCCGTGAAAATGCTGCCGCGCGCCGGCGCGCACACCGGCTGATTGCAGAAGGCCGAGCCGAAGAGGACGCCGCGGCTCGCCATCTTGTCGAGGTTGGGCGTGAGGCCCATCGGGTTGAGCCCCATGGCGCCAACACAATCCCAGCGGAACTGGTCGGAAATGATCAGCACGATGTTCGGCCGACTGGGGCCGCTATTGGTCTGTGCCAGGGCGGAGGTCGCAGCCGCCGCGGGAACGGCCTTCAACCAGTCGCGCCTGGTCGAGCGCGGAGAAGGCTGATTGTGTGGCATGGGGGCCTCCCTTTTCTGTGAGGCAGTCTAACACCTCGCGCCGGATGGAGGGAACCCAAAATGCCACCCGTGCGATGCTGTATCCTAGCGGTATCTTAGAGGTTGCCAGTTACGAAACATGATAACCCGGCTTAACAAGAATGAGAAGCTGCTCTCCGCTATCCTGGAATCGGCGGCCCAGGCGATTATCAGCATCAATCAAGCCGGATCCATCGTGCTGGTCAACCGCCGCGCCGAAGAGCTGTTCGGTTACACCCGCGAGGAACTGCTCGGCAGCGCCATCGAGTTGCTGCTGCCCGACTCCCTGCGTGACGCCCACAGCCACCACCGCGACGACTTCTTCTCGCGCCCGCAAGCCCGTCCCATGGGTATCGGCATGGATCTTGCTGCCCGGCGGCGCGACGGGAGCCAGTTCCCAGTGGAGGTCAGCCTCAGTTTCGTCACGGTAGAGGAGGGTGTTTTCGGCATCGCCTTCGTCAGCGACATCGGGCTGCGGAAACGTCTCGAAGAGCAGTTGACGCACGCGCAAAAGATGGAAGCCGTGGGACGGCTGGCCGGCGGCGTGGCGCACGATTTCAACAACATGTTGACGGTGATCTGCGGATACAACCGAATGATCCTCGATGAACTGCCGGCTCTCGATCCTCTGCGCAGCTATGCCGACGAGATCCAACAGGCCGCCGACCGGGCCGCCGCACTAACCAATCAGATGTTGGCATTCAGCCGGCGGCAGATGATGCAACCGCGGATCGTCAATGTCAACGCGGTCGTCGGCCAGACCGAGAAGATGCTGCGCCGGCTCATCGGAGAAGACATCGAGTTGATCCTCAATCTGCACCCGGAGACCGGTAACATCAAGGCCGACCCGAACCACATAGAGCAGGCGATTGTGAACCTCGCCGTGAATTCTCGCGATGCCATGCCCGCTGGAGGACGCATCATCGTCGAAACCGGCAATACCCATCTCGACGAGAACTACGCCAGGACGCACTTGGGAATGACGCCCGGCGACTTCGTGATGATCGCCGTGACAGATACCGGGCATGGAATGGATGCGGCCACGCGGAATCGCATCTTCGAGCCGTTTTTCACTACCAAGGAACGGGGCAAAGGCACGGGTCTGGGCCTGGCCACTGTGTACGGCATGGTGAAACAGACGGGCGGCGACATTTGGGTGTATAGCGAGCCGGGCCGCGGCACCACGTTCAAGCTGTATTTCCCCAAAGTCTCAGAGCCTGTTTCGCAGTCCCCGATGATCGAGGCGGCAACGCAGCGCGGCACCGAAACCGTTCTGGTGGTTGAAGACGAGAAGTCGGTCCGCGACCTCACCGTGAAATTACTGACACAACTCGGATATCTGGTTTTGTCGGCGGCCAGCGGCCAGGAAGCCGTAAAGATCAGCCAGGACTACTCGGGGGAAATTGCCGTTCTGGTAACCGACGTGGTGATGCCCAACATGAGCGGCCGCCAGGTTGCCGACACCTTGCTTCGACAGCGGACGAAACTGCGTGTGCTCTACCTTTCCGGCTACACGGAGAACACCGTGGTCGACCACGGGGTGGTCGAGCCCGGCGTCTATTTTCTTTCCAAACCGTTCAGCCGCGAGGTGCTGGGCCAGAAGATCCGCGATATTCTATCGCGCGCCTAACGCTTCTTCAGCGCTTCCATTTCCTCCAGGGTGCGCGGCCAATCCTGCCGCAGCAGCCGCGAGAGCGCGCGGTCGGCCAGCAGTTTGCCCCGGGTTTGGCAAGGGGCACAATAGTTGGTTTCGTTGGATGCGTAGCGGATTCGCTGGATCCTGGCGCCGCACCGCGGACAAGGCTGACCATATCGCCCATGCACGGCCATGCCCTCGCGAAAGGCCGTCACCTTTTCCGGGAACCGGCCGCCTGCTTCGGCGCGAAGGCGCGCCACCCACTCCTCCAGAACTTCGCGAGTGGCCTGGTACAGCCGTGCGATGTCTTCCCCGGCCAGGCGCTGTGTCAGCGCGACCGGCGACAATCGGGCGCGGTGCAGAATCTCGTCCGAATAGGCGTTGCCGATTCCGCTGAACAGATACGGATCGGTGAGGCTGCGTTTCAGCGTGTGGTTGGAGGAGGTCAGCGCTGCGGCGAAGGCGGCCTGATCCGACTCCAGCACCTCCAATCCACCGGCGTGCAGTTCGCGCAGCCCACTCTCGCCCGCCGCCATGTGGAGCGCGGCGCGGCGCTGCGAACCGGCCTCGGTTAGCACCAGCGCACCGGACTCGAATTCGAACACGGCCAGCACGTTCTTGCCGCCCGTCTTGGCGGCCGAGGCGCGCCAATGGAGGCGTCCGGCGATCATCAGATGGATCACCAGCCAGAGATCGCCCTCCAGCCCGATGGCGATGCGCTTGCCTGCGCGGCGGACGTCACGGACTACTTTGCCGTGGGCCGCGGCCACGGGCGGGTCAATCGAGCGCAGCAGAAAAGGCGTGCGAATGCTCACGCGCTGCATGACGCCGCCCACGATGCGCTCGCGCAGGGCGTCCACGTAAACAACCACGTCCGGCAGTTCCGGCATGAGACTTTTATTCTGGCGCAAAGCGCAACCCACGTGGTCGTGGGCTGCGGGGCTCAGAGAATCGCGTAGACCTGCCCGTCGGTGCTACCCACGTACAGGACGCCATCCGCCACCACGGGCGAAGAGATCACGGACCCGAGCTTGAACATGGTGTGTACCCCTATGATCATGCCATCCAGCGTGGCGTCGGGGTAAATGCTACCGGCGATCCTTCCCTGGGCGTCGGTGTACAGCGCTGCGTTCTGCCGGGAGCCGTCGGTCTGGAAATCGGCATTGATCTTTCCCGCTTTCAGGTCCACGCTGTGCAGCCAGCCATCGGAAGACCCAAAATAGGCCGTGTCATTCACGATTGCGGGCGACGAGAAGGAGATAGCCTTGTTGCCGAAGTCGAAAACCGGCCGGCCCGAAAGCGCGTCGATGGCCTTGAAGCGCATGCCGTCCGAAGTCGGGAAGTAGACCTTGCCGTTGCGAACCGCGGGCGAAGCGATCACCCAACCCTTGGTGTTGTCCACGATCCATTTCTGCGTCCCTAGGGCGGCGTCTACCGCGTAGAAGTGGCCGTCGCGGCAGCCGAAGTACACCGTGCCGTCAACCACCGCCGCCGAACTCACGATGCCCACCTGGTTGTGGATCTCCTGGTCGTCGCCGGTCTCGAATTTCCAGTTCACCGCCCCCGTCTTGGCGTCCAGCGCGTACAGGTAGCGGTCCCAGCTTCCGATATAGACCATGCCGTTGGCAATGGCCGGCGACGCGTGGACTACGTTCCCGGTAGCGAATTTCCACTTGAGCTCGCCGCTCCGGGCATCCAACGCATACAGGTGGTTGTCGCCGCTGCCGAAATAGATCACGCCTTCGGCGATGGCGGGAGACGAGAGGAACACGTCGAATGGGTCGGCCATCATCTCCGTGCGCGGCATCGCGCCGTGGATTCCCGGCGCCGTGAACCGCCGCTCGCCGCCGGTCTTGAATTTCCATCTGAGTTTGCCGTTCTCCGCGTCCACGGCATAGAAGTTGCCGTCCAGGCTGCCGGCATAGACCGTTCCTCCGTCGACCCCCGGCGATGAGGTGACCTGGCCGTTGGTGCCAAACTTCCAGCGCAGCGACCCATCGGCAACGCGCACCGCGTACAGGTTATGGTCGGCGCTGCCGAAATAGACCGAGCCACCGGCTACCGCCGGCGACGAGATCACCTCGGCGCCGGTCTTGAACTTCCATTTCACCGCCGAAAGATCGGGGGCAGCGGAAACGTAAACGCCAGAGTGCGCGGGGCCTCCGCGGAACATCGCAGTATCGGCCGCAAAGATCGCCAATGGTACAAGGGCCAGAAAGAATGGCTTGATCATCCAGCGCCATTCCAGCACGTAAACTACCAGTGCCCGCCGTTGATCTGGCGCAGGCAAATCAACCCATGAAATGTCCGATTCTGGGACTTGGCTCGGCGGAACCGGGACAGGCCGGCTCCTCGCCTCACTCCACGCTTACAGGTCAATGCCTCTCCGCCAACGTTCCTCGAACAAGCCCTTCATGGCCTCGCCCATGCCCTCGTGGTGAAACACCACCGCGGTCCAGGTGGGCCGCGTGATCACCGGGTCCAGCAGCGCGACCATCCCGTGCTCGCCGTCGAAGATCGCCAGCTTCATGGGAAGCGAGTCGGCGACCCGCACCTGCACACCCGCCGCCATGTATTCGGCCAGCCGCTGGCGGTGTTCCTCATCGAGCGATGAGGCTTCCAGCAACAAGCGGCACGCCACGCCGGTAGAACCAGCTTGCTTCACCAGCCTTTCGTGGAGCGGGTCCACGGCATAAGGCGGGCGCGAAAACTCCAGATATTCGCGCTTGACCTCCGCCAGCATCCGCCGGTATTCGGCAGCGGTCTGGGCCGGCTCGGTAACGATTCGCAGATAGTCCAGCGTGCCGCGCCCGCCTTGACCTTCCGAGTACAGCAATTTCAGATCGTCGATCAGGGCGCCGCCGGCGCGCCCATTGTCCGTCAGTTCCTGCTCCAGCACCTGACGTCTGCGGGCCAGATAGCCCGGAATCGCCAGACTCGGCTCGACCGCCGAGAAGAGCTTGGTCTTCTCCTGAACCACTTGGGCGAAGCCCTTTTCGACCAGGCTGTCCAGCACTTCGTAGATCTTCTGCCGGGGCACGTGCGCTCGGGCCGCCAGTTCCAAGGCCTTAAATTTCGGGTGACCCAGCAGGACCAGGTACGAACGCGATTCATAAGCGTTGAGCCCAAGTTGCTGGAGCCGCCGCCAGTAACGCTGAAAATCAACCTCGGCCAGTTCTTCGCTCATAGTCTATTCACCTTACCAAAGCACGCGTATGGCTGGTGAATGAATCCTCATCCCGGGACCGACCCCTCAAGAAATGTGGCAAAGATAGCGTACTGGTGCGATCCATCCGGAAGAGGCTCCTGCACGGTACTATTTGACTTGGTACTATCGGAACTCTACAATTAAGCTAAGCGGATCGTGTATGTCAGATAACAGTGCCGCAATTAATGGACCGTCGTCTGGGTCTGGTCTGCCCGTGAAACCAAAGATCCGGATCGTCGTGGCCGACGACCATCCGATCTTTCGAGACGGCCTCTGCAAGCTGCTGGCGCTCGAGGAAGACTTCGAGGTGGTTGCCCAAGCCCAGGACGGCCGCCAGGTACTCGACGTTCTGCAGCAGTATGAGCCCGACATCCTTCTACTGGACTTGAAGATGCCTGGGCTTGACGGCTTGGCCACCTTGCAGCGTTTGCAGATTGCCAAGAACAAAACCCGGGTGATCGTGCTCACGGCATCCGACGACAAGAACGAGTTTGTCCAGGCCATGAAGCTGGGCACCTCGGGTATTGTGCTAAAGCAAACCGCTACCGAGTTGCTCATCAAGAGCATCCGCAAGGTGCACGCCGGCGAGATCTGGCTGGATTCGCATACTACGGCAGCCGTGATTCGCCAATTTGTGGCCAATGACGAAGCCACCGCGCCCCCGGCCCCGGCTCCGTCGGCGCCCCGCGACCGCGAGCGTTCGCCGCTCAGCCAGCGCGAGCGTGAAATCGTCGCCCTTGTGGCGCAGGGTTTCAAGAACAAAGAGATGGCCGAGAAGATGTTCATCAGCGAGCAGACGGTGAAGAACCATCTGCACAACATCTTCGACAAACTCGGCGTTTCCGACCGGCTGGAACTGGCGCTTTACGCCATCCACAACAATCTGCACACCGGACGATAGTGGGTTAGGCCTCCGGCGCGTTTCCGGCCGCTATCTCAGCAGCACGGCATCCGGGGCGAGGTCCAGTACCGCCCGGTCGAGCGTAACGACCTGCATTCCTGCCGTTCGGGCAAATGCAACCAGATAGGCATCGGTCCAGAGTTTCGGCGCCGCCCGATGGATCGCGGTGAGCTTGTGCCAGTCATTTTCCAACGCGAATGGTTCGGGCGCAAAACCGATCCGCTCGTCTGCCAGAATCGTCCGGTAAGCCCGCCAGGCCTCCCGCGAGGTCAAGACGTCGCTGCCCATCAGCGTCTCTTTCGTGAGCAACCGCAGCAGCCCCATTTGAGTTACCCGGCAAAAGACCGCTCCTTCGGGAGCCACCGTGTCCAACCATTCACTACATCGCAGCGAATGTGCATGCCGAAGTGAGGCCAGCGCCAGCCAGACGTTCACATCAGGAAGAAAGGTCATCGATCTCGGCGTTGGTCAGATCCAGCGTGCCAGGCTCCCGGGAAGCCAGCAGCGGGAACTTCTGACGGCGTCCTGCGGTCCGCTCGGCTTTGGCGATCTCTTCTTCCACCGCCTTGCGCACTACGTCCTTCAGAGAGGTTCCGCGACGCGCGGCCACGACTTTCAATTCCCGGAAGACCGCATCGGGCAGGTCGATGGTCGTACGCATAAAAGCATATTAGCATACGACCCGCCGCCCGCCCAAAGGCTCCGCCACCCCCCGCTCCCCCGTGTTACTATTCCGTTTTAAAAAGGGAGCCATTCGTGAAGGTCTACGAAAGCAAGGACATTCGGAACGTCGGTGTGGTGGGCCACGGCGATTCCGGGAAGACTACGCTCACCGCCGGACTGCTCTTCACCGCCGGAGCCTCCAACCGCCTCCTCCGTGTCGACGAGGGCAATACCATCACCGATTTTGACGAGGAGGAGATCCAGCGCAAAATCAGTATTTCCACAAGCATCGCCGTGGCGGAGTGGAAAAAAACCAAAATCAATATCCTCGATACCCCCGGGTACAACATATTTATTAACGACACGCGCGGCACCCTGGTGGCGGCCGACGCCGCGTTGGTCCTGGTGGATGGCGTGGCCGGGGTTGAGGTGCAGACCGAAAAAGTCTGGGCTTTCGCCGAAGAGTTCAAGCTCCCTCGCGCCATCGTCATCAATAAGCTCGACCGCGAACGCGCCGATTTCGCCCGCACCTTCGCCAACATCCAGGAGGTCTTTGGCCGGGCCGCGGTTCCGGTCCAGATTCCCATCGGCTCCGAACGTGAATTCAAAGGTATCGTCGACCTGATCCGAATGAAAGCCTACACCTACACTCCGGATGGCGACGGCAAAGGTAAGGAGAGCGACATTCCTGCCGGCATGGCCGGCGAAGCGCAGAAGGCCCACGAGACACTGGTCGAAATGGTCGCGGAGAGCAACGATGCCCTTCTGGAGGAATTCTTTGCCGAGGGCACCCTTCCGGTCGATCATATTCTCGACGGACTGAAACAGGGCGTCCGTGAACTGCGCATCTTCCCCGTGCTGTGCGCCAGTGGATTGCACAATATCGGCGCGGACGCCATTCTGGATTTCATCATCGAAAACCTGCCTGCCCCTACCTACCGGGAAGTTCCCGCCGGTGTCAACGGGCCCTCCGCCTTCGTTTTCAAGACCACGGCCGACCCCTTTGCCGGCCGCATCAGTTTCTTCAAGGTAGTGACCGGCGTCATCAAGAACGATGCCAACCTGCAGAATGTGAACAAGAGTTCGACCGAACGGCTGGCCCACCTGAGCAGCCCGCATGGCAAGACGCTTCAGCCTGTCACCGATTTGCACGCCGGCGATATCGGCGCCGTGGCCAAACTGAAGGACACCCTCACGGGCGACACTCTGGTTGAGAAGGGCTCGAACGTTACCTACCCGGCGGTCAAGATCCCCGAGCCCTCCATCGCCTTCGCCATTGAGGCAAAGTCGCGCAACGACGAAGACCGCATGGGCAACGCCGTCCACCGCATCCTGGAAGAAGACCAGGCGTTGCGCTTCTACCGCGACCCGCAGACGCGTGAATTCCTGCTGGCGGGCGCCGGCCAGCAGCATGTTGAAATCGTGGTCAGCCGGTTGAAGAGGCGTTATGGGGTGGACGTCACCCTCAAAGCCCCCAAGATTCCCTACCGCGAAACCATCCGCGGCTTCGCCGACGTCCAGGGCCGGCACAAAAAGCAGACCGGCGGACACGGCCAGTTCGGCGATTGCTGGATCAAGATGGAGCCTCTGGCGCGCGGCGCCAAGTTCCAGTTTGCCAACGAGATCTTCGGCGGCTCGATTCCCAAGAACTTCATCCCGGCCGTGGAGAAGGGCATCGTTGAGGCTGCCGAGAACGGGTACCTGGCTGGGTATCCGATGGTCGATTTCAAGGTTACCGTGTATGACGGCTCTTACCACGACGTGGACTCGTCGGAACTGGCATTCAAGTTGGCCGCGCGCAAAGCCTTCAAGGCGGCCATGCTGCAAGCCAAGCCGGCTCTCCTGGAACCCGTCATGAATGTGGAGATTCAGGCGCCCGTGGAGTACGCCGGCGACCTGATGGGCGACCTCAACGGCCGCCGCGGCCGCATCTCGGGCATGGAAACCAAGGGCAGTACCCAGTTCATCCGGGCCCAAGTACCGATGGCGGAGATGCTGAACTACCAAAACGATCTGACTGCCATGACGCAGGGACGCGCGTCCTTCACCATGGAGTTCGACCATTACGACTACGTGCCGCAGTTGCAGGCGGAGAAAATTATCGCCGCTGCCAAGGCAGCCAAGACCGGCGAGGAGGAAGACGAGGAATGAGAACGTTGGCCGGTTGGGGGTGGCCGGTATTCCGAAAGTGGCTATTGCGTTACAGACGTGAAGTAGTGTAGGCTTTTAGGGTCAAGAGCGGGCACAGACTCGCGGAAGTCCTTTATTTTCTTGGTTCGAGGCGGTTGATGGACGATCGAACGAAGCTGCTTCTCCAATTCATGGTACTCGCCGCCGGGTTGACCACGGCCAACTGCGGTTACAATCGGCAGTCCGGATTCGGCATGTCGTTCCTGCCTCCGGCCCCGCGCGGAGGGGAGTTGGCGGCCGAACTGGCCGAGCCTCCCGACGTCCAACCCAACCTGTATCTGAAAAACGTCCCAGCCGTTCTGATTACCAGTTCGGCCATTCCACAACGCCGCTCTCCCGCGGACGATACCATCCGCCGGGCCGAGCGCCGCTATCAGGCCGGCCGGCAATCCTACCAGTCCAAAGATTTCGTCAATGCGCGCCGCGAATTCGACGCCGCTATCGATTTGATGCTCGAGGCCGCCGGTCAGGATCCATCCGATCGTGCCGAATTTGAGCGCAAACTGGACGAAATGGTCGACGCCATCCATCGTTTCGATTTGGCGGGCTTGGGTGCCTCCCCCGACGTGGAACCGGGCAAGTTCGAAAAAGCTCCACTCGAGGACATCCTGCAGATGACTTTTCCGGTGGACCCTCGCCTGAAACTCCGAGTCCGGGAACAGGTAGCGGCCACCACCTCCCAATTGCCGCTTTCGGTCAACGACACGGTTCTCGGTTACATTAACTACTTCTCCAATCGGGGAAAGAAGACGCTGATCGCCGGGATCGAGCGCTCCGGCCGCTACCGGCCCATGGTCCAGCGCATCCTTGATGAGGTGGGAGTGCCGCAGGAACTCATCCATCTGGCCCAAGCCGAGTCCGGCTTCATCCCGCGAGCCGTCTCGCGCAAGGCTGCGGGGGGCATGTGGCAGTTCCTGACATGGCGCGGCAACGAATACGGGCTGAAGCAGACGCGCTATACCGACGACCGCATGGATCCCGAAATGGCCACCCGCGCGGCAGCCCGCCATCTGCGCGACCTGTATAACGAGTTTGGCGACTGGTACTTGGCCATCGCCGCCTACAATTGCGGGCCTACGGCGGTGGAAAAGGCGGTGGAACGCACCGGTTATGCCGACTTTTGGGAGTTGCGCAACCGGGGCGCCCTGCCTGCCGAAACCATTGCTTACGTGCCCATCATCCTGGCCATGACCATCATGGAGAAGAACGCGGCCGAGTATGGCATCGAGGGTCTGTCGCTCGATCCGCCCCTGGAATATGACACCGTGGAAACCACCGGGCCCACCAGCCTTGCGTTGGTTGCCGACGTGATCGATATTCCGCTGGCGGAATTGGCCGCCATTAACCCGGCCTGCCTGAAAGGGATCGTTCCCGAGAGTTATCCTCTGCGAGTTCCCAAGGGCGATGGAAATCAACTGGTAGCGGCGCTGCAATTGGTGCCGGTCGAGCACCGGGATTCGTGGCGGATGCATCGGGTAGGCGCCGGCGAAACGCTGGCTATGATCGGCAAGAAGTATGGAACCGCGCCCGGCAGCATCATCGCCGCCAATAGCCTGCGCTCGTCCGAGGCGGTGGAAGGCGATCGCCTGCTGATTCCCGCGGCCGTCCGAGGCCAACTGCCGGCGCGCAAGACCGCGACCGCCGCCGCCGCCGGGCGGCGCACCGCGGTGCGCAAAGTCTCCCATCCGGTCTCCAAGCCGGGCGCCAAGCCTCCTGTGATCGTCACTCACGCTGTGGCGCGCTAACAACCAGCCGCTGAATTTTTCCGCTCAGGTATTTTTTCGCTATTGCCTCACGTCCAAAAAAGGGTATTCTATCTGTGATTGTTGCGTGACCGCAGGAGGCTTGCTTAATGTTCGATAGGCCGAAGTTCGTCATGAAGGACGAAGAAGAGATGGAAGATTTCCTTCCCGACTACGAGGACGAAGAACAAACCGAACTCGACTCCAAACTCGACACCTACGAAGAGGACGAGGAAGAGGACGACGAGGAAGAGGAAATCGATCTGGTCATAGCCGAGGTAGCCGTAGCCGAACCGGCCCCGGTATTGGCGCCGGAACCACCCGTTGCGCCGCCCCCCGCTCCGGAAGCGCCGCCCAAGAAACCCGTCGCTAAGGCTGCCACGCCAAAGAAGCCTGCTGCCAAGAGAACGGCTGCCGCGGCGGCTCCTCAGGCTGCGGCGGCGCCGCCGGCTAAGAAAGCTGCCGTGAAGAAGGCCCCGCCTGCATCAGCGAAGGCGGCTCCGGCGAAGAAGGCTGCGCCGGCGAAGAAGGCGGTGACGGCGAAAAAAGCGGCCCCCGCGAAGAAAGCACCCGCGAAAAAGGCTCCAGCCAAAAAGGCTCCAGCCAAAAAGGCCCCGGCCAAGAAGGCCCCGGCCAAGAAGGCGCCGCCAAAGAAGTCCGCGAAATCGGCGAAAAAGAAAAAGAAGAAGTAGTAGGCGATCAGCTTGGCCGGGTGCTACGAATAACCCGGCCTTGAGTCGGCCTATCGCCCGGCGCACCCCGGCCTTCGCCCAAAGGCTCTCCTAGCAAGCCTGCCCTCCGCCCTCAAACCTGAACGCGCGCGAAGACGGCCGTTCCCTACCGGTCGTTCGGACGTTGGAACGCTTTCCAAAGCTTTCGAATGCCCTGCTTGTATTTCCCGTAGCGCTGTACTAGAATTCGTTTCCAGCCCACTCAAGGAGAAAACTCATAATGGGTAACTGTTACCGCCGCAAGACGATTGTGACTTGGTCCTTCATCGCGGGCCTCATCTGTACGGCCCTGCCTTCCTGGGGCCAGTGGCGCCCGAAAGACACCGAATGGCCCACCTACACGGCCGACCTCGCAGGCAGCAAGTACCGCCCGCTCGACCAGATCGACTCCTCCAACTTCAACAAGCTGGAGATCGCCTGGCGGTTCAAGACCGACAATCTCGGAACCCGTCCGGAATACAAGCTCGAAGGCACCCCGTTGATGGTCAATGGCGTCATCTACGCCACCGGGGGTGTTCGCCGCGCCGTCGTCGCCTTGGAGGCTAAGACCGGAGAGCTGATTTGGATGCACAGCGTGCGCGAAGGCGTGCGGGCCGCCATCTCCCCGCGCCAGCTCTCGGGCCGCGGTCTGGCCTTCTGGAGCGATGGCAGGGGCGACGACCGCGTGATCTATGTCACCACCGGCTACCGCCTGATGGAGCTGAATGCGCACACCGGTCAGGCCATCCAACCGTTCGGCAAGGATGGGGCCATCGATCTCAAGGTCGGCATGGTGACCGGCACCGGCAAGCAGATCGACCTCGAGCAGGGGGAAGCCGGCCTGCATTCGGCGCCAACGGTGGTCAACGATGTGGTGATCGTCGGCTCAGCCTTTAAGGAAGGCATGACGGTGGTCACCCACAACAACACCAAGGGACTGGTCCGCGCTTACGACGTGAGGAGCGGCAAACTGCTGTGGACCTTCCACACCATTCCCAAGCCCGGCGAGTTCGGCAACGAAACTTGGGAGAACGGCTCCTGGGCCACCAATGGAAACACCGGGGTGTGGACGCAGATCACGGTCGACCCGCAGCTTGGGCTGGCCTACCTTCCGGTCGAATCGCCTACCTCCGATTTCTACGGCGGCGAGCGGCCCGGCAACAACCTGTTCGGCGAGAGCCTCGTCGCCGTCGATCTCAAGACCGGCCAGCGCAAGTGGCACTACCAGATTGTGCATCACCCGATCTGGGACTACGATCTCTCCTCCGCGCCCCTGCTGATGGATATCAATGTCGGCGGCAAGCCGGTCAAGGCGGTGGCTCTGCCCACCAAGGAATCGTTCCTCTACGTCTTCGACCGTGCGACTGGGGTCCCGGTATGGCCCATCGAAGAACGCGCCGTTGCGCAGAGTGACGTGCCCGGCGAAAAGACTTCCCCCACCCAGCCGTTTCCAACCAAGCCGCCCGCCTACGCGCGCGCCTGGCTGAAGGTCCCGGACGACCTGATCGATTTCACGCCCGAGATGCGAGCCGAAGCGATCGAACGGATGAAGCACTACCGTTTAGAGGGAATGTTTACTCCGCCCGTAGTGGGCGACGTCAACAAATGGATGGGCGGGATCAGCATGGGCAACGCCACTGGCGGGACGAATTGGGCGGGCGGTGGATTCGACCCGGAAACTCACATCGCATACGTGCACGGGGCGAACGCGTTCGTTTCGGGGGTGTCCGTGCGCAAATCGCCCGAAGGATTCTCGGACATCCGCTACGTTGCCGGGCGGGAGGACCAGCCTTTCCGCGTGATGGAAGGCCCGGGCTTCGGCTCGGCCGCCGATGCTCCACAGCCCGGCCGGCGTGGAGGGCGCGGCGGGGCGCCGGCCCCCGCGGCTGAAAGCGCCGCCGCTTCCGCTGGAGGCGGCCGTGGCGCGGCGGCAGGCGCTGCCGCGGCAGCGGCGGGCAGTTTGCTGATCCAGGGGCTGCCGATCGTCAAGCCTCCGTACGGCGTGCTCTCGGCGATCGATCTCGACCAGGGCGATTTGAAATGGCAGGTGCCCTACGGCGAAACGCCCGACAACGTCCGCCTGCATCCCGCACTCAAAGGGAAAGACATCCCGAACACTGGAATGAACGGTTACAACGGCTGCGGCGTGCTGGTCACCAAGACCCTGGTGATCATCGGCGATACTCAGGTGACCTCGGTGACCCACCCTCGCGGCGCCATGATGCGCGCGTACAACAAGGCCACCGGGAAGGAAGTCGGAGCCGTGTGGATGCCGGCCCCGGTGAGCGGCTCCCCGATGACCTACATGTGGCAGGGCAAGCAGTATATCGTCATCGCCGTCAGCGGCGGCAATTATTCCGGCGAGTATCTTGCCTACGCCTTGCCCGACGCGGAATAGCCCTCGCCGGACGCGCGCTCTGGCGGATTCAGTCGGAGTACTGCATCATCGCCATGAACCCGGAGTCCATGTGTAATTGCTGGTGGCAGTGCAGCAACGTGGGCCCTGGATTGGACGTGAGTACATCGACCTCGACCTCGCGCCAGGGTGGCACAAGCACCGTGTCCTTTGATACGTCCGAAGTTGGTTTCCCGGCGAAGCGGGTGATCTCGAACCTGTGGCGGTGCAGATGCATCGGATGCGCTTCCGCGCTCTGATTCGCGAAGATCAGCCGGTAGCGCCGATTCGCTTTCACCAGGATCGGATCCGTGTGGGGGAACGACTTTCCGTTGATGGTCCACTTGTGTCCCGATCTTTCCCGGATCACCAGCGTGAACTTTCCGTCGGGCTCGGCGGCGGTCTTGTTGCCGCCGAACATAGTGTAGTCCCACGTGAAAGGCTCAGGGCTGGCCCATCGCGGAGGACCCTGTGCGCCGGCGTACTCCACCACGATGCCCATGCCCGCGCGCCGTTGTGCGTCGCGGGTCTCGCCCAGGATCCAAACGCCGGGATAGTCCATTTCGACCAGCGCATCCACGCGTTCGGCCGGGCCGAGTTCCAGCACCGGCACCGACCGCGCCGGCGCGATGGCGTTTCCATCCAAGGCAATGACGTTGAACCGATGCCCCGGGAGGGCCAGCCGGTGCGTCAACGTCGCGCTCGCGTTCAAGACCCTGAACAGAACCCGCTGCGACTGCCGGGCGCGGATCGGCTCTCCCCCACCGAGCATTTTGCCGTTGATGGAAAACAGCTTGTAGGCGACGTCCATGTCTTCCGTGAAATACGGATCCCATTCGTGCAGCACGATCGGAATCTCCAGGTCGTATCGCCCCGGAGCATTCTTGGGTTCCACGATAAACAAGCCGAACTCGCCTGAGTACGTGGTCCTATGCAGGTTCCGCCCGGCATGGCCATGACTGTGATACCAGCGCGTGCCGGGCGGGTTGGGCGTGAACGTGTACCGGCGATGATCGTGAGCCGGAATGTGCGGCGTGCCTTCTTCGTGTGCGCCGTCGACATCCGAAGGAATGTGAAACCCGTGCCAGTGAACCATCTCGCTTTCCGCGGTATCGTTCCACACGTCCACCACGAGCGGCTTGCCTTCGGTCGCGCGCAAGACCGGCCCCGGCGCCTGACCGTTGTAGGCCACCGTTTTGACGGACCGGCCCGGCGCAAGCTCAACCGTGACTTCGCCGATGCGGACGGTGATATCGGCATCGGGCGCGATCTCACGCGGAGAGGATTGGCCCCAGCCCAGCGCGGCTGAGGCCGTCGGGCACCCCGTGAGCGATAAGAGCTGCCGGCGAGTCATGAATCGGGTGGAAACGGCACAGCGAACCGGGTGCCCGCGCTCAAAACCGCGTCCACTCAGGGCACCTGCAGCGTTTCAATGTACTTCACCAAATTCGCGATCCGCAGTTGCATTTCGGCCTGACTGCCACTCACCGACGATAACAGCGGCCCCCACACCGGCATCACCTTGGAACCGTGCACACAGCATTCTTCCAACCCAAGAATAGCGGTCACGTGCGCCGCCGGATATTTTCCGCCGTTGTCGTGAGCCAGCCGCGAGAGATCCCGCGGCGCCTTCTTGAATCCGGCAGCCGCCGGGCCGTCGCCCTTTCCGCTGGGACCGTGGCAGGCGGCGCAGTAATGGGCAAACATCTCTTTGCCCGAGGTGAACGATGTTGGGCTGACCGGAACCTTCTGGATCACGGTCTGCTTATCCTGGGCGGGCAGTACGAACGAGCCCAAGAGTGGAAAGAGCAAAATCACAATTCGCATGGCGCCTCCTTGCGACTACCGGTCCAACTTGTGCCAGGCACGCGCGGGTTCAATCCGTGGCGCGGCAGCAAGCGCCTCCAGGTCGTCGCGTCCCGATATTGTACCGTGTTGGTGGCCCTGGCGCGGTCACCCGTTCCGGCCACCGCCCGGGAGTGGCGGCGTCACTCCTTCCCGCGGCCTTCGCGAAGACCGCCGAGCAGCCGGCAACCACCCGGTCCGCTTCGACTGTAGTCTCTTAATCCTGGTAATTCGCTATTCCGCCCAGCGCGGGATCGCTGATGCTGTCCCTACCCGTTTCGAGGTAGCCCGCAAAGTGATACTGGATGCTCGGATCCGAAGCTACTGTGATCGCGAAATCATACCAACCGGAGAGGCGGCTAAGCGCAAAGTGCTTCGAGTCGGAACGTCCGGTGTTGATGGCGAGCTTCACACTCTGACCGGTGCCCGCCGCCCTCATCGTAATTGACGAACAGCACCGTCTTGCTGAATACCTCCGGATGTGATGCCAGGATGTCCAGGAACTGCGACATGTACCATGCGCCGAGGTCCGGGGCCCAGTTGGGGTGTTCCGCATACGCTTCCGGCGCCACGATATACGGTACCTGCGGCAGCTTGCCGGTTTCGACGTCCGCACGGAACACGTCCAGGAGCCGGGCCGGATCCCACGCCGCCATCCCGACAACGTTGACGCGCCCACCAGTGACCGGTGCGCCCAGGCCCAGCCGCGCCCTTGTATACTATTCGTTCACAAAGTTTTACGGAGACCCGTGTCAGAATTTCTTCGACGGATAGCGTTGGCCCTACTATTGGCGGGCGCCGCGCTGCAAGCACAGAGCAAATACCCGACCTTCACGGTGCTCACCACCAAGGCTCCGGCCACGACTGCGGCCGGGCAGCAGGTGCCCTTGCGCGCGACGGTCGTGGATGCGGGAGGCTATGCGCTCCCTGCCTCGGGAACGATCCAGTTTCTGGATGGCGCCGGCAGTCTCGGGCCGCCGGTGCCGGTGCCGACCGGCGTTGCCGCCATCACTCTATCGCTGGTGGCGGGCAACCACAACCTACGAGCCCAGTTCAGCGGCGATGCCGGCCTGGCCGCTTCCACGAGCAACATTTTGGCCCAGACGGTAGTGGCCAACGTTTGTCCCCAATTGGTGTTTACGCAATCGCCGGCCTCGGCCTCGCCCGGCGCCAACATCGGGCCGGTGACGGTGCAAGTTCTGTGCGGGCCGGCCAATTCGACCGTCAACCTCACCGCCCAGGGGCTCGGTGGCTTCACTCCCGGCAGCGTGACCAGCGCCCAGGCGGTCAACGGCATCGCCACGTTCAACAACCTGTCGCTGACGACACCGGGGAACTACACCCTGGCGGCCTCGGCGGCGGGTGCTACGGGCGCGGTAAGCAACACATTCACGATTGGGCCCCCGGCGCTCGGATTGGTTTTTACGGTGTCCAATACCCAAGACGCCGGCTCTGGTTCTTTCCGCGATGTGCTGAGTCAAGCCAATGTGCGCGGCGGCTTCATCACCTTCCAGCCGGGCGTCGAGGGCGCCGTAGCCCTGGCCACTCCCCTGCCGCCAATCCTCAGCGACGTGCAGATCCTTGGCCCCGGACCGAGGATTGTGACCCTGTCCGGCGGCGCGCAGTTGCGCGCTCTTTCCGTGTTGTCCGGAACGGTCGTGGTTTCCGGCTTGACCATCTCCGATGGCGCGGGCAGTGGGAGCGCTTCCGACGCGGCGGGTTCGGGAGTCCAGAATTTTTCGTCCTCGCTGCTCGCGGTCGACAACTGTCTGATCACCAACAACTCAAGCCCGGTAGTGGGCACATCGGGGGGCGGCATCTACAACAAGGGCCGGATGGCGGTCACCAACTCCACCATTTCGTACAACACGTCCGCTAGCGCCGGCGCCATCGACAACGCCGGCATCCTGACCATCGGCAGCAGCCTGCTCCTGGCCAACGTGGCCGCAACCGGTGCGGCGGGCGGAATTCTCAATGAACCGGGCGCCAGCCTCACGGTGACGAACTCCACGATCGTTTCCAATGCCGCCGCGCAGGGCGGCGGGGCACTGATGAATTCCGGCTCGGTCACGATCGCCGATTCCACGCTGACCAGGAATGAGGCACGCGGTTCCGATGGCGGCGCTATCCTCAACCAGACGGGCGCCACCATCTCGATCGTCCGCTCCACGGTTTCGGCGAACACGACCGTCCAGGACGGCGGTGCCATCGCCAACACCACCACCGGAAACGTGACCATCGCCAACTCCACGTTCGCCGCGAACCGCGCGGCGGGCAACGGCGGGATGCTGGCCAACAAGGCGACCGCCATCGCTGCCCTGACCAGCACGACCATTTCCGGGAACGCCTCGGTATTCGGCGGAGCCATCTTGAATGAGGGTAGTGGCAGCCAGTTGTCGCTGATCAATTCGATCGCAGCGGGAAATACGAATTCTTTGAGCGGGGCAGCCGACGATTGCCAAGGCTGCGGGGCGGTGAGCGCCGGCAACCTGATCGGCGGCGATCCGAAGCTGGGGAGACTGCAAAACAACGGCGGGCCCACCCAGACCATGCTGCCTCTGCCTGCCAGTCCGGCGATCGGCGCCGGGGCCGCTTCGTCCGCAGTGACCACGGACCAGCGCGGCCAGGCGCGGCCAGTCACCGGCGCCGCGGATTATGGCGCTGTCCAGACAAGCTACGCGCTGGCCTTTTCGCCCCAACCGCAGAGCGCAGCGGTAGGGGCGCCGGTGAACGCGGGCGTGCAACTTCAGGAGGGTGGCCGGCCCTTCGTGCCCGCCAACAATCTGGCGTCGGGAAGCCAGACCCCGCTAGCTCTGGCGGCGACACTGACCCTGGCATCGGGTACGGGAAACCTCACCGGTAACATGGCCAACGTGGACCCGGCGAGCGGGCTGGCGTCCTTCCCGTCCCTGCAAGTGGACACCGTGGGCCCCAAGACGCTGCGCGCCAGCGTGCCGGGCTTCGCGCCGGTCACCAGCCAGCCATTTACCATCACGCCCGCGCAGACCATTCCGGCCGCCATTCTAATTTTCGCGGGGGACCGCCAGACCGCTGTGGTGAATTCCGATTTCCTGGCGCGGTTGCAAGTCACCGTGCGCGATGCCTCGGGCGCGCCGCTTCCCGGCATCACGGTCACCTTCACCGCCGTCAGTGGCGCCGCCTTTAGCGGCGGTTCGCCATCCACGGCAGCCACCACGGACGCTTCCGGAGTTGGGACGGCGGCTACGCTGACGGCCGGCCCCACGCCGGGCCCGGCCATCGTGACAGCCACCGTTCCGGGGTACTCCTTCCAGGTGACGTTCACGCTGACGGTAGCTCCCAGTCCGGCCGCGCCCGTCATCACGGCGGCGGGCTTTCTGAACGGCGCCAGCTTCCTGACGACGCCGGCGGCGCCGAATACCATCATGGCGGCGTTCGGAACGTTCCCGTGCGGGACGACCGCGAGTCTCCGCGTAAACGGTCAGTCGGCGGAGGTGATTTCAGCGTCCGTCGGACAGGTCAACTTCACCATGCCCGCAACCTTGGCTGGAGCCGGCACGGCGGCGGTGCAAGCGGTATGCGGCGCGCTGATTTCCCAGCCGATCCAATTGCAGGTGGCGGGCGGCGCGCCTGGCGTGTTCACGATCACGCGGTCGGGAAGCGGCCAGGCAGCGGCGCTGAACCAGGATGGCTCGCTCAACACCCCGCTGAACCCGGCGGCGGCGAACCAGGTGGTTTCGCTGTACGTCACCGGCCTGGGCCCTTACAACGCGGTGGGGGAGGGCGGACTACAGCGCATGTCGCTGCCCATCCAGGTGCTGCTGGGCGGCACCCAGGCGACGGTCCAGTATGCCGGCAACTCGCCAGGCTACACGCCGGGGTTACAGCAGGTGAACATCGTCGTGCCACCCGGAGTGACCGGGCTGGCGACGCCCTTGATCCTCACCGCGGGCGGATTCAGCAGCCAACCGGGAGTGACGCTGGCGATTCAGTAGCGTCACCCGCTAGCCGGCCCGGGTGCCATCGGGTACCGGAGTTTCGGGTACGGCCAGGGCAGGCCGCAGGCCGTCGGCGTAGCCCAGGTCGAACAGCATCCCTTCCGACACCACGCCGCGCATTTTGCGTGGCTCCAGGTTGACCGCGAACAGCGCTTGCCGCCCTTCGATCTCGCGCGAATTCTCGCGCTCCTGTTTTATCCCGGCCACGATCGTCCGCTGGTGATCGCCGAAGTTGACGCGCAGTTGGACCAGTTTGTCCGAGTTGGGGACATCGGCCACAGAGAGGATCGTTCCCACGCGGATGTCTACTTTGTCAAGCAGCGCGGGCGTGATCATGGGCTTGATGGGGGCAGGGGTCATGCGTTTGATTTTAGCTCTGCCTAATGCGTTGGACAGCTCTTGCCCGTATCTCCGCGGATCAGCGAAGAGGCATCGCAGGTCAGCGTACCGATCTGGTTGTTCGTAAACTCGCCGCGTGAACCGAAGGTCAGCCCCACGTCCGTCGCATTCCGCTGAATGGTGGAGTTGATCAGAGTCATGCTGGAGCCGTCATCGACCTGAATGCCTTCGCCCGTATTGCCGTACGCTTGGATCCGGGCCTGGTCGAACATATGCACCTGCGAATTATTCAGCAGCGAGATGCCGTTGACGGTGTTGTTGTAAAGCTGGATCGTCGTATAGCCCTGCGCTCCCGAGAATTGCGGATTATTGAAGAGATTGACCATGGAAAGCTCTTCCACATGGAGACCGTCTCTCATATTGTTAAAAGAAGCGGTCTGCGAAGCGGCATCCAGATCCATGCCGGCGCGCGAGGCGATATCGATGCCATCCAGGCCGTTCCCGGAAGTCACAATCGTTCCGCCGAAACTGAACAAGTGAGCTCCCGAAACCATGGTCAAACCAACGGAGAAATTATTGAGCGCTTTCAGAGTGGCCGCGGGACTCCCAAGGAAGAAACTGGATGTGATGGACACCTGGATTCCCAATGCATTTTGCTGAGCGGTTGCCGTCCCGGCGTTCAGCGTCGCGCTGGAGGTGGCCGCCACATTGATTCCAAAGACCCCGTTCTGCTGCGACAGAAAATTCCCGCTGAAAATCAGCGAGGAAGTATTCTCGGTATCAATGCCATGCAACCCGTTATTCTGCGTGGTTGTGTTTGAAATATATGCCGATGAACTGCCTTCCACCAGAATGCCGGTCTGGGCGTTTTGCTGCGCCACGATATTCTGCATGACAATTCCCGCCCCGCCCAAGGCGTGAATTCCGAAATTCCCGTTCTGGACGGTGAAATTCTGGAGGCCCACGCGCTGAACCCCGTTGATGGCGAGCGCGTCGTTAGAGGGAGTTGGCGATGAGATCACCGCTGTCCCCTGGCCGGCCAGAGTGATGCCGGAAACCAACACAAGCACGTTTTCCCGGCAAACTCCGGCAAACGTGAGAGTATCCCCTGGATCCAGATTTTGCACCGCGGCATTGAGACTCTGCCCTTTGCCGCAATCGACGAATTTCTTACTCGCCAGCAACGGAAAATCGAGAGCGATTGCCGAACATATCAGGGTTGCGAGCGCTTGATTTTTCACGAATATATCCTCCTGAATTATTATGCGATTGGGTTGTTTAAATTCCGATGAAGGTTCGCAGTACCGAAGTACGACTGCATACAGGCTTTGGTGAATGGCGCCCCGGGGAAAACACCCGGCATCCCTCTCTAGCGCCGCGGGAGCCCCCTCGCCCGGCGTTTCGTGCCAGACTCATTTCATACCATGGGGATGGCGGCCTTGGAAGAAATCCTCGAGCGTCGCGGCGCCTGCGGGGCCTAGGGGTGCCAGTTGGGGCAGTCATCCTTTTTAGAGGCTCTGTCGCCCGCGGTCTTTGATAGTTGAATAGAGCCGCTCAGCACGGCTCAAGGTTGTTGGTGCTGCCTCGCTGCGGGCTCGTCCAAGCCGGGTGACGCATCTTTGCCCAAATCCTCGAAAGATCCGCCACCCAAGCCAGATAAGCATCCCCAACTGATAGAAATCAGATAGCCTTGAACACAAGCGCGCAATTTCGCAGTAGTCTCGGCAAGATTCGTCACCGCCGCCCCCTCCTATCCCTCCATCCCTCCTCAACCAACAGAAATCAAACCAGTTAGCAGGAGACACATCGAATTCGCGGATTTTATCGCCTGTCCAAGGCCGCGGCGGCCGCCTAAATCCCGCTAAACTGAATACATACGTGACCCTGCCGCGGCCCTCGACTTTTACGGGGTGCGCTGCGTCTAGCTACAAGGAGCCAGAGATTTGATTTTTCGGGCGGTGGAAGATACCGACCTGATTCGGCAGGCAAACCGGGGCAACGTGGAGAGCTATAAC
>Ga0209698_10000082_pt1 | contig 87930 bp, 63 predicted proteins | sample LitLauG_LLR_2012_FD_187203 | JGI IMG/M metagenome (GOLD analysis project Ga0209698, IMG submission 187203) | Freshwater sediment microbial communities from Pennsylvania, USA - Little Laurel Run_MetaG_LLR_2012 (SPAdes) (version 2) | ecosystem: Environmental > Aquatic > Freshwater > Creek >... | reverse complement strand
TCCTTACTCGATGTGGCGCGACATCGCCATCACCAATCGCAAGAACCTGAGCGGCGCGCTGCAGAAGGTGGAACAACGGCTCGCGCATATCCGCGAGAACCTGGACTCGCGCGAACTGGCAGCCGAATTCGAGCGCGCGCACCAGTTGAGAAAAGACCCACTCCGCAAGGAGAAGCGCAGGAGATAAGAGTTTGGCGAGCTAAAACCCAAGGCATCAAGGTCCCCTTCGCCGGGGGTTTGGCGAACAATTCTGTAACCCGTCGCGATTTGCGCGAAATACGAGCTGCCCTTTCGAGTTTGTACTTACTTACACTTTGTTGTATTCTAAACCCCTGTCGCGAGCCCCCAGAGCGCCATCTGGTGGCTGATCTCAAAGCCACAATCCTATGGAGGAGAGCCATGAAGAGACTCTCGTGTGCGGCCTTCGCATTGACATTTGTGCTCCTTGGCATCCAGCCGCTCTCCGCTCAAGTCCAAGGTCAATGGACGAGTACAGGCACGATGCAATCGGCTCGCGAATTCAATGCTCAAGTCGAGTTCTCGAATGGCAAGGTCTTCGCCATCGGGGGCGTCGACAACAACGGGAATCTTCTCGCTTCATCGGAACTCTACACTGCAAGTTCTGGTAAGTGGGCGCTCACAGGAAGCCTGACGAATGCCAGGGAAGTATTTCCGGCCGTTGTCCTGTCCAATGGAAAGGTCCTGGTGTCAGGTGGCCTCGGCGCCAGCAGCACCGTGTTGGGGGCAGCCGAGCTATATGATCCCAAGACCGGAGTATGGTCTTCGGCCGGTTCCCTCACCGCGGCTCGCTTTGCTCACACCGCCACCCTGCTGAAGAATGGGAAGGTGCTGGTGACCGGCGGCTGTACGGCCAGCGACTGCAGCACGCAGACAGCGGTCAGCGAACTTTACGATCCAACGTTGAACAAGTGGTCCATTACCGGCAACCTCAACACGGCCCGCTCGTACCAGAGCGCCGTTCTGCTGAAAACCGGGAAGGTGCTGGCGATTGGAGGTCTCACTGGTCTCGCCTCCTGCGAACTGTACGATCCAACGAGTGGCGCCTGGACAAACGCGGCCAGCACCAATGCGGGGCGCTATCTCAACGCCACCACTCTCCTGCCAGACGGCAAAGTTCTAGTTACGGGCGGCGCCGCGGGGAGATACCCTGTAAGTTCAGCGGAACTCTACGATCCCACAGCCAGCACGTGGACTTATACGGGAAATATGACGATCGGCCGGTACGCTCACACGGCTACGCTTCTTACGGATGGTACCGTTCTGGTGTCCGGTGGAGTCGGCCAACCCATCGGCTGCGGAAAGGATTGCACCGCTTACATCCCGACGAGTAAGGTAGATATCTACAGCGAAACCAGCGGCAGCTTCACTGCGGCGGCGGGCCTAAGCCAGGCGCAAGCGTATCAGTCCACGACCCTGCTTAAGACCGGAGGGGCATTGCAGGATGGCGGCATTGGTACGACCGGTACCTGTTGCATAGTCTTGAACACGGCCCAGATCTATACCCCGCTGACACTGACATTTTCTGCATCCAGCCTGAACTTCGGCCTTCTGCAGATCGGACTCACGAGTCCTTCACAAACGGTGACGGTCACTAACGTCAGCAATCACTCGGTAAAATTCAGCAGCATAGCCAGCAGCGGCGAGTTCTCGCAGAGCCACACCTGCCCAACCACACTCGCCTCCGGCCAGAACTGTACCATCACCGCCACCTTCACGCCCACAGCGGCCGGGACCCAGAACAGCGCGGTGACGCTGAAGGACAACTGCCCCGGCAGCCCCACGCAAACCATCTCGCTGACTGGAACGGGCGAAACCCTGGCACTGGGTTTCACGCCCGCATCTCTCAATCTGGGCAGTGTTGCTGTCGGGTCGAGCATTACGCAGAGTGCAACTCTCACCAATGACGGCGCGGCGGCGGTGAACATCACTGGAGTGTCCATCTCTCCGACCGACGGCACCTTCACCCAAACCAACAACTGCCCGGCCACGCTCAACGTGCAACAGACCTGTACTTTCCAGGTCACGTTCACACCGCCGGACGTCTTCACCTATAACGCCACGCTGTCGGTGACGAACAGCGCGGGCGGGGCGGCGACTTTGTCGCTGACGGGCACTGGCCTCGATGGACCGTGATCGAAAATGTTAAGGACTCGGCACGGATCGAGAGAGTGTGCGGAACCCGCCTACTTCGCGCCCCGTCCCCCCGGCCGGCGCATGATCTCGACCGGCGCGGTGTCGTCGTCATGGAAGCCCACGGGCTTCTCTTCGACCGGAGCAATGCCCAACCTCTCCAGCAACCGGACACACCGGTTCCAGCGCAGCACGGCATCGTCGTTCTGCGGCGGATGGATCTTCTCGGCTTCCTCGAAACAGCGCATCGCCTCATGCAAAGATCCAACCAGGATCTGCGCCCTGACCCCGGCCTTCATCTGAGCCTTGGCCCGCCGCTCCAGCAGAAGCCCGCGGTAGTAAAGGAGGTCATAGGGGTCCCTAAGGCTCTGGAAGATCTTTTCCGTCTCAGCATATCGGTCCGAGTGCCGCCCCTCGAACTGGTCGGTCAGCGTTAATCCCAATAATCGGAGCGCCAGCTGGTTGTCCGGATCGGCCGCCAGGATGTCGTGGCAGATCGACTCGGCTTCCTCGGGTTCGTTCAGATAGCGATACAGCTCGACCTTGGAAATGGCTTCCGGAATGCCGTCCTTCGAAATGGTCTTCAGTTTGAGTTCCAAGTTGACCTCCGTGAAGCGGAAACTCTAACAGTCTGTGGTGACTCCAGCGCCCAAAACGAGCGCCTAAAGGCGCATTCACAACAGGGCACGCCTACGGTATGCCTAAAGGCATACCCTGATACAAATCGTTACTTGCACTACGGGACGGGCGAGACGCCCGTCGCTCCGCCGGCGCTAGATGCTCGACAGCAGATATGCGGCCAGCACCGTGCCGAGCAGCGCCCCGCCATAGCAAAATGCAAAAATCACTTCGTTCAGATGTTTGACCTGCAGGCCATCGTAGAGCGTAAACCGAAAACGGTGGGCCCAATGAAACAGCGGCAGCGAGCACAGGACAAACAAATAAAGCCGCGCCAAGGGCGAGTGTACCAACGCCATCAGATGCTCATAGCTCGGTTGGGGAAGCCAGCCCAGTGGAAAAGCCAATCCAAACAAAAACAGTTGAATCGGGATCAGGACCGCGGCCACGACTCCGCCGGCGCTGAACAGGAGCCAGAAGAAGGCTTCATTCGATGGTTTGGTTTTCATGGATTCGATCGACGATTCGCTCATGGCGTCCTCAACAACAACCAGCCGACAAATGCCGAAACCGCAAACCACAGCACGTAATTCGGAGCGGCGACGAGAACTTCGGGAACGCGCTTTCCACCCATCCGCACCGCCATCGCGCGCGGTGCAAGATTGAACCAAGTGATCGCGTGAAAGATCACAAAGCAGAATGCGATCAGATTCAACGCAATCATCAGCGGCGATTGCAGGCGGCCGGTAAAGTGCGCGTAAGTTTCCGGCCCATGCAACAACGCGCGCAACTGGAACAGCGTCAACACCACGAACCATGCCACCGAAAGACTGGTGAGCTCCCGCAAAATAAACTTTAGGTAATGCCACTCTCCCAGCCACCACCACGTGGATACGCGCTTCCGATGCCAGCGCGGATGGAATTCGGAACGAACCGCCTGGTCAGTCGTGGTCTGGCCAATCGCGGCCTGGTCAGTCATGCGCGGCCTCCTGAGGCTTATCGTCGTGCCCGCGCGGCAATATGAATGACTTCACCCAATCGAGCGCGGCTGTTAGCTTGTATTGCTGGATTGCTGCTGCCGGATCCACATGCTTGGGACAGACCCGTGTGCACTCTCCAACGAAGGTGCAGCCCCAAATGCCGTCGGGATGGGCCAACGTCGCCAGGCGCTCGGCCGATCCCTGGTCGCGGCTGTCCAGGTTATAGCGCTGCGCCAGCGCCAGCGCCGCCGGCCCCACAAAATCCTGGTCGAGGCCAACCACCGGACACGCCGAGTAGCACAGAGTGCAGTTGATGCACATGCTGAACTGCTTGTAGAGATCGAGTTGCTCGGGCGTCTGCAAAAATTCGCCCGCGCTCAGCGGCGGTTGATCTTTTCTAATCAGCCAGGGCTTCACCTTCTGCAGCTTCACCAGGAAATCGCTGAGCGCCGTGACCAGGTCGCGGACGACGGGAAAGTAGCGCAGTGGTTCCACGCGCACTGTGGCATTGTTGCCATACGCTGTCAGGAATGTCGCGCAAGTGAGCTTAGGCTCGCCGTTGACCATCATTCCGCAGCTGCCGCAAATTCCCATGCGGCACGACCAGCGATAGGTCAGCGTGCCATCCACTTTGTCCTTGATGTGATTCAGCGCGTCGAGCACCACCCATTCCTTGCGGAGGGGAACTTCGAAGCTCTGGAACGAAGGCTCCTTATCCCGGTCGGGAGCGTAACGCGCGATTTCGAGCACGATCTTGTCAGCCATTCAACTCCCCTGTTTTATTTCTTTGGCGCCGCTGAGTGCGAGCCCTCGCCATACTTGCGCTCTCCCGGAGGCCAGCGTGTGATCGTCACTGGTAGATAATCCACCTGTAAAGTGTCGTCCGCCTTCCGCCGCACCAGCGAATGCGCCAGAAACTTCTGGTCGTCGCGAGCCGGGAAGTCGGTGCGCTGATGGGCTCCGCGAGATTCGGTACGATGCAGAGCGCACTCCACAATCGACTGTGCGACGTCGAGCATGAAGCCCAGTTCGAGCGCCGAAGTCAGCTCGGTGTTGAAAGTTCGGCCGTGGTCATCGAGGCTAACGTTCTGGTACCGCTCCTGCAGTTCGTGAAGTTTCTGACTTGCCTGCTTGAGAGACGACTCCTGGCGATAAATCCCGGCTCCGGCCTCGACTGTCTTCTGCATCTCCTCGCGCAGAGACGATATGCGTTCCTTGCCGCCGGTCTTAAAGAGATACTGCTTCTCCAACCGCAGCAACTCATCGGTAGCCTGCGCCAGCAGGCTGCCATTCGGCTCCTTTTGACCGACAGCGAATTCAGCCGCCGCCCGCCCCGCGCGCGCGCCAAACACGAGCAACTCCGGCAATGAGTTTGATCCCAGCCGGTTCGCGCCATTGATACTCACGCAAGCCACCTCGCCCGCCGCATACAGACCCGCCATCGGCGTTGCACCATGAATGTCGGTGCTCACACCGCCCATCATGTAGTGCACCACGGGCCGCACCGGAATCAGTTCCTTGACCGGATCGATGTTCTCGTACTTCACACAGAGCTCGCGCACGAACGGCAGCTTGGCATTGATCAGCTTCTCTCCTAGATGCCGCAGGTCGAGATGGACCACCGAGCCATATTCGGTCGGGATCGTGCGTCCCTTTTGATCTTCTTTCACGAACGCCTGTGACAGCCGGTCGCGAGGCCCGAGTTCCATCGAGCGCAGCACTGGCTTCGGTTGCGGCGTGCCCAGGTCATAATCCTGAAGATAGCGGTAACCATCCTTATTCAGCATGTACCCGCCCTCGGCCCGTGCCGCCTCGGTGATCAGGATGCCGGTGAATGGCAAGCCGGTAGGATGGTACTGCAAAAATTCCATGTCTTTCAGAGGCGCTCCGGCACGCTGCGCCAGGGCCATGCCGTCGCCATTCTTGATGTTGGCGTTGGTGGTAAAAGGAAAAACCTTGCCGCAACCTCCGGTGCAAACAATCACAGCCTTGGCAGTGATGGCCTGAATTTTTCCCGACATAATCTCAATCGCGACCACGCCTTGCACACGACCATCGTCCACCAGCAGCCGCGTCACGAAGTATTCGTCGTAGCGGGTGATGGGCTGATATTTGAGCGTGGTCTGAAACAGCGTGTGCAGCATGTGGAAGCCGGTCTTGTCGGCGGCGAACCAAGTACGCCGGTTCGTCATCCCGCCAAATGCGCGCACCGCGATGTGTCCATCCGGCTCCCGGTTCCACGGACAGCCCCACCGCTCCAGTTGCAGCAACTCCTGCGGGGCTTCCTTGACAAAGGCTTCGACGGCATCCTGATCACACATCCAGTCGCCGCCGGAGATTGTGTCGTAGGCGTGTTCGTCGAGGGTATCGTCGGGCTTGGCCACTCCCGCGGCTCCGCCTTCAGCGGAAACCGTGTGGCTGCGCATCGGATAGACCTTCGACACAACCGCGATGCTGAGTTTTGGATTGACTTCGGCGGCGGCGATGGCAGCGCGCAGACCCGCGCCTCCGCCTCCTACGAGAAGAATGTCGTGCGACCGGATCTCCATGTTTCGTAACTATGATTCGTTACTATGTTTCGTCACTGGCGGCCGCAATTCAGAAGATAATAGCCACCCTTAATTCGATATCCGCAAGCGTCGCATATTTTCCTCCGAATCGTCCGCCGATGCAAATGGAATTATCGGCTCGGTCCGTGGCGTTCGTACAAATCAGAACTAAGCGACGGCGAGGTAGAGGTAACGCAGGATGAACAACGCGGTGAGAATCCAGATCAGCGTGGTGATCTCGCGAAGTTTTCCGGAAGCGATCTTGACCACCGTGTAGCAGATCAGCCCCAGGCTGAGGCCGGTGGCGATGCTGAAGGTCAACGGCGTAGCAAGCATGGTGATGAAGGCCGGGACCGCTTCGCTGAAATCGCTCCAATCGATGTGCGAAATGGATTGCGTCATGAGCGCGCCGACCAGGATCAGCGCGGGCGCGGTGGCGTAAGCCGGAATCGCGGTGGCCAGGGGCGAGCAGAAGGTGGCAATCAGGAACAGACCGGCGACGGCAACGTTGCTCAAGCCGGTGCGCGCTCCGGCGGCGACTCCGGCGACGCTCTCGATATAGCTGGTAACCGTCGATGTGCCGGTCAGAGAGCCGATCAGCGTTCCCACCGCATCGGAGACCAGGGCCCTGGCTACGCGGGGAATCTTGCCGTCTTTGATAAACCCACCCTGCTCGCACACGCCGACCAATGTGCCTACGTTGTCGAAAAGATCGACGAAAAGGAACGCGAACAGGATTTCGAGGAAGCCGAGATGGATGGCTCCGCGAAAATCCAGCTTTAAGAAAGTAGAGGAAGGGTGCGGAAAAGACAAAATCGCGGCGGGCCAATGAGAAATGCCGCGCAGAATTCCCACCAGCGTGGTTCCCAGGATGCCGATCAAGATTCCGCCGCTGACCTTCCGAGCCATGAGCACCAGAGTCAGGGCGAGGCCGAAGCAGGCCATCTGCACCTCTTTATTGGCGAAGCTGCCCAGTCCAACGAAGGTAGCGGGGTTCGCGACCACCAGCTTGGCATTGCGCAGTCCGATGAAGGCGATGAACATGCCAATGCCCGTGGCCGTGGAGTGCTTCAGGCAGTCGGGCATGCCGTTGACAATCTGTTCGCGCACCCGCGTCACCGTCAGCAGCAGGAACACCGTGCCCGAGAAGAAAACCACGGCCAGCGCCGTCTGCCAGGGAACATGCATGTTGAGGCAGACGGCATAGGTGAAATAAGCGTTCAGCGACATCCCCGGGGCCAGCGCGATGGGATAGTTGGCGTAAAGGCCCATCACCAGTGTGGCGGCGGCGGCCGAGATACATGTCGCAAAGACGACGCCTTCGGCCGGCATCCCCGCTTGCGACAGGATCTGCGGGTTCACAACGACGATGTAGGCCATGGTTACAAAGGTCGTGAGGCCGCCCAGCATCTCCTGTTTGACGGTGGTTTGGTGCTCGGCGAGTTTGAAGTAACGATGGATCAATCGTGTTCCTCGGACTAGTCTCGGTTCTCAGTTCTCAGCAAAAACTCATCCTCAAATGATGAACTAGAACTCTATTTTGAAAAACTGAGACCTGAGAACCGGGAACTGAGAACTTCAGTAAGGAGTCTTGCCGGGGTGCTCTTGCCAGGCTCGGAAGGCAGCCAGAGCTTCTTCGCGCATCATCTGAATCATGGGAATCTCACGCTGCAAGTGCGGCTGAGTAAGTTCGGCGTAGATCGCTGAATCGTCGAAGCCGCTTTTGGCAGCGTCCTCGGCGAGATTGCCGAAATAGACTTTGCCAATCCGGGCCCAGTAGATTGCTCCCAGGCACATGGGGCAAGGTTCGCAGGACGCGTAGATATCACAGCCTCGGAGTTCGAAGGAACGAAGCTTCTGGCAAGCCAGCCGGATGGCCAGCACTTCAGCGTGGGCCGTGGGATCGTTCGTGGCAGTGACTTGATTTGCGCCTTCCGCAACAACGTTGCCGTCTTTCACGACCACGGCGCCGAACGGACCGCCGCGTCCGGAACGGACGTTTTCGATCGAGAGTTGAATGGCGCGGGCCATGAAAGCATTGTCCATGGGGCTTGGCTCCGTCATCGCGGTATCGTCAAGCTGATCTCAGCTACCCGCGAATCTGCGCGCAAAGCGGTCGTCACGGACATATTCGCAGCCGCTGGTTCAGAAAGCCAGTATAAGCGGAGGTCGAAAGCACGCAAAATTTTTCTCGGAGCGCGGTTCACAGCCTTTAGTTCACGAGAATGGTTCACGAGGCTGGTTCATGCGGCTGGTTTGCGGCCGTGTGAAGGTTGAAAAAGCTGGGAAGGCACGATAGGCTCGGGCCTGAAGGCGGTCGAATTTGCCGACAAGGGAAAGCTTGCAGGCTTTTGTTTCGCAAAGGGTCGTAACCCCGGAAGGGACCGGTCCGGGAGCGGTGCTGGTGCGAGATGGAACGATCAGCGGCGTCGTTGCCGCCGACCGGATACCCGCCGACGCCGAAGTGCACGACTTTGACGACTCGGCCATTCTCCCGGGTCTAGTCGATTCCCATGTGCACATTAACGATCCTGGACGGGCGGACTGGGAAGGATTCGAGACGGCAACGCGAGCGGCGGCGGCGGGCGGTTACACGACACTGGTGGATATGCCTCTCAACTGTCTGCCGGCAACCGCAACGGTTGCGGCGCTCGAAGCCAAACGTAGCGCCGCGCACAGGAGTTGCTGGGTCGATTGGCGGGCCTGGGGCGGTGTGGTCAGCGACAACCAGGCCGATATTGAAGCGCTCGCAGCCGCGGGCGTGGCGGGCTTCAAGTGCTTTTTGATTCATCCCGGAATCGACGGCTTCACGATGGTCACCGCGCAGGAACTTGGCGAAGCGTTACCTCATGTGGCGCGGACCGGGCTGCCGCTGCTGGTCCACGCCGAACTTCCCGGACCCATAGAGGAAGCCACGCAGCTCTTGCTAAATAAAGACGCGGATTGGAGCCGCTACTCGGTCTTCCTGCAATCGCGGCCGGAGGAAGCGGAACTCGCGGCGATCAGGTTACTGCTTTCGCTGTGCCGGGAACACAAATTTCGATTGCACATTGTGCACCTCTCAGCCAGCCAGGGGCTTCCAGAGTTGTGCGCGGCGCGGGCCGAGAGACTTCCGGTCAGCGTTGAAACCTGTCCTCACTATTTGCATTTCTGCGCCGAAGAAATCCCAGACGGAGCCACCTTGTGCAAGTGCGCACCGCCAATTCGCTCGCGCGAAAATCGCGAAAAACTGTGGCAAGGACTGAGAGACGGAATCATCGACCTGGTGGCGACCGATCACTCGCCCTGTCCGCCTGCAATGAAGCGACTCGGCGAAGGAAGCTTCAAGACTGCATGGGGTGGTATTGCGAGTCTTTCGCTGGCACTGCCTGTAATGTGGACCGAGACGAACCGCCGGGGATTCGAGTTGACCGACCTAGCCCGGTGGATGTCCGAGCGGCCGGCGCAACTCGCCGGCTGCGCCGCTCGCAAAGGCCGCCTTGCGGAAGGATGCGATGCCGACTTTATAATCTTCGATCCAGAAGCGGAGTTCGTCGTGTCCGAAGACCGGCTTTATTATCGTCATCCTGTGTCTCCCTATTTGGGGAAGAAACTCCGGGGTGTCGTGAAAGCGACATATCTGCGCGGACAAATGGTGTTCAGCGACGGAGAATTTTTTGGGGGGGCCAGAGGACGAGAGGTTTAATCCAGTCCTTGAACTCCCGATTCAATGGACTTTGCATGCAATAAAAGGATAGGTATGACAGAGCACATCGTCGGCAAGTCGGTGCCGCGCAAAGAAGGCCGCGAGAAAGTAACCGGCGCGGCGCACTATGTCGATGATATGACCCTGCCGGGAATGCTCCACGGTGCGACCGTCCGCAGCCAGATTCCTCGCGGTGTAATTAAAAGGATCGCGTTTGACCCACAGTTCAACTTGGGCGAATTTGTAATCGTCACCGCGAAAGACATACCCGGCAAGAATTGCATCGCTCTGATCGGAGACGATCAGCCCTGCCTGGCGGATGGCAAGGTCAATCATCCCGAGGAGCCAATCCTGCTGCTGGCGCACGCAGACCCGCATCTCCTGCGGGCGGCGGTGGACGCGGTCTTGATCGAATACGAAGCTCTGCCCGCCCTTTTCAGCCTGGACGATAGCGAACGGCGGTCGCAAATTATCTGGGGAACGGACAACATATTCAAGACCTATGTGATCGAGAAAGGCGATGTCGATAGCGTTTGGGCAAAGGCCGACTATATCGTCGAAGGCGAGTACACTACCGGCGCGCAGGAGCAGCTTTACATCGAAAACAACGGGGTGATTGCGGCCTTCGACGTCGAGCAAGGAATCACAATATGGGGCTCGCTGCAGTGTCCTTATTATGTGCACAAGGCGCTGATGGCGTTGTGCAACCTGTCTGAGGACAAGGTTCGCGTCGTACAGATGGAGACGGGAGGCGCGTTCGGAGGCAAAGAAGATTACCCGTCAATGATCGCGGGCCACGCGGCACTCTTAGCTATGAAGTCCGGACGGCCGGTGAAAATTATCTATGACCGTCTGGAAGACATGACGGCAACCACGAAGCGTCACCCTTCACGCACGCGGCACCGTACCGCGGTCAGCAAAGACGGCAAGATTCTGGGCGGGGAAATCGACTTCACGATCGATGGCGGCGCCTACGCGACGTTGTCGTCGGTGGTGCTCTCGCGCGGCACCATTCACGCCGGCGGTCCCTATTACTGGCCGAGTGTCCGCATCCACGGGAAAGCTGTGGCGACCAACGCACCGCCGCACGGAGCTTTCCGCGGCTTTGGAGCGCCGCAGAGTCTGTTTGCGATGGAACGGCAAATGGACCGCATCGCGCAAGTCGTGGGAGTCTCTCCAGTCGAGATCCGCCGCCGCAATTTCCTAACGCCCGGCCAGACGACGACCACCGAGCAAACTATTCGCGAAGAAATCGATCTCGGAAAGTTGCTCGACCGCGCACTCGAACTCTCGGATTACACCGCCAAGAAAACCCGATTCGCGCAGGAGAACAAAGCAGCGTCAACGAAAAAAGGAGTGGGAATCGCCGCCTTGCTGCATGGCGCGGGCTTCACCGGTTCGGGCGAGCGCTATCTGGCTTCGGGGGTCGGCGTTGAAGGCTGCGCCGACGGCAGCGTGCGCGTGCTGGTTTCAAGCACTGAGTTCGGCCAGGGAACCAACACCGTACTTTGCCAAATCGCGGCCGAAGCTCTGAATCTGCCCTACGAGAATGTTCAAATCGCGCAGCCGGATACAAATCAGGTGCCGAACAGCGGACCGACAGTGGCGTCGCGTACGGCCATGGTCGTTGGAAGCCTCGTGCGCTCGGCCGCGGCAGGAATCAAGCAAACCCTGATCGCGGACGGCACACTCGGCAGTTCCTATACGCCGGAAGAATTTCGCGCCGCCTGCCGGCAGTATATTAGTGAGCACGGGCAGTTGCGCTCACTCGCTCGCTACGACCCTCCGGCGGGCGTTTTCTGGGACGATCAAAAATATCGTGGCGAAGCCTACGCCGCTTTCGCCTGGGCGATCTACATTGCGGAAGTTGCCGTGGATGTCTCCACCTACAGCGCGCGGGTGGAGGATTTCGTGGCGCTGCAGGAAGTCGGCAGAGTTCTTCACCCCGTGCTCGCGAAGGGACAAATCATCGGCGGCGTTGCCCAGGGAATCGGATTCGCCTTGTGCGAAAAAGTCGTCTGGCAAAATGGACGCATGCAGAATGGGCAGATGACAAATTACATCATGCCAACTTCCGCAGACTTGCCGCGGATTCGGGTATTCTTCGAAGAAATGGGCAATATCCACGGGGCCTATGGCGCCAAGGGAATCGGCGAGCTTCCGATGGACGGCCCTGCACCGGCCATCGTCAACGCGATCGGAGATGCGCTGGGAACTCGCTTCGATTCCGTTCCAGTTCTGCCGGAAGATATTTTCGAGGCCGTCTCCGCCCAGGGAGAGCGATGACCGTCCCCTCCGAGAACCGCGGCAAATGCGAGACTTCCCTCGCCGTAAACGGCAAGCCGAAAACGGTTCGCGTATTTCCCATGGAAAGATTATTGGATGTGTTGCGGCACGAACTGGGATTGACCGGCACGAAGGAAGGTTGCGGAGAGGGCGAATGCGGTTCCTGCTCGGTCTTGATGAATGGCGAGTTGGTGAATAGCTGTCTGGTCCCGGCCCTGCAAGCGGCGGGCACAGAGATCACTACGATCGAAGGCCTCGCCGAGGGTCCACAACTCAGCGCGCTGCAAGCGGCATTTTTGGAGTGCGGGGGCGCGCAGTGCGGCATTTGCACTCCGGGAATGATTCTAGCCAGCTGCCATTTGCTGAAAAAGAAGCCCGATCCGACCCTGGATGACATCCGCGAAGGACTGGCGGGCAACCTTTGCCGTTGCACGGGGTACATGCAGATTTTCGATTCCGTGGCGCAGGCGGCGCGGCGCAGGAATCCCGCATGAGGTCCAATCCCGCTGATTATGAACTGATTGCACCGGGCAGATTGCAGGCGATTGTGGCGCTCCTGGCGAATGAGCCGGGCCAGTGGCTCCCCATTGCCGGGGGTACCGATGTGATGGTGCAATATGCTGCGGGAAAGCTTCCGGCGCGAAAGTTGGTCAGCATCTGGAATGTGCCGGAACTGCGAGGCATTGATATTCTGCCGCAAGAAATACGAATTGGAGCCGGGTGTACTTATACCGAACTGCGTGAGCAGGAGATCGTAGCGCACGAATTTCCGTTGCTGGCGAGCGCTGCGGGGTGGACCGGCGGAATCGCGAACCAGAACCGGGGAACGCTGGGAGGCAACATCGTCAATGCCTCGCCCGCCGCCGATTCCTTGCCCGCGTTGCTGGCTTACGAAGCAGAATTGATTCTCGTCTCGGTGCGCGGCGAGCGCCGCGTGCCTTACCTTGGCTTCCACACGGGATACAAGAAGATGCAGTTGGCGCCCGATGAACTGATTCGCGCCATTTGCTTACGGCGCAGGTTTTCGGAGTATCTTCATTATGCGAGAAAGGTGGGAGCGCGCAACGCGCAGGCCATTTCGAAGGTGTGCATCGCCGCGCTGGGCCGGCTCCGCGGCGGCGCGATTGGGGGTGAGATCGAGGACGTGCGCATCGCGCTCGGCAGCGTCGCGCCGGTTCCGCTTCGATTGCCGGAAGTGGAGCGGATCTTAACGGGAAAACCGGTGGATCGCGAGCTTGCGCAACGGGCAAGAACGGCGACAACCGCAGCCATCCAACCGATCGATGACATCAGGTCCACGGCAAGATACCGCTCGGCCGTGGCGGGCAACCTGGTCGCGGAATTCGTTGCGCAACTGGGAGCAACTGCGTGACCTCCGGAAAACGGCATGAATGATGTGCTGGCGCGCTGGAATTTTCTTCCCGTCGCGGCCGCGGTGGATGAGATACTGCCGTGCTGTGGCTCACGCGCCTGGGCGGATGGGATGGTAGCACGACGGCCGTTGCCCAACGAAGCGACGCTACTGGCTGCTTCGGACGAGATTTGTCGCGGTTTGGCGGAATCGGATTGGCGGGAGGCGTTTCGCAGCCATCCTCGCATCGGTGAATCGAGCGCGCGGACAGCGGCTCTGCCTCAATCGGTCGCCTGGTCGGAGCAAGAGCAACGGAGCGTCGCGGATTCAAGCGATGCCGCAAAAAAGGCGCTGGCGGAACGAAATCGTGCCTACGAACGAAGGTTCCATCACATCTTCATCGTCTGCGCCACCGGCAAGTCCCCGGCGGAGATCCTGAGGATCTTGCAACGCCGGCTCCAGAATGACGAACACGCTGAGCTTCAGGAGGCGACGGAGCAGCAGCGGCAGATCACGCAGATTCGCCTGAGAAAGTGGCTGCACGGATAAGCACTAAGGAAGGGACAACAATAGATGATGCGCATTTCAACCCACGTTCTCGATATTGCTCGAGGACAACCGGCAAAAGATGTCCCGGTGCGTTTGGAGCGGCGGGATGACTCCGGCATGTGGCGGCTGCTGGCATCGGCCCGCACCGACCAGGACGGCCGCTGCTCCGAGATGCTGCCCGAGAAGGAAGCGCTGAAACCAGGACTGTATCGCTTGGGTTTCGAAACTGCGACTTATTTTGCTGCGCGCAAACTCGACGGCTTGTATCCGTTGGTGGAGATTACTTTTCAGGTTCGCGATGGCGAAGGGCATTTTCATGTCCCCCTGTTGCTGAGCCCGAACGGCTATACCACGTATCGAGGAAGCTGAACGCATGATCGCAGTGGCCGAAAATAAATACGGAAAGTCGCGGGTCCGTCTGGTCCAGGTGAAGCGCAAGGCCGGCTGGCATGACCTGCGCGAGTGGACGGTAGAGATCTTGCTGCAGGGAGATTTCGATTCGTGCTTTGTTGAAGGAGACAACAGCAAGATTCTTCCCACCGACACGATGAAGAATACCGTCTATTCGCTGGCGCGATATTCTGCCGCCGAATGCATGGAAGAATTCGCGAAGGAATTGATTGGGTTTCTCCTCAGCCGCAATCCGCAGGTGTCAGCGGCGGAAGTCTCCATTTCTGAGAAAGCATGGGACCATCTTCCAAGTGACGGACAACCTCACCCCACAACCTTCGTTCAGGCGAGTGGGGAAATCCAGACGACAAAGGTTACGCGGACTCAGTCCGGTGAGTTTTTTGTAAGCGCGGGATTTGAAAACCTGGTCATCATGAAAACATCGGGATCGGCGTTCGAGGGCTACATTCAGGATTCGCTAACCACCTTGCCGCCAGCAAAGGACCGGCTTCTGGGCACCGCCGTACGCGCGAATTGGACCTATGCGCGAGCCGACTTACCGTTCCGCTCCCTACGCGCGAAAATCCGCGAAACTCTGCTGGCCCAGTTCGGCGCACACGACAGCAAGTCCGTGCAGCACACGCTCTATGCCATGGGCAAGGCTGTGTTGGAGAATGTTTCTGAGATCGAAGACATCGAATTGGCCATGCCGAACAAGCATTGCCTGCTGGTGGATCTTGCGCGCTTCGGACAGGACAATCCAAACGAAATTTTTGTGCCCGTCGACGAGCCGCACGGCAACATCCAGGCGCGCCTTCGTCGACAGGTATGAACCGTCGTTCGGAAGGTTGTTCCGCGGAAGATCGTTCGGTGAAGCATTATTCTACAGAATATGCGCGACAGCGAAACCTTAGCCCGCGAGGTCATGGCGCGTTGTCAAACGCTCGCCCGCTTCAGTGAGGATGTGGGGAGCATCCGCCGCACATTTCTATCCCCGCCCATGCGCGATTGCCATCGTGAAATCGCCCGATGGATCGAGCCCCTGTCAGTGACGTCAAGGGTGGATGCGGCCGGGAATCTGCGCATAGTTTATCCGGCTGCGGAGTCCGAAGTAGGCGCGGCGCGATTGCTCATCGGCTCGCATCTGGATACCGTCCCCAACGCTGGAGCTTACGACGGCATTCTCGGAGTAGTGCTTGGGATTGCATTGCTCTGCGCCCTCTCCGGCCGATCGCTTCCCTTCGCCATCGAGGTCGTTGGTTTTTCTGAGGAGGAGGGCGTTCGTTTCGGCACGCCGTTTATCGGCAGCCGCGCTCTCGTCGGGAACCTGGATGCAGAATTGCTAGGCCGCCGCGATGCGGAAGGAATTTCGATCCGCCAGGCGATTGAAACTTTCGGCTTGAATCCCGTGGAAATTGCGCAGGCCGCTATACAAGATGACGTCCTCGGTTATCTGGAGTTCCACATTGAACAGGGGCCGGTGCTGAAGAACGCGGGCCTCCCGCTCGGGGTGGTTGAAGCGATCGCGGGCCAAAGCCGGCTGGAGATCACTTTCATGGGCCATGCCAATCATGCGGGAACAACGCCGATGAATCTCCGCCACGACGCCCTCGCCGCCGCCGCCGAGTGGATCGGTGCAGTCGAACGGCAGGCGCAGAGCACTTCTGGATTGGTGGCCACGGTGGGTGCGATTCAGGCCAAGCCGGGCGCGGGCAACGTGATTGCCGGAGAGACAAAGTTGAGTCTGGATGTGCGCCATCGGAACGATGACGCGCGACGCCGGGCCGTGGACGACTGCGTTCATCGAGCGGAAGAGATTGCGACGCGGCGCGGATTAACCATGCGATCCCATGTTCTTATGGACCAGCGGGCCGTGCCCATGGATCCGTTTTTGGTGAGCCAGGCAGACGAAGCCGTCCGCAGAGCGGGTTGCGAACCCTACCGCATGGTGAGCGGCGCCGGCCACGATGCCATGATCCTGGCGGAAAGAGTTCCGTCCGCCATGATCTTCTTGCGCACGCCAGGGGGAATCAGCCACGATCCGGCAGAATCGGTGGAAGCCGAGGATGTGGCCAGAGCGATCGAGTGCGGATTGTACCTTCTCGAGCAGCTATCATCTTCATCTGAATTTTGCAGAAAGACACAACATGCATAATCTTGGCCATAGCCGCAGTTCCCATCAGCCGAACCACCTTCTGCTTACGCCCGACACATTTGTGCGTACAACTCTGCCGGGCATGAAGGACTGCGTGGCAATTGTGCACGCGGGGCCGGCCGTGGGCGCGAGATTTACCGAGTACACGGTGGAATTTGAAGCTGGCGGCGAGATGGTCGGCACGCGGGCGCAGCGCTTTATCTTCGTGGTGGAAGGCGCGGTCAAACTGGAGACGCCGGATAAGCAATACAAGCTCGGGGTCCGCGGCTATGCCTATGCGCCCGAGGCCTTGACCCACCGGATCACGGCGACCGAGAAGAGCCGCGTGGTTGTGATTGAAAAATTGTTCGAGTCGCTGGCTGGCGCCGCGCCGCCCTACTTGATTGTCTCGCATGAGGATAGTGTTGCTTCGCAACCGCTCGAGGACGACCCCGGTTTGCAGGTGAGACATCTTTTGCCCGACGAGATGAGTTTCGATTTTGCCGTCAACACCATGGTCTACCAGCCCGGCGCCGCGCTCACCATGGTCGAAATGCATGTCATGGAGCACGGGCTCATCATGCTCGAAGGTGGCGGAATCTACCGGCTGGGAGATTCCTGGTATCCGGTCGCGGCCGGGGATTTCATCTGGATGGCACCCTGGTGTCCGCAGTGGTTCGGAGCGATTGGAAAAGTCGCTGCCAAATATCTCATCTACAAAGATTGGAACCGGCATCCGCTCGCGGGCCCGCGAACATGAAAATCGAAGTTGACGCGCCCAGGCTGATCTCCGAAATTGAGGCGCTGGCCGCGATTTCCGATGCGGAAGCACCCGCCGTCACAAGAATTGTATTTACGCCCACCGATTTGAGGGCCCGCGCCTGGCTCCGAGCCGTCTGCGACGATGCCGGTCTTTCCCTTCGCCAGGATGCCATTGGAAACACATTCGCGCGCTGGACTGGCTCCGATCCAACGCTTCCAGCCGTAGGCACCGGCTCGCACATCGACGCAATTCCCAACGCAGGCAAGTACGACGGCGTGGTCGGAGTTCTTGGAGGTCTTGAGGCGATTCGAGCCTTGCAGCGCAGCGGATTCCGCCCCCGGCATTCCATCGAACTGCTGGTGTTCACCTCGGAAGAGCCAACGCGCTTCGGAATCGGATGCCTCGGCAGCCGCATGCTTTCGGGAACGCTTTCTCCCGAAGCCGCGCGACGGCTGAAAGACAGCGAAGGCACATCGCTCGATGAAGTGCGCGAAAGTGCGAACCTGCGTGGGGAACTCGAAGCCATAAAGTTGCCGAGCGCCTATTACAAGGCGTTTGTGGAATTGCATATCGAACAGGGCCCTGTGCTCGAGCGCCAACGAATTCCGCTGGGAGTTGTGACCAGCATCGCCGCCCCGGCGAGCTTGCGTATTTCGATTGAAGGTTCAGGCGGACACGCCGGCGGCGTTCTGATGCCCGATCGGCGCGACGCTCTCTGCGCCGCAGCGGAATTAGTCCTGGCCATCGAGAACGCCGCGCGTGCCAGCGGAGCCATCGACACGGTAGCGACAGTCGGCATCTGCGAAGTCTTCCCCGGCGCGGTCAACAGCATTCCCAGCCGGGTGCGCCTCAGTGCCGACATTCGTGACACCGATCTTGAGCGGCGCGACCGCGTGATGCAAGAGACAGAGAGTGCCGCTCGCGGGATCGCGGCGAAGCGGCAGGTCTCGATTCGCACGGAGCTGGTGAATGCCGACGCGCCGGCCCATTGCGCCGCGGCAGTAATCGAAGCTCTTTCTGAGTCGTGCCGGAAGCACAAATTGAATTTTCTTCCTATGGTGAGCCGCGCCTACCACGACTCGCTCTTCATGTCGCACATTGCCCCCACCGCCATGTTGTTCATCCCCTGCCGCAACGGATACAGTCATCGTCCCGACGAATATGCCTCGCCGGAGGATATCGCCCGGGGAACGCTGGTCCTGGCAGAAACTCTGGCGGCGCTTTCCGATAGCGTTCATCGCTGAGGGTGAACCGGCGCGGTCGCCGATTTGCGAATCCTGGCATAACCCGGCTTGATGATCGAGTAGATCAAATCGCAGCGCTGATCATAAGGAAGGAAAGCGCTCTTCATCGCATTGATCGTGATCTTCTCGAAATCATCCAGCGACAACCCAAAGGTATCCGCCGCGGCCTCGAACTCCCGCGTCATGCTGGTGCTGCTCATCAAGCGGTTGTCGGTATTGAGGGTGACGCGAAATTTCTCCTGATAAAGAATTTTGAAAGGATGTTCGGCCAAACTCGGCGTCGCGCCCGTATGAACGTTGCTCAACAAACAGATTTCCAGGGGAATTCTCTTGTCGAGCACGTATTGGGCGAGGTCGCCTAGTTTCACCGCCTTACCATCGACGACCGCGATATCGTCGATCAGCCGCGTTCCGTGTCCGATCCGGTGCGCCCCGCAGTATTGAATCGCCTGCCAGATCGATTCCTTGCCATAGCCTTCTCCAGCGTGAACCGTAATGTTGAAATTCTCCCGCTGGATGTAGTGGAAAGCGGCGACGTGTTTTTTTGGCGGATACCCGCCTTCTTCGCCGGCCAGATCGAAGCCGACCACCCCGCGCGCGCGAAAATCGACGGCCAGTTCCGCCATTTCCAGTGACACGTCCATGTTGCGCATGGCGCAGATAATCAACCCCGAAACGATGCCAAAGTCCTTGCGGCCTCGCTCCAGTCCTTTCAACACCGCCGCGACCACTTGTTGGTGGGTCAATCCTTTCTGGGTGTGGAAGATGGGCGCAAACCGAGTTTCAAAGTAAACCACGCCATCTCTGCTGAGGTCCTCGGCCTGTTCGTACGCGACACGTTCCAGGGCCTCCTCGGTTTGCATCGCCGCGATGGTGTGTTTGAAGCCCTCCAGATACTTGGCGAGACTGCCCTGGTTTGCGCCGCGATGAAACCATTGCGCCAAGGCCTGGGAATCGGCGGTTGGGAGTTCCTTGTATCCCACATCTCTTGCCAGTTCAATGACGGTTTGCGGCCGCAGCACACCATCCAGATGCTCGTGCAACAGAACCTTTGGACAACTTCGCAATACCTCTTGATCAAGTTTCATCGAATGCTCTTTTCTTCCCCGCAAGCATGTCGAAACGTGCAGGCAAGACGTGGCAAGATGATACACCGCATCTCGAATCACTTTCTCTGTCGATTTTGGCCGCAAACACAGTGTTGTACAATCCCACGCCAATACAACTTGAGGAAAAATCACCGCGTATGACGCAAACCGCCTTAGAGAATCCTCTCGCAACCGGCTACGGTTTGCGTCATGAGATTCTCTCTCCTATGGAAACGTTGGCCCAGTCCGTTTCCACCATGGCTCCAACGACTACGCCCGCAGCTACGATTCCGCTGGTTTGCGCGCTTGCCGGCAACGGCACCTGGCTGGCGTATTTACTGGCGACGGCGGCTGTGCTGCTGGTGGCGCTTTGCATCGCCCGCTATGCCCGCCATTCCGCCTCGCCCGGTTCGCTGTACACCTACGCGTCGATGACTTTGCCTCCCTGGCTCAGCGCCACCGTCGCCTGGAGTCTGTTGCTTGCCTACGTCGCGACCGGATCGAGTGTCATTGGCGGCTTCTACCACTACACGAATTTGCTGCTGCGCGATGCAACGGGCCATGTCTACTCTGCCGTCCTGCTGGCGACGTTCGTCACCGCGATATCGATTTGGATTGCCTATCGCGACGTAAAGATCTCGGCGCGCCTCATGCTCTGGATCGAGGCCGCCTCCGTCTCCGTGATTGTGATCGTGGTTGTTCTGTTGCTGGTACGCCAGGGCTGGCATTGGGATGCGGAACAACTCCATCTCCACGGCATGACCGGCAGCGGCCTGCGGCTCGGGCTGGTGCTGGCACTCTTCAGTTTCGTTGGTTTCGAGAGTGCGACCACGCTCGGATCCGAGGCGCGCAACCCGCTCCACACCATCCCGCGCGCGGTCATCCAGAGCGCCGTTCTAGCCGGAGCTTTCTTTACCGTCTGTGCCTATGCGGAGGTTCTGGGCTTCCACACCGTAGGGCAGGATTTGGGCGCGAGCCAGGCTCCGATGTACGTGTTGGCCCGAGTCGGTGGCGTGCCAGTATTCGGATTGCTGATCGACATCGGTGCACTCGTAAGCCTGTTCGCCAGTACCCTGGCATGCATCACGGCGGCAGCCCGCGTGTTGTTGCTGATGGCGCACAACGGACTCGCCCACGACTCTTTTCGTACCACCCATGCCCGGAATCAAACTCCAAGCCGTGCTGTCGTCATCACTGGGATTGCTGCGCTGCTTCCGGTCGCGACCCTGGCAGCCCGCGGCGCCAGCGGATTGGATGTGTACGGCTGGCTCGGCTCGCTGGCGACTTACGGTTTCATCGTCGCCTATGCCTTGGTATGCGTCGCGCTGCCCCACTACTTGCGCCACCACGGCGTCTTCCGTGCCGGTGCGCAGGTCGTTCCCTGGCTGGCCGGCGCCGCCATGCTGCTTGCGCTGGTGGGAAATTTATACCCCGTTCCCGAAGGACCGTATGGCAAGCTGCCTTACATCTACCTCGCTTATTTGACGGCAGGACTGCTGTGGTTTGTGATTCGCGGTCGCAATAAAAAAACGGTAGTGGCCGAGAATTCGCCATAAAAATATCTAATCTCTGCCAAAGAAATTATCACTGCACGGAACGCTTTCATTCCGCTCCCCACTCGCGTAAATTCGGTGCATCCTATTGCGTGCAGTCGCGAGCAAACCCAGCCTTGCCGCGAGGTTCGTTTCAGCAGCCCGGCAGTAGTGTGGTTGCTGGCGAGCGTTGCCGTTCAAGCTTGATTAAGAACTCATGCGAGGTTATTGATGTTCAAGAGAAACAGAATTGGGCTGCTCGTCATCATCCTCACCGTCTCACCCTTGTGGATGCCTTTTCTCCTCACCCCGCCCGTCCAAGCGCAGCAGACGCTCGGCGGCATCACCGGCTCGGTCGCGGACAAGACCGGCGGCGTCCTGCCGGAGACCGTTGTGACCATCGTCGGGGACCAGACAAAACTCACCCGCACCCAGAGGACCAACGCCAATGGCATCTACGATTTCGTGAACCTGCCCATTGGCACCTATACCCTGACTTTCACGCATGAGGGTTTTGAGACGCAGAAGGTGCCCTCGATCACGGTGCAAGCCAATCGCACTGCGACCGTGAACGCCGTACTGCCCGTCGGCCTAGTGGGGACAGTGGTCGAGGTGCAGGCGGACCCCATGATCAACGCGGTCGATACCACCAACGGATATATCCTGGAACAAAATCAGATTGAAGACGTCCCCCTGCCCACGGGGAGCTTCAGCGGGCTCGCGATTCTTTCGCCCGGAGTCAATGCCGAACTCTCGAGTGGAACCGGCGCGAATAACGGCTTGGGCAACCAGCCCATCTGGGCCAATGGCCAGCGCGATACCAGCAACACTTTTCTTCTGAATGGCGTCGATGCCAGCAATCTTTTCAACGGCAAGACCACCAGTTCGGTAGGGTCGGCGCGCATCGTGAACAATACCGGCGTCGCCAACGCGTCGAACACGACCGCGGAAATCGTTCAGACCTCGGCATCGCCGTATCTGGCCATCGGCCAGGCCTTGCCGACCCCGGCGCCGGAGACTGTCCAGGAATTTCGCGTCAATACCTCGATGTACGATGCGCAACAGGGATCCACCAGCGGCGCACACATCGACATGAGCACCGCCTCAGGCACGAACTCCCTTCACGGCAGCGCTTACGTTCACCGCGGAACGGACTGGCTCAATGCCGCTCCTTTTTTCTACAACGAGGATCCCAATATTCCCAGCAATGAAAAAGTTCCCCAGTTACACCGGTACACTGCGGGCGGAACGCTCGGCGGAGCGCTCATCAAGGACAGACTTTTCGGTTTTGTCAGCTATCAACACACTCACGTCTCCGATCTGGAGATTGGAACTTCGCGCACAGCCGTGCCTTTCGGGTTGTCCAACGATCGTAGCGCGCAGGCGTTAGTAAACGTCGCCAACAACAATTTCCTGCCAGGGTGTGCTCAAAATATCCCGCCCAATTGCTTAAACGTTAGCCAGGTAGATTCCGTCGCGCTCGCCTTGCTGAACTACAAGTTGCCCAACGGCCAATACATGATACCGTCGGCGAATTCGTCGTTCACGCCCACTCTCAACTTCCCGGAAAATGCCTTCATCACGCAACCGGCATATTTCATCACCGACCAGGCCGTGTCCGACCTCGATTACCTGGTAAGTTCCAAAGACACTCTTGCATTGAAGTATTACTACCAGCATGACCCGACCACGGCGCCGTTCGGGTATTCGTCGGTCCAGGGGTTTCCGCAACATTTGGACGCTGGCAGTCAGGTTGCCAGTATTACGAACACGCAATCCATTACGTCGGCCTTCAGCATCACGGAAGTCTTCGGGTTCATTCGCGAGAAAGCTTACAGCACGATTGCCCAGCCCTTCACTCCTCAAGCGATGAATATCAATGCGTTCGGGTCTTCGGTTTTCCCGGGAATTACGATTGTGGACGATTTAGGGAACGCCTCCCCCAACAATCCAAACTTCGTTTTCAACGCTGGGTTGGGTATCGGATCGACGGCAGCTTCGCAGGGCGCGTTCACCGGAGTTTTTCAAAACCGCTGGATGCCTTCGGTCAATGCCATTTGGATCCGCGGCAAACACACGATTACGTTCGGCGGCAGTTTCTCCTACACCCAGCTCAATGCGCGCGATCGAAGAACGAACTCGGGGATCATCGGCTTCACCAACTTCGCCAGCTTTCTCACGGGCACGCCCATCACCTATACCGCCGATGGATTCGTTGCAACCCAGTTCTTGCAGGGCGACGCCAACCGCTACTACCGCTCGAAAGAAAACGGCACCTACGTGCAGGACAAGTTTCAAGTCCGTCCCAATCTCAGCATCAGCGCCGGCCTGCGCTTCGATTATCACGGAGGGTTGACGGAAAAGTACGGAAAGCTTTTCAATTTTGATCCCTCGCGTTACAGCTACGACGCGGCCTCGGACACGATTACTTCGAACGGCTTCATCGTCGCGGGCAACAATCCTCTGTTCCCGACGAAAGGCGTCAGCGATTCGACTCTAACGGGACGCCAGTGGGGCCTCGCACCGCGGTTCGGTCTGGCGTGGAGCCCAAAGAAGTTTAACGACACGGTCGTCGTGCGGGCGGGTTGGGGAATGTACTACGATCGCGGAGAACTTTTCACCTACCTTTCTCCGGGCTTTGCCTCGGGCTTGATCGCGGGCGGTCCCTTCGGAGTGAACCAGACTCCGCCGTGGGTGAGTGCGACGGCTTGCAGTCCATACGCGTACGACACATCCTGCACTTTCGAAAATCCCTGGGGGACCACGCTCAATCCGCCGCCCAGCGGCAACCCCCAGAAGCTCTTCCTGCCAACTGCGGGCCAAATCGAAACCGGGATACCGCTATTCTCATTCGCCGACTACAACCGCGCCAACAAGCTTCCCTACACTCTCAACCAGACGCTCAACATTCAATGGCAGCCGCGTCAGGACCTGGCAATCGAGATCGGATACGTGGGCAATCTCGGCCGCCACGAAATCGTTCCTCTGCCGTTCAACCAGGCCCGTATTGCTTCGCCCTCCAATCCCATCCTGAAGGGCACTCAATTTGAGCAGGATTACACCTACGGTTATTCGATTGTCACTCAGCCCGGCACCTTCAATGCCGCGAACATCAACAACGTTACGGGCCAGCCCTACCTGCAAACTTTCGAGGGCGGTAATGTCGACCTCCGGGTTCCCTACATCGGCTATTCCGCCGAATCGGAATCTTATACAGCGGCGGGCATCTCCGCCTACAACGCACTGCAGACCCATGTTGAAAAGCGCATGAGTCATGGCTTCCAGGTTGGCTTCTCCTATACCTACTCTCATGCCACCGACGAACAAAGCGCGCTGGGCCTGTTTTACAACGGCAACAATCCACAAAATCTGCGCTCCGGCTACGGCCTCTCCGACTACGACCGCAAACACGTCATCAATTTCACCTATACCTACGAGCTGCCGAAGTTTTTCCCGACAACTTCATGGAAGGGCAAAGTGGCCGATGGCTGGGCGATTTCGGGTTTGACGATCATTCAGAGTGGCCAACCGTACAGCGTGATCGATTACACCGGTGCGGTGGGCAGCCTGTTTTACGGCGTGAACGATGGCATCACGAATCCCGTCGTTCCGCTCTCCGGTTGCTCGCCCAAGCAGGCTCTCACCGGGGCCTCGGGAGTGCAGGCGGGTAAACCGGCCCTCAATCCCAACTGTTTTGGCCTGCCTTTGCTGGCAGAAGGCGCGTTGAACGGCGCCATTCCCACCAACGATCCCTACGAGACCAACTTCATCGACCATGGCCAGCGCAATATCTTCCGGCAGCCGTGGCAGAGGCGGACTGACATTGAGGTGGGAAAGACGATGCAGATCACCGAGCGCTACTCTCTGAAGTACAAGCTTGACGTCTTCAACCTGACGAACACCGCCAGCTTCGATATCCCGATCGAAAACATCACTCAGAACATCAACTTCAACGGCTTTCCTTCCGTCGGCCAGCCCGCAACGACGACTCCTTGCGACACTAGCTTTACAGCCTTGTACCAATGTCCAAGCTCCAGTGGCATAGGCATCACGAATAAGACCATCAGCAGCCCGCGGCAAATCCAGATGTCGCTGAGTTTCACGTTCTAGAAGGCCGCAGAAAGACTCGTTGTGGTGACGGGCGCTGCCCCGTCAACTTCAGGCTATGACTCTGGCGAAAAGCAAGATGCGTGCAGCTTCCCTCACTCTTCTCCAATGTCCTCGTTCCACACCTCTGGATTGCGCCGGATATATTCTCCCAACAACGAAGCACACTCAGCAGAATCAAGATCGAAGACTCGCACCCTAAGCGAGCGCAGCCAATCCAGGCCGCCCTTGAAAGTACGGCTCTCTCCGACCACCACGGTTCCGAAGCCAAACTGCCGGACCAGTCCGCTGCAATACCAGCAAGGCGCCAGCGTGGTCACCATGATCAGGTTGCGATAGCTGCGCTGCCGTCCGGCATTGCGGAACGCGTCGGTCTCGCCATGCAGGGAGGGATCGCCGTTCTGCACCCGGCGATTGTGTCCCGAGCCAACCAGTTTGCCCTCGGCATCGAAGATCGCGGCTCCGATAGGGATACCGCCTTCGGCTAATCCCTGGCGGGCTTCCGCCAACGCGACGGCCAGCATTGCGGCATGATCGAGTTCGGCCATGGCCCAATTATAGGGGTGCCCAGGCGCGGCCAAAGGCGCGTCACTGAATGTGGTTTGGAAATTTCGATTGACAAAGAGTTTGCACTGGTCTAAGTTTTGGTTCGCCTTTCATGAGGGGACAAGAGCGAGGGGCTTCTTGAATCCTTGTGACCTTCCTTTGGAATGGTTGAGGTCATCCAGCGGGCTAAGTAGTTACTTCCTCGGCATCACCAATCTATCTGTGTATCGGTAACTGAGGCAGGTGCTCGCCGCAGATCGCATGTTCGGCGATCGCGAGGTATTTCCATGGCGCCGCACTTGAATCAGATGCTGCACGGACGATTAGGAGGGGAATATGGCTGCAACGCCGCTTCCGGCAGTGGGCGCCCCGGCGCGTTTTCGAAACGCTGAGGTAATGTTTGTCTCGTTGCTCTGTCTAGTTCTGCCGACCGTGAGTGCACTGTACCTGTCGCCGCGGTGGGGATGGTTCGTGGTGGCTTTGTCGATGGTCGTTTACCTGCTCTTCTTAGGCAGGTGGATATCGGGACGGCCGCTCGGCGTACTGGTCAACGAACGCAACCTGATGAGCCTGTCTCGTTTCCAAATGGTTTCGTGGACGGTCCTGCTGCTTTCCGCGTTTTTCGCCGTCGCCCTCAAACGCCTCCACGTTCTCTCGCCGAACTCTGCGGCCCTGCCCTTGAATATTGCGATGGATTGGCGATTGTGGGCCCTGATGGGGATCAGCGCCACGTCGTTAGTCGGTACTCCCCTGCTGCTGAGTTCCAAGACTACGCAGGGTGCCGGTCTCGCAACGATCAACAAAGCGGCCATCGCCTTGCATGAGCCGGCAGACGACATACGCATCAACAGCCAGGGGCAACTCTACTCCAACGCCCATGTCGGCGACGCGTCGCTCACGGATATGTTTCAGGGCGACGATGTGGGAAACACCGCGTATGTGGATGTGTCGAAGCTGCAAATGTTTTATTTCACCGTGGTTGCGATCATTGCCTACGCATACGCGCTATACGCGGCGATGGCGAACATCTATCCGCAGGCGGGGTTTGCAATGCCCATCCCTTCGGATGCTCTGGTTGCGCTATTGGGAATCAGCCACGCGGCCTATTTGACAAGCAAAACCACGCAGCACAACTGAAACACCAGGTCCTATAACCATGTGTGACTGCGACGGCCGGCTTCAAGCGTATTCACGGGGGTATTCGAAACATCGATCATGAACCAACTGCGCTACTTCATCAGAGGAGGATTACCAATGCAACCGTCGCCGAAACCAATCTGCTCCATTCTGCCGCCGCACATTCTGCGAAAACTGGCCGACAAACCCAAACTGCGCGACCGGGCTCTGCGCAATTTGGCGATAACTGAAGGATTCCGGGGCGCCCGCCAGGCCTTCGTCGCCATGCCATTGCTGCCGCAGCAGGGGACCGAGCACCGCACCATTTGTGACGCTCGCAATACGACCAATCTCCCCGGTACGCAGGTCCTCGATGAGGGAGGCCCGAACAATGCCGACGTCGCGGTCATGGAAGCCTACAACTATTCCGGCGACACTTACGACTTCTACTCCAAGGTGTTCAATCGAAACTCGGTTGACGATCACGGATTGACGCTCACTTCCACTGTCCATTTCGACGATGGCTACGACAACGCCTTCTGGAACGGACAGCAGATGATTTATGGCGATGGCGACGGACAATACTTCCAGCGTTTCACCCTCTGTCTGGATGTGATTGGGCACGAGCTTACCCACGGCGTCACCCAGAATGAGGCCCAACTTGTTTACAGCGGACAATCAGGGGCGCTGAACGAATCCATCTCCGACGTTTTCGGTTCGCTGATCAAGCAGTGGGCCAATAACCAGACGGTGGATCAGGCGGACTGGCTGATTGGGAAGGGATTATTCACCAACGCGGTAAAGGGCCAGGCGATCCGCTCCATGTCAGCCCCGGGAACTGCCTACGATGATCCGAATATAGGCAAGGATCCGCAGCCCGCCAGGATGGCGGATTTTGTGAACACCAACCAGGACAATGGCGGAGTCCACATCAACTCGGGCATTCCCAATCGTGCCTTCTTCCTCGCCGCGAAAGCAATCGGAGGATATGCGTGGCAAAAAGCGGGCCTGATCTGGTACCGGGTATTGAACGGTTCGCTCAGCCCAACTGCGGATTTTCAAGCCATGGCAAACGCCACGGTGACGGTGGCAGGAAGCCTGTTCGGCCAGAACGGCGCGGAACAGCAAGCGGTGCGTCAAGCGTGGACCACGGTGGGCGTCGCCCCGACGGTTTCACAATTTTCCGCACTTTCAGCTGGTCCGCAGGATGACGACGAAGGTCGGCCCAAGGTCGGGACCCAGGATGCCAAACCAGGTTCTGTGCGTGTGCGCTGACCTATTTCAACGCTGGTCACCGATGAGTACCGAACGTTAACTCAGGTGTACATATGCCAAATCCCGTCGAGGGTATGGGTGGTGCGGCGGAAGCGATAGCGCCACTGGTCAAGTTTCCGATGTTAAAGCGCATTGCCCTGCCTGGCCTAATAATGGCCCTCTGGCTTTTCCCATTGATTGAGCTTCCAAGCGACCTTTTCCCCAAGGCACCCTCGGATGAGCTTAGAAGGACGATCCTTCTCTCGCTCGTAATCGGAACCATAGTCGCGATACTGGCTCTCGGCGTCGTGGTCTCCGGGCTGCGCGGATTGACATACCAAGTTTACGAAGGCCGGGCTTTCTGGCCTCGATGGTTGTTCTCGAAACTGTGTAAATGTCAGCAATCACGAGTTGCGAGGTTGCTTAAAGAGCAGAAGAAGCCTGGTGTTGATCCGGTCCGCTATAAGAGGATCTGGGCACGGCTGAGGTCTTATCCCGTAGCCGACGGGGGGGATCCTCATGCCACGCGGCCGACGTTGCTAGGGAACATCCTTGCCAGCTACGAACAATACCCATTGAGCCGCTACGGAATGCGTTCCGTTTTTTATTGGCCGCGTATATGGATGCAATTGGAGAACCAGAAAAAGGACGAGATCGATTCAAGCTGGTCCACCGCTGACGGCCTCCTCAGCGCCTCCGCCGTGACTTACCTTGGCGGCTTCTCTTGGCTGTTTGCTGCACTCATCGGCGCCGTAGGTCTAAAGATCCCCTATCTAAGATGTCCGTTTAAGAGTCACTCTTTGACTTCTGTCTCAGGCTTGGGCCTACTCATAATGGGATATTGCATATACTGCATTTCGCTTGACTTTCATAGAGCGAACGGCGAGATGTTCAAGAGCGTTTTCGACCTCTACCGCGATCGCCTTACCACGATGTGGCCTTTGGCGGCGAAGGAAAAAACAAAATGGGAAGAGGCTTGGGCGTACCTTCAATACTTCCAGGTGCCATGCAAAGCATGCCGGGAATGGGTTTCGGCCGGTGCAGAATACTGTTCCAAGTGTAAAAGGGACAACGAAGGGTCGACTTGAGTTGGTACTACGACCGACCAGCCTTCGAATGTCTGGCGGCGCTATAATCAGCCCTTCCCATACAGATAACAGGGTTATGCAAGTTGACGTCGAGCGCAGCGGCGGTTTTGCGGGAATCAATCGGACGAACAGCATCTCTACGGATCAGATGCCTGCGGAGGAAGCCCGGAAGCTTGCCGATCTGGTGGCGGCGGCGGGATTTTTTGAATTGCCATCGGTAATCCGCTCCACGGAGCCGGGAGGAGACCGATTCCAGTACAAGATCACAGTCGAAAACGAACGCGGCACTCACACGGTCCAGGTTGACGAGGCTGCCGTGCCGCCCAGCCTGCAGCCTGTACTCAACTGGATGAAGAATGCCGGGCGGACGCGGGCCCAGTAACGTTCGGCCTCACCGCGCCAGACGGAAAAACAGCATCCGCCGACTGATAAAGCGAGGAAAAACAAATGTCCGAAACGATCCCACTCAATCAAAATTCCGGCTGGATGAGCCTGGGCAGCAGCGGCATGCGTCTGCGAGCGTCGGGAATCAAAGGCAATCTCATTTGGCGGCCGCCGGTGGAGCATGCCCAGTTCATGGCCAGTGTCATCTCTCCGGGGCTGGTTGCGGTGGGTGCTCCGGACGTCGTAGAGCAGGCGCTGCAGGAAGCCGGACTCGAAGATCAGGGCTCGCTGAGCGCTCCGGCGGGGGCCGCGTCCTTCGCGGGTCCAATGAACCAGATGGTTCTCGACCGACCGGTCGCCGCGAATCGAATCGAGTTTGCCATTTACCGCGACGAGAGTGGCGTGATCAGCCTGCATCGCCCTTTGCCGTCGCCGCCAACTGCCACACTGCTGGCCACGCCTGCGGGGGTGCCGGCTTCGCGATCGCTTCGCTACGTGATTCCAATGCGGCACGCGCCTACGCCGACCGGCGGAGTGCCGCAAATGGCGATGCTCGGCGGCATCGCGGGCAAGGTCATTCGCTTCGTCGGGCGCGCGGTGACGGGAGTCGCCGGCGATGCGGTGTTTGCGGCGGCCAAGCTGTGGGAAGACCACTACCGCCCGGAGGGATTCCTTTGGGGCGGGACGTTGGCCGAACTCTTGGCGGCATCCCCCGAGCCTCCGTCAGACGCCAACTGGCAATCGCTGCAGGGGAACAAGTCGCTGCTGTTCATTCACGGAACCATCAGTTCGACGATTGGAGGATACGCCGGACTGCAGAACTTCTCCGACCAGGCCGGACTCTTATACGCGAAATACGGAAGCCGCGTGATCGGCTTCAATCATCACACGCTGACCAAGAGCGTCCCGCAGAATGCGGTGGATTTCCTCTCCGGCCTGAAGCCCGGAAACTATCAATTCGATGTGATCAGCCACAGCCGGGGCGGGCTGCTGGCGCGCGCGCTGAAAGAGTTCACCCCGGCGGAACTAGGCCAGTTGTGCGACCCGGTTGCGACCCCTCCCGCGGGGGTCAATGTGCAGATCGGCAAGGTGGCGCTGGTGGGCACGCCCAACGTAGGCACACCACTCGCGAATCCAACGGATTTGCCTGAGGCAGTAAGCCGCTTGGCGTCGATTGCCAGTTCCTTCAGCCAGGATGTAGCGGCAGTCGGACTGGGCGCGTTGTTCGCGATCTTTGGAGGCATTTTGGAAACGGGACTGGGCGCGCTGCCTGGGCTGGAGGATATGAACCCCGGGAATCCTTTTCTGGCGCAACTGAATGCGGCCTCCAACGATGACACTCCGTACTACGGCATAGAGGCGGATTTCCAGCCCACGGGAGGGCTGGCGACGGCAATCGAAAACAACGGCGTGGACGCGTTGTTCCTGGGCGAGGCGAACGATCTAGTCGTACCGACGCTGGGCGTTTCCGACGTGAATGGCCAACCGCTGCCGGGCACGCAGGTGGACGCTTATCCCCAGAGCGCCAATGTCTACCATACCGACTATTTCTATCAGCAGGGGACATGGGACTCGATCCTGGGGTTTCTGCCGTGAGGGCAACCCAATAGTTTCGAGCCGCGTTCGGTCGAATCCCCCAGCAAGCAACGAGATCGAGAATTTTGAGATAGAGAATTGCGCTTGACAGGTCGGAGGAAGGCCTTTACGCTTCAACAGAAGTCCGAGGGGGACTTTATTTCCGGAGGGTGAGCTGTGGCTCACTTCTTGATTTTTGCAGTTCCCTCTCGTCTCGAGCGCTCGTCCCACCCGGTACGATCCTTCGCATCCCTGCTTGTCCTGCGCTGCGGGTTTGTTGTCTACGCCAGCGCGGATACTAGTACAAATTCAGCGAAAAACGACGACAGGAACATCGCAACTGATCCATGTCGGTTCGATTCCAAAAGTTTCTCGAGTGCGGCTAATTACCGGCTCGAAGGAACGAAAAACGACAATAGCGAACCCGCGCAGTAGTTTCCGCGGAACGGAGAGTGAGACATTTTTATGCCACCGCCAGGACTGGACAATCTGAAACATATCGTCGTTCTCATGATGGAGAACCGCTCGTACGACCACATGCTGGGCTACATGCAGGTGCCGGGGCTTGATGGTCTGACTGGCAATGAAACGAACCTCGACAATAACGGGCAAGCGCAGAAAGTGCAGCCGACAGCGGCCGCACAGGCGGAATTGAATCCCGATCCCGACCACTCCTGGCCGGGCGTGAATACACAGATCTTTGGAAACCCCCAGGGCACCGACGATGGCTCGCCCAAGATGCAGGGATTCATCAAGAGCTATTTCACAAAGATGCAGAATGTGAAGCATTCCCGCAACATCATGAACTGCTTCAGCCCGGATAACCTGCCCGTGCTGACCTACCTGGCACAGCAATATGCAGTCTGCGACCGCTGGTTTTCGTCGCTTCCGGGGCCCACCGTGCCGAACCGCTTGTTCGCGCATTTCGGGACTTCGTTCGGAAATGTCGATAACTCGATGAAGTTTGGAGACAACGGGAAGAGTATCTATTCCCGCCTGATGAACGCCGGCTACAGCGCCAAGATCTATTACTTTGACGAGCAGAGCGCCAGCGTGGGTTTCACTTTCCTGCTGCAGAACCAGCCGCAAACCATGGGCACTTACAACGACTTCAAATCCGACTGCGCCAATGGCAACCTGCCGAATTATAGTTTCGTGGAGCCCAACTACTCCGACCATGCCAACCTGCTGGCGTCCGACCAGCATCCGGACCACAATGTGATCGCGGGCGAAAATTTTATTGCCGACGTTTACAACCGTGTCCGGCAAAGCCCCCTCTGGGAAAACACCCTCCTGCTTATCGTTTATGACGAGCACGGCGGTACCTTCGATCATGTATTGCCGCCGCAGATCCCGCCGGATGGCGTAACGGACCCGATCAGCGGCTTCCAGTTCAATCGACTCGGGATTCGTGTGCCCGCGATCTTCGTGTCACCCTGGATTCAGGCGGGCACCCAGCTCCATACGCAGTATGAACACGCTTCGATCGGCGCTTCGGCGGCGAACCTTTTCATCGCAGACCCGGCGCAACGCAACCTCGCCGTGCGGGAGCAGCGGGCCAATGTTTTTACGGCCGACCCAAATCTACTGACCTTGGCTGCGGCCCGGCAGGACAGCTTCTACTTTCAGCCGCAGCAAACGGCGATGTTCATGCCGGGATTGACGATCGCGGCTGCAGCCGATCCGTCAGCGCCCCGCGAAGTCCCAATTCCACTGCCGCCGCCCGATGCCTATGATCCATCACGCCCAATGGGCGTCCTGCTGCAAGACCACGTGAACGACCTGAGCCGCCTGGAGCAGACTCTGCCGCCCGACCAGCGCAGCAACGTGGACGTTAGCAAGCTGAAAACCGAGGCGGACGCAAGCGCCTACAGCGCGCGGGTCGTGCCTTTGCTGCGCGCTCAGGGCAAGAAGGGAGGCCGCCCGTGACTTGGATGCGAACAGTAACTCGGTGGTTGATCCAGCTCATGCTTCTAGCTGGATTTTGCGCCGCGCAGCAAAGCAGCGTAGATCAGGGCTACTTCGGTTCGATCTTCAGTGTGGAAGGGAAGGATATTAGCGACGGCTGCAGTTGGAAGGATGCCACCGGGGACAAGCCATTTAGTAAATACGTCCCCGGATGCCTGGAAAGCTTGTTCCGTGGCAACAAGGGGCTGTACGCCTCTTTCGCGAGTCTTCCACCAGGAAATGGCGTGGCCCTGGGAGCAACTTTCAAGGACAGCGAGTTGACTCTGACGCATTGGCGCGCCGACTACCAGATCGATGCGCAAGGATCAGTCAATGGCTCGTGGACGGCCGGGGGCGTGCTGACCATGCGGCTGTCGCCGGCCCTAGATAACACGAAACACAAGCGGAGAAGTCCCGTCGTGCAGGGGCCGCTTCCGAAACACTTGCCTGACGAGGGTGAGAATGAGACCAAGCTGCTGATCAATATCTATGCGTTTCACACCTCCCTGACTCAGGTGAGCTACTACGGAATTGGGCCTAGAACGCTACCGGCAAGCCGCGCTTTTTTCGGCCTGCAGGAAACCGTGACCGGGGTCAACGCCGAGCATCCGCTGAAATATGGCTTCCACTTGATGGGGGAGCTGAATGGCCGCTGGCCCAACATCGTTGGTGACCATGGACAATCGTCACCCTCGATTGAGCAAATCTATTCCGAGGCGACCGCTCCCGGGCTGACGCGGCAGCCCGGTTCCCTGCAGCTTGGTGAAGGGTTGCGGTACGGAACGCACTTGGGCGGCCTGCGCGAGAAGGCGAACTTCGGTATGGATGCCGATCTGGATTACGGCGTGAACTTTCAGCAGTTCATAGCTCCGGCGGTTTCAGAATTCTCGTTTCGAAGATTGACCATCGACGTCACTAATGATCTCCATTTGCTCAAGAGGTTCACCCCGAAGAACGGTTCGTCAACCTCCGAGCACTTCGGTACTTTGGAGCTGCGAGGATGGATGTCCGAGTCCATCGTGCCGGCCGGGCATTCCGTGCCTTTCTATTTTCAACCCACGCTCGGGGGCGGCGACATCGACAAAGAACGCACCCTGGCGAGTTTTGCCGACTATCGATTCCGCGCACCCAACGCGCTATTGCTGCGCGCGCAGTATGAACAGCCCCTGCCCAAGATCAGTTTCCTGGGCGTGATTTTCAGGGCGGACTCGGGAAAAGTCGCCGACAGCCGTGGCGACTTCGACCTATCGCACATGCGGCACAGCTTTGGGACAGGCTTCACCATTCGCGCCGGCGATATCCCTTACGTCACCGTGATGTACGCCTGGGCGGGAGGAGAAGGTCATCATACCTTCGGCGACTTGAATCTTTCGGCAATCTCAGCGGGCGGCGGCACAGCATCGATTTGGTAGGAGTCAGTTCTCACTTCCCCAGGATTGAGACTGCTGCAATGAAACAAGAAATGACGTGGGGAGCGGCGGCTGCCGTGGCCATCGCTGCAGCTATCGGGCTGTCTTCGCTGTCAACCAAACCTCGCGAGGGCGCTCCCGCCGGACGCCAGGCCGAAGCCATCACCGCGAAGTCCAAAACCACTCGAATACTTGTTCACCACGAGTGCTCAGACCTGATAGAGATGTTCCAGACCTTCTTGCTCGATGAGAATGTGGCAGGACCGAAATTCTGTTACGGGCCGGGCGATGCGCCGCTCCCGGGCGCCACCAATCCATCGAAAGACACAACCCTGCAAACCAAATATGTCATCGCCACCCTTCCCGATCCCCTTCACACCCATTTTTCGCTGCTCTTCGATCGATTTGTAGAAGCGATACAACAAGGCGCGCAGGATGAGAACTATCAATACGATTCTTCATGGCTGCCATGGGAAACGGAGGAGCCAGCTCTGACCCTGCTGGGGGATCAGGATGAGGCTGACGATCGAAAGAAAAAACGGGAAGATCAACCTGGCGTCCTCCTCTTCCACGCGGCTCCACACCCGGGCCAGAGCGCTCGGGAGCCGTATCAAAAGGGGTTGTTCGTCTTCATTGTGGGCGAGGATTCAACCGATGGCATCCACCGCAAGCAATTCGAAAACGCGGTGGCTTGGATCGCTGCTTTGCAAAGGGGCGGTGCCGAGTCGCCAGTCGCAATCCTCGGGCCAACATTCTCCGGTTCATTCCCGTCGCTTTCTGAGCTGCTTTCAGATCCAAAAGTGCTGCCCACTCTTAACTCTGGCGGGGTGAAATCCGGTAAACGGCTTGCGATCTACAGTGGCAGTGTAACCAGCAAGAAAGACGCTGAATGGTTTGCGAAAAGTAATCCGTCAATTGTCATGCACAGTTTCCTCCAGGATGACGACACGGCCCTCGGCCGCTTTTGCAAGTACCTGGAAAAACCAAAGAAGAATGGGGAAAAGACCTTCGATTTGCGCAGACTCGCGGTCCTCTCCGAGGACGAGACCGCCTATGGCTATGACGGCACCTTGGCAGCCGAAGAGCATCTCTGCGAAGGCGCATCCTGGCTGTACTATCCCCGCGATATCTCGACTCTGCGGTCCGCTTACCAGAAGCAATCCATTTTTAATTCTGCATCTGGTCAACCGGACCAAGGCGCAGCACCGCGAAATAGTCTTCCTTCGGACCTTGCGGATCCGGCGGGCAAGGAACATGACACGGTCCGCACCTATGCCGGCAACCAAACGCCTCTCTCCCAGGAAGCGGAGTTACTGGGTGTTGTCGGCGCCTTACGGTCCCACCGGGCGCAATTTGTCGTTCTGATCAGCAGCAATACATTAGATCCGCTGTTCCTGGCCAACTTTCTACGTCGCGAATACCCGGAAGCCCGGGTCGTGGTTCTCAATTCAGATCTCCTCTTTCAACGAGGACGGGATGCAATGCAGCTCAGCGGCGTCATGACCCTATCCACCTACCCGCTGTTCCCGTGGGAACGAGAATGGACCGAACGTCCGCCTTTCCTCCTCCATTCCCACCGGGTGTTTCCCGAAAACTCAACCGAGGCAACCTACATCGCTTCGCGATTAGTCCTGCAGTCGCCCATGTTCGGGGACGATCCCGACCACCCTGCCAGCTGCACTCTGTCGCAGGATTCACTGCATGATGTCTTCGTGCCATCCATAATCTGCGAACAAAAAGACGGGATGCAGAATTATCTGCCAGTTCCCGATTATGCCCCGCCGTTTTGGACAGGGGCTCCGCCTTGCAACTCCGGCGTGATGGCGGAGTCCTGCCAGCCTGCAACCTGGCTCTCGGTCATCACAAAGAGCGGTTCCTGGCCATTGGCAGTATTAAACGACCAAACGCTGCGCCCCCCCCAATCCCACATTGCCCGGAAAGCGCCCCCTGGTTCGCCGGCATCGAAGCCCGCTTCTGGCCAGGAATGGCCGCCGGTGCCTCTAAGTATGAAGCTGTTTCTGGTTTCATTATTCGGACTTTCGCTTTTTCATCTGAGTTGCTGCTGTCTCGCATCTTTTACTGCCAAGCCTGCCTTCCGCGCGCACTTCGCCACACCGGGCTGGCAGCACCGCGTGCTCATAGTTATGGGCAGCTTTCTCATCGCACTCATGGCGCTCCTCTCAGGATGGGGCTGTGGAATGTTCTCCCGGACCCCCGGTCTCCCTCTCCATACCGGGGCGGTTCGTCCCCTGGTATATCTGATATGGGGCGTCGCAGGACTCTCCATCGTGGCGAACCTTGTCGTTACCAGAAAGCTGAACGTGGACGCCAATGAACAACGGTGGGACGATGACGATGCACGTTTCCGATGGCTTGTTATTTTGCTTGTTATGACGCTGTGCTTGCTGATCGGAATGTCGTTTCGCGCCTTTGTCCATCCGCTGGAATGTGCCCTCTCGCTCGCCAATCGAGTTCCCGCTTACTGGCGTTCGATGAACCTTGCCAGCGGCGTTTCCCCGCTCGTCCCATTCTTGTCCTTGACTCTGGGGTTCTATATTTGGTTCTGGTACTTACTGCACGGCGTGGCTTTGTTCGGCCCCGATCGGCCGCGGCTTCCCGAGCAGGCGAAACTGATCATAGCGGCCCCAGAGGAAGACCAGAATGGGGCCAAAAACCAACAGCCTTGCTTCCTTCGCATGTTCAGCGAGGAATACGCTGCAAAGCCGGCCGAAAGAGCCGCCAAACCGCTGGCATGGAAAGCCCTCCTGTTCAGCCTGATTATGTTTCTCGTTTTTTGGTTGCTGGTGGCTACCGTGGTGCGTGAAGCGCCAGTCCGCAGCCTGGGAGCAAAAACTTATGCCAAGATCTTCTGCTTCTGGCTGGATTTCTGCTTCAGTTTGATTCTTGGCGCGGCCCTGCAGTTGTGGCAGACGTGGAGCCAACTGCGGCAGCTTCTTGTTTTCCTCGATCGCTTGCCCTTGCGCCGAACCCTAGGGGCACTCCGTGGTTTTTCGTGGGGAACGGTCTGGCGAATGAGTGGGAATGTGCTTGACGTTCGTTACAAGCTGCTATCGCGCCAACTCGAATCTCTGAATCATCTTCATACGTCCTTGCAGGAGCTCCAGGCAACCGACCCTCGCCTGGAAGAAAACGAACTCACGAACGCTGAGAATTGCCTGAGCGCGGTGGATGAGGCTCGTGAGGCAGGAAAAGTCTTTGCCCAGTGGTATTCGGCCAATTACGGCGATCCGCAGGCTGCCGGATTGCGGAGTTTCAAGGAATTGCAGAAACAAATTGGCGCGACCAGCGGGTTTGTGCTGGCAAACCTTCTCGTCCCCGCGTGGAGGAAGGAAAAGCACTCCCTCATCCTGGTCGAGGCCCATGGTAAAGGCGAAGACGAGCGCACCCCATGTCCGCCGCTATCGACCCAGGAACACCTGCGTAACGCGGAAGAGCTGGTGTGCCTGACTTACCTGGGATTTGCTCAAAATGTACTGGGACGGATCCGCACGATAGCTCTCGGCGCGCTATTTCTCTTCGTTGCGACGACTCTCGCGGTATCGAACTACCCCTTCGATCCTCGCCCGGCACTCAGCGGGGCCCTGTTCGCATTGTTCATCACGTTCGGCGCAGTCATTGTTTTCGTCTACGCGGACATCCATCGGGATTCCACTTTGAGTCATATCACCAACACGAGTCCTGGAGAACTGGGCTCGGAATTCTGGTTCAAGATCGTCGGCTTTGGCGCCGCGCCGTTAATCGGTCTGATCACAACGATCTTCCCCGACCTGTCCGGCTTTCTATTCTCATGGTTGCAGCCCGGACTGAGTTCGCTGAAGTGATCGCGCAATTTTTTTAAGACGAAGAGCGAAGCGCTGTCTAAACAGTTTGAAGGGAAAGGGACGCGGCTGTCGTTATACAAAATGGGGTCTGGATCGGTGCCTCGCTAGTCCGCAGTGTTCGATGCAAGGATTTCTTGTTTCGTCTGCGCAGACATGCATAGGGATGCCGCTTTGATCACTCGCGGTTACTGCCTTCGTCTAAGATCCTGCTCCCTGGAATTTCCGGATTGTTGTTGTAGAGCCGGTGGATTTTCTTCCCTGTGCGGGCCCCAGCGAGAGTTCCAAGATGCAAAATTTCGATTCGTCCTCGCCCAGCTTTGCAGCAGATGGCTCGTTCAACCTCAGTGCTGAGGCCATCATCGGACCGAGCGCGGTCATGTGCGAGCTCAAGCGCGACATGGCCCAGGTTGCCAAATCTGCAAGCACGGTGCTCATCACCGGAGAGACGGGCACGGGCAAAGAGCTGGCTGCCGAGTTTATCCATGCCTACAGCCCTCGCCGGAAAAAGCCTTTCGTCTGCATCAACTGCGCCGCCATCCCTGAGAGTCTGCTCGAAAGCGAACTCTTCGGACACGCCAAGGGCGCTTTTACTGGAGCAGACGAGTATCGCGAAGGCCTTCTGGTTTCGGCCGATGGCGGGACCATCCTCCTGGACGAGATCGGCGACATGAGCCTGTGCGCGCAAGCCAAGATCCTGCGCGTGATCGAGAAAAGAGAAGTCTGTCGTGTAGGCACCAACCGTGGAGTTCAACTCGATATCCGCTTCGTCGCCGCCACTAATCAGGACCTGGAGGCCATGTCGAATCGCGGCGCATTCCGAAAGGATCTTTTCTTCCGCCTGAATGTGGCCAGAATCCACCTGCCGCCCCTGCGCGACCGGCGCGAGGACATTCCGTCCCTGCTGCGCCATTACTGCAGCATCCTCGGCAACCGGGCAAGGGCGTTCACTCCGGAGTTCTCGGAAGATTCCCTACGCTGTCTTCAAGCCTACGGTTGGCCGGGGAATATACGCGAATTGAAAAACATGGTTGAGAGCTTATTTTTAAGAGACCTTCCGCAGAAGATTGGAAGTGAGCATCTGCCCCGTCACTTGCGTGGGCTCATTGCGAGCAAAGCCGACCTGTCGCAGCCGGAGCGCGATGCCTTGCTGGCGGCTTTATTTTCAGCCGAGTGGAACAAGAGCGAGGCCGCGAAGAGGCTCCATTGGTCGCGCATGACCCTATACCGGAAGATCGCCAAATATAAGATCACCAACGGCCCCGACGCTTCCCTCCCTGCCGAGCGAGCGGCAAAGTTGTAACTGGAATGTGACACCTGTTACATCCTGTGTGACAGCCATCTTATCGACGCTACCCTAGAAGGACCTGCTTGGAAATAGGCCAAAACATTGAGCGCTCGGTCCCACCGTTCGGTTCCCGCTGCTGTAACACCACGGTGTGACACACCGCGCGCGCATCGTTCCAAACGCGCGCACCGCAATACACCCTCTCCTCTTGGACCCTCGTGACTTAGTGCGATTTGCACAGACCACCCAGATTTGTGGCAAGGCGAATGCGTCAGCCGGGTGATACAGGACTGCAATGACCGAAAACTTACCCGCGGACAATCTTGACGAGGCCAGGGAAGGGCGGTATGCAAATCACTTTTACGTCGGGCACAACGCCTTCGAAGTCATCTTGCAGTTCGGCCAGTTCTACGAAGGAAACCGTCAGCCGGTGATGCACACCAAGATAGTGACCAGTCCGGCCTATGCGGAGAACCTCATGCAGGTCCTCGGCCAGACTCTTGCGAAGTACAAGAGCACGTTCGGGGCAATTCCAAAAGGGTGTCCGCATGAGTGATTACACCGTGATCAGCGCCGTCAGCAGCACGCTTAAGGAAATCCTCAAGCAGAACATCACGCTCAGCCCGGACACGGAATTGAATGGGGTCGAGATTTACCTGCTCTCTCCCAAGGAAATGCAGGATGCCAGTAATTCCGTCGGAATTTCGGTCTGGCTTTACAAAGTCTCGCGCATGGCGGAGATGCTCAACGAACCGCCCCAGCGCACCGGCCCCAATCAGGTGGCTCATGTTCCCCTCCCCGTCCTTCTGTTTTATCTGGTCACGCCGATCACCAATGATCCGGGGACGCGTCACACGCTTCTCGGGCGGGTGCTGCAGGTGTTGAACGACCACGCTATCTTGCGCGGATCGGATCTTCAGGGCGTGCTCGAGGGCACAACCGAGCAACTCCGGGTGAACCTGGAGGCGCTCTCTCTGGAGGAACTGAGTCTGGTGTGGGAGGCGCTTAGCGAACCTTATCAACTTTCGGTGACCTATCTGGTGCAGGTGGCCAAGATCGATTCCGACCTTGAGCCCGTCAAGTCCAGCCCCGTGGTCGAGAAAGAAACGGACCACGCACAGATTCTTTCCGCTCAGTAAAAGGGGGAGAGGTTGGCCGGACAATATCAGGTTGATGCAGGTAACGAAGTGTACACCGTGGTTGACGCGGAGACCACGACGTACTGGGCGGTGATCACAGGCATGGCTACTGACGAAATCTTCGGTGCTCTGGGCGCTCTGGACCTCTCCGTCGCAGTAAACCGCACCGGCTTGGGCACCAAGGCGCTAGCGAACGGGCTCTATGCCATTACCGGTTACCCGGCGCAGTCGTTTCCTAATCTCTCGTCCACAAGCTACACGGTTAGTTATGTGCTGAGCGCGACCGGGTTCCGAGATTTACCAGTGACGGTCACGATCCCGGTGAATGCGACCTTTCCCGTGTCCGCGCCCGCGACGGCCATGCGGCGGCTGCCGGTACGCATCCAGGGGAGGGTCGTCACCGGCACAACGCGGCTACCCATCAGCGGCGCGGCCATTGTGAGCATCGACAATCCTTCGGCGCCCCCAGCCGTGCACACCACCGTCTTGCGCTCGTCTCTCTATTTCGCCCATGCCAGTGGGGCCGCGGCCCAGCAGGTCTCGATCGCGACCGCCGGCAGCGCGCTTTTGACGCAAGACGTCACGGGCGGAGATCGGGTCCTGAATCTCTCCGCCCGGACCGGGCTAGCGGCCAACTCCATCGTCCGCCTGACCTATGCGTCGGGAGTTCTGTTGGAGTACGGGGTGGTCGATCACTTAGGACCCGGAGCGGCAAGCGCGCCAGGGCAAGTTTTTCTGCGCTATGCCCTCAACCGCAGCTACCCGGTGGCGGGCACAGCAGTCGCCTTCGTTAACGCGACTCCCACCGGTGGGGCCGCGACGCTTTCCACCGACGCCGATGCGGACGATGGAGTCTTGCTGGCCTCGCAGCTTTTCAGCCAAACCGTCGCCTTGGAAACTGGCGGCCCGCTGGCTGAGGTTCACGAGGTGGGGGCCTTGAGCGATAGCGATGGCTATTACGGATTGGATGGTGTGGGGCGCGTGCAGGAAATCTTTCTGCAAGCCACCCAAGGGGCCTCCCATGAATTAGCGGACTGGTTTGTGGAGTATGACCAGCCGCTCAATGTGGTGGATTTTCGACTCTAATGCAGAACCACTTCAGTTAAGGAAGGAACGCTATGCCAGAGTATCTGTCGCCAGGAGTCTACATCGAAGAGCAGGATACCGGACCGGAACCAATTGAAGGGGTCAGTACAAGCGTGACTGGTTTCGTCGGCGTCACCCAGATGGGCCCGCTGGATACCAATCCTCCCGTGCTGGTGACGAGTTTTCCGGAGTATCAGCGCACCTTTGGGACTTACTTCACTCCGAGCTTCCAAGCCCCCGGGTCTCCACCTTGGAATCTTCTGCCGCACGCGGTCAATGGTTTTTTCGTCAATGGCGGGCAACTTTTGTATATCAAGCGAATCGCAAGCGCTAGTAGTCAGCCGGCTTCCGCGCTCAGCTCGGGAGTGGAGGGCGGAGTGCTTACGCGCCTCGCCAGCGACGCGCTCATTACCGCAAGCTCCGCTAAACTTCTGAGCACCCGCGGAATTCAAGTCGGCACGGTGTTGACTTTCACGCAGGTCCTCAACGGTGTCACCACGTTCTCGGGAAACTTGACCGTTACCAAATACAACGACGGACCGGGGACGGTATGGTTCGTTCCAGCACTCCCATTTAGTTTCCGCTCGCAGTACACGACCGTGGCGGCAGTCGGTACGGCGAGTGCACTGGCGCAACCGGCGGCCAGTGGCAGCGGCACGGCCATCCTCACGAGTGTTCAGGGCATTCAAGCCGACACGGTGCTGAATTTCACTGAAGTCGTGGGTGGGGTGACGACCAACTCCGGCCCGCTGACCGTCTCCGCGGTCGACCCTGCTACCAACAAAGTCACTTTTGCGCCTGCGCTATCTAGTAGTTTCGCTGGCACCAACGTAACGGGAACCACAACCACCCTCACAATTGCTGCGAATGTTGGCGATTCTTCCGTCACCGCCACAAGCGCCACGGAGATCCTGGATGGCGACACGATTACTCTGACCCAAGGCGGGACGAGCTCTGGGCCGCTGCTGGTTTCGAGCGTCAATACAACCACTGGCGTTGTCCAGTTTTCACCGAGCCTCACGAATAACTTCCCAATTGGTACGACGGTGACAGTCGAAATAAGTGCTGCCTTGGCGGTCGACGCCGCCATCGGCAGCACTTCCATCATTGTGACCAGCGTTCAGGGTATTCAAGTCGGCGATGCAATCCTATTGAAACAGGGAGCGACCACTTCCGGGACACTGACTGTTACTTCCGTCTCACCCTCAACGAACACGATCACGTTTACGCCTTCTTCGGGATTGACGAGCAATTTTACCGCGACCACGGTCATTGCCACGATCGATACCGCGACTACCTTGCAAAGCGACACGACCGTCGCAGCGACTAGCGTTAAGGTCGTCAGCCTCACCGGCATTCAAGCAGGGAGCGTGATCAATCTCGAGCAGGTCTCCGCGGGAGTGACGGTCAACTCAGGTCCACTGCTGGTTTCGGCCGTGAACACCGCGACAAACGTCGTTACGTTCTCGCCAGCGCTGACAGCGATTTTTCCAATGGCTGTCACCACGGTCACTGTGAGTCCGCCGACACCGTTCGTTGTCGCGGCGGCAAATGGAGGATCGTGGGGAAACAACATTCACGTCACAATCACCAATAGTTCCCGGGCGCAGGCTCAGGTCCAGGGGATCACCGATAGCTCACCTGGCGTGCACGACACAGTTCTGCTCAATTCGAGCGCTAACTTTTATGCTGGCGCGATTGTCGAGTTCAGCCTCGGCGCCTCCAAGGTTTACGGCAAGGTGTCGAATGTAATCGGGTCGAGCATCCAGATGACGGCGTCCTTTCCCAGTACCTCGTCTCTGAATCCGAACTCAGGTTCCGTGACAACCGCACGCAGTTGCGAATTTGACGTTTCGGATTCCTACGGCAACGTAAGCGAGACTTTTCGCGGGTTGACGCTGGACGGCACGACTCCGTACTACTACGGCACCGTCGTCAGGAACGGCTCCAACTTGCTAAGCATTCCCTCATCGGCCGGGTCGGATGACACAAGCACCAATCCGTTTACCATGCCAGTGGGATTCGACGGGCTGGACATCGGGATGGCAGGAGGCAACGATGGCGTTACGCCAATTCCCTCCGACGTTATCGGAGTGGATCTTGGACCGGGACAGCGGACCGGTATCCAGTCGTTAATCGATGCCTCGGACGTCAGCATCATCGGTGCGCCGGGCATCACCGATCAGGACACCCAGAACGCACTGATTGATCAATGCGAAACGCTGAAATACCGTTTCGCCATTCTCGATCCCACACCCACATCGACGGGCGGGGCGCCGAGCATGACCGACATCCAGAACCAGAGGGACCTCTATGACACCTACTACGCGGCCATCTACTATCCGCGGGTGGTAGTCAGCGATCCGCTGAGCGGCAACCCGCTGGCCATTCCTCCGAGCGGCCACATGGCGGGCATCTATGCTCAAACCGATGTGACTCGGGGAGTGTGGAAGGCTCCGGCCAACATTGTGATCAACGGCATCCTGAGCCTGGAAACAAAGTTGAGCAAAGGCGACCAGGACATCCTCAACCCCGAGCCGAACAACATCAATGCGCTGCGCGACTTTACCAAGCAGGGGCGTGGATTGCGGGTCTACGGCGCGCGCTGCATCACCAGCAACGAAGAGTGGAAGTACATCAACGTTCGCCGGCTCTTCATTTTCCTCGAGGCCTCGTTGGACCAAGGCACGCAATGGGCGGTCTTTGAGCCCAACGATCAGCAGCTTTGGAACCGCCTGATCCAAAGCGTATCGAGCTTTTTGACCACCATCTGGCAACAGGGTGGCCTGATGGGCGCGACCGCCGACCAAGCGTTCTTCGTCAAGTGTGGCTACGACACCATGTCGTCCGACGATATCCAAAACGGACGGCTCATCATGCTGGTGGGAATCGCTCCCGTCTTTCCGGCGGAGTTTGTGATCATCCGAATCGGTCAGTGGGCAGGTGGCTCTTCGGTCCAGGAACTCTAGTCGTGCCGCCCGGCGCAAGGCGGGGACCACGCCCTCGCGCCGGACACGGCGAGATCCACAGACGGGCCCGCAATGCGGAGGCCCAGATAAGGCCATGAGGAGGTTGTAATGGGAACAGCAGCAACACGCATCGATCCTTACCGTGGATATAACTTCCGTATTGAGCTCGATAACACTAGTGTGGCGTCGTTTCGCGAGTGCAGCGGTCTGACCTTGAACACGGACCCCGTCGACTACCGGGAAGGCACCGACGTGCCGCTCTCCGTTCGCAAGCTGACCGGTCTGCGCAAGTACACCAACATCACGCTCAAGCGCGGGTACACCCAAAACGAAGACCTCTGGAAGTGGTACAAGAACGTGGTCAACGGGGTCTCCGACCGCAGGAACGGCGCGGTTGTTCTGCAGGATGAACTGCACAAGGACGTAATGCGCTGGAACTTTGTCAACGCGTGGATCTGCAAGTGGGAGGGTCCCTCGATGAACGCCACCAGTAACGACGTGGCGATCGAGGCCATCGAAATCTGTCCGGAGCAAGTCAGCCTGGCATAGACCAGGACCGTCCGACCGTGCGGTGGACTGCAGGAACAGGAAGAAGAGAAGACGCACCAGATGCCGACTTATCTCACACCGGGAGTCTACTTTGAAAGCGTCGACACGGCGAGTACGGAGGTTCCATCCCTCCGCACGGATATCGCCGCGTTTGTCGGTGTGGTTGGCAGGGGGCCCGTGCACCGGGCCACCGCGGTAGAGTCGTGGGTACAGTTCCAGTCCACCTTTGGCAGTTTTCTTCCCAACGCTTACCTGGCCTATTCCGCCAAGGCCTTCTTCGAGAATGGCGGCGAAAAGCTATACGTCGTGCGGGTTGCGGCTCCCCAGGCCACGACCACTACGAACCCCGCGTTTCCACAACCGGCAGATGGATCATCCTCGCTAGTGCTCTCGGTCGAGGGCTTTGCTGCCGGCGCGGTAGTTACGGCGCAGCAGACCGCGGTGGCGAATGCTCCAGGCGTGCAACCCGCGGATCGTTTGAGTTCGCTGGTCGACACGGTGGCCGGGTTTCCGGAAGGCTCGCTGGTCCAGGTCACGCAGCCGGTGCCGTTCTTCCAGGCCTGGCACAGGGTCCGGAGCGTCGATCCGGCGACCAACCGGCTCTACTGGCAAACAGCGCTCGAATCGCAATTTCTTCTGACTCCTCCCATGACGTTGACCTCGTTCCATGAGGCGGACCTCGTCGTATCGCAGGTGACTTTGTCACCCCCCACATTGACGTGGATGAATGGATTGGGGCCCGAGTTCAATGTAAGCCAGTCGATTCAATTCGACACCGGCGCCGCGCCCGCCGGCGGAACCTTCAACGACGCAGCCGGACTCGGCACTCTCCGGCTTGAGGCGTCAAGCCCAGGCTCATGGGGCGATGCGGTCGCCGTTTCCGTTTCGCATTCCAGTCTGGCCGCGACTGCGGCCTCATCTCTGCCCCAGCCGGCCTCTGGACTGTACTCGCTCGTGCAAAGCGTTGTCGGCTTTCCCCAGTTTTCCCTGGTGCGCGTCTACCAGACCCAAAGTTCGCTCCCGGTAGTCGCTTATCGCACCGTGACGACGGTCAATCCCGCGACGAACTTGCTGCAGTGGGACTTGTCTCTTACTCCGCAGTTTGATGTGACGCAGCCTATTTCCTTTGAGACCGTGGAGTTCTCGCTGACGGTGGATGTCGGCGGCAGCTCTCAGGAGACCTTTTCCGGACTCTCGCTCAATCCATCGCATCCGCGATATGTCGAAAACGTTGTGAACCCTCGCACCATGAAGAGAGTCGCGCCACCGCAAGTGGGGATGCCGTCGCAATACATCCGCGTGAAGGACCTGCACTCGACGACTCCTCCTCCCGGCAACCTGCCCGACCCTTCTGCTTCGCAGTTGAGCGATGGCGTACTAAGCCTGTGGGGTGGACGCGATGGCATCGCCGCGCTCCGCGTGACGGACTACACCGGCGACCCTGGGAGCGAGAAGAAATGGGGCATCCGGGCGCTTGAAGATGTCGATGAGATATCGATCGTTGCGGTGCCGGATATTCTGATCGAACCCAGCCCCGCGGTGGTGTACACGGCTCCGCCGCAAGCACCAGTCAATCCGTACCTGCCTTGCTCCGCCGCCACTCCAGCTGCGCCACAGCCCGTGCCGCCTCCGGTCGAAGCCACGCCGCGGTTTTCTCTGGATGAGATCTTTCAGGTACAGCAGGCGCTGATCGAGCACTGCGCCGCCATGCAGTTTCGCTTTGCCATTCTCGACCCGCCGGATTTCGGCTATCCCAAGCAGCATGTCGATCTGGGCGAGGTGCAGAGCTGGCGGCAGCGCTTTGACACGATGTTCGCCGCGCTCTACTACCCCTGGATACTGGTGCTCGATCCTCTGAACTTGGGGAATCAAATCGTGCGGCGCATTCCTCCCAGCGGGCACGTGGCGGGAGTGTACGCGAACACCGATCTGACAGTGGGCGTGCACCAGGCGCCGGCCAACTCCGTCGTGCAATGGGCGCAGGATCTCACCAGTGAAGTCACCCCCGAAATGCAGGCGCTGCTCAATCCCATCGCGGTGAATTGCATTCGCAGCTTCTCCGGGCGCGGCATACGGGTCTATGGCGCACGCACCCTGAGCAGCGACGCGAGTTGGCTTTTCGTGAACGTACGACGTCTGGTCTCGATGATCGAGCATGCGCTCGAAATCTCTTTGCAATGGGTGGTCTTTGAGCCAAACAACATTCATTTGTGGAATCTGGTGCGGGTCTCGGTCACCAACTTTCTCGAGTCGGTGTGGCAGAAGGGCGCCCTCATGGGCAATACGGCTGCTGAAGCCTTTTTCGTGACGTGCGACCTCACCACCAACCCTCTCGCCGTCACCGAGGTGGGAGAGATGATCGCCGAGATTGGCGTCGCGCCCGCCTTGCCGGCTGAGTTTGTCGTCTTTCGGCTGGGACAGGTGCAAGACACCTTGGAGGTCTCTGAAGCATGAGCACGTCGGCTCCAGCGGTGCGCGTCGATCCCTATCGTGGCTTCAACTTCCTGATCACGCTAGTGCAATCGGCAAAGACCCTGAACTTTGGGGGTTATGCGCCCGTTCCTCCGGTTCGGATCAGCGTTCCGCGTCCCCCCGGCCCCCCCCACGTCCCGGCAACCTCGCCGCCAAGACGGCCGGCGCCGATGCAGGTGGCCCCGGCAGGTGGCTTCAGCGAGTGCACTGGCCTCGAACTTGCGCTGGACATTGAGGAATACAAAGAGGGCGGCAGCAACGGAACGGTCGTGCGACTGCCCACACGCGCGAAATGGACCAATCTCCGGCTGAAGCGCGGCGTGGCCCTCTCCGACGATTTGTGGCTGTGGCACTACGGTTTCGTGCAAGGCATCGTCTCGCGGCGCGATGGCGTAGTCACCCTGCAGGACGAACAGCAGAACCCGGTAAAGGTGTGGTCTTTCAAGCGCGGGCTTCCGGTGCGATGGACGGGGCCAAGCCTCAACGCGATGCAAAGCCAGGTCGCGGTGGAGGAACTTGAGATTGCCCATGAAGGACTGACGCTGATGTAGCCGGGATGTCGCCCAAAGGAGTAGCGAAGTGGACGTACGGATCAACGAAGTTCATAGCCAGGTGCAAACCGTGGACTCCAAGGCGCTGCTTGACCCGCACGTGATGCGCCAGATTGTGAAGGCCTGCGTCAAGGCAGTGAAGGAGGACCAGGCGCGCCAGAAGAAACTGGCGTCTGAGCGGCGTCTGAGTTCCGGCGTGTCCTCGGAAAGCGACTAGAAAAGCAAATGCCAAAACCACTAAAAGCGACCTTTCAACAAGTGAACGTCGACGGCTCGCTTGGCGATCCCCTGTTGGTGAACTACAACCCCACTGAGTACACGCTCAGCAAAGGAGCGCAACTGGCTGAAATCGCGATCCCGGGCCTCGACTCACCTATCCTTCAATTCGTGCGCGGGCAGACGGAAACGCTCGCGCTCGACCTCTTTTTCGACACCACCGAAGCCGGCATGGACGATTCGGCCATATCGGTCACGAAAGTGACCGATCAGTTCTATCAGCTGATCAAGATCGACGGAACCACCCATGCGCCGCCGATTTGCTTTTTCTCCTGGGGGTCGGAGTTTCCGGGGCAGCGCGCGTATGCATCGATGGGAATGGGCACGGGAAGCCAGCAGAGGCACGGCTTCAAGTGCGTGGTGGAGAGTGTGCGCCAGCGCTTTACGCTGTTCAGCCCGCAAGGTATTCCGCTGCGCGCCACGTTGACGGTCTCGCTGAAGGAGTACAAAACCCTCGCCGAGCAAATCCTGGAGATCAACTCGCAATCTGCCGATCACTCGCACACCCATCTGGTCCAGGTTGGGGAAACGCTGTCCCAGATTGCCGCAGCCGTCTACAACGATCCCACGCAATGGCGCGCCATCGCATTACAAAACAACATCCTGGACCCACTGAACCTGCAGCCGGCGCAGATGCTTGAGATTCCGCCGTTAGCCAATTCCAACTAGGTCTCCCATGGCCACGCAGACGCCCATCCCGATCTTTGGTCAAGACGAGACCTTCTATGTCCCGCAGGTTCAGGTGTACCTCAGCGGGCAACTGCTGCAGGACAACATCATCGGTGACGTGTTGCAAGTTACCTATAAGGACAGCATCAACGACATCGATTCCTTCGATATCGAGATCAATAACTGGGATGCCGATTACCGCACCTTCAAGTTCGCACCGCCGCTCAAGAATTACATGGTGGATTACACCGGCATCTTCGATCCGGGAGCCAAGATCGAGATTTGGATGGGTTATCAGGACAACATGCGCCGGATGATGCGCGGAACGATTACTTCACTGGCTCCAACATTTTCGGAATCGGCCGCACCCACGCTCTCCATCAGCGGCCTGAACGAACTGCAGCAGTACCGCACCGAGCAGCACACTTATTCGTGGCTCGACGGAACCAAGACGGACACCGATATTGCCAAGGAATTATGCGACTGGCCCGTCAAAAAGGGACAGCCCGGCCTGGGACTCACGATCCATCCCAATCCGATGCCCAATGAGGTGCCTGATCCCATCGTCTTCATGAACAACCAATACGACATTGTTTTTCTTCTCGAACGGGCACGCCGGCGAGGTTACGAAGTCTATCTGGAAGATGAGGGTTCAACGCCTAAGCTCTATTTTGGACTCTCGCAAAACGCCGCCAATGCGCCCGTCTACCAACTGGAGTGGGGGAAATCGCTGGTCAGCTTCACTCCGACGCTGAGTACGGCCAAGCAGATCTCACAGGTAACGGTGCGGGGCTGGGACCGCAAGAGCAACAGCGCCATCTCGGAGACCTACACCCTGCAACAACTCTGGAAAGATGAAAACAAGTCGGCGGCAGAGATTGCCCGGCTCACGCAAATCGCGCAAGCCTATGGCAATCGCACCGAGGTGGTGACCGACCAGCCGGCCCATACCAGGAAGGAAGCGAAGGACCGCGCGCGCGCCATCCTCGAAGACCAGAGCAAGAAGCTGATCGAGGCGAAAGTGACGACCGTGGGCCTTCCCGACCTGCGCTCGGGCTGCACCGTGGAGATTCTCGGCTTTGGCGTCACAACCGATGTTAGCGGCAATCTCTATGGCGCAAGTTCCGATTTTGACGGCGAGTACTTCGTGACCGAGTCAACCCACACGATTGGGGGCGGCGGTTATCAGACGGAGTTCTCGGCGCGGCGCGAAGCGCCGGTGACCCGCTGAGCCGGTCTTGATAATTGAGGAGTCATTTGTGGGAAAGATAAACGGAGTAGTGACGGGGCAGGTGGTGAGCCGGGACGATCCCGACCAGCAGGGCCGCGTCCAGGTGAGCCTTCCTTATTTAGGCGGCCAGAACCAGAGTTCCTGGGCGCCGGTGGCCACCATGATGTCGGGGGGCAATCGGGGATCGTGGTTCATGCCAGAGGTGGGAGATGAGGTCCTGGTTGCCTTCAACCAGGACGACGTGGCTCATCCCTACATCATCGGCTTCCTATGGAACGGTCAGGATGCGCCTCCCGATCCCGATCCTCAGAACCGGATGATCTTGACGCCCGGCGGCCACACTCTGCGGTTCCAGGACGCCGACGGATCGAAAAAAGTGATCCTGCAATCTTCTACGGGGCAAACGGTAACTCTGGACGATAGCGGAACTGGCTCCATCACGCTGCAAGGCGGTGGACGAATCCTAACCATGTCGAACGGATTGGTGCAAATCTCATGACCGAGGAAGGCCCGTGCCGCAAGTCCTGACCACCAATGCGCGAATCCTGTGTCCCCATGGCGGGCTAGGGACCACCATCCCCCTGAGCCCGAAATGGACGGTCAACGGGGGATTTGTTGCGGCGGAAGGGGATTCCGGCACGCTCGCATGTTTCTTTGTTCCCTTGCCATGTCTTGGCTACCAACTGAAATCGATGGGACTTAACGCCACGCAACTCGACGGTAGGAAGGTGATTCTGGTCACCGATTTCAATCAGTCATTTACGGGACTGCCGCTGGTCATGACCGATTCTCATCAAACGTTGGACCAAAGCACGCCCGCTCCCGTTCCCGCGGGGCAGACCGCGCCGCCGGCTTCTCCGGCGATGGCCGATCTCCTCTCGCCGATCGTGACCCCGCCCCAACAAACCGTGCCTTTTAGCATTTCGACAACCACAACACCGGTGGTGGTCTCCTTCTCCATGACCACCGACCATCCGCTGCAATGGATTCTGACGCTCATCAACGAGCCTTTGAAATACAACCTGGACTTGACATCCGGGGTGCCTGGCGCTGTGGTCACGCCCTCGGGCGGAAGCTGGACGACGCCGACTCTAGCCATCACGGTCACCATGACACCAGCCTTCGTAGCCGCATTGATGGTCGGAAAAACCCATTTATTCCTCACGGGAGTCAGCCAAAGAGGCCTCTCCGGACACGCCGAGGCAATCATTACGGTAACTCCGTAAAAACGGGGCCTACCGCGAAAGGAAATCGCATGGCGACACAAACCGTAAGAAAGTTTCTCGGGACGGGCTTGAGTTTTCCCGTGCGTGTTTCGCCCAGCGGAAACCTGACCTACTCATCCGGAGAAGAGAGCGTCCGCGAGGCGATCTGGATTCTGCTGGGCACGGTAAAAGGCGAGCGCCAGATGCTCCCCACCTTCGGGTGCGGGATTCAGGACTTGGTCTTCGCCCCGAACAATCAGACCACCTGGGGCAATGTGCAGCACCTGGTCAAAGACGCGCTGACCCAATGGGAGGCGCGCATCGACGTGCTCGACGTGACCGTGACCGCTGCCGGCAATGAGCCCAACACGCTGTTGATTCGCGTGGACTACCGTATCCGCTCCAACAATGCCTTCGGCAATTTGGTCTATCCCTTCTACATCACCGAAGGGGCCGGACATTAGCAATGCCACTCGCGCCGCCAAATCTCGATGACCGGCAGTTCGCCGATATCGTTGCCCAAGCGAAAACACTGATCCCGCGCTACGCGCCGGAGTGGACCAACTTCAACGAAAGCGATCCCGGCATCACGCTGGTGGAACTCTTCGCCTGGATGACCGAAATCATTCTCTACCGGCTCAACCAGGTCCCCAACCTCAATTACATTAAGTTTCTACAACTCATCGGGATCGAATTGGAACCGGCGCAGCCCGCTCGCGCCGAGCTGACCTTCTCGGTCTCGAGGACGGATCTGACGAGCGTGATCGTGCCTGCGGGTACGCAGGTATCGGCCACGGGCAGTTCCGGCCAGTCGGTGGTTTTTGAGATCGATGAAGCCTTGATCGCCATCGGAGCACAGCTGGCTGCCGTCCAGACCTTCGACGGATCCGGATATACCACGCAAACGAATAAGAACAACACTCCCGGCCAGTGGTTTTATCCTTTTACTCAGACGCCGCAGGCAGGTTGCGCGCTGCTCCTCGGCTTTTCTTCTCCTGTCGCCTTTCCCACCGACCAAATCAACCTGGCGGTAAGCCTCTACCAGAGCGGGCTGACGCAGCCCGTGCTCGCCAGCGGCGCCGCCCTTCCACCTCCAGCCACCGTCGTCTGGGAATACTGGGATGGCGCACAGTGGGACACGGTCGACCTCCTCAGCGACGGCACGCGGGCCTTCTCGCAGGATGGCCACATTCTGTTCAACGGCCCGCAAACTCCGCCGGTAGCGGCCGCTCCCATGGGAAATGTGACGGGAAATTGCTACTGGTTCCGCGCTCGCCTTCAGGCGGCCAGTTACGAGATGCCGCCGCAAGTTGCCTGCGTGCTGACCAACACCATCGGCGCCACGCAAGCCATTACTTTTACCGGCGAGGTGCTTGGGGGAAGCAACGGTACTCCCAACCAGACCTTCCAGGTGACGAATACTCCGGTCGTGGTGCTGGACACTCCGCTCCGGGTGACCAATTCCGACGGCACGACGGCGACCGTGATCAGCCTGCAGTTGACCATCGATGAAGGTCAGGGCTTCATGACGTGGCAGGAGGTGGACGATTTGTTCTCTTCCGGGCCCGATGATCCCGTGTTTGTCATTGATCACAATTCGGGCCAGATATTCGTCGGTTCGGGCGAGCACGGACGCATTCCGGTAGCAAACCTCGCGAACCCCAACGGCAGTATCGTGGCGCAGCAGTATAAAGCGGGCGGAGGAAGCCAGGGCAACGTCGCCCCCGGAGCGATTTCGCAGATTCAGACCAACGTGCCCTCGATCAGCTCGGTGACCAATGTGCAGCCGGCCACGGGAGGCACGGATGAAGAGTCATTGGCCAATGCCCAACAGCGCGCCGGTATGGCCCTCCAGAGCAACAATCGCGCCGTCACCGCGCAAGATTACGAATACCTGGCCACGCAAGCCCCCGGCGGCAATGTGGCGCGTGCTCTCGCCCTGCCGCTGTTCCATCCCAATTTCCCCCTCGGACAGGTTCCCGGAGTCGTAACCGTGGTGGTCGTACCCAACTCGCCGGCGCCAAATCCAACGCCCAACCAGACCACGCTACAGGCCGTCTGCCAGTATCTCGACGCCCACCGGCTTTTGACTTCGGAGCTCTATGTCGTCGGGCCTGTCTATCGCATTATCCAGATCCAGGTTCAGATCGTAGTCGCTGCTGGATCCGATCTGGCCACCGTCAAGAACGCGGTGAACGCGGCACTCGCCAACTTCTTCGCTCCTCTGCAGGGTGGAACCGACGGCACCGGCTGGCCCTTCGGGGGCACCATCTACTACTCGGATGTTTACCGCGTGATTCTCAACGTACCCGGCGTGCAGGTGATTCAGGACAACCAGCTTCTCATTTTTCTCGACGGCCAGATGCAAACCTTCTGCCGGGACGTTTCGATCAATCCCGGTGAACTGCTTTCCAACAGTCCCCAGGGACATGTTGTCAACGTGGCCTATGCCACCTAGGTAAGAGCGACGGATGTGAGCACGATGAGCAATGCGGCGCCACATTATTTGTTGGATGGTTTGGCCGGCTGGCGGGCTGCCAGCCTGAGCAACGCCGTGCTCGCCAAGGACGGCTCGGTGCTCACACTGCAGCCCTTGCCTGGCTCCGCGCGCCCGCTCGTGGACGCGGCCGGAAGCCTCGGCGGGATCGAGGCCGCAATCGGAGTGGCCATCGACGGCGAAGATCGTGTTTATATCCTCGACGGCAAGACGTGCCATGTGAAGCGATTCGATCGCTGTCTTGAGCAGTTTGTCACCCTGCCGTGTCTGGGCGGAACGGGCGATGCACCGCGACAACTTTGTTCCCCGCACGGCATAGCCATCTCTAGCCGGCAAGATCTCTACCTCGCGGACACCGGCAACTACCGCGTCCAGGTCTTCTCCATCAAAGGGCTCGCGTTGCGGGCCATCTGGGGACCGCTCGTGGTCCATCAAGAGGCGGACGGTGTCTCGGTCGAGGCGGCTGTGCCCGCCGTCGCTTGGCCTGCCGACGACAGCGCTTGCGGAGCCCAGAGTATCTATCCATCCGGGACATGGCAGCCTTGGGACATTGCCGTCACGGATACAAACTGGAGCTATGTAACCGACTACGCCAACGGCCTGATTCACGTCTTCGATCCGGCAGGCTGCTGGCGGCGGGCTTTCACCGGGTCCGGTCCGTCGCAGCCTCAACTGGTGACGCCGACTCGCATCGCTCTCGATCGCGAAGGCCGGATCTATGTTCTGCAGGAAGGCCACAGCTACGTGGTCGTTCTGGACGGGCAAGGCGAGTACCTCGGGCAGATCACCGAACCGGATACGATCCGCGGACGCTTTTGTCCGGTGGCGATCGCAATCGATGTCAATGGAAATCTTTGCCTGAGCGATTGCATGACGCGTCAGGTGTACTTCTATGTGCCGAATGGCGATGGAAGCTGGTGCGGTTCGCACTGCTGCGGTTGCATCGATTCCTTCGCCGCAGCGTTGGCCTTCGATCTCTCCGGGAATCCGATCGTGGCCGGCGGTGGGCCGACTGTTTGCCAGCTTGTGCCGCAGGCCTCCTATCCGCTCGAAGGCAAATACTATTCCGCGGCGCTTGACAGCAAAACCTACCAATGCGTCTGGCACCGTGTTGTGCTGCGCGCTCAGGTCCCCTCCGGCTGCACCGTGCGGGTAGATACGTTCACTGCCGAGTCCGCCAAAACGATTGAGGAAGTTTCCACCTTGCCGGAGAGCCGCTGGTCAACGGGGCAAAGCGATGTCAATCCCGATTCCTGCGATTGGGATTGCCTCATCCAGAGCCCGCCGGGCCGGTATCTCTGGCTGCGGATTACGCTGGCGGGCGAAGGCGTTGCCACGCCCTGCATCGAGCAGGTGAAGGTCTATTACCCGCGAGCCTCCTCGCTGCAATATCTTCCTGCGGTCTATCGCGAGGACCCGGTCAGTGCCGATTTCCTCGCCCGCTTCCTCTCGATCTTCGACACCATGCGGGACCAGACTTCGTCGCTCATCACCGGCATCGCCCGCTATTTCGACCCGAAAGCAACTCCCGCCAATCGACGGAACCAGGGCGGCACGGATTTCCTTTCCTGGTTGGCCTCGTGGCTGGGCCTGAGTCTGGAAAGCAACTGGCCGGTCGAGAAACGCCGGAAGTTGGTGGAGCAGGCGCATCGTCTCTTTGCGTTGCGCGGCACACCGGAAGGGCTGAAGCTGCAAATCCAGCTCTATGCCGGCGTCCAGCCGCGAATCCTCGAGATGTTCCGCCTGCGCCGGTTTCTGCAGTTGAACAGCGCGACTCTCGGCGACTGCTCCGCGCTGTTTGGCACGCAGGTAATGCAGCGGCTCGAGGTCGGCGTGAATTCCACCATTGGCCAATTTAAGTTGGTCGACTACGGCGACCCGTCGCTCGATTTTTTCAACGCGTACGCCTACCAGTTTTTGGTGGTCGTGCCCCGCTGGCCGGGTGCGACGGCGAGCGACGAACAAACGTTGCTACAGATTATCGAGATGGCCAAGCCCGCGCACACGATCGGCCAGTTGCAATGGGCGGATCCAAGAATGCGCGTCGGGTTGCAGGCCTTCATCGGTGTGGACACGGTCATCGCGAAGTATCCGCTAGGCGTGATCGAGGGTCAAGGGCAACTAGGCTACGACACTGTGCTGGGCAGTCCATCCGAAGAGGCGACAAGGCCACATGTGCGTGTCGGCCAGACCTCCCGGCTGGGATGCGGCACCAGGTTGAACTGAGAAAGCGAGAGAAGTCCATGGGCGACTGCAATTGCAAACATGGCACAAAAGGAACACCCACGGCGTGCCCAGAGTGCGACATCCTGCAAATGGCGCGCAACAACTATTTCACGGGCAAGCTGCTGGTCGAGCGCGACTTCACCGACGAGCAACGCTACACCATGGGCAAGCTGCGCCGTCACAACCAACGCCTGCACGGTTGGGGCGCGGTGTGCGGGCTCAAGGTAAAGCAACATCCCAACGTCGCCTGCCAGAGCCAGTACGTCGTCATCGAACCGGGAACTGCAATCGATTGCTGTGGCCGCGAGATTCTGCTTTCCTGCGAGGAATACTTCGACTTTGAAGCAAAATTCCTGGCCAATTGGCAGCAGCAGCAGCATGACCCGAACTCTCAGCCCGACACTAACCCGCATAAGGTGCAGATCTGCATCTCCTATAGGGAGTGCCCAACGGAGAGTGTGCCTGCTCTGTTTGACGACTGCAGCGGTGGGGCGGGGGCATGCCAGCCCAACCGGATTCTCGAGGGCCATAGCTTCGACGTAAACATCGCTCCGGCTTCTTCCACGACGGACCCGGAAGCCGTAGAGCTCAAATGGGATTTCCCATGGAATATCGCGAACGCGGTCAAGGTCGCCGAAGACGACGGCAGCAATCGGCTGTATGTGCTGACCTCGGCCACCCCGGCAAGTAGTTCGTCTGTGGCTCTCTACATGATCGACGCCACGACCTACACGGTTCTAACGTCGGTGACCCTTGCCGGTGCGGGGCTCGACGTGGCCATCTCTCCAGCTGGAGATTTTGTTTATGTAGCGGTGCAACCGGCGACGGGCGCACCACAGGTCAACGTCTACAACGCAACCGCCACCAGTCTCACCGTCGTAGGCAGCCCATTGCCCATTGGAACAGTGGCCGATTCCTCGGTCCGCTTGGCAACGTTTCCCGGAACTGAAGGCAGCCTCTTCACTTTCGGAAGTGTTAGCGGTGTGGTGGCATGGAGTATCAACGCTGCTGGGGCGACCTCAACCACGGTTGCGTCGATCACCTCGCCGGTGGACATGGTAGTGAGCGCAAACAATCAATATGCCTATGTCGCGACCAGCGGGAGCAGCACGATCAGCGTGATCACGCTGTCCGCAATGGCTGTGACCGGGACCAACAATGTCACCAGTCTGCCAGCCGCTGCTGCACCCACCTCGCTGGCGATCTCAGCTACTACCGGTGGCGAGGCACTGGCGGTTCTCGACACCACGGGAAGCGCGCTTTATTTTGTCAACATCCCGCCAGCCGGTCCAGTCTCGGCCAAACTGGTCAACCCGACGGGAACCGGGTTGACCGGCTTTGCCTACCAACCCATGCAGGTACTGCTCTCGCCGGGTGGGCGATGGGCGTACGTCCTCGAGCAGGATGCGGCAACCAAGAATGCATACATTCAAGCGGTCGACGAACATGCGGTCGAATTGGGCGCGGCCAACGTGCTGGGAAGTCCCCTGGCCGTGGGAGTCGTGCCGCAAAGCGAGACCATCTCCCAGGATGGCACCCATCTCTACATTCCGTATCTGAACGCATCGCCGAATCCTGGTGGAGTGGCCATCGTTGACGTGACGCAGACCGACTGCGGCGATATTTTCCAGACCGTGATCGATGGCTGCCCCGACTGCGACCAGGGCAACTGCCTGGTCCTCGCGACCATCACCGGCTATATCTACGGAAGCGCGGTCACCGACAGCGAGATCGACAATCTGACCGACCGGCATTTGCTGGTAAGCACCGACATCCTCACGAAAGCGGTGCAATGCCTGATCGATCAGGGAGGCGGAACTGGCGCAACCGGTCCACAAGGCCCGGTCGGACCAACGGGGCCGACCGGCGCAACCGGTGCTACGGGCCCGCAAGGACCTCAAGGAGCGACGGGGCCTAAGGGCGACACCGGACCAGCGGGGCCCGGACTCGAAACGGGATTAGTGCAGATACAAGCATTAAGTTGGATTCACGGCGGCAAAGTAGCGAGCACACCCGGTAAGGGTCCGAAGAACCTTGTCGGTCTCATTACCCCTTTGCCAGAAGCTGCTCTGGTGATTGCCTTTACGAAACCGATCACGGTCCCGTCCAGCACGACGACGATTAAGGGCCTGTTGACGACGGATGGCACCCACATTTTTGAGGTCTTGTTAGATCCCCGGCCAATGCAACTTATCTCGAGCAGCGGCTACCGTAATCCCTGCTCAATCATAGGCGAGGTCGTTCCCGTGACTGTGACGCTTGATTCAACCAAGACCCAAGTCGTGACAGCGGCGCTGATCACGGGTAGTCCTCCTCCAACCACTGCTTCGGCTCTTGCCTTCATTATCGATAGGAGAAAACCACCGATCCCCGAGCTCCAAGGAAGTGTCGACGTATTGGTGCGGCTGCGCGGAGATTTCTTGTTAGACGAGACAAAGACTCACGCGATCAGCGCTGAATTTGTGCGAGCCGATCTGCCGACCGGTGAACAGCCGCGCGGGAGCGGCCTTGGTCTTGAAGGCGGAACCTTTGAAAGCTGGCTGACGCTTGAAATTACGGGCTGAGGATGCCCCGGCCCGAGCCCAGCACGCTGATTCGATGCTTGTAGCGGGAATTTGCACAGAACGGAATTGGATTGAGGAGGCAGTGATGCCACGAACAATGGGGCCGATACAACGCATACGCCCAGCCAAGCAGCAACCGCGGTTGGTGAATGCCCAGGCGCCTAAAGCGAGCATGCAGGCGCCGGGGACCCAGGTGCCGGGGGCTGTCCGCGTGAATGTTTCGGGACGCACCTATCAGGTTGCCCCAGGTACCGGGACCAACATACCTGGGACCAGGTCTGGGACGATGTCTCCGACGACGCAAGCCGCCGCTTCGACCGCCTGTTGCTGCTCCGCGTGCACCGGCCTCGAATGCCTGGATCGGACGCGCTTTTTCTCCGGACAGCTCTTGACTGAAGCGGACTTGAACAACGAGCAGTCCTATCTGCTGGCGAAGAACCGGCTGCATAACCGCTATCTGTTCGGCTGTGGCGTGGTCTGCGGCTTGCAAGTGTCGTGCAGCGATTGCCCCGGATGGGTCACCATCAATCCCGGGTACGCCATCGATTGCTGCGGCAACGACATCATCGTCTGTGCCGCGCAATCATTTAATGTGCTCCAGGCGATCCAAGCCTGCGCGCCCCAGCAGCCGAGTACGGATTGCTCGCCGCTGCGCTACCGTCCGGTTGCCAATTGCCAGGACATGGCCCAGACCTGGTGCATCACCATACAATACCAGGAACAGCCTTCGCGGATGGTGACGCCGCTGCAGCCAGTGGGAACCGGAACCAGCGGATGCGGATGTGGATGCAGCGGCAGCAGCAGTGGATGCGGTTGCGGGTGCGGCGGCAGCGCAAAAACCAAGAGCAGCGGCTGTGGATGCGGCGGAAACGGTGGATCCGGCAGCGCGTCAAGTTCCTGTGCTTCGGCAAGCACCAGCAGTTCCACAGCAGGCTGCCAGCCCACCCGGATTCTCGAAGGCTTTCAATTGGGAGTTTGCCAGTCGCCATCCCAGGAGCAGGAGCTGGGCCCCCAGCCCGGTACTTTTGCATACCAGTTCGAACAATGCCACCAACCCCTTTATGCATTGTCTCTGGCCAAGCCAACGCTGGTGGACGCCAACCATAACAACCTAAGCGACCAGCAGGCTTACCAGGCGACCTGCCAATACCTGACTTCAGCGACAAACGCAATTGCTTCCTCTTATGTCACTCACTGCGACCTCGAAATTGGGCTAAACCAAATTACGATTCCTCAGCCGCCGCAGGACACTGACTATCACCAGCTCCTGCTGGACAAAATAGCGCTTATCGCCGACATTCTTCTCGCGGCAGCATTCGACTGCCACTGTTCGTCTCTGCTCCCGCCGTGCCCGCCCGATCCATGCGATAGCAGGTTGATCCTGGCCTGTGTGACCGTGCAAAACGGAGCCATCACCAACATCTGCCACTTCGGCGGCGGGCGTAAGCAAGTGGTCACCTTCCCGGCGCTTTACTACTGGCTCTCAGTCTTTAACTTAGACAAGAAGTTGAACAGTCTGGGCAGGGTCCTCGAACAAATGTGCTGTGGAGAGGGTGATCAGCGAAACCAGCTATTCAAGGTCGATTTCTCCCAGCAAGAGGTTCTTTTGAGTGGGAGCGGCGGAAATCCGGCGATGGTCAATCGCGCGATGATGGCTTACGTCGCAGACAAGTTGGGCGCAGCGATGGTCAACAGCGCATCACCGAACGCGAATGCCGTCGACTTGCGGCCCCTGGTCGGGCTCGACACACAGAAGGTAATGGCGATGCTCGAGTGCTATCGCATCACCAAGGAGACGATTACCCCGATCGACGTATCGACCCTACCCGAGTGGACCGATGCAGCGATCGCCGCAGGCGCCTCTTATGCCCCAGCCGCGTTCAAAGCCACCGCTCCGTTGACCATGTACACCCGGGGCAATCTGGTGGTGGGTTTCGACGTAACCAGTCCGACCGACGTCTTGAGCGCCCAGGTCAAGCAGTTGCAGCAACAACTGGACAACTTGAACACGCAGATGGTCGCGATGCAAACGCCGGCGACCGCTCCCAAGAAGAAGTGAGAGGAAGCGGCACGGCAGAAAAGCGCTTCAGAAGGTGAGCTGAGAATGCCCTACAACACAGATATTGAACGGTTGAATTATTACGAAGGCGAGTTCCTGGGCGCTACCGATTTTCAGGCTGAACAGGAATACCACCGCGACATGCGGCGCCGCCACAACCTCGGCCAGCACACCTGGGGCATCGTCACCGGACTGGATCTCGCCCAGCCCGCCAATGGATACACCGACGGCAGCACCGCGGAGGTGGACGTCTATTTGCAGCCGGGCATGGCGGTCGATGGCTTCGGACGCGAGATTGTCGTCCTCAGCCAGACGCAACTCACACCGGAAATGTTCGCTGCCTTTCCCGGTTCCGGTGCCGGCACCATGAATTTGTACGTATGGATCGGCTTTCAACAGGCGCTGTTGCAGCCGCCTTCCAGCGTGTGCACAAGCATGAATGTGAGCAACGCCTACGGGCGAATCGAGGAGACTTATACGCTCACCGTCACCGCTTCGAAAACGCCGCCGCCGAACAGCGCGATCGTGGTGAATGGCACCGCTATGGCTCAGCCGGTCCAGTCCTCTTCGTCATCTTCATCTTCTTCTCCGGGCGCCCCTGCCCTCACGGACCCACCGCAGATCACTCTGCCTAGCGATGACTCCGTTCCCTTCCAGGAGTTCTCGACCGATGATTCCAATCTGATCTGGTGGCTACCACTGGGCTTCGTCCAATGGGATCCGTCCAACCAGGTCTTCCTGCAGATTGATCCAGACCCGGTGAAAGCTGCCGCTGCCTCCGGGGCTAACCGGGAATATGCCGGGAACGTGTCGGCTACGCTCTACGCTCCCGCCGGGACCTACACGGTGGTGGATCGCGAAGCCCCCTACCCATTGCCTACGGATTCGACCGACCCGAACTATCAGGGCGTTCAAGCGGAAGTGGCTGGGACACTGCAGGTGGACCGCTATCTTAGCGTGAACGATGGGATCAGCCTCGATCAGGCCAACGCCAACTCTGGGGCTCTCAATCCGGGCCTCACCTTTGGCCGTAACAGCGGCGAAGGGATCGCTTCACAGCGCACTGGAGCGAATCAATATGGACTCAACTTCTACACCGGCTCAGCCCTGCAGATGAGCATTGCCAGCGCCGCGAACGGCGGCAAGGTTTCCGTGACTGGCAGCCTCAACGTTGACCAGGCCAATCTGAATACCGGCGCCGCTCTCAATCCGGGCCTCAGCTTTGGCAGCAACAGCGGCGAAGGGATCGCTTCGCAGCGCACCGGAACGAACGAATATGGGCTGAACTTCTACACCGGGTCCGCCCTGCAGATGAGCATTGCCAGCGTTGCGAACGGCGGCAAAGTTTCCGTGACTGGCAGCCTCAACGTTGACCAGGCTAATCAGAATACCGGCGCCGCTCTCAATCCGGGCCTCAGTTTTGGCGGCAACAGCGGCGAAGGAATCGCTTCGCAGCGCACCGGAACAAATAAATATGGACTCAACTTCTACACTGGTTCCGCTTTGCAGATGAGTATTGCCAGCGCTGCGCAGCACGGCAAGGTCTCTGTGACCGGCAGCCTCAACGTTGACCAGGCTAATCAGAATACCGGCGCCGCTCTCAATCCGGGCCTCAGTTTTGGCAGCAACAGCGGAGAAGGGATCGCTTCGCAGCGCACCGGAACGAACGAATACGGACTCAACTTCTACACCGGGTCCGCCCTGCAGATGAGCATTGCCAGCGCTGCGAACGGCGGCAAGGTTTCCGTGACCGGCAGCCTCAACGTTGACCAGGCTAATCAGAATACCGGCGGCACCCTCAATCCAGGACTAAGCTTCGGTCTCAACAGCGGGGAAGGGATCGCTTCACAGCGCACCGGAACGAACGAATATGGACTCAACTTCTACACCGGGTCCGCCCTGCAGATGAGCATTGCCAGCGCGGCGCAGGGCGGCGGGGTTTCCCTGACTGGCAGCCTCAACATCGACCAAGCGAACCTGAATCCGGGTGGTACCTTTGCGGCCGGCCCCAACCACATCCTCACGTTCGGGTCTGCCGGCACCGGTGAAGGGATTGGCTCCTGCCGGAAGGCCGGCGGCACAAACCAGAACGGGCTGGATTTTTATACCGATTTCCAACCGCGCCTGAGCATCGACCAGTCCGGTGCGGTCACAATTGGTTCCGCAGCGGTGAGCGGGAACCTACCCCAGCCCGGAGCACTTACCATCAACGGCAACCGCACCTATCTGCTCGGCACGGACGCGGCGCAGAATCATTGGATTATGGCTGGTGGCGCGTCAGAACCCCAGAATAACGCGATAGGTTTCAACGGACCTAACAAACAAGTCATTATTGGGTCGGCCAGCGCTCCATGGGATGTCACCGTATACGGCAACGTCAATGGCACAAAAGTCGGCTATGTTGCAGATCGCTTCATAAGCCGTGACGGTGTCCAGTTTGAGCGCGGCGATGTCGTTGTGCTGCATTCGACGCCTTCTTCCCAGTACTACGGCTCAGACGGTCAGATTCCGTTGGTGGAGGTGCAACTTGCCGAAACCGCGCTTGACACTCGGGTTTGCGGCATCGTCGATGAACCTGCCCTCGCAGACTCGAAGATCCACGACCTGGATCGGACGAAGCTTGGGAGCGTCCAGGTGGGCCTCATGGTTACCCTGGGCGCTTACGCTTACTGCAAGGTCGACGCTGATATTGCGCCCATCTCTCCTGGCGACCTGCTGACCACCAGCCCCACCCGCGGGTGCGCGCAGAAGCTGGACTCAAAGACCCGCGCCCGGCCCGGAGCCATTATTGGAAAAGCTCTGGGATCGCTTAAGAAAGGCAAGGGAACGATCCCGCTTCTTGTGTCCCATCAATGACGGGCGGAGGAGAGAAACTAGATACAGGAGGAATGATGAACGACAGACTCATTCAACTGAAAAAAGAACTCGAGAGGGGCCATCAACAGATGGCGCTCTTGGAACAGCGACGGCACGAACTGCGGGATACGATCCTGCGCATTAGTGGCGCTATTCAAGTGCTTGAAGAACTGCAGGCGTCAGCGGCCGCGGCCGAGCATGATCAGCCAGCGTCGTCCGCAGCGGCATGAGCACGAGGGCAACCAGCGAGGATTCGCGAACCGATCCGCAGAGAACCGATTCGCGGGTGACCATGGATCGGTGGCGCAACACCTACGTTGTAGCCGCCGCGCCGTCGAACCGTCATGCCGGGATTCAGGATGTACTGCAGCGAATCGACCGCGCGGTTGCTGAGGAACTGCCTGGCTCCTGTGGCCGGCGGCTCCGGCAACGGTTCGATCAGGCCGGTGACGCGGTGTGGCGCATTCGCGAGCTCGATTTTAGCTTTGTAGTGGACGTCTCCACCACGGCAGCCGCCGATATCGCCCCAGCGTGGAGTGAGATCGTCGCGGCCCGCCTCGCGGAAATCATCGACCGTGGGGCGGAGAGCGACGGGATCTTGCGCTTCGCTACCCGCGCAACGTATCTGGCGCAGTTTGCCCTCGACCTCGCGGCTGGCCGTGCCTGGAGCAAGTGGTATTACGAGGAGTTTCGGCCCCTCCGCCAGTTGCCTCCGGGACGAGCAATCTGCGAGGCGCTCACGCGCGAACCGGAGCAGGGAGGGCGGACGATTCTACACCTGGCGGAGTCAGGCCACTTGGAAGAAATTCTGGTTGCATTAACCGAGACCGAGGCCCAAGCCCTCTACGAGCAATGCTTCGGCGCGGCGGCAATCTCGGCCTCATCGACAGAACTCTCGCGATGGTCGGGCCGTCTGCTCGAGGTTTGGAACGACGAGCCGCTGCGCCCGACCGGAGTCGCGCCGAAGTATTTCGTCGATGCCCTGCGCTGGTTGGCCCGAGCGGCCGTGCGCTTTCCCGGCGCGGAGACCGATTCTGCAGCCTGCGCGGCGGTAATCGGATTGCTAGAGTTGCGGGGCGTCCTGGCTTCTATTCATTCGCCCACCGTCGCTGACCGATTGGTGCGCGATCTCGCACAGGCAGAGGTAAACATCGAAGAGTCCATCGAAATTGCGCAGCGGGAGGGTGCGCTCGTTGCTGATCGTGGCCTCCGTTTCTTGGCCAGCGTCGCAAAAGGCGATCCCGATTGGGCGGCGCAGGCTGCGGCCGTGCTCCTCAGGAACCACCAGCCTCCGCCGCATGCGGCGTTGGCTGGGGAATCGATGGTCACGTCCTTTGGCGGAATCTTTCTGGTCGGCCCCGCGCTCGTGGACTTGGACTTGAAGCAGATCGCCGAGACTGCGGCGGGGGAAGGTGAGCAGAAACAAGAGACAGCCAGCTTCCTTCGTTACGCGGTCCTTGCGAAGTGCCTCGGCAGTCCCCGGGCATTCGAGGCGGCGGCGGACCCGGCTTTGCGGCTATTGTCCGGATTCCATCGATCTCACTTGCAGGAAAAGCAGCCGTCTTTGCGGCCGCATGATCTGGCTGGCGCGCAGGCCCTCTTGGTCAGGAACCTGGCCCGGCTGACGCGCTGCGAGGGCCGGTGCCTGTTAGCGGAAGTTATCCGGCTGCCGCCGCACGAGAGCGAAATTCTCTTGCTGCGCGATCTCGCCGGCAATGAGTGGCTCCATGCATCCGCACCGCCAGCAATGGAAAACCGGGAAGAAATGCTGGTCTTGGCTCTCGATCTGGTACGCGAGTCAACTGGCAATGTGCCGTACCTGCTGCTGCGCCAGCCGCTCGAAGCGCTGGCAGAATCGCGTACGCTGCAAAGCCGCGCTCATCGTCTTCTTGCGGTTGATCAAGATGAAGACGAAGAACAGGTAGGCCACGAGCTCGCCGAGGTGCTTGCGCTCAGCCAATGTCCGCCCGCCTCTGCGCAACAAAAGAAGCTTCCCCACTTGCTCGCGTCCTCCACCGAAGAATTCGTCTACTTATCGTTCGCAAGCGTCTGGCCCGATTTCGACATCGTTCTGGATATATTTGGCGCATTGCTGGCGCGCGCCGCGCTCCGAGGCTTTGCACGCCGGCTAATAGGCTTTCAATCGAGTGGCCCTGAACATCTTGGCCGGAACTTCCTCGAAGGCTGCAGCACCGTCCGCATCCTGCCCGAACGCATTGAAGTCGCGCTGCCGCGCTGCCCGCTCTCGCTGGTGCTCCAAATCTCGGGGTTGACGCGGCAAACCTACACGGTCCCGTGGCTGGAAGGGAGAGAAGTATGTCTGCTGCCACCTCCCGAATAATGCGGCTGCCCCGGGTCGACACGCAGCCGTTCCAGAACGGCGGCGAGCACCTGTTGGCTGAGCTGGAGCGTTTAAGCCTTCTACTGCACGCTGAAATCCTTCGCATGCGCGCGGCAAATCTGCTCACGGACAATCAATTTCGCGGGCTCTATATCTCCGATGAGCAAATAGATGCCATGCGCTATGCTTCTCCGCTGGAGCCGGCAATTTCGAGTCCAACGAGTTCCGGTGCGCCTGATGGGCAGCTGCTTGCCTTACGATTAGCCGAGTGCGAGCAACGAATCGCGGCGCAGACTGCTGCCAGCAACGCAGCCGGCATCGCGCTGCCGTTGGAACGATTGACCAAGTTCTGTTCGCTCTCCAGCCGCGAGCGCGATGTTCTGCTGCTGAGCATGGCACCCGAGCTCGACCCGCGCTTTGAAACGCTTTGCTCCTACGCGCAAAACGATGTGACCCGCAAGCGACCGACGGTCGGCCTCATTCTGCGCCTGCTGGAGCCGAGTCCAGCCGAGCGGCTCCAATTGCGTGCTCTCTTCTCTGTCACCGGCCATCTTCTGCAGGCCCCGCTGCTGCGTTTCTCGAACGAGGCGCAGGAAAGCGAGGCCCCACTCTTATCGCGTGCTGTCCGACCGGAAGAGCGCATTGTTGATTTCCTGCTCCATCACCCCGGCCTCGACAGCCGTCTTCGTTCCTTCACGATGTGCCTCAACTCCACACGGTCGCTTGCCTCTCTCCACTTTCCTGAAGGCTTTAGCCAGGGACTCCGCCAGGCTGCGTCAGCTATGCGAGGGGAAGGTGGCATCCTCTTCTTTCATGGAGCAGACGGCACTGGCAAACGCGCGGTGGCCGAGGCGATCAGCGCCGAAGCTGGTCGTGGACTGGTTGTCGCCGACGTGCGCCAGGCTCGCGCTGCAGGCGCTCCCGTCGCGGCAACGCTCGCCTTACTCCGGCGTGAGGCCCGGTTACAGGAGGCCAATCTGTTTCTGTCCCATGCTGAAGCTTGGCTTGCCGAGGAGGCCGCGCACCAATCCGCTGCTATCTGCGAGTCTCTTTCCGATTCCGTTGCCGACTCCGAATTGATTCTCTTTGTCGCCAGCGCATCACCCTGGCCGGTGGTCGAAAACGCTTTGCCCGGCGCATGGACGCAATTCGAATTCACGACGCCGGGTTTTCTTGATCGAACGCGGCTCTGGCAAGAGGCCATGGGGCCACAACTCAAAGCCGCGCAGCCCAGATTGGCCACCCAGCTGGCCAATCAGTTTGTTCTCACGGGAGGACAGATCTATGGGGCGGGCCGAATGGCCAAAACTCATGCCTTGCTGCGGGGTCAGGACGCCACGGCACTGACGAGGGCCGATTTCGAAGCGGCGGCGCGCGCGCAATCGAACCAGGCCCTTCGGCAGCGCGCGCAAAAAGTCGATGCTGTTCACGGCTGGTCCGACCTGGTGCTTCCGCCCCGCACGTTACAACAGTTGCGCGAGGTTTGCGCCGCGGAAAAGTATCGCAGCGTAATCTACGCGGACTGGGGTTTCGACCGCCGGCTGATGCAGGGGAAAGGGCTCAATGTTCTCTTCTGCGGGCCCAGTGGTACGGGTAAGACCATGTCCGCCGGCATTGTGGCGCGGGAACTGGGACTCGACCTTTACAAGATCGACCTCTCCAGCGTGATCAGCAAATATATTGGCGAAACCGAAAAACATCTCAGTCAGATTTTCCGCGAGGCGCAGTCCTCGAATGCGATTCTCTTCTTCGATGAGGCGGATGCCATCTTCGGCAAGCGTTCCGAAGTGAAGGACGCGCATGACCGGTACGCAAACGTCGAGGTAGCGTATCTCCTGCAAAAGATGGAAGAGTACGAAGGCATCGTGATTCTGGCAACCAACTTCCGCAAGAACATCGATGACGCCTTCACCCGGCGTATACATTACATTGTGGAGTTTCCATTCCCCGAGGCGCAGTATCGTGAGCGCATCTGGCGCAGTCTGATGCCGGCGGCCGCGCCGCTGGCGGAAGACGTCGATTTCGGCTTCCTCGCGCGACAGTTCGAGTTGGCGGGCGGCAACATCCGCAACGTGGCGCTGGTCGCCGCCCTTCTCGCAGCCGAAGAGGGCGGATCAATTCGCATGGAGCACTTCGTGCTCGCCACCGCCCGCGAGTTGCAAAAGATGGGTAAGCTGCCTTCACGCTCCGACTTTCGCGAGTACTACAATCTGACGATCGAGCGTGTGTGATCTCGTTGTTGGAATGGATATCTCATGGAACACCTGCTGGATAACACAAAGCTGCCCAGTCGCAGAGGGGACGGCCCAACCCATGCGCAACACGAACTCAGGGTGGCGGGATTTTCTCCGCACCCATTGTTTCAACTTCAGCGGCAGGCCGGAAATTTGGCTGTGCAGGAACTTCTACGCAGCGGTGTAATTCAGCCCAAGCTGGCCATCAGCCAGCTTGGCGATGCCCAGGAGCGCGAGGCCGATCGGGTCGCAGATCGTATCATTCGTTCGCACTCTGGTTTTCCAGTTGGCTCGTCGTGTTCGTGTGCGGGGGGCAGCGAGTCGTGTGAGAGGTGTGAGGAAACAGGCCCACGGGTTCAACTGTTTGCGGACGGCAATCAGCCGGGACGCGAGATCTATGGGGATGAGGCAGGTACTCTTCAGGCAGCATCGGCGGCGATGCCAAGAACTGAAGGCCGCAAAGCTCCGGACATAGTCGAGGACGTGACTGGCGGGCCAGGGCAACCGCTCGACCACAGCTGTCGTCGGTTCATGGAAACACAGTTCGGCCACGATTTCGGGAACGTCCGCATCCATACTGGAGCGCAAGCCGCGGCCTCTGCCGAATCTCTCAATGCTCTGGCCTATACCGCTGGACAACACATCGTATTCTCGCCCGACTCCTACGCACCAGCCACTCGTTCCGGCCGGGCACTATTGGCACATGAACTCACCCATGTTGTTCAGCAGTTAGGCAGCCGCAACGCACCTACCGCGACACCCAGTCGTGTGCAGCGGGCAGAGAAGTTTGGCACCAAAGTCACTGAGCCGGCAGGAACCCGAAGTCCTTTCAGCACCGTCTCTGCAACGTTCGACGGGGATATCTTCGAAATGGTGGGGGACGGAAAGACGATCGTGAAAGCTTCCGGTCAATCCGGCCACCCCAATCAAGTCGACCCTGCAGATGCGACGGCATGCAAGGGGTTACCCGATGATTCTTACTTGAACAACTCGCGCTACGTCGGCATTAAGGATAAGGGACCAATACCCGAAGGTACGTTTACATTCCGTCATTCCGATATGGTGACCTTCAGCGCGATGGAAGATGCGAAGATGGCCCTGGCACAACCCGGCACATATGTCGACCCTTCGGGCTTGGATCTCCATGGGGATTGGGGAGCAGCGCGCACCGCACTCACTCCCGTCTCGATAACGCCCCCATTGTTCTGTGGCAGTACTGCCGCCCGCAGCGGATTCTATCTTCACGGAGGCGTCATGACAGGTTCATCGGGATGCATCGATATCGGCAACTCAGCCATTAGCGATGTCGTGCAAAAGCTCCTGGGATACACGAGTCCCGTGCGAGTGACCGTGAAATATACGAAGCCGGCTCCCAGCGTGGGCACCTTTGGTCGTGCTGCAGGAAGGTTTATGTATCCGTCACAAAAAAACCCGGGCTTTTGGGACCGCGTCAAATCACTATTTGGCGGTTAGGCTGGGCCTCGTTGCCGCCCGCGAGCGGTGGATTCGTTTGGGTCTGGCGACTCTGACCGTACCCCGCCTGCGCCGGAGGCCGAGGGAATCCTCCCCGGTCAGTGGCTGCTAGCAACAGCGGTGCATCCTAGACGGATCGGTGGCCCAACGACGTCTGTGGGCAGGAAGGAATAAGGATTGGAGTCAACGCGCAAGATCGGTCTCCGCCAGCAGACCAAGAGCGAAAGCGCAGCTTCTGGTCCCGCGCGCAGCCCGTCGCCCGCTTTCGCGGCGGCCCATCCGATCCTCGCGTTGCAGCAGCAGGCCGGGAACCAGGCCGTGCAGCAGTTGCTGCGCGCGGGCTTCATCCAGGCCAAGCTGACAGTCAGCAGCCCGGACGATCCGGAGGAGCTCGAGGCCGATCGCGTCGCTAATCGAGTGATGCGGTCTCACGCCGCCTCCCCCACCGCCGCCCCGTGTTCCTGTACCGAGGGCCACGAAACCTGCGAAACCTGTCGTCAGAAGAAGATGACCGCGTCCCCCAGCCACCTCCGTGGTCCGGTCAACAAAAGGAAACAGTGCCTGGACGACTACGGGTGCGCATGGTGCGACGAGTACCGGGGCATTACCATGACTGCGGTCGATCACGAACATTGCGCCGGGCATTGCGTTGCACGCCATGAGGACACGCACGCCAGCGATTACTCTTTGTGCTGCGAAAGGTACGGACGCTGCCTTGCCAACGCTCCAATCGGTCAAAATCCGTGTCGCGATGCCTGGGACACGTATATGCGGAGTATCAGCGATTGGACCGAGTGCAACGCCTACAACGTCGAGGGCGAGTGCCTGAACGAAATCCTGAGCAAGCAATGTATTGGCGGCAGCGGCAAGAGCGGTGTCACGGAAGACTGCTGTGCGCAACTGCAAACCGAGCTTTCCACCGTTACCCAGAGGATAGGCGAACACTGCCCGAAGGCAGTACAGATGCCCTGTCCGTTTAAAGAGGATGGAAGCATCTCACGGCTAAGTTCCGCTCCCGAGCCCCAATCAGAGCTGAATAACCAGCAGACCGACGATGGAGGCGCCGCTTCCGGCCCCGCGCGCAAATCGTCGCCTCCGCCTCCAGCAACTCATGCCATTCTCGCATTGCAGCAGCAGGCCGGAAATCGTCCCGTGCAGGACTTGCTGCGCAGGGGCCTGATCCAGGCCAAACTGACCGTCAGCAGCCCCGGCGATCCAGAGGAACAGGAAGCCGATCAAGTTGCCGATCGTGTGATGCGGGCTCATGCCGGCGCCCCCCTCACCGCTCCATGCTCGTGTGCCGACGATGAGGAAAGCTGCGCCGCCTGCCAGGCCCAGAGCCCGAAGATTCAACGGCGCGCCACCGGCAACCCAGCGCCAAGCAATGCGTGGACTGGCGGCGCGAGCGCCGACGCACTTCCTTCCATGCTGCTACGTGAGAGCGGACAGCCGTTAGACGCCCCAACCCGTGCCTTCTTCGAACCCCGCTTCGGCCATGACTTCAGCGATGTGCGCGTGCACACCAACGCGGCTGCCGGAGAATCCGCACAAGCCATCAATGCGCACGCCTACACCCTGGGCAGCAACGTGGTCTTTGCCCCGGGGAGATACAACCCCAAAAGCAACGATGGGCGATTGCTTCTCGCGCATGAACTAGCCCACACACTTCAGCAAAAATCGAAGACCTTCATCCATCACCCGGTGCATGTCCAAAGAACACCTGACGATTCAACCGATCCTGCCCCCAAGACGCCAACCGCCTCGGAACTTGACCAGGAGTATCAGTCTGAATTGGCTAACGCCCGACGTACAGGCAACTGGCAGGCGGCTGCCGAAAGACTGAATGGCTTTAATAAGGAGGACATCCAGAGCCGGCTGGCGGCGCTGACGTCAGATGAAGTCGCAAGAATTCACCAAGGGGCATTGGATAACCCACGTGTGGGCCCGGATTCTCAGCTCGCACAGTTGACGGCACCAGTCAATGATCCCAGCCGTGGCAAGCAGTTGGCATGCGTCGTTCGACTGGGTGGCTGCGCTTCCTCGCGCGATGGGGGCCTTCCCGGCACCGACGATATACAAAACTACAATCGACAATGCAGACTGGACTCGCATTATGCCGGTACGGATATTTACCCAACCACGGAGGAATGTGCCAATCCGCCGGCAGAGCCCCTCAGCACTGGCGAAAAGATCCTGCTTGGCGCGTTCCTGGTGGGCGCGGCTGCGGTAGGTGCGGCTGCAATCATGGTAGCTGGCGCAGAAATCTTGCCGGTCGTTATCGTGGCCGTCGAAGAACAGGCGACGGCAGGCGTGGCTTTCTACTACGCCAACGCGATTCTAGTGAACGACATTGGGGTGTTCACGGTCGGGCTTGTAATGTCCTGCGAGGGGAATCTCCCAGGGCTCCTTCGAGCGGTTGCAAAGGACCCGCTTCAAGCTGCGGTGCTGTTGGCAGAGGTTTATATGCTCCACGTCAACATCCGTGTCCAAAATGGAGCGCCAAGGCGGGCATCAGTTCCGGTGCAGATGCTTCCGCCCGAGGAGCAGACAGAGCCGGATATTAAGGTCAAGATCGTCGGCCCCCCCCAATTTGAAGAGGAATCACAGGGGCCGAAGGCCGGTCCTGTGGCGCTTGGGGCAACGCATGCAGCCCTGTCACCATCCGTTCCGTCGAAAATTGGCCCCGCAGCTGAAATACCAGAACACTTGAATCCTCCAGCCTTCTTGGAGCGGGGGATGTTTCAAGTTAGCGAAAAGCCGATGTATGTCGTGAGGGTTGGAGGACCGCATGGCAACTATGCGGGAGTAACTTGGGAAATCAATCCAGGCAAAGAAGCCGAGGCCCTGGGTGAGGCCTCGAGCTACGCCGAGGAACTCGCGGCGAGTGGTGACGCGGCTATACGCAGCGAGTACGCAATTAAGAAAGAATGGAACCCCGCTATTAAGGAGGTCTCTGTGTATAAGGTTCCCCCCCAGACCCCGACAATCTCTGGCGTCGTTGGGCCTCAGACTGAGGGCACTGTGACTTACCCAGGTGGGGCAGCGCAAATCGCGTTCCCCGGCGGGATTCTTGAGCCGGTTAAATCATTTCCAGTTAAACCATGAGCAGGAAATGGACACACCGAACCGAAGGCTTTGGTTCGCCTGACAAACCTTCCCGCGAACCACAGCGGCTAGGCGAAGCTCTCGGTCGAAAACATGTCCCCCTCCGTCGAACGGCCCGCTGCTGGCCTAACTCGGGTGGACTACTCCGTACTAGGTAGATTCGTCTTCCCCACTACTTTGCACATACTGTGAAATATCTTTCGTGTTGACGTGACGTTCGATTTGGAGTGTACTGCACCGACGGCGAAACCCTCGCAGTGACGCCAAGACGGTGAAAACCTCGCCGTGACGCGAAAAGGAGTCATCTCTATGTTTAGCAAACGCTCTTTGGTGCTGTGCCTCGCGCTGGGGCTGATGGCGATTCTGGCCACGCCCGCGAGTGCCAATGAATTGCAAACCGCCATGGCTACCGCAAACTGCCAGGGCTACAACCTGTCAGTGTTCTTGAAGTTCCTGACCGTCGGCAAAACATACACGGTTGACTACAACTTTACGCTCATATGTAACGGCGGAACCCCGGTCCAGGTGCCGGGCAAAATCAAGTTTGTCGCTACGGCAAAGAGCGAAACGGTAACGGCTTCAGGAGCGTTCACGGGGCTATCTGGCAGTTGCACAGTCAGTGGTACGGTTTTCGTTGAAAACGAACCAAAATTTAGCAAGAAAATCATCATCAACGGCGTATTAGTGGCTCCGCTGATGTGCAGCTTGCCAACGGCAACCTGCGCCATGATCGTCGCCGAACAAGGCGTGCCGATCACGCCGGTGCAACTGGTAGCGACCGGTGGCGCTGGACCTCCTTACACATTCACGGCCAGCGGTCTGCCGGCAGGGCTGAGCATCTCCTCGAGCGGCCTTATCTCCGGCACGCCGACAGTCAGCGGGACGTTTAGCTACACGGTCACGATTACGGATGTGGCCGGCAACATGGGCACGATCAACTGTTCGGTCACGGTCGCTCCGCCTCCGACATTGACCTGCTCGGGAAGCACCACGGGCGAAGTCGGAGTGCCGTTCAACAGCGGGCCGATGACGGTCACGGGCGGCATACCCCCATACACGTTCTCGATTGTCGGCACGCTGCCCGCGGGTCTGACTTTGAACACCTCCACCGGCGCGGTTACGGGCACGCCAACGGCACCGGGCTCCTTCTCAATCAAGGTGACGGATTCGGTCGGCGGTATGGCTACCGGCTGCATGATTACCATCGTCCCAGGGCCGTCTTTGACGTGCTCGGGATCGACCACGGGCGAAGTAGGCGTACCGTTCAACAGCGGGCCGATGACGGTCACCGGTGGCACACCGCCGTACACGTTCTCGGTGGCTGGCACGTTGCCTCCGGGCTTAACTCTGAACACCTCCACCGGAGCCGTAACGGGCACCCCAACGGCACCAGGCTCATTCTCGATCAAGGTAACGGACTCGCTCGGAGTCATGGCTACGGGATGCATGATCACCATCAATCCACCGCCGTCGTTGACCTGTTCGGGGTCAACCACCGGCGATGTGGGAGTGCCATTCAATAGCGGACCGATGACCGTGACGGGCGGCGTACCGCCGTACACGTTCTCAATAGTCGGCACACTACCCGCGGGTCTCACTTTGAACACCTCCACTGGCGCCGTAACAGGCACTCCAACCGCCTCCGGCTCCTTCTCGATCAAGGTGACGGACTCGCTCGGAGCCATGGCTACGGGATGTATGATCACCATCAATCCACCGCCGATGTTGACCTGTTCGGGGTCAACCACGGGCGAAGTGGGAGTGCCGTTTAACAGCGGGCCGATGACAGTGACGGGTGGCGTACCTCCGTACACGTTCTCGATTGTCGGCACGTTGCCTCCGGGCCTGACCCTGAATACTTCGACAGGAGCAGTCACGGGCACGCCGACGGCACCGGGCTCTTTCTCGATCATGGTAACGGACTCGGTTGGCGGAACGGCTACGGGTTGCATGATCACAATCGTTCCAGGATTGACAGTAACCTGCGGGTCGAACAACGCGGGCGTAGTGGGAGTGCCGTTTGACAGCGGGCCGGAAATGGTGACGGGCGGAGTACCACCCTACACGTTCTCGGTCGGCAGCGGCACATTGCCGCCGGGCCTGAGTCTGAATACTTCCACAGGTGAAGTTACGGGCACTCCGACCGCTCCCGGCACATTCACCATCATCGTGACGGATAGCCTGGGCGCGGTTGGCACAGGATGCACGATCACCATTACTCCCATGCCATGTCTGAGTACGCAACTTGGGGCTGCCGGTGCCTTCGGAATCCTCGGGCTGCAAGGTGCGAACATCCAACTGAGCAGCGGACCTTTGCAGGTCAACGCAAATGTCGGCATCGGAGTAAACGGTCAATTGAACTTGTCGGGCGGCGCTATTCTGCAAGGCACACTGTTTGCCGATCCTTCAGCTCAAATCAATATCTCCGGCGGCAGCGGTTTCGCCGGTGGTATTCAATATCAATCCATGACCGCAATTCAGAACGATGTGGCGGCGGAGGCGGCAGCTATCGCAGGGCTGACTCCAACGCAGACGTTCAGTCAGATAAACAACCCCATCACCATCACCGGGAACGGTGGCCAAAACGTGATCCAGGTTAACGGCCGGGTACAGCTGTCTGGCGGCGCGTTTACCATCTCGGGAGGGCCCACCGACACCTTCATCTTCATCATCACCGGCGGGTTCCAGTTAAGTGGGGGATCGAACATTGTGCTGAACGGCGTTGCTGCGAACGACGTTCTGTGGTACTTCCCGGGAACGGGAGACCAGGTTCAGACCAGCGGAAAGGCCAATACCGCAGGTATCTTCCTCGCTCCACAGCGGCAGATACAGATCAACGGAGGTACTCATGTCAGCGAGTTCATCTCCGGTGGTCAGCTCTCGTTCCAATCGAATCCGATTGTGAACGCGATTCCACCCTGCGGTCCGCCGCAGCTCATGCTGGCCTGCCCGGCAACCGACGGAGTGGTAGGTAACCCCTATAACTCGGCGCTGGTGGCAACAGGTGGGGAGCCGCCCTACACGTTCTCCATCACCGCTGGAGGCTTACCCAACGGCCTGACGTTGAACACAAGCAATGGCGATATCACCGGCACTCCGACTACAGCGGGTGCGTTCAACTTCACCGGTCAGGTCGTGGATTCATCCGGGCAAGCGGCGGGCACGGTTGCCGACAATTGCGCGATCACGGTGGGCTCAAACAATTACGTCTGCGTGATTCCGCCATCGGGCACGCAGATTGGCGGGAGCGGGACCTCGTGGAACAAGTTCAACACGCAGGGCCCGAACGACATAGTCTGGATCAACATGCACATCGGGACGCCGAGCGGCGTGCCGACTAACGTCGTAACCACGGTTCAGTTCACGGGTGTCAGCTTTGTGCTGAACGGTGTAACCTACGGGCTGCCGGATGGCTTCCTGATCTTCGATCCGTCGGCCCCGGCGATTCCTTCAACGACATACAACCCTGCGTTTGCGCCGAATGGCTCGTGGACCACGACTCTGAACCCCAGCAATCTCAGCGATGAGATTTTCTTCGACGGTCAAGCGGTGCCGGTAGACTCCAATATTACCGGCGGCGGTACGGCGAACATCACCTATACGACCGAGTCGACGGACAATGACCTGGCCTTCAGTTGGCAGTGGAGCGCAGCGGTGTACACCTACTGGCCGGGCAATAACCAGGCGAATATTCTGGCGTACCACGGTGGAGGCTTGCATGCTGGTACACCACAGAACCCGCAGGTGCAGCAGTCGCTGATCCAGGGTCCGCGCGGTGGCGGCGGTTCCAACTACACGGGATCGTGGAGTGCGACCGGGAACGGAGCTTGTCCGGGAGCACAGTAACTGCCGCGATTGGCTAAGATAGTCGCTGCATAGACAGGTACAGACGGCGCGTTTCCCACCGGAAACGCGCCGTCTGCCTTTGCGACACAGATTCCGGAGAAACGGCACACGAAAACACGAAGCGGCCCGGGCCGAGACCGCGCCCTGCTAGTCGGCCTGCTTGGTGATATTCAGCAGCACGCCAACGCACATCAGGGTAACGAACAGCGACGATCCCCCGTAGGAAACAAACGGCAGCGGAATCCCTTTGGTAGGCATCAACCCCAGCACCACGCTGATGTTGATGAAAGCCTGCAACACGATCATGCTGGTGACCCCGACCGCCAGGAAGCGGCCAAAGTTGTCCTGCGTGCGCAACGCCGCCCGCGTTCCCCGCCACAGGAAGATCGCAAAAAGAATAATCACGGCCAGCGCTCCCACCAGCCCCAACTCTTCAGCGGTGACGGCGAAGATAAAATCGGTGTGCGGTTCGGGAAGATAAAACAATTTCTGCTTGCCTTCCATAAAACCCAGCCCCGTGACACCTCCGGTTCCGACCGCAATCAGTGACTGGATGATATGGAAGCCAAACCCCTTCGGATCGGCATAGGGATTGAGAAAAGCGAGGATGCGGTCTTTCCGGTAAGAAACGTGAAAGATCAAGAAATAAAGCGGCAGCAGCGCGGCCGCAAAAGCGTATCCAAAATAGCGCAACCGGATGCCGGCAACGAACAGCACGCAAGCGGTTATGCCGGCGCACGCAATGGCCGTTCCCAGGTCGGGCTGAAAAACAATCAGCCCCAGGAAAACTACGGTGGGCACGACCGCCGGAATCAGAGTATTGCGCCAGTCGTCCATTGCCTTGGTTTTGTTTTCAAGAAACCACGCCAAGAACAGGATGAGCGCAGGTTTCGCCAGTTCCGAAGGCTGCAGCGACACCGGACCCAGGTGAAACCAGCGGTGCGTGCCGTGAGAACGATCCAGAAAAAAAACCGAGATCAGGAGCAGCGCGGTAAGACCGAGAAACGTGAAAACCAGCCCCGGATGCTGGAGGCGCTTGTAATCGACCTTCATGGCCACCACCATCGCGGCGAGTCCCGCGACGGCCCACACCAGTTGCTTCAGCAGGAATTCATAGGCCGAGCCAAAGCGTTCCTTGGCCATCACGGCCGAAGCGCTGAAGATCATGATCAGTCCAACAAAAACCAGGATCGCAATGACCGTAAACATCCAGCGATCGACGCTGACCCGCTTGGCCATAAGAAGTCTATTTCACCACGGAGTCACGGAGACACGGTGGAATTTCAAGTGAGGATTTCGGGCCGGGGATAACTGACTTGGTTCCGGCGTTGGTGACCACGGTAGCGAGGGATCTGTAGTTGGCCGCACAAATGCAGATTCCTCGCTTTGCGAGGGATGACAAGATCTGCTGAATTGAGTTGGGGAGGACGCGATTAACCGGATCGCGCCATCGCCAGCGAATGAACAATCTCTTTGAACACTCGTCCGCGATGTTCGTAGCTCTGGAACTGATCGAAACTCGCGCACGCCGGAGCCAGCAGAACAACATCGCCCGCGACGGCAGATTCGCTGGCGCGCCGCACTGCGTTCTCCAGAGTCTCCGCATGTTCGATCTCGACGGCGCCCTGAATCTGCGACTCGATCTTGGCGGCCGCGGCCCCAATCGTGTACGCGCGCTTCACGCGCAGTCGCAGCAAGTCATTGAGCGCGGTGTAGTCGCTGCCCTTGTCCTTGCCCCCGAGAATCAAATGAATGTTGGCCGGAAAAGATTCCAGCGCCTTGATCGTGGCGTCCACGTTCGTAGCTTTGGAGTCGTTGTAGTAATCGACACCTGCGAACCTGGCCACGAACTCCAACCGGTGCTCGACCGCTTTGAAAACTCGGACGGCATGGCGGATCTGCTCAGGCTGGCAACCGACAAGCATGCCGATGGATACACCGGCCAGCACATTTTCCAGGTTGTGCGCGCCTTTCAACGGCATTTCTGCCAGCGGCATAATCTCGCGTTCGTCGAAGCCGTTCCGAAAGCAAATGTGCGTGCCGCGGACAAAGGCTCCTTTTTCCATCTCCTTCTTACGGCTGAACCAGAACAACTGCGCGCGGGTTCGGCCCGACAAACCGGCCGTAGTCGGATCGTCGGCGTTGAGCACGGTAAAATCATCCGCAGCCTGGTTCTCAAAGATGCGCGCCTTGGCGTTGACGTAATTCGCAAAAGTCTTGTGGCGATCGAGGTGGTCGGGAGTGATGTTCAGGATCACAGCGATCCGCGGGCGAAAATCGACGATAGTTTCCAGTTGAAAGCTCGAAACCTCAAGCACCGTCCAGGTGGCGGGCCCAGCTCGATCCACCAAACTGATCGCCGGCGTGCCGATATTGCCGCCCACCAGCGTGGAGAACTTTCCGGCGGCAATAGTTTCACCGGCCAACGAGGTGGTGGTGGTTTTGCCGTTGGCTCCAGTGATGGCCACGATCGGGCCGGCGAGAAGCTGAGCCGCTAATTCAATCTCGCCGATGACCGGTTCTCCCAGATTGCGCGCCTGCACCAGCTGCGGCGCATCGGCCGGGACACCCGGACTGACCACGATCAAGTCTTGCCCGCGAAAAGTGCGGTCGCCGTGGCCGCCCGTTTCGACCGTAATCCCATGTTCCAGCAAGAGCAGGATTTCATCCCGCAGCTCCGCCTCAGGCTTAGAGTCCGACACGGTGACGCGAGCGCCGCGCGCCTTCAAAAAAAGCGCCGAGGCCACGCCGGATTTGCCCAGACCAACCACCAGCACGCGCTTGCTGTTGAGTTCCATTAGGTTCAATTGGTAATTGCGTAATTTTGCAATTTGGCAATTTGAACCCAATCCTTACTTCCGATTTTAGGGTTCTCAAATTACCAAATTACCCGATTACAAGATTGCAAAATCCTTTCTATCTCAATTTCAACGTCGTCAGCGCAAAGAGCGCGAACACCAGCGATGCGATCCAGAAGCGCACAATCACTTTCGATTCCGACCAGCCCAGCAATTCGAAGTGATGGTGAATCGGCGCCATCTTGAAAATTCGTTTCTTGCGCAACTTGTAAGAGCCAACCTGCAGGATCACCGACAGCGCCTCGATCACGAATATGCCCCCGATGAACGGCAGCAGCAGTTCCTGTTTGATCATAACGGCAACAGTGCCGATCGCGCCGCCCAGGGCCAGCGAACCGACGTCGCCCATAAACACTTCCGCCGGATGCGCGTTGTACCAGAGAAACCCGATGGCGGAGCCGACCATGGCTCCACAAAAGATTGTGAGCTCGCCGATCTGCGGCATGCGCTGCAATTCGAGATAAGTCGCAAACGTGGCATGGCCGCTGAGGTAGGTTAAGACCGCGAGCGCTCCCGCCGCGATCACCGTGCAGCCGATGGCGAGCCCATCGAGACCGTCGGTAAGATTGACGGCGTTGCTCGATCCAACAATCACAATCACAACAAAAACCACAAACGGCAGAAAAGCCAGCGGCCAGAATTGGGGATGAGCTAACCACCTCGCGATCACCAAATCTGGATGGAACTGCTTTAGGAACGGGACCAGCAGCCGGGTGGAGTACTCACCGCGGTGTTGCAAGGCAATGAGCGCGATCGCAATCACGATGCTAGCCGCGATCTGGTAGCCCAGCTTGGCGCGCGCGGTGAGTCCAAGATTGCGGCGATGCACCACTTTAAGGTAGTCGTCGGTAAAACCGATCGCACCGAAAGCGACCGTGGCAAACACAGCGATCCAGACGAACGGATTTCCCAGATCCGCCCAGAGCAAGGTCGGCACCAGGATAGCAATGGCGATCAGTAGACCGCCCATGGTCGGCGTGCCCGCCTTCTTCTGATGGGCCTGCGGGCCTTCTTCGCGGATGTACTGCCCGATCTGGAAATCGCGCAGGCGCCGAATCACGATGGGCCCAACAATCAGGCCGGTAAAAAGGGCGGTGAGGCTGGCAAACGCGGTGCGAAAAGTAAGATAACGGAAAATGCGGAATGGCGGAAAGTAATGGTAGAGCTTCAGGTAGAGCAGCCAGTAGAGCAATCCGCCTCCGACACCAGTTCCCGGTAATTAGTTCTCAGTTTCCCTGCGCCCGGCGGCGGAAGGGATGTCGCTCTTTTGTTGCCACATATCCAGCGCCTTTTCCAACCTCACGCCTCGCGATGCTTTCAGCAACACTACATCGCCGTTGCGAGTCTCGCGCGCCAGCCACTCGCCGGCTTCCTCCGGCGTCGCGACGAATTCCGTTTTCATGCCCGCCTCGCCAGCCGCTTCCACCATCGCCTCCGCCAAACCTCTCACCCCGAGCAGGAAATCGAGACTGCGTCCCGCCATGTCGCGTCCACACTCGCGATGCAACTGCTCGGCGGTCGAGCCGAGTTCCAGCATCTCTCCGGCAACTACAATCCGGCGCCGCGCGGGCATGGCCGCCAGAGTATCCACCGCAGCCATGAGCGCCTTCGGACTTGAATTGTAGCAATCGTACAGCACCGTGATGTTACCCACTTGAACGACCTGTCCCCGTTTATCGGCGGCCTGCAGCGACGGCAAGGCTCCAGCGATCTCTGAAGGGGTGATCCCATGCTCCAACGCAATGGCAGCGGCGGCCAGCACGTTGTACACGTTGTGTTTGCCAAGCAACGGACTCTGCACCGGCTGCCGTATTTCCCGGCTAACCAGGTCGAAGCGCGTCCCTTCGGCGCCCAGCACTTCGATATTTTCCGCCCGCACATCCGCGGTTGGCTTGAATCCGAACATCACAACCTTGCCTTTGAAGTCGCGGCCAAACTGGCAAACATATTCGTCGTCGGCATTCAACACGGCTGTCCCACCGTGCGGAAGGGCCTCGATCAGTTCATATTTTGCGCGCGCAATTCCAGCAATGGAGTCGAAGCTCTCCAGATGCACCGGCGCAATATTGGTAACCACGGCCTGGTTCGGCAGGGCGATGCGTGCCAGCGCGGCGATTTCGCCGGAGTGAGACATGCCCATCTCCACCACTGCGAGATCGTATTCCGGCTCGAGCGTCAGCAGCCCGAGTGGTAGTCCAAAATGATTATTAAAGTTCCCCTTGGTGCGATGCACGCGGTACTTGATCGCGAGCAAGTGCCCCATCGCTTCTTTGGTGGTGGTCTTGCCCATCGAGCCAGTGACGCCGATGGCGGTCTTGCCCCAGATTTTCCGCACCGCCGTCGCCAGCGTCTGCAACGCGACCAGCGTGTCGTCGACGGCAAGCAGCCCAGCGGAACTCGAACAGCGCGCCAATTGGTCCTTCCGGACCACCGCGGCAATCGCGCCCCGGCCCAGCGCTTGCTCGACGAAGTCGTGCCCATCGAGACGTTCGCCTTTGACGGCCAAGAAAAGCTCGCCGGACTGCACGGTGCGGGAATCAATCGAATATCCCTGAGCCATGGCGTTACCGTCGTATTGGCCGGTCGCGGAGATAAATTCGGCGATGCGGGAGAGGTGAAGCTTCATGCAGTCTTCCCCGCAGCGTCTGCTCTTGCGGTACTCTTGCAGTCATAGCCCATGGCTTCAAGATTCTCGCGCGCCACGTCCACATCGTCGAACGGAATCGTCCCTTCCCTCGTGATCTGCACCTTCTCATGCCCTTTGCCCGCGAGCAGTACAATGTCACCCGGGGTTGCCTGTTGCAAGGCGAAAGCGATGGCCTTGCGCCGGTCGGGCTCCATGCAATATTTCGCGCCGGACTTCTGTAATCCCACCAGCCCATCGTTCATGATGGCCAGCGGATCTTCGGAACGCGGGTTGTCGGACGTGAGCACCACGAAGTCGCTACCTTTGCCCGCAGCCTCGCCCATCAGCGGACGCTTGCTGCGATCGCGATCGCCACCGCAGCCGAACAGTGTAATGACCTTGCCCTTCAGGCCGGCGCGAGCGACAAAATCGCGGGCCAGCGCGGTAAGGTTGCGGAGCGCATCGTCGGTGTGCGCATAATCCACCACCACGGTGAAGGGCTGGCCGCAATCGACGCGCTCGAAGCGGCCAGGAACGCTGGCGAGATCGAAGATTCCCTTTGCAATCGCCTCGGCGGAACAATCGCGCGCAAACGCGCCAGCGGATGCCGCCAGCACGTTGTAAACATTCACGTCGCCAATCAAAGGGGACCACATTGCAATCGTCCCCGATGGCGTAACCATTTGAAAGCGCGTTCCCCGCGGCGTGATCTCGACCGACTCGGCATGAAAATCACCGGAAGTCAGCCCATAGGAAAGCACCACCGCGTTCTTCCTCTTGCAAAGCTTCAAGAGCTGGCGGCCGTATTCATCCTCAATGTTGAGCACGGCGGCGCGCGGCGGCTCCGTTCCGCAGCCTTCAAACAGCACCTGCTTGGCGCGGAAATAACCGTCCATCGTGCCGTGGTAATCGAGATGGTCGCGCGTGAGATTTGTGAAGACAGCCACATCAAAAGGAATTCCGAAAACACGCTGCTGCTCGAGCGCATGCGACGAGACTTCCATCACCGCTTCCGTGACTCCCAGACCGAGACCCTCCGACAACATCCGGTTCAACTCCAGCGCCTCCGGTGTGGTGTGTGGGGCCGGGAGAACCTTCCCGGCAACGTGATATTCAATGGTTCCAACCAGCGCCGTCTTGCGCCCGGCCGCCCGGAAAATCGATTCGATCAGGAAGGCGGTAGTGCTTTTCCCATTCGTCCCGGTAATTCCTGAAACCGCCATCCGTTCGGCCGGACGTTTGTAGAAATTCGCGCTCAACCGGGCGAGCGCGCGACGTCCGTGCACAACTTGGGCCCAACCCACCGTGGGACGCGGAGCTTCAACTGCAGAGTCGGTAACGATGGCCACAGCTCCGGCAGCGATGGCTTGATCGATAAACCGATTGCCGTCGCTGGTCTCACCCTTCCTAGCGACAAAAACAGTTCCAGGACGCACCCGCCGGGAATCGTATTCCACGCCCGCAACCGCTGGATTTCCGCTCTGAGATAGAACCTCGGCGCCCTGCAGAAGTTGTTGAAAATTCATTGCAGCGATTATAGCTAGTAGCGCTGGCGTCCCGCCGACTCATCCGGGTGGATGGCATCATCCGATGGCCGAAACATCTCACCTTCCGAACTTCACGGTAATCCGCGAGCCCGCCGCCACATGCGCCCCCGGCAACGGCGACTGTTCGCGGGCCATACCGCTGCCGATGGCGTCCAGGTCGAGCCCAGCGTCCTGCGCCGCTTCCATGGCGACGCGCAGGTTCTTCCCAAGAAAGGACGGCACCTCGATTCCTCCTTCTTCCACGTCGAGCACCACTATGCCGCCGCTCGGCAATTTCTGCGGAGGCGCGTTGGACTGAGTCGGCGAGCTTGCAGCCGGCGCACTCTGGACCGTTGCGACGGTCGGCGCCGGATGATCCTGCCGTCCAGCCTCTTTTGCTGTCAGCGCCGCCGGAACGATCTGGGCCGCAATAGTGCCTGGCTTGACCGCAGCAGGAGCGGCGGGCGTCTCGTTGGCGTCGGCCATATCCAGGCTGGCACCGAGGTGGTCGGGCGAGCTTTCTTCCAGACTCGCCTCAGAAACATCGCGCCGAGCCAGCAAAATCTGGCGGCTGGGCGGAAGCGGAACGTCATGCGGCACGTGCAGGTACTCCAGCGCCTGCTGCGCAATTCGTTGGAAGACCGGCGCCGACACCTGGCCTCCCTGGTGCAGCCCAACCGCGGAGTCCAGAATCACGACCACCGCGATTTGCGGATCGTTGATGGGTGCAAACCCGGCGAAAGACGCCACGTACTTCGTCTTTGAATAAGCGCCGGTCGCGGGATCCACCTTCTGCGCCGTCCCGGTTTTTCCCGCTGAACTATAACCCTCAAGAATCGCTTTGCGTCCGGTGCCATGGAGCACCACTCCCTGCAGCATCTGCCGCATCTGCGCCGCGGTCAGCGATGAAATCACGCGCGTGCCCTCGCCAGGCTGGAAGGCGATGGTCTGCGGAGCATTCTGCGGCGCGGTCGTTACCGCCGAGATAGTACCAGCCGAGATTGTCCCAGTAACGATCCGCGGCGGAACGCGCACACCGTCGTTGGCAATCGTCGAGATCAAGGAACCGAGCTGCAGCGCCGAAATGCCAATCTCCTGGCCCATCGAGATCGCGCCAATGGAAACCTTCGACCAGCGCTCCACTGGCTTCGTCAGGCCCCGCGTTTCTCCGGGGAGCTCAATGCCCGTCTGCTGTCCAAATCCGAACGCGCGAATGTACTTGTAGAGCCGCGCGTCGCCCAAGCGAAGCGCGACTTTGATGGCGCCCACATCGCTCGACTCCGCGATAATGTCCGCCACCGAGAGCATGCCGTGCGGCCGGCTGTCGCGGATACGCATGCCGTTGATGACAATCGATCCCATCTGGCAATCGAACATTTCATCAGGACGCGTGACCTTTTCTTCCAGACCAGCCGAGATCGTCACCATCTTGAAAGTCGATCCCGGCTCGTAAACGTCGCTGACGGCGCGGTCCTTCAGCGCCTCGTTCCGAATTTCCTTCCGAATATTGGGATTGAATGTGGGCCGATTCGTGAGCGCCAGAATTTCACCCGTACGTGGATTCTCCACGATCACCGTGCCCGCGATGGCCTGCGTCTCCTCCATCCCGCGCTCGAGTTCCCGTTCGGCGATGTACTGAATGTTCTGGTCGATGGTGAGGACAAGGCTGTTGCCGGATTCGGGCTCCTTTTCAACGCTGGCAAACCAGCGTTTGCGCGCATCCACGGAAATCATCAGCTTGCCCGGCTTGCCCCGCAATTGCTGGTTGAATTGCCGCTCCAGTCCGCTCAGGCCTTGATCGTCGGTGCCCACGTAGCCCAGAATTTGTGCCGCCAGTTCACGTTTTGGATAAAAACGCTTGGGTTCTTTCTGGAAGTGAACGGCTTGCAGGTTCAGCGCCCGGATGCGCTCAATCGCTTCGGCGTCGGCTTTGCGCGCCACCCAGCAAAAAGTCTTATGGCTGAGACAGTCCGCGAGCACCACGCGCGGATCGTCCTTCGTGATGCGTGTGATCAGGCTGATGGTATTGGCGAGATCGGGAGCTTCCGAGGGCACAACGAAGGCCGAGTCCACTTGGATCGACATCGCCAACTCGCGTCCCGCCCGGTCGTAGATGACCCCGCGCTTCGGCGAAAGCTCAAAGCTGCGCTGCTGCTGGTGCACGGCGCGCCGCTCAAAATCGCCGTAGCAGAAGATCTGGAGGTAGATCAGCCGCACGCAGATGATCAACAGCCAGAAGCAGAGCCCTCCAGACAAGGCATAGAGCCTGAATCGCGTGTGGTTCAATGGGGTGATTGCGGTCATTCTCAGTTCCCATTTCTCAGTTCTCAGTTCTCGGTGAAAAGCCCAGGGCGTTTTGCCGAGAACTGAGAACTGGGAACTGAGAACTGACCTACCGCACCGAAACCACTGCGACCGGCGCAACGCTGGCCATGACTGAAGCGGCTGAATCCGCAGCGGCATCCATACGCTGCACCTGCCCTGGCTGCGGCGATTGTAGGCCGAGCTTGCGCGCCATTACATCAATGCGCTCCGGATCGCGCAGCGACGCCTCTTCCAGGCGCAGCGCTCGGTTCATATTCGTCAGGTCCTCGCGTTGCGACCGCAGGCCCTCGATCTTGTATCCGTATTCAATCGCGCGGAAATGCTGCACCGCATATCCCATGACCAGCAGGAACAGGCAGCACAGGGCCAATCCAAACTGTTTCATCTCGCGTTCCCGGCGCGGGTCTTCGACCTTCACCAGGCGCGAGTTATCGATGGTCTTGCGGAAATAAATCTCCGGCGTCCCCAGCCAGCAGGACTTGCGCGGGCTCGACAGAATTGCGCTTTGCATGGCCACGGCACTCATGATTTATGCCACTCCCATAAATTTGGAATCGTAGTCTGCGTTTTCCCGAACGGAAACGAACCATGTTTCAACCAGGGACGACTCAAGAGGTGGTTCAACGAGCAATGACTCGGCGAACATGGGTTCGACCGCCGAGATTCCGACGGGCAACGCTCCACCTGTTTCCGCCCGCTGTTCCGCGCGCTCGACCGTGGCCATCAGGTCTTCAATCATGGTGCCGGTAAATTTCATTTTTTGAAGGTCCAGCTTTTCTTTTCCGGACGCGGCCTTGTTCTTCTTTTCTCTTGGCCGCTCCGGCAAAACTCCACCACAGAGTTTCGCTCAAAATCTTTACCCGGCACGCTTTACTATCACCGTACCGGGAGCCCAGCAGTTTCTCCGGGCAAACCTAATTCGATAAACCTAAACTCTTTCGGCGGCGCGCAGCTTCGCGCTGCGCGACCGCGGATTCCGCTCAATCTCTTCCTCGCCGGCCGTCACTGGCTTCTTGGTCAGTATCTGATACCAGCCTTGCCGGGCCCCTTCCCGAAGCGCATCCTTGACGATCCTGTCTTCGAGCGAATGAAAGCTGATCACCACCAGCCTTCCCCCCGGCCTCAGCACCGTGGGAGCCACTTCAAGAAGTGCCTTCAGATCGTCCAGTTCACGGTTTACGAAAATTCGGAGAGCCTGAAAGGTTCGAGTCGCTGGATGAATCCGCTCATGTTTCATTGACCGGGCCGCGGCCGCTACCACCTCGACAAGTTGCGTCGTCGTGCGTATCGGCCGCGACCGGACAATGGCTCTGGCGATTCTCCGCGACCTCCTTTCCTCACCGAATTCGTAAATCACATCGGCCAGCTCGCGCT
>Ga0209698_10000081_pt1 | contig 88261 bp, 67 predicted proteins | sample LitLauG_LLR_2012_FD_187203 | JGI IMG/M metagenome (GOLD analysis project Ga0209698, IMG submission 187203) | Freshwater sediment microbial communities from Pennsylvania, USA - Little Laurel Run_MetaG_LLR_2012 (SPAdes) (version 2) | ecosystem: Environmental > Aquatic > Freshwater > Creek >... | reverse complement strand
TAGGCACCGACAAAGGCTATGATACGCGAGACTTCGTGGCGGAATGCCGGAATATGAATGTCACCCCGCAGGTGGCACAGAACACGAAGCGGAGTGGGGCAGCGCCAGTGATGGTCGGACCACAAGGCACAGCGGCTATGAGGTCAGTCAGGCGGAGGAGAAGCGCTGCGAACTCGACCGTCTGTACCAGCGTATCTGCGACGGATTGGATGCTCTCCTGCGTGCCGTCGGACTCAGGGTTGCCGCGTGATCTGCCCAACGAGAACCAAATTCTCGTTGGGGCCCCTATAACGGGAACTAAAGCTGAGAGCTGACGGCTATGAGCCCCGCTGACCGCTTGCGCTCAGCTGCGCTGGGTCGCCAATCAGAAGCGGATGTAGCCGCCCACCTGCAATTGACGCGCGGTGGATACCGTGCCGCTGATCACGCTGTAATTGCCGTAGCTCTTGACCGAGCCGTCGGTGTTCAACGTTGGCGCCGCAAAGGTGGCGTTTGGTGTGGAGAACGACGGCGTATTGGTCAGGTTGAAGGCTTCGCCGACAAGCTGGAACTTGATCTTCCCGTCTTTGAAGCTGAAGGTGCGGGAGACGTTCTCGTCGATGTTGAAGAAGCCCGGGCCGCGCAGAAGGTTCCTGCCGGTGGTTCCCAGGGTGCCCACTGGCGGATTAGTGAACGCCGTCCCATCGAAATACGGGGTGTTGGGGTCGTGCCCGCCCAGGATCCGGACGGCCGGATTGATCTGGGTGGCCGTCTGCCCTTGCCCGCCGGCGTTTGCGGAGTTGTTGGAGCCAATGGTGAATGGCAGGCCGCTAAACCTGCTGAGGGTGCCGCCGATCTGGAACCCGCCTACAACCTGAGCGATCACGCCGTGGTTGAGGAACTTCTGCCCTTTGCCGAAAGGCAATTGGTATACGTGATAGAGCTGGAAGGTGTGTTCGCGGTCGAAACCCGCCAACTGCTTGTCCAGGGCATAAGACACCGGGTAGGCGCGGAACAAGGTGCCGTCGCCGTTGTCGCCATTATAGTTGTTGATGGCCCTGGAGAACGTGTAAGCGACTCCGACGATCGACGAGCCGATCCGCTTCTTCAGGTTGGTCTGAAGCGCGTTGTAGGTCAGGTTTCCGAACGGCTGGTATTGGTTGAAGTCGGTGGTCAGGTACGGATAGAGCTGGCGGCCCGCATTCCCCGTGTTGGGGGCTGCACCATTGATGTTGACTCCCATCATTTGGTGGACGGCGTGCGTGCCTACATATCCAGCTTCCGCTGTCAAGCTCGGAGAGAACTCACGCTGCAGGAAGAAGTTCCAGCTCTGAATGTATCCCCGGTTCATGTACTGCGGGAACGAAGCGGCAATGTTAGTGGTCGGCAGATACGTAGTAGGCGAGGCAGTGTTGGATGGCGTGATCTTGCCCACCGTGATGTCCGGTGAGGTAGGCGCGGGGAGGCCCGTTCGCAGCGAGGCTTGGGCAACGCCCGGAGTGGTGACGAACATATAGGAATTTGCCGGCGTGTAGTCCTGGTTGAGCACCGCGGGGAAGGCGTTCCGCTGGTTGCGCATGTTGTCCGGATCGATGGTAATGCCGTAGCCGGAGCGGATCACGGTCTTGGGGCCGAGGCGGTAGGCCAGGCCGATGCGAGGAGCGAAGCCTTTCTTACTGGCGGTGGCCCCAGTGTCCCATGGAACCCCACCTTCGCCGCCAATCAGAACCGTGTAGGTACTGGGGTCGTATCGGACCGCGCCATACCAGTTGTGCGCAAAAATTGGATAGTATTCCCAGCGCATCCCGTAGTTGACGGTGAGGTTCCGGGTCACTTGCCACTGGTCGCGCGCGTACAAGGCCCAATTGGAGAAGCGCAGCGCGTTGGGGTTCTGGAACTGGGTGATCTTTCCCATGCGGCTCGGGAAACCCAGCAGGAACTGGGCCCAGGAGTTGGCTGGCACCCCATTGAAATTGACTGCGGCGCCGCCTTTCAACGCAGTCAGTGTGCCGTCGAAACCAAACGTACCGCGGGCCGTGCCGAAGGTACCGCCCTGCGGCTGGAAGTGGTTCAGCGCGTACTTGTCGTATTCGAATCCGAAGCGCAGGTTGTGCGCTCCCTTGACCTTGCTCACGTTGAATGCGGTGGTGTATTGATTGTCCCGGAATTGGAAAGGACTGCCCGTGTTCGTGTTGCCGATGTTCGCCACCCCGGTTACCTGAAATCCCGGGATCCCGTAATAGTTCGGGCCAACGCCGTTGGTGCCTGGGATTTTCAACACGTCCAAACCGTAAAGCCCGTCCTGCGGGTCCCCGTTCGCGCCGATGTTTTGGCGGGTGTAGCCGACGTTGCCGTCCACCAAGAGCGTGGGCGAGAGGGCATAGGTGAAGCCAGAAGCCGTGGTCTGCACCCTTCCGCCTGCATGGCCGGGGTTGCCGCCGCCAAACGCATCGCCCGCGGCTGGCCCCAAGACCATCAGGGCCACGATATCCATCGGAGAGAGGCTGTACCGGCCCCAGACCATTGCCTTGTCGGTGGGATTGTAGTTGACCTTGAAATCCCAGTTGCTGCGGTTGTATTCGGTGTTGCCGTAGGCGTCGTAGTTGCTGGTATAGGTATTCGGCCGTGTCAACGTAGGCAACAGTCCGGTCAGCGTCACCGCCGCCGGGTCGATCCGGCCCGTAGGGATGGTATTGTTTGCGAACGGAGTGCGGCCTGTGCCGTCCGGGTTGCCGGTCAGCGGATCGTAAATCGTGACGCCGGTGGCGCTGAAGTCTCCTGTGCGCATGGCTGGGCTGGGAAGTGTCAGGTTGGTGGCGGCTGCATACTGGCGGCGCTTGGTGCCTTGGTAGTCCGCAAAGAAGAACAGCTTGTTCTTGCCGTGGACGACCTTCGGAATCCAGATCGGCCCGCCCACGGCGAATCCATACTGGTTGAAGATGTTCTTGTTCAGCGGGCTGGTGTGGGAGAAGTAGTTCACCGCCGTCATGTTGTTGTTCTGATTGCGCTCGAACACCACTCCGTGCAATTGATTGGTGCCCGACTTGATGGCCACGTTGACCGCGGCGCCGCCCGCCGCGCCTTGCTCGGCGTCGAAGGAGTTGGTGGTGATGTTAACGGTCTCAATCGCTTCGGACGGCGGCACGTATGCGATATTGACCGGCAGCCACGGGTAGGCTACAGTCGCGCCGTCGAGTTTCGTGCTGTTGCCGGTGGAGGAGACGCCGTTCATGAAGAGCGTCTGCGCGCGCTGCGGATTGCCCGCCTCCGAGTTGGCCTCGCGGGAAGCCGGTATGCCGGCGCCGGGGACCAGGTAGAGGAGGCTCTGGAAATTCTTGCCTTCGCCGCCGTTATAGGGCAATTCCACCACTTGCTGGGAGGGGATCTCCGCATGCACGTCGGATTTGTCGGCTTGCAGCACGGCAGCGTTGGCCAACACTTCCACGCTCGCCGTGGCTTGCGTGATCTGCACGTGGAAATCCACCCGCCGTACTTCGTTGCCATTCACCCGGACACCTTCTGCGATCGAGTTTTGGAACCCCTTGGCATCGACTGTCACCTTATAGGTGCCCAACTGGAGGTTGCTGAACAGGAAAACCCCACGGCCGTCCGTCTCCGCCTGCCGTACAACCCCGGTATCGACGTTCGCTGCCTGAATTTTGGCGCCCGGAATAGCGGCGTCGCTGGGATCGGTCACGTTGCCGGTGAGCGATCCATAGAGAACTTGAGCGTGGCCCACGCTGCGAACGCCTGCCAGCATCAGCAGAGCAGCGGCGCACCAGATCCAAAACGAAGTGCCTCTCGTCATAATTCTTCCCGGCCTCCCTTCTAGCAACTGAGGGTCCATTTAGTTGTGGCCTAGAACTATCTGAGCCTCATGGATTTAAGACGTCAAGCACCCTATATCGGTCCGCCAAAATTACGGAATTCGGGGCTGAATCTATGGGAATTGGAAGGGGTCGGGTCCAGATCGAACCTGACCGGATCGGCAAGTTTCTCGGTCATCGGATGCTCTTGAACGGAAACTCGCCCAAAAGCGTCCAACCCGCCAAGGAGACGATCCGGCAGATCACCCGCCGCAACCGGGGTGTCAGCTTTGCGCAAGTGATTGTCAAACTCAATCGCCGGGTTCCTCCGGCGTTTGGGCGTACCCGCCCACCAGGCAAGCCTTCAGCCGTCTCGGGTAAAGGCCCGCGGCGTTTGGCCAATACGCCGCAGGTGAACTCGGCTATGTCCGAGAGTTGGTTCGAATCTCAAGGCCTCGGAAGCGAACTCTTGCAGGTGGCCGCAAAAGCTGCCAGATAATCTCAGCGTTAGGTTAGGGGAACCTCATGCTCGACCCCCACTCAAGTAATTCAGTGAAGCCGCGTCGCGCTCAGAAATGCACTTTGCCGGCAATTTCAAAGACTCTCGGGTTTCCGGCGCTGGTGATGGTGCCGAAGGCGGCGGTTCCGAACGAGCCATTCGGGTCATTGAGCGGAGGTGTGTTCGACACGTTGAAGACCTCGGCACGAAACTCCACGCTGGTTCTCTCCCTGAAGCGGAATGTCTTCCCCAGCATGAGATCCGCGTCCTGAAGGCCAGGCCCGCGCACCGGATTGCGAGGACTGTTGCCGAGGGTGAATTGCGGCGCCACAGTGAAGGCCGCGGTATTGAACCACTGAGCGGCGCTGCGAGCGGCGAATGTGTTCGGATCGGCGGCGCGGTTCGGCCGCTGGATGTAGTAACCGAGGCTGGAATTGTTGTTCGTCCCCTGGGTTACAACCACGGTATCGCCCGCCTGTATCCGCAAGAGGCCGCCAATTTGCCAGCCCGATAGTTTCCAAAACCGCGGTATGTGGTAGACCCAGCCAGCCGAAAACGCGCGTGGAATATCGCCTTGCGAGACGTCCTTTTCCAGATGCCGATTGAAGGCGTCGGCCGCGCCGTTATTGGCTACCGGGCCGATAAAGATGGAGGGCGAAAACACGCTCGATGCGTCGTCGATCAGCTTGGAAAAGGTGTAGGCGAAGGTGAACGTCAGCCCCTTGGAGAAACGCTTCTCCAGCTTGGCCTGGACGGCGTTGTAGGTGGAGTTTCCGACATTGTCGCGGTACAGAGCCACGGTGGTAAATCGGGGAAAGGCCCGTAGCAACTGTTGTTGCGCGATGGTGGTTGCGCCCAGGGACGACGAGGCCGGAATCTGTCCAAAAAAGGGATTCGGCACCTTGGCCAGCAGGGCTGCACCCATGGAAAGGTCCGCGGCCGGCAACTGGTTCAGGTTCGCATCCGGAATGCCCAGCCGGGTGTTCTTGGAGCCGAGGTACCCGGCCTCGATGTTCAGGTCTCGGCCGATGGTCTTTTGCACGGTAAGATTCCATTGCTGCGAATAGCCGGATTTCTGATTGCGGTCCACGCCAAACACGCCTTGCCCCAGGCCCGAGTTCGGATTCGGAGCGGTCACCTGCACGGACGGACCGCCGGACAGCACGAACGCCGCATTGAGGTTGTCCTGCGACTGTTGTCCGATGGTCTGGATGAAAGGGAACAACGGCAAAGTGAACGGGGTGGTGATTCCGGTCTGCTCGAAGAAGATCATTCCGTACCCGGAGCGCACCACCCAGGTATCGCCGGCACGGTAGGCGAGCCCCACGCGCGGGCCAAAATCGCAGCACTCGATCTGCCGGGCGGTGTGAGGGAAATCCAGCGTTTGGGTTGCCAGGTTAAAAACGGCCGCCCGGTCGCCAACGACCGTCGAAGGAAAATTCAGGGTGTACCGCGTGCCGAGATTCAAGGTCAGCCGGTTAGATAATTTCCAGTCGTCGCCCACGAAAAACTCGGCGATGTGGGCGCGCTGTTGCGAAACCTGGCTCATGATATCGATGGAGAAGGCGTTCACCTGTCCCAGCAGCAACGAGGCCAAAGCGTTGCCGCTGTTGGTGATGCCGGGAGCATTGGTGCCGGTGGTGGTGAAGGCGTAAGAACCGGTGGGATTGGGCGGGGTCAGGTTGTCCAACGCCTCGCGCCTGATATCCGTCCCGAACTTGATGGTGTGCCTGCCGCGGACGATCGAAAACGTGTCGAGATACTCGGTTACCGAAGTGGTGAACCGGGAGTTGGCGCTCGAAGCAGGCCCCAACTGTTGATAACCGGTGACGGTGAAAACCGGCAACACGGAGGAAAAGGAGTTGGCGGGAACACCTGGAATCGTGATGCCCCCATTCTGTAACGAGCTCTGGTTCAGACCGCGGCGCGAGTAACCGAACCGCGCTGCGTTGAGGACGTTGGGCGACGGGCTCCAGTCGTATTCCGCCACCAGGGAATCGCCGCGCGTGATGGCATGCCCGAGCGCGCCCGAGCTCAGGGCTCCACTACCGTCTGGCAACGGAGTTACCGGGTTGTCGTCGTCGCGCAGGTAGGAGTAACGGCCGAACACCCGGTGCTTCGCGCCGAAGTACCGGTCCAAGCGGGCGTCGAACTGGTCCTGGTTATCCGGCTCGGCGGCGGTCCGAGAGTAGTTGTTAGCGGCGCCGGCGGAGGTGGACAGCGGAAAGCGTTGGAGCAGTTGCCGGGCGATCGGGTCGAAGCGGCCGGCGGGAATGGCATTGTTTGGAAACGGAGTGCGCGGCGAGGTGGCCGGGTCGTAGACCGGCGTCGAGAAGGCGCCCTGCCGCTGCGCCAGGGTGGGCACCGTGCCGATGCGCGTAACGCCGGTGCGCAGCCTGGTGCCTTGCCAATCCACAAAGAAGAAGGTTTTGTTCTTGCGGATCGGTCCGCCCAGAGTGAAGCCATACTGATTGCGCCGGAACTCCGGCTTCGGACCGGCGGGCGCGAAATAGTTGCGCGCGTTCAGGTCTTCATTGCGCAGGAACTCAAAGAGCGTGCCGTGAACGGAGTTGCCGCCGGATCTCCCGATGACCATCACGGTGCCACCGTTGGACCTCCCGTACTCCGGCGAATAGGCGTTGAGATTGAGCCGGAACTCCTCGATGGCGTCGATGATGGGATAGAACGTAACCTGTCCCGGCTCGGGTTGCAGCACGCTGACGCCATCGTAGATGTATTCATTGGTTCGCGGACGGCTGCCGTTGATGCGAGGCAGCAGCGACCCTCCGCCCGGCAAGGCAACGCCCGGAGACAAGGCGACCAGGGGGATGAAGTTGCGTCCATCGAGCGGCATGGTCTCCACTTTTGTCCGATCCACCGAATAACTGACCTGGCCGGTGGCCGTCTGTAGCAACGGGGCGGCAGCCGTCACCTCGACCGCCTGCGCCTGCGGGCTGCCCACCTCCAGCGTCACGTTTAACGCCGTCTGATCCCCGATGCGGAGTGTAATGCCGGACTGTTTATAGTTCCGGAAACCGGGCTGTTCGACAGTCAGCACGAATTGGCCCGCGGGTAAACCCAGCAGGTGATAATCTCCCCGCTCATTGGACAGCGTGGCAAACCGGGCCGTCGTCGCCTGGTCCTCGGCTTGAACTTTGGCACTGGGAACGGCGGAACCGGACGGGTCCAGGATGGTTCCGAAGAGTTCCGCTTTGCCGGCCTGTCCAGAACAGGGGATCGTACCAACGAGCACAAGCAGAGTTCGAAGGGCAGGCGCCATTCGTCCAGTATACAAGACACTGTACTGGTTAGATGTCAAGGTGGGCAGGCCCTTGCGGACTGCCGGCGTGTTACTGTTGATGCGATGGCGAAGCGAGAAGCTGAAATCCAAAACAATCTGGGCGCGATACGGCAGAAGCGCGGGTTGTCCGCTTCGCAGTTGGCTAAACTGGCGGGCATCAGCAGGCAGACCATCTATGCGATGGAGGCCGGCAGCTATGTGCCGAACACCTTTCTCGCGCTCAAGCTGGCGCGCGTTTTGGAAGCGGGCGTGGAAGAGCTTTTCTCATTGTCGGGCGACTTGCCGGCGCCCGAACTTCGCACCGAGCAGGTGACCCTTCTTCCCGGCGCAGCCCCCGTCCAACCCGGGCAACCGGTTCAGCTTTGCCGCGTGGACAAGCGCGTTTTTGCGTCCACGCCCTCTCCGATTTCGTGGTACTTCCCGGCGAGCGATGCGGTAGTGGCCGGCAACTCCGGCGAACGCGGGAAGACGAGAGTACAGGTATTTCAACCGAACCAGGATTTTGCAAACCGGATCCTGGTGGCGGGCTGCGATCCGGCCATCTCCGTGCTGGCCAGGCACGTGCAAGCTGCCGGGACCGAACTCGTGCTGACCCACCGTAACAGCTCGCAGTCCCTGGCCCTTCTCAAGGACGGCTGCGTGCATGTTGCGGGCACGCACCTGCGCGACGAGGCTACCGGCGAATCGAACATTCCCGAGATCGACCGGCTATTTCCCAAGAAGACCGTTGCAGTGATTACCTTTGCGGTTTGGGAGGAAGGAATCGTCACCGCCAGAGGAAACCCCAAAGGCATTCGGGGAATCGAGGACTTCGGAAGAGCGGACGTCACGATGGTGAATCGGGAAGGGGGCGCCGGCAGCCGGCGTTTCCTTGATGCCCAACTGCAGCGGCTGGGGATCGAGAGCCGGAAGGTACGTGGTTACGCGACGGAAGTGCAGGGCCATCTTCCCGCTGCCTGGCAAATTCTATCCGGAACTGCCGATTGTTGTATTGCCACTCGTGGAGCTGCCCGGGTGTTTGGCCTCGGCTTCATTCCGCTCGCCAGCGAACGCTACGATCTGGCAATCCGCCGACAGCACCTGGGGCTGCCCGCCATACAAGCGCTGCTCGACACACTGAGCCGAACCGGTTTTCGCCGTGAGTTGGAGAGCCTCGGCGGCTACGATACGGAGGCGGCCGGCCGGCGCTTGCTCTGACGTTCCCTGCGCCGGTCTGCGCAGGCGGCGATGGTGTGCCATCGTGGATTCCAAAGTGCGGATAACGTACAATAGCGCCGATGAACCCCAACATGCGTAGACGCTCGCTCCTGACGGCCGCCATGGGCGCGCTTGCCCCGGCGGTAATCGGACAGACCCAGCGCGATTGGAGCGGCCGGCAGCCGCTCCGCTATACCGATCCCGATCTGATCTCGCTCGACAAGCGCTTCGACAAATACCTGATCACCAACACCACCATCCAGCGGCTGTGGACCGGTGCCCTGTGGGCCGAAGGCACTGCCTGGAGCGGCGTGGGCCGCTACCTGGTTTGGAGCGACATCCCCAACAACCGGCAGATGCGGTTCATCGAAGAGGACAGCCACGTCAGCGTATACCATTCCCCGTCGGAATTCAGTAACGGCAACACGTTCGATTTCGAGGGCCGCCAGATCTCCTGCCAGCACGGCATGCGGCGCGTGGTGCGGTATGAGAACGATGGCACCGTGACGGTGATCGCCGACAAGTGGCAGGGCAAGCCGCTGAATTCGCCCAACGACGTGGTAGTACACCCCGATGGCTCCATCTGGTTCACAGACCCGCCTTACGGCATCCTGGGTAACTACGAAGGCTATCAGGCCAAGCAGGAACTCAAAGAGGCGGTCTATCGCGCGGACAAGACCGGGAAGATGGACAAGATGACCGACGAGCTCGACAAGCCGAACGGCATCTGCTTTTCACCCGACTACAAGAAGCTGTACGTTTGCGATACCGGCGCGCCGCATGACATCCAGGTGTTCGACGTGGTGGACGCGAAGAGCGTCCGCGGCAAGAGACAATTCACCGACATGACGATGCAGGGCCACCCGCCCGGCCTGGCGGACGGTATCCGGGCCGACGTGGACGGCAACATCTGGGCCGGCTCCGGAAGGGGCGGTCCCGGCTATGACGGTGTCCAGATCTTCACGCCGGCTGGAGAACGCATCGGCATTATCGTGCTTCCGGAGATTTGCGCCAACATCTGTTTCGGCGGCGCAAGGCGCAATCGGCTGTTCATGGCCGCGAGCCAGTCGCTTTACGCGGTGTATGTGGGCACGCGCGGTGCGCATATCAGCTAAACACGCCACCGAGGTTTGAGATGAGAACGATCTTCGCACTCTTTTTGCTCTCCGGCATCGCTGTCCAGGCGCAACCAGGCCCACTGACTCCGGAGGCCGCGGCGGCGCGTAACGCAACCGAGAACGAACTCCAATCTCTCGCCATAGTGGAGCGCAAGGTAATGGTCCCGATGCGCGACGGCAAACGGATGGCGGCCGATATTTACCGGCCAAAAGACACATCCAAGAAGTACCCCATCATTTTCGTGCGCACGCCCTACAACTTCAACTTCTGGGATGTCAGGAACGGCTTGCCGCGGGACCTGACGGCAGAACTGAAGGCCGTCAAGAGCGGCTACGCGTACGTAGAGATGAACGAGCGCGGCCACTTCTTCTCGGAGGGCGAGTACGACATTCTGGGCCCGCCGCTCACGGATGGCACGGATGCGATTTCGTGGATGGCCGCGCAGCCGTGGTCCAACGGGAAGGTGGGCACCATCGGTTGCTCGTCCACCGCTGAGTGGCAGCTCGGCGTGGCGGCGCAGGGGAACCCGGCGTTCGCGGCGATGATCCCGCAAGGATTCGGCGCCGGCGTGGGCCGCGTGAAGCCCTATTACGAACAAGGCAACTGGTATCGCGGCGGGGCGGTGCAGATGCTGTTCATCGCGTGGCTCTATGGCGAGCAGAACCAGGTGCGGCCGATGTTCCCGCCCAATATCTCGCAGGCCGAACTGATCCAGGCGTCCAAGATGTTCGATCTGGCGCCGCAGATGCCGCCGGTCGATTGGTCCAAGGCGCTGCAACACCTGCCCGAGATGGACATCATGAATGCCGCCGGCGGGCCGAAGGGAATCTTCGCGGACCGCATGGAGGTTTCGACCGGCGGCGCCATGATCAAGCGCAAACCCAACGACGCGGACTGGTATCGCGGCGGGCTGTGGCACGACGACGAGCCAATCAACGTGCCCGGCTTCTGGTTCATGTCCTGGTATGACGTGTCGGTGGGGCCGAACCTGGCGGCCTACAACTACGTACGCAAGACCGCCAAGCCCGAGATCGGCAACCAGCAATACGCCATCATCGCGCCTACCCTGCACTGCGCCTACAAGCGGGCCACCGAGAACACCATCGTCGGCGAGCGCAGCATGGGCGATGCGCGCCTCGACTACGATGCGCTCACCTACGGCTGGTTCGATCACTTCCTGAAGGGCGAAGACAACCACGTGCTCGAAAACATGCCGAAGGTCAAATACTTCACCATGGGGATGAACAAGTGGCAGACCTCGGACACGTGGCCGCCAAAGGGCGCTCAGCCAATGACGATCTTCCTGGCAGGCGGCGGGAAGGCCAACAGCCTGAACGGCGATGGCGCGCTGACGGCTGCCGCGCCGGCCGTCGACAACCCGGACAGTTTCACCTACGACCCCATGAACCCCGTGCCCTCCTTCGGCGGCAACGTCTGCTGCACGGGCAACGCGGTGACGGGCGGGGCGTTCGACCAGCGCAAGATGGAGGCGCGCGCCGATATCCTGGTCTACAGCTCCGAACCGCTCGGGCAACGAGCCGAAGTCAGCGGACCGATCGAAGCCACGCTGTACGTCTCCTCGGACGCCAAGGATACGGACTTCACGGTGAAGTTGATCGACGTCTACCCGGACGGCACCGCTTACAACCTCGACGAGACCATTCAGCGCATGCGCTATCGCGATGGCTACGAGCAGCCGCTGGCGTGGATGGAGCCCGGCAAGGTGTACAAAGCGACGTTCCAGCCCATGACCACCAGCAATTACTTCGAGGCCGGCCATCGGATTCGCGTTGAGATCTCCAGCAGCAACTTCCCGCGATTCGACCGCAACATGAACACCGGCGGCAATAACTTCGACGAGGCTAGAGGCGTAGTGGCGCATAACGTGGTACACCACTCGAAGCAGTATCCGTCGGCGGTTACGTTGAGCGTGGTGAAGCGGTAGCGCGGCAGGCCGCCCGGCCTGCTTGGGTGACTTGCAAAGGAACGCCGAATGGTTCCAATCCATGAACATCACCGTTAGGAACCTGCCGGACTTGGTTTACCGGGTGATCAAACGGCAGGCGAAGAAGAACAGACGGAGCCTCAACGCCGAGATCATCCAGACTCTGGAGACGGAGGCAGCCGAAGCCGGCATTTGGGCGATTTGCGAAAGGATCTGGAGCGTTTCGCGGCGTCGTTGCCCCCGCTCGGCAGCAGCGTGCCGCTAACTAATTCGTCGGGACCGGCAGTGCTAAGGCGATGTCCGAGACCTACGTTCTGCACTGCAGCGTGACAGCGAAGTGGGTCCTGCCCGAACCCGATCGGGCGCCGGCTCTGAGGTGGCTCGACCAATTTGAGTCAGGAGAGATCTCACTCATCGCCCCAGACCTGCTTCTGGCGGAATTCGCCAGCCTCCTGGCGAAACGCAACCGCCGGAAGGAACATCGACGGAGCAGGCTCACGAAGCCTTCCAACTCCTGACCCGAGGCGCGCCACGTCTGTTCGACATGCGTCCGCTGGTTCCGCGGGCTCTGGCGCTTTCCCTGCGTGATCCGATGTCGTTGTGGGACTGCGTCTATTTGGCTCTCGCGCTCGGACGCGATTGTCCGTTCCTCACCGCGGACCAGCGTCTTTTCAGAGGCGGCGGCCGGCGGCCGCCGGCTCTTCGGCTGGTCAAGTAACCGGTTCGGTTTCCAGCGGTCAGCCGCCCGCCGCCGGCAAGCCTTGAAACGCTCTCACCACCGTCCGGACCCGCCCGTCATCGAGACGATTGGACCAAAGGCCGCCCACTCTCACCGATGAACCGATTATCAGGGCGTCGGCGCACGCATAATTCCCCATGTTCTCCGGCGTGACACCGGAACCAACCAGCGTCGGAATTGTCACGGCGCCATGGACGGCGCACACCTCGTCCGCATCCGCCGGATGGCCGGTCGCGACGCCCGAGACAATCACGCCGTCGGCCCGGAAAAACTCGGCGGCCCTCGCGGTTTCGACGATGTCGACGTCTGCCGTGATGGCGTGGGCCGAGTGTTTCTTCTTGATGTCGGCAAAGACTCGCACGCTGCCGCCGCCGATCGCCCGGCGGTATCGCATCAGCGATCCGGCGCTTGATTCGATCAGGCCCTCGTCAGCCACATGGGCGAAGACAAAGCCTTCCACGCGCACAAAGCTCGCGCCGCAAGCGTGAGCGATCGCGACCGCACAGTGATTGGCGCCCGCCAGCACCTGGATCCCCAACGGCAGCCCAGAGGCTCGACGCACCTCGGCGCCAATGACCGCCATGGCCGCGCCGATCTCCGGCCCCACCGCGCTCTTCAGGTACGGGCGGTCGTGGGTGTTCTCGATGATGAGGCCGTGAAATCCGGCGGCTTGGTAAATGCGGGCTTCCGCAACGGCATCCTCGGCGACCGCGGCGACGGGTTTGGAGTTCGAGGGCGTGCCCGGTATCGCACCGGTGTGGATCACGCCGATCAGCGCCCGGGGCACACCGAAGAGGGATGGGATGAGTCTGCTTGAGTCCATTGCAAGACGGGCAGGCAAGGACGCCTACTCTTCGAAGCTACCCCACTAACCCCAGGCCGGGCCTCTCGGGCAGCACCAGCTTGCCTTTCTCCACCCGCACGCCGTGGAAGGGGTCGTTAGAGATGAGCAGGTTGCCGTCCAGATCGGCATAGTCGACCAACGGCGAAAGGTGGGCGGCAGCAGTCACCGACACCGAACTCGAGACCATGCACCCCAGCATGGTCTTCATCCCGAGCGCCCTGGCGATCTGGATCATGCGATAGGCTTCCAGCATGCCGCCGCTCTTGTCCAGCTTGACGTTGACGCCGTCGAAGGCCTCCTTCAGTTTGGGGATGTCGGACGCGCGCTGGCAGGCTTCGTCGGCGATGATCGGGATATGGACGCGGCTGCGGATCCACCGCGTCTCCTCGATCATCGCGGCGGGCAACGGTTGCTCGATGAATTCGACCCCCATTTTCTCCAGCCAGTTGATCTTGCGAACCGCCTCTTCCTTATCCGTCCAGCCCTCGTTGGCGTCCACGCGCAGGGGTTTCTTAGTCACGCTGCGCACGGCCTCGATGGTGGGCTCGTCGGTGGCCAGTCCGACCTTCACTTTCAGCACCGGATAGCCGGCGGCCTCGAGCGTCTTCTGTTTGGTGATCTCCGGGGTGTCGATCCCGATGGAAAACGTAGTCAGCGGCGTGTCCTTGGGGTCGAGCCCGAAATAGGTGTAGAGCGGGATGCGGAGTTTCTGGCCCACCCAGTCCATCAGCGCGATATCGACCGCGGCCTTGCCGGCCCACTCGGCCGGCACGCGCCGGAAGACCTCGGCCATGATCTTGCCGAACTGCATGGGGTTGGCGGAAAGCAGATAGTCGCGCACGGAATCGGCGGCCTTTTTAGCGCCCGCGGCATCCTCGTGGTAGCGCACGATTGGCGCGCCTTCGCCATGCCCGGTAATGCCGTCGCGCGTATAGGCTGTGTGCAGGGTGTCGCGAAACTGGCTGGACGACATGGTGGTGGTCCAGGTGTGCTGCAGGTTTAGCCGCTTGATTTCGGTGGTGAAGACGGGCTTGGAATCCGCGGCCGATGCGAGACCGGCGGCGGGGGCTGCGGATGCGGTCTTCAAGAAACTCCTCCGGTTCATTTCACTCTCCTCATGGCGACCATCAGTTGGGTCCAATGCGGTTCGTTCAGATCGTCTATGCGCACCATCGGCGTTTGGTAGGTGGTCGCGTTGATGAACTTGCCGCCGCCCAGGTAGATGCCGGTGTGGGTGATTCGTTTGGGCGAACGGCCGAAGTAGAGCAGGTCGCCGGGGGCCAGGTTCTGGCGCTCCACGGGCGCGGCGCCGCTCCAATCCGCCTGGGGCTGCGCGTCGCGCGGCAGGTGGATGCCGCGCCGCCGGCAAAGCATCTGGGCGAAGCCGGAGCAATCGTATCCGAAGCTCGAAGTGCCGCCCCAGGTGTAGGGCAGCCCCAGGAAGCGCCGGGCAAGTTCCAGCATCTCCGGGACGGTAAGCAGCTTTGGATCGAGCGTCACGTCGCCGAGTTGGACCCAGCCGGAGCGGTCGTCGGGCAGACGGACCTGCAGCCAGTTGGGCTGCTCGTCAGGCTGCGCCACCAGCTCCAGCCTGGTTTCAAAAGGTGTGGTGACGATCGGGGCGTGGCGGGTCACACTCGGCTCGCGGTAAATGTGGGCGAACAGACTCTGCACCTCGGCGACGCGCCCATTGGCGGCGTACGGTTTGCCGGGAAGGAGCGATTTCAGCTGCGTCCAGCCGGTGTAGTCGTCGGCCGTGCGGATGCGCGCCCATCCTTCCTGCTGCTCCAGCAGGCCAACGTTGGCTCCGTAGATCGCCTGCGATACCACGTCGGCATCCTCGCTCGGCCGCGAGTACATGTTGGTAACTGGCTGTAATACCACAGCATTCGGCAGGGCCGCCGCGAACAGCGCCATCACAGCAATTCCAAGCATAGCTGGCTAACTGTTCTCAGGGTACCGCGCTACGCAAAGCGCGGGGCATGCCGCACGCGGCGTTCCGCGGAGCGTCGGGGAATGGAGGAGGCGCAAGTTAACAATTGCGGGCATGGCCTTTCGCCTTCCAGCACGTCGAACCCTTAAACGGATCTGCGTAGTCTCGTTGTATAGTGTTTCCATAACCAAGTCTTAGGGGGACGGTCTGCGTATGTCAATTTCTCGCCTCTTCGTTACCGCCACATTATTATCCGCCAGCGCCGCGGGGCTTTGGGCATCGCCCGTCGGCAGCGTCTCCGGCACGGTGAAGGACCCCTCCGGGGCGCTGATCCCCGGAGTGAAACTGACGCTTTCCAACGCCGAGACCAACGCGCACTGGAGCGCCGTCACCAACGCCAGCGGCGAATTCCAGTTCCTGCAACTGGCGCCGGCGAACTATTCGCTGGTGGCGGAAAGCTCTGGCTTCAAGAAGGCCGCCGTCGCGTCGGTCCTAGTGCAGGTGGACCAGGTGACGCACGTCGAACTGGCGATGGAAGTCGGCAGTCTGAACGAATCGGTGCAGGTCGAAGGGGTGGCGCCGCTGCTCGAGAACGAGAAGAGCACCATGAGCAGCGTGGTGGACACCAGGACCATCGCCAACATGCCGTTGAACGCGCGTCAGTACCTGGACCTGGCGTTGCTGACGCCGGGAGCGGTGCCGTCGCAGCCGGGGCAACAGGGAGGCGGGTTCAACGTGGCCGGGGCGCGATCCCAATCGAACCTCTTCCTGCTGGATGGCGTGAGCAACATGGACACCCAGATCGGCTCGCCGCTCGGCAACTTCCGGATCACCGACGCGGTGCAGGAGTTCGCGGTTCAAACCAGCGTGCCCACGGCGGAGTTTGGCCGCGGCCACGGCGCGCAGGTGAGCATCGTCACCAAGAGCGGCACCAACCAGTTTCACGGCTCGGCCTTCGAGTACTTTCGTAACTCGGATATGGACGCCGCCGATTTCTTCACCAACAAACTGGGTGGCGTAAAGAATACGCTGCACCGGAATCAGTACGGCGCTACATTCGGCGGCCCCATTCGCAAGGACAAGACGTTCTTCTTCGCGTCCTGGGAAGGATTCCGGCAAGTGAATCCGACGGTGAGTACCACGCGCGTGCCGACCGCCGCCGAGCGCGCGACGGTCACCGATCCGATTTCGAAGGCGCTTCTGCAGTTCTGGCCCTCCCCGAATGCACCCGGTACCACGACCAACTACATCGCCAACGTATCGGCATCGACTTTCGACAACAGCGGGCTGATCAAGATCGACCATCATTTCAGCGACCGCGATGTCATCAGCGGCCGGTGGGCCGAATATCAGGGGACCGCCGTGACCGCCGGCGCCTTGCCGGCGCTGGGGGGCACCAGCAACCTGCCGGTGAGCCGCTCGGGCGTAGTCACCGAAACCCACACCTTCAACCAGGGGATGCTCAACGAGTTCCGCTTCGGCTTCTCACGCAACCAGACGTTTCTCACCGTGCAGGATTCGGGCTTCAACGCCGCCACGGTTTTGACCGATAGCAGCGGCAAGCCATTGGCTGGTGTGGTGGATGGAACCAAGAATGTGCTGGATTCCGGGCTGCCGACCATTGCGGTTTCGGGCGGCTACGCGACGCTGGGCACCGCCAGCAACTATCCGCAGGGCCGCATCACGAATACCTGGGAATTGTTCGACAACATGTCGTGGATCGCTCCCTTCGGCGCATCAAAGCACTCTTTTCGCTACGGTTTCCACATCCGGCGCGAAGAGGCGCGGCGCTTCCTGGATGGCTCCGCGCGCGGCGCCTTCAATTTCCAGAATTTCTCCGATTTCGCCGCAGGGCTGGTGAACACGTCGACCTTTCTCGCCGGCTCCACCCTGGCTTATTGGAAACGGTACCCCTTCGATTTGTACTGGCAGGATACTTACAAGATCAAAGACAACGTGACGCTGAACTACGGCGTTCGTTACGAGTATCCATCCGCGATCTACCAGACGCGCCTGCAGGCCACCAATTTCATCCCAGGCGTTGGCCCCGTGCTGCTGGGCACCAACCAGGTGCTCAACATCGACCCGGCGAAAAAGGGGCTGGCCTCATTCTTTTACACGGAGGCGCCATTCACGCTGGGCAGCAGCGGCGTCAATGTCGACAAGAATAATATCGGTCCGGTGGTGGGCCTGGCCTACACCCCGCGGTTCGCGCCCAGCCTGTTTGGAAATGACGCCACGGTGATCCGCATGGGCTTCCGTGTCGGTTACGACGACGTATTCAACAACATCCCGGCCAACATGGGATTGAACGCTCCTTACAACCTGACGACGAGCCAGACCGCGGGTGTCACGCAGCCTGCGAAATTCCCGTGGGCGGTGGGCTTCGACCAGAGCGTGCCGTTTATTTCGAACTTCGGCAACCAGGGTCCGGGCCACCCGTCGAGCGGCGTGATCGGGTTCAGCGCCGAAGATCCCAACCTGCGCACCGCGTACATTTACCAATACAACTTCGGCATCCAGCGCAGAATCGGCACCGTCTTTTCCATCGAGGCCGATTATCAGGGGTCGAGCGGCCACAAGCTGATGGTTTCGATCGACCAGAACGAACCGATGGTCAGGGTGAACGATCCCACCAAAAGCGGCAAGGCAGCGCCGAACGAACAGGTCTTCCCTTACCCTTCGTTTGCCCGCCTCAACATGGGCAAGGACCTGGCGAATTCGCATTATAACGGCCTGGTTACGACCGCCAGATACCAGGCCCGCCGTGGACTGTATCTCCAGGCTTCGTACACGCTTGGGAAATCCCTCGACAACAGTTCGTCCTGGGCAACTCCATCGGGCCAGCCGGGTAACATCGCCGATCCGCGCAACCTCAACCTGGATCGCGGGCCGTCGAATTTTGACTTGCGGCACCGCGCCGTGTTTACGTATGTGATCGATGTGCCGGCGGGCCCCGGCCACCGCGTGCTGGGTTGGGACAACGCGGTGAGCCGGCAGTTGTTCGGCGGGTGGCAGGTATCCGGGATCACGACGGTACAGAGCGGCGCGCCCTTCACGGTTTACAACAACGCGACCGACTATAGTGGGTTCAATCAGACCTCCGACCGGCCCGATGTGATCGGGAGCGGAGCGTTGCAGCAGGACAACCGCAACGTGGATGGGGCCTTCGACACTACCTTCTTCTCGAAGACCCCGCCGACTGGGCGGGTGGGCACTGCCGGCCGCGATCAGTTCTACGGGCCGGGCCTGGTGAACTTCGACTTCGCCGCCGCCAAGAGCTTCCGGCTGCACTCTGAGCGGTTCCGCCTGCAATTCCGCGGCGACCTGTTCAATATCTTCAACCACACCAACTTCTCGAACCCCGTGAGCAACGAGAGCAGTTCCAGCTTCGGCAAGATCACGTCCACGGTGGGAAGCGCGGTGGCGACCGCGGTGGGCACCACGGCCGGGCTGGTGGGCGGCGGTCCGCGTGTAGTGCAACTCTCGATGCGATTGATTTTCTGAGTCACATAGCCATTCATGGCTGTGTTGGTTTCGAGGTGGGGGGCAGGCGAGGACGCTTAGGCGAAAACGCCCCCCACAGCCCTCGTCGGGTACACTGAAGGTAACGTACCGGGACAGCCCTGACCGTTCGTCTCTTGTCCGCCGTTGGCAATGAGGAGGAATTCTCATGACGAGTGTGCGGGTTTTTGTGGTGGTAACGGTGGCGGTAATCGTCGCCGCGGGGTTGGTCGTAGGAATCCGGCTGGCGCCTACGGCGAAGCGCGTAGCTACCGTGATTCGGAGGCCTGACGCGCTGACTCCGGCCAAATCAGTTGCGGGCGGCGAACCTGCTGCTCCGTTGCGGAATATCGCGCCACTGGCCACGGTCACGGCATCGTCGGCGGAGGACGAACGGGACCAGGCGGCCGGCGTGGCGGATGGCGTCGTGGACGCGAGCCAATGGGTGGCGCGCGGCGAGTTGGCGGGGGCGTGGATTAAGCTCACGTGGGACCGGCAAGCGGTCGTGGAACGGGTCGATCTCTATGACCGGCCGAGCCCCGTCGACCTCGTGCTGGGCGGGACCCTGATTTTCGACGACGGCACCATGATCCCGGTTCCCAAGCTGCCGCCGGACGGGTCGCCGTACCATATCAAAATCTCGCCAAAACGCGTTTCGTGGTTGATGTTTCGGATCGACGCTGCCCAGGGCCGCGCCACGGGATTGGCGGAGATTATGGTGTTTGGAGAGGCGCCGTAAATACGAAGCTCAAAAAAACACCACTCAGCCAGGAATGGCCGTGCTACTGGCCGTAGTAAGCCGTGACGCCGTGCTTGCGGAAGTAGTGCTTGTCGCGCAGGTGCTTCGAGATCGGCTGGGCGGCGGGATTGATGGTTATGGTTTGCCAGGCCATGGCGGCTAACTCCTCCAGGATCGCGGCCGTGTGGGCGGCGTCGGTAACCGAAGCGCCCCAGCAGAACGGCGCGTGGCCGACCACCAGCGCGGCAGGGCAGCCTAGCGGATCGATCCCTTCCATGCGGTGGATGATGGCCACGCCGGTGTTGGCCTCGTAAGCCGACTCGACCTCCTCACGAGTCAGGTGCTCCGTCACGGGCACAGGCCCGTGGAAGTAGTCGGCGTGGGTGGTGCCGAAGCAAGGGATCTCGCGGCCGGCCTGCGCCCAGGCGGTGGCATGGCGCGAGTGGGTATGGACCACGCCACCGATCTCGGGCCAGGCGCGGTAGAGCGCCACGTGCGTCGCCAGGTCGGATGAGGGCTTCAGCTTGCCTTCCACCACGCGGCCTTCCAGGTCGGTGATCACCATGTCGGCGGCCGTCATCTTTTCGTAGGGCACGCCGCTCGGTTTGATCGCCACCAGACCGTCTTTGCGCGAAACCCCGCTGGCATTGCCGAACGTAAATACCACAAGGCCCCGGCGCACCAGTTCCAGGTTGGCTTCCAGAACCTCAGCTCGCAGACCTTCCAGCACCTTTACCTCCCCGGACCTTTGCGGCAATTGCCCGTACCTCCGGCAGCACGCTGCCGATCTCGACCGCTCCGGACTGCCGGTCTCCGAAGCTGAAGTACAGTCGGCGATAGATGGCGTACAACTCCTCGTAGATCGCGGCCTGCGAAAGCTCGGGCTCGACCGTCGCGTAGCCAGGCACCAGCGCGTCCTGCGCTTCACCGATCGTCTGGAACGTGCCCGCCGCCAGGAACGCGAAAATGGCTGAGCCCAGGCTGGTCACGTCGCCCTCGGGCACCAGGATCGGCTTGCCCATCACGTTGGCGTACACCTGGTTCAGCACGGCGTTTTTCTGCGGGATGCCGCCGCCGTTGATGATGCGATGCACCGGCACGCCGTACTGCTCCATCCGCTCCAGAATGACGCGGGTGTGGAAGGCCGTGCCCTCGATGGCGGCGAAAAGTTCGTCCTGCGCCGTGGTGGTGAGCCGCCAGCCCAGCGTGACGCCGCTCAGTTCCGGATTCACAAGCACCGTGCGGTCGCCGTTGTCCCAGGTGAGCCGCAGCAGGCCGGTTTCGCCGGCACGATAATCTTCGAGTCCTTTCGAAAGTTCGGCCACGTTGGCGCTGGCACGCCGCGCGATAGCTTCGAAGATATCGCCAGTCGCGGAAAGACCGGCTTCGATCCCGGTACATTGCGGGTCCACCGAGCCCTGCACCACGCCACAGACACCCGGGATCAGATCCGGCGTCTGGCTGATCGCGATGATGCAGGTGGAAGTGCCGACCACGTTGACCACGTCGCCCAGTTTCACGCCGGCGCCGATGGCATCCCAGTGCGCGTCGAAGGCGCCCACGGGAATCGGGATACCGGCGCGCAGGCCCAGCTTCTGCGCCCACTCCGTGGTCAAGTGCCCGGCGATTTGATCCGAGGTCGCGTAGCGCCCACCCAATTTGGAGCGTACGCCAGCCAGCACCGGATCGAGGCTCGCCAAGAATCCCTCCGGCGGCAGCCCGCCCAACCCGGAGTTCCACATCCACTTGTGACCCATGGCGCAGACGCTGCGGGGCACCGCAGCCGGATCGGTGATGCCGCACAGGACTGCCGCCACCATGTCGCAATGTTCCAGGGCCGTGGCGAAGCGGCAGCGCTTCTCGGGGTTGTTGCGGAGCCAGTGCAGCAGCTTGGCAAAGCCCCACTCGGAAGAGTAGATGCCGCCGCACCAATCGATGGCCGTCAGCTTATGCGCGTGCGCCGCCGCCGTGATCTCGGCGGCTTCCTTCCAGGCCCGATGGTCGCACCAGAGGTAGTAGTCGTCGATAGGGTTGAGCCGGCTATCCACCGGGATCACGCTGGAGCCGGTGGTATCGAGCGCGATAGCTTCGATGGCGTGGCCGTCGATGCCGGCGGCGGCAACGGCCCGCGCGCTGGCTGTCGTCAGTGCCGCCATGTGGTCGGCGTGCGACTGCGTGGCGTGGTCGGGGTCTTCCTTTTTGCGGAACAGCGGGTACTCGGCCGTGCCTGAACCGAGACGGCCTCGGACGCTGTCAAAAATGGAGACGCGGACGCTGAGGGTTCCGAAATCGACGCCGGCGACGATGGGCATAGAGGTCTCCGAACAAGCGGGCGCAGGCCAAGAGGCCTACGCTACTCGTGGCTGTGAACGTTCCAACCGAGGTAGTTGCTGGTGGCTTCCTTGACTGCGCCAGCTACGGAACTCAGGTTCGCCGCCACGTGGTGCTCGAAGCCGCGCTCGCAGATGAAGCGCAGCAATCCCTGCAGGTTGGGAATGCGGACCACGCCCGCGCCGCCGAAGGTCTCCAGCGGATCGTCGGTGAATTCGCCTTCGCCCACGTAGCCGTCTATGGCGCCCTCACGGTCGTTAGTGGAAAAACGGGCGAAGCTCATCGGCCCCGATTTCACACGACCCACGCACGTGCCGTAGGTGTTCTCCTTGCCTACCGTGCCGGCGATGATGGCCTGGAAATCCATGCGCACATCCCGGAAGAAGTGCTTGGGCAGGTTGCTGCAATGGAAGCAGACGGCCTTATCCGGATCTTCGCCATAGTTATTGTTCCAGTCGAGCAGCGCGCTGGGCGTTTGCGAGGCGAGCTGCAGAGCGTGCATCCCCACCACGCCGACGATATCGACCTCACAGGCGCTGGACATCAGGTTGTCGCTCATCATGCTCATCACCGTGCAGGGCACCACGCCGAAGTACTCCTCGAGCGAGGTCCAGCACTGGACGGCGCTGATGACGACGCCGGTCTCGGCCATCCAGCCATCCACCACCGCTCCCAGTTTGGCCATCTTCATCATGGCGTCCAAGGGCACGCCGTCGGTGGAGACGTACGTCCGGATGGAGGCCAGCTTTCCGAGCGCCGCCGGGTCGTCATCCTTCATGCGAGCGATGCGGCCCAGGATCTCCGAGAGGTCGATGGGTTCGACGGAAATGCCGGCGCCCTCCAAGAGCTTCTCGCTGTAGCGGACGGTGTTGAAAGCCGCGGGGCGCGCGCCGATGGCGCCGATGCGCAGGCGCCGCAGACCGCGCACCACGCGGCAGACGGCGGCGAACCAGTCTAGATCGGCCTTGAAGAAGGCCGAGTCCGGTGCTTCCGTGTGGCGCGTGGTGAGCGAATAGGGAATGCCGTACTGCGTAAGGTTATTACAGGCCGACATCTTTCCGCAGAAACTGTCGCGCCGGTCCGCGATGGTCATGCGGCCCGGTGCGTCCGGAGTGGCTTGGACTAGTACGGGCACGTCCAGCCCGGCCATCCGCAGCGTGTCGGCGATGGCGCGCTCGTCTCCAAAATTGGGCAGCGTGACGATGATGCCATCGATCTCGTCGCGGCGCTGCTTGAACAGGTCGGCGCACCTGGCCGCCTCGGCCCGCGTCTCAATAGCGCCGTACTTGGTATCTTCCGGCCCCGTGGCGACCGCGTTGTACCCCGCCCCGGCGATGGCGGCGAGCATCTCGGTGCGGCCGCTCTTGGCAAGATGGTCCGGAAAGAAGCCCCGGTTACCCACGATCATCCCGAAGGTGACCGGGCGGGCTTTGATGTCGATCATTGAGTTATTTCCCTTTCCCTGGCAGAAACTTAAAGGTATAAATACCGCCCAACACGATGAGCAACGCGCCCCACCATATTCCCGCATGCAGTTCCGACAGCACCACGGGATGCTCGGACGGGCTCTCAAACAAGGCCGCGCCCAGGATTAGCAGGCCGTAGGCCAGCAGCAATGCGCCAATGAAAAACCAGATGGAAACCATTCCTTGACGATGCATGGTTGTCCTTTACCAGAATATGACCTGCAGAACCAGAAACCCCGCCGCCACTACGCCAGCCCAGAAAATGGGCCGCTGATACAACGGCAAGTGGCCTTCCGAAGGGATGTCCGTAGCCCCGTAGACCAGCCCCACGAGTTCCTTTTCCGGCTTGGGTGTAGTGGCCAGGCTCACCACGACCGTGACGAGAACGCAGAGGATTCCCGACCAAAGCGCGCGGAACATGTTCTCCGCCATGTCTTTGGCGGCAGGGGAAAGGGCCACGTAGCGCAGGGCCGAAGGGTCCAATTTGACCCAGGTGAACATTGCGATCGACGAGAGCGTGCCCGCCAGGAGGCCCCAGAAGCCGCCCGCCGGCGACGTGCGCTTCCACATCATGCCAAGCAGAACGGTACCGAACAGCGGCGCGATAAAGAAGCTGAACAGCGCCTGCACGTAATCCATGATGCTCTTGAAATGCATGGCAAAGTACGCCGCGCCGATGGAGACCAGCACGCCCAGAATGGTGGCCCACCGGCCCACTGAAACGTAGTGGTCGTCGGTGGCGTTTTTGCGGATCATGGCTCGATAGATATCGTAGGTCCAGACGGTGGCGAAGGCGCTCACGTTGCCCGCCATGCCGGACATGAAGCCGGCGATCAACGCGGTGATGCCCAAGCCCAGCAAACCCGGGCCGCAATAGCGTGCCAACATGATGGGCAGCACTTCGTTGTAGCTGTGGCCGCCGGTTTTCGCCACCACATCCTCAGCCGCCAGAAAGTGCGGCGGCAGCACCGCCAAGGCCAGCAGGCCCGGCAGAATCACGATGAACGGGACGGCCATTTTGAACGCCGCGCCGATGATGGGGGCGAGCTTGGCGGAGCGCAAATCCTTAGCCGAAATCACGCGCTGCACCACCAGGAAGTCTGTGGTCCAGTATCCCATGGAGAGCACGGCGCCGAGCCCGAAGACGATGCCCACCCAGTGGATGCCCATGGGGTTGTCGCCGAACGAACCTAGCGTGCTCCACAGGTGGGTGTAATCGCCGCCGGGCCAGTTTTGATGGATGCGGGCCACCATGCCGCTCCAGCCGCCGGTTTCAATCAGTCCGATGATGGAGATGAGCAGCGCGCCCAGCCAGATCAGCACGAACTGCAGGACCTCGTTGAAGATGGCCGAAAGCAATCCGCCCAGACCCACGTAGACTGCTACCGTGAGCGACGAAACCCAGATACTGAAGTCGATGTCCCAGCCCAGCACTACCTTCATTACGACCGCCATCGAGTACATGTTGATGCCGCTCATGAGCACGGTCATGGCGCCGAAACTGATCGCCGAAAGGGCGCGAGCGGGTTCGCCGAACCGCAGCCTCAGGTATCCCGGTACGGAGTGGGTTTTCGAAATGTAATAGAACGGGATCATCACGATGCCCAGGAAGAGCATCGCCGGGATTGCGCCGACCCAATACCAGTGGGTGGCCAGGATCCCGTACTGATAGGCTGCGGCGGCCCAGCCCATCAGTTCCAGAGATCCCAGGTTGGCGGCCAAAAAGCTCAAGCCGGCAACCCACGCCGTCATCTCGCGGCCCGCCAGGAAAAAGTCCTCGCCGGTTTTCGTGAAGCGCTTCAGGTAAAAGCCGATTCCTAGGACCGTGATGAAGTAGAGAGTGATGATGGCGATATCGACGCCGGAGAGGTTGAGTAGCTTGGTTTGCAGAATCAGCCCTGTAATCGCTTGCACCTGCTTATGTTATGGAACGGCAGGGGGGAAGTCAAGCTGGTCGTGGGGCCTGTGGCGGCGCAGTCGTGCCTTGCCCGCCACGGGCTAAGAGCCGGCTGCGGCCAAGATTGGCCACCCCACTGTGTCGCCCGGCCTAAACTAAGGAACGCGGCCGGCCGGCGCCGGTCCGGTCGATTCCCGCAGCACAAATTCCGGGTCGATCACGATCTCCTGTTCGGTCAGGGTGGGGCCATCGCCCTTCGGCAGCAGGCAGTCGCAGATAATGTGGCCGATGCGGTCCCGCGGGATGTGTACCGTGGTCAGTGCCGGGTAACAGAACTCCGAGAGCTTCACGTTATCGAAGCCCGTCACCGAAACGTCCTGGGGAACCCGGATGCCGCGATCGCGCAGTTCTCTCATGGCGCCCACCGCCATGATGTCGTTCACACAGATGAGCGCAGTCGGCTGGAAGCCGTTGGCCAGCAGTCCGCGGGTGGCCTGCCGGCCGCCCTCCAGGGTATCCGCATCGGCAGACGTGCGGACCGACAGTTCCGGTATGCGCGCCACCGCGTCCAGTACCGCCTTCATCCGTTCGTTAATCGGCCCCAGCATAGCGTGGTGTCCTATGAAACCGAGACGCCGGTGTCCCAGGCTGTGCAGGTAGTCGATGACCTTGTCGATACCGCGCCGGTAATTGACCCGGATGTTGGTGATGTTCTGCCGCGGCGTGCCGACGTCGTAAAAAACCACCGGGATTCGGCTATCGGTGAGCTCTTCGATTACGGCCGGAGCCATTTCGGAGACGATCGCCGCCAACCCGGCAACCCGGCGGCCGATCATCAGCCGGATGCTGGCCGCGAGCTGCTCGGACCGGTAGTCGGTGTTGGCCATGACTACCTCGTAGCCGCGCGCATGTGCATCGGCTTCCATCGTCTTGTAGATGTCGAAGAAGAACGGGTTCTCCAGATTGGAAACGATCACACCGACGGTGTGGCTTTTGCCTCCCGCGAGATTCCGCGCATGTAAGTTCGGGTGGTACTTCAGCTCCTCAATCGCCTTCATCACGCGCGCCCGCGTGGTGGTCTTCACCACGCTGGCATTGTTGAGGACGCGGGAGACCGTAGCGGTGGATACCTTGGCTCGCTGGGCCACTTGTTCGAGGTTCATCGCAGTCCCCTCTATTGTACGCTGATCGGCAGGTTGTAACATTCGTCAACCGCGGCCTTGTGCGGCCTGGAGAGCTCAGACACCTGCGCTGGTGGCGCTTTGCTAGCGGTGCAGAAGTTAGGGGACTCGACGGAAGTGCCGGCCCCGCGTGATCTCCGCGATTTGGCGCGTTGGAAGCAAAACGCGAACCGTCGGCTTCGCCAGGAACTTATGCAGCGGAGCCTCGTTTCGGTGCGGTTGGCTGCCGCCGAAAAAGCCGCCTTGATCTCTCCCAGAACCATAAGTGGAATCCGGAGTTCTCCCAGCGGGGCATCGTCTTGGAAGAGATTCTGTGTCAAGCGCGCCTCTCACTTCCATTTGTCCGGATCCACCGCGCTGCGCTGCCAGAATCTCATCGAAGGTGGGATCGGGGATCCATTTGCTTAATACGTCCGAGAAGTCTGCCCTATGCTGGTGCCCCGGGGCCGGCACGGTGAGTGTGTCCAGAATCACCTAATCACGCTGCGCTTGCGTTGCGACGCTTTAAGACGAAACACGCGGTCGGGCTACCATACGGAGATGCGACGCATAGCGCTTCTGTTGATGTTCGGCGTGACGGTTGCGGTGGCCGACCCGCCAATCCCGGTCAAGGTGGTAGTGGTCGCGATGTTCGAACGCGGCGCGGATACGGGCGACGAGCCGGGCGAATTTCAGTTCTGGGTGGAGCGGAACAAGCTCGATCGCGTGATCCCGTTTCCCCAGGGCTACCACGACTTGCGCATGAACCGCGATGGCGTGATGGGCGTGCTTACCGGGGTCGGAAACTCGAAGTCCGCCGCCAGCATCATGGCGCTCGGGCTGGACTCGCGCTTTGATCTGCGAAAGGCCTACTGGCTGGTGGCTGGGATCGCTGGCGTCGATCCGGCGGATGCATCGCTCGGATCGGCCGCCTGGGCCGAATGGGTGGTGGAAGGCGACCTGGGCCACGAGATCGACGCGAGAGAGATTCCCACCGGGTGGAAGACCGGCTACGTCCCGCTGCGCAAGTCGGTGCCATACGAAAAACCGCGAACCGTTGTGGATGGCGAGATGTACCATTTGAACGCCGGGCTCACCGAGTGGGCCTTTCAACTGACGAAGAATGTGGCGCTGGTGGATAGCGAAGCGATGCGCCAGGAGCGGAAACAGTTTCCGTTCCCCAACGCTCAGCGGCCGCCGTTCGTGCTGAAGGGCGACACCCTGTCGTCTTCAACCTTCTGGCACGGAAAACTGCTCAGCCAATGGGCAAACGATTGGGTGAGCTACCTCACCGACGGCAAGGCCAACTATGTGACTACGGCGATGGAGGACACGGGAACGCTGCAGTCTTTGACCTTCCTGAACAGGGCCGGACGGGTGGACCTCAACCGCGTGATGGTGCTGCGGACGGCCAGCGACTTCGATCAACAACGGCCCGGCCAGACTGCGGCGGAGAGTTTGGCTCAGAATAAGATCGGGAAGTACACCGGCTATCTGCCTGCGCTCGAAGCGGCGTGGCGAGTGGGGAGTCGAGTGGTGGCGGAACTGGTCGCAAACTGGGCGAAATACCGAGAGCAGACGCCGCGTTGAGAAACCTGCCAATACACCGAGTAGCGCTTGTCGAAGATGCTGTTGAGCGGCGCCAGGCTGACTTCCTTCTGCTGGCCGGCCGTATGGAATGTCAACGGCTGGTCACCGGGCTTGATCCACGAGGCGGATCTGCGCCTGACGCCCTAACTAAACACCGGCACGTGAATGGGCAAGCGCTGTAGACGCGGCGCGTTCGAGCTGAAATCATCTCGTGAGTGAGGCCTTCGGTGCCGAGGTCGCCGGCCAGCATGACGGGGCCGTACAGGACCGCCTCCAATTTCGAGCCGTCGGGCATGGCTTCGATGCGCAACTGTATGGGGAGTTGCATCTCGAATCTGTCGCCCGGTTTCCAGACTCGCGAAAGTGTCAGGTAGCTGCCTGGGCTGGCCGAGGCGTCGAGCGTCTTGCCATTGATCTTGACGGACAGCGCCGATTGCAGCCAGGAGGGAACGCGCAACCGCCTCGCCATCGGCGCAGGCTTAGCGGCGGTCACCCTGAGGGTGGTGGATGTTTGCTCGGGAATCCGGTGTCTTGGCGCAGCTTGAAGACTTTCTCGGCCCAGTCGAGTTCCGACGAGATGAACTGGTTGACGTAGGGCCTTCGGCGTCGCGCCAGTAGATGCTGTCCCGGAGTTTCGAATTCCTCGACGCCGGTATCGGTGCAGCACCAGAAGGATTTGTCGTCAGTGCTAAATGGCCTTCCACGCGCCCGCCGTGAGCGAAAGGTAATATTGGGTGACGCCGGTCTTGGGGTCGATCGTGCCCAGGCTTGGCGTGTCCTGTTCCCATCCGTTGAGAGGCACGGCCGAGCAACGCAGCCCGGCGTTGAGCAGGAAGTTGCGAACTAGGCGCTCCTCGGCCAGCCGCTGCATGTAGCCGCGATTCGCCTCCTCGGCCTCTTTGTAGGGACTGGGCAGGAGGCGCACCTGAGTCATGCGGAAGGGCTCCACTCGGGCGGCCACCGGGCTGCGGCGAACTCGATGGGCGCCTGAAATGGCGGCACCTCGGCATGGTTCCCTGGCGCTGTTGCTGCACCTCCTGGAGGCTGATGTTCGGATTCGGCGGCTGCTGTTCGACCAACGCAGGCGCGGCGGCCGTGGAGGCGGCCAGTGCGGCGGCGAAGTTGCGCCGGCTAAGTCGAAGGGGCTTCTCGATGCGGGTGTTCCTCCCCTGGAATCACTTCGATCATGACAAGTCAAAGCGTGACCGATCGTGCTGGATCGGCCCCTACCGGACGCGAATGTTGCGGAACATCGCCGTGGTGAACTGGTCGTGGAGCTGAAGGCCGATGGGGCCGGACTTCGAGCGCGCCGGGGCGCCCGGATATTCGGCAACTATTTGGCCGTTCAACCGGACCCGGATCAGGTCGTTGCGCGATTCGATCTCCAGGCTGTTCCACTCGGCCACACGTTGCACGCCGGTCTTCGCCGGGACGAAGGTGTAGACACTGCCCGAGGGGTACTGCTGGTGATCATCGTCGATGATCTGGATTTCGTAGCCGATGTGCGCGGGAGTGGTTTTCGGAAACGAAGCCAATTCCGGCCGCTCCGAATCCGGCTCGCCGATGGCGAAGTGGGCGCGCGAGCGGTCGCGGATGGAGACGCCGCTGTTGGTATGGGGGCCAATCCAATATTCCAGGTGCAGATCGTACTCGCCAAACTCCTGCCTGGAGTAAAGCCACGACTGGCGGTAGAGCCAATCCTCGTAAGACTTCCTGTCGATGGGCCACGGGGTGCTGAAGGGCATGGCGGGTTGTGGGTGGGAACGCTGGCCAAACAGGACGCCATCCGGCAACACGGTCCACACGCTCGGTCCGCGCACTTCCCAGCCATCCAGGTTCTTGCCGTTAAACAGCGGCTTCCAGCCGAGATTCGCGGCCAGCGTCACAGCGCCGGTGGCGGCCCATTCGACGCCGCGCGCCAGCAGCGCCTGGAAATTCAAGTCGTCCAGGTTGGGACTGGGCTCGTTCTTCCAGGTGTGGCCCAGCATGGTCGTATAGACACGGCCTCTGCCGTATTCGCCCACCCAGTCCATGGGTTCGCCCTGGTGCGAGACTTCTGAGAACGCATAGGTGAGAACGGTCAGCCCCTCGTTGGGACCGTGCTGGCCGTGAGTGAGTTGTTCGGAAGGATGCAGCCAGTGCGGCGGCAAGCCGCGGGTGATGGGATGATCGGCCGCGAGCACGAAGACCTCGAAATCATGGCGCGGTCCGTGGCCGGGCGCCAGCCCTTGGCCTTTGGGCACGGTGACCACGCGGCCGCCCGCGCCGATCGCCAGTCCCTGGCCGAACGAGGGGTCGCGCCAGCCGAGGCCGATCATCCGGTTGTACTCGGGCCAATTGAGAAAGGCGTTGTTGGCCGCGTGGAAGACCACCAGCCCGCCGCCCGAGCGCACGTAGGCCTCGAGCGCGCGTTCGACTTCGGCGGGCCAGCGCGTGCCGGTTTGGGTGTGGCCGCCATTGAAATTGTTGACCACTACGTCGTAGCGGGAAAATTCCGGCAACTTGGGCCAAGTGGAGACCTCGACCGTGAAGCGGCCGGTTCCTTCGAGAATAGACTTGATGGCAGCAGTGGCGGGCGCCCAATCGTGGTTGTTGAGACCGTCGACGATCACGGCCGAGAGCTTACGGTCCGCGGCGTAACCGAACGACGCCACGACCAATCCGAAGGCAAGCAGTTTACGCATGGCGTGCCTCGCTCAGGCCAGAATGTCTCGGCAGAACCGGACGCATTTGGCGATTTCGGCTAGCAGCGTAGAGCCTTCGGGAACGGGGTATTCCATCTCGATGGTGGCCTGGAACTGGTATTTTTCCTGCTTCATCATGACGAGGATCTCGCGAATCGGCGTGTCGCCCTGGCCCCATGGCATGTTAGGTCCGTTGTTGGCTTTGCGGTCCTTCAGGTGCACGTGAGTGACGCGGGTGTGGTTGGTCTTGATCCACTCGGCGGGCGAGAAGCCGTTGGCTGCAAAGAAGTGACCGATGTCCACGTTTGCGCCGTTGTACTTCGAGTATGAGAAGGCCTGTTCCCAGGCACCCAGGCGGCCGAAGGCTTCGGGATTGGTGAGGTTGCCGTGGCCATGGTAGCCCACCATCATTTTGTACTTGGCAGCAAATTCGCCCAGCCGCTTGGTTCGGCTGACCGGAATCTCGCACGAGATGGCGTTGGCGCCGAGCGCTTGGGAGAGTTGGAAGCAGTAGTCAACCACGTCGTCAGACATGGCATCGATGCCATCGAACTTGACGATCTGGATGAGCACGCCAGCACCCTCGTATGTCTTGCGGAAGGCCTTGAAGCCGTCCATCGACTGGGAAAGCCGCCATTTTTGGAGAGCCGCCACGGCGGCGGTTCGCTCAGCTTGCTGCTCCGGCGTCAAGGGTGGACGGGTGGTGCCACGGGGCACCGGCGGCGCGACCCAGGGGGCGGGCGCTTTGAGGTAGGCTTCGACCGGTTGCAGGCGCAGTTCGACCGCGCTGATGTTGGTCTGCGTCATGTAGTTGAGAATGTCGTCGGCCCCGCCCGGGATATTGTGGAAGCTGTACGGGGCGTTGATGCCCACCTGAACGCCTCCGAAAACCGAGTTAGGCTTCGCGGCACGTGCCGCGGCGGCCGGCAACGCCGCCAGCGCCAGCTTTCCGATATCCCTCCGAGTGTAGAGCATCGGCACTCCTTTGGTCCTAGGGTAGCGCAGACGGGGGCTTGGGGGTCGCTCTTGCGGGCAGAGGGCCGGATGAAGCGCGGGATACACACGGGGGGCACAGATCTATGACGACCTGGCAACCCCCTTTGTGGGACGCCGCCGCATCATCGTGGCGTCCGAGCTGGAAGCCGTTCTCCGTATCGCCAATTCCACCGCAATTCGCAGCCGGTCGCCGGACTACCGAACCATACCCGCCAGAAGCGTCTACCCCAATCGTCGGACAATTTCGCGGCTGTCAGCCTCGGGACAGAACGAAGAGGTCCGAGAGGCCGTCTTGAGTTCTCTGACCATGCTCAGGGCATTGATAATCGAAAGATATAGCGGAGCCGGCGGTCGAACCGCTGCGCTCACATGGCAGAGAGACACCTGAGATTGAATCCCGACGATGCACTGGCGCTCGCGATCCGCGCCGGAAGGCCCGATATTACTCTACAACCTGGCTGCATCTTCGCTCTGCTGGGCCTGGTGGAACCGGCGCTCGACTGCCTGGAGAAAGCGGAGCGCAGCGGCCTGACCCAAATGGGTTGGTACAAGCACTCCAGCAACCTCGATCGGCTGAGGGAGCAAGCGCGAGCAGGCGTGATCCCTACGCTGGAGGCCGCTATGCTTTGGCTGCGGATCCTGTAGACGACCGCGCTAGCCTCGCCGGGGCTGGGGTCGGCGAGATCAGAATCTGGCGGCGGGCAACATCTGGTGGGAGGATGCTTTCCCCGCACTCATGCGGAGACGGCCTTGGCCTCGACGGAACGTGGACCGGCGGATTTGGCCGCGTTGCGTCGGTTGGCTTCGATTTGACGCACCATTGAGATGAGAACAAGAACACGGTCAGGAATTGATGCTGCCACCAAACCCTTAGCACTGCGTCGTTAGAGAATCGTGCCTTTGGTATTCTTGGTGCTGTGAATGGACACTGGGCCGTTCTCCGTGGAGACGCGGATGATGCTGCTGGAGCCGTTCATCTGCAGCACACGGCTGTTGGCGCCGGCATCGGTCCAGGCGTGGCGGCATGGGGCGGCGCTACAGCTCATGGGCGAGTGGCTGGAGGTTTCCACACGCAGCCCGGACAGGAACGTGTCGGGGACCGCGAGCGAGAGGGGACCGTTGATGGTGCGGGCCTCGAGTTGCGACCCGGTCCACGTGTCATTGGCCACGGTGATCGCGATGGGGCCGTTCTGCGCGGTGAGGTGAACGTCGCCGCCGTTGCCTGTAAAGGCGATGGGTCCGTTGGTTGTATGGGCTTCGACCCTGCCGGTGCTATTCCTGATGGCGATGGGGCCGTTGACGGCGCGCAGCTTGACGGTACTGGTCATGTCGCGCACGGCGATGGGGCCGTTGCGGGTTTCGAGGTCGAGCGGGGCGTCCTTGGGGGCATGCACGATGAAGTAGACCAGCCAGTCGGCGTTATCAACGCTTGGCCCGGTGAAAGAGAGGCGGCCGGCACTGTGGCCCACGGAGATGCCGCGCACGATCTGGTCGGCGGCAGAACTGGTTTCGGCGACGGCAATTTTGCAGGTTTCGACCGAGTACTCGCCGCGGTCCCAGCCGCGCACGGTAATGTGGCCGTGATCGGACGCGTTCAACTCCAGAAGGGACGCATCGCTCCGGCGCAGGGTGAAGCTCTCGTTCGCCTGGGCGAGTTGGCCGCCGCCGTTGGTGCTGGCCTTAAGGGAGGCGCAGGATTCGGCGTCCCCACCGTCGATATTAATGTTGAGGTTGCGGCCGCGGGCGGCGCGCGTATGGGCCGGGGTGAGAAGCCATGCCGCCGAGAGAGCGGCGGCGGCGAGGTAGTAGAGGCTGTCGTTTTTCATTGCGCCCATCCTGTCACTGCATAGACGGCGGGGGAGCGGCAGGGTTAGCAAGTTGACCGGAATCGCACCCACAAGAGCCACGATTCCCATGTCGTTGCACCTTGACGGTTACGCGTTCCTGGTACTTGTCGCCAGCCGCTCCGATGGCGCATAGGTCGTGGCTTGCGGGGAAAGTCGCGGACACAGCCCTTGGAATTGGCGCCGCCTTCGCACGGCAAGGGTGCAATGACCTATGCCACGTTGGGGACAGCGTAACAGGTGTTAATCAGGGAAAAACGCTTGACTGCGGGAAGATACGCACGTGCTCGGCAGCTCTGGGCGCAGCCGGCGACTCGGGCGCGAGCAGCCGATGCCGATGCAGGCCATAAGGAGGACCACCGGCCCATTACCGGATCACGGGCGGATTGGCTACCTGGGTCCCCAAGCCTGCGTAGGAGTCCTTGACCTTGATGACCTTGTCGCCGTTGAAGGTGACGAAGGTGATTTTGCCGGGCGGCGTGCCGAAGACCCAGTCCTCGGTCTCGAGGCCGTCCTTGATCTCGCGCGACTTATGCTGTGGGCGACCTACCGCCATAATCACCTGCTCGCGGTCCATGCCCACCAACACTCGTTTTTCCTTGATGGCTTTCCGCGTCTCGGGCGGAAGGGTTTCGGAATAGACTTCGGTGACGCTGCGGCGCTCGAAATCGAGGACGGGGGCCAGCAACTTCTTGACCTCGGCAGCCTTGATGGGCTCCAGGGGTTTGTGGAAGAGCACGGCAATAGAGGTTCCGCCCGGCGCGTTGGTATCGTTGGTGTTGTTCGAGATGGGTGCAGTGCCCCCGCCGACACCGACCTGCACGCCCTGGTACCACTTCCTGCCGCCTTTAAAGCCGCCGTTGATCTGGAGCACGATTCTGTCGTCTTCGATATCGATCTTGGTCACCTGCACCAGGTCGCCGCTGCGTGCGGCCGGGCCGCTTTCGCGAGCGATGGCGGACCAGGCGTTCTTATCGTAGTTGCCGGTGGATTCGAACTCGAGGGGCTTGCGCGAACGAGGCAGCAGGGCCTTGACAGTGGCGTACTCGGCAGTTAGGCCGCGGACCAACTCGATGCGCTCGTCGTTCGTCAGCTTACTGCCGGCCCGCGCTGGGGCTGGGAGCAGGCACAGGATGACAACCGCTATAGTCTCAAGCCAGGCGAAGCCTCGCATACCACACTCTCCGCGGGCGGGTCCGTCAGTGGCGATGGCTGCCGGCGCACGGGAGCTTTCCGCAGATAGAAGAACAGCAGAATCAGTACCGCGGAAGTCAGCAGGCTGGCTTCCGGGCCATAGGCTCCACCACTCCACAGATTGCCGGCGGTCCACGACATCTCGTAGCCCGTCACCTTCATTCTAAGCCCGCTGACGTTCACACCGAACAGGGGCAATGTAAAGTTCCACCCGAAATGCAGGCCGATGGGGAGCCAGAGGTCCCGGCTGCGCAACCAGGCGTATCCGAAGAGGATGCCGAATCCGGCGGTGTTGACGGTGCTGAACCAGCCGGCGCTGGGGTTGTCGTGGTGCAGTATGCCGAATAGCACGCCCACCGGGATGATGGTAGCCCAAGGACCCCAGCCGGCCAACAGCACCTGAAAACCGTAGCCGCGAAAGAGCAGTTCTTCGCCCGTAGCGCCGGCGATCAGGAGAAACGTCACAAAGATGATGCTGGCGACGGAGGGCTGGTCGGCAGGGGTGTATGCGAAGTGCGCGGCACCGACGAGGACCGGCGGCGCGAGCACCAGGCAGGCCGAGGCTACGCCACCGGCGATGCCAACAAGCAGGTTTTCGCCCGAGGCCCGGTTCAACCAGAGGCCGGCATCGACGAGGCGGCGATTGGTGTAGATTCGCAGCGCCAACCAGTTGGCAACGACCGCGGCCAACAGGAACGTGGCAACGTTCGAGACCAGGTACGAGGGGAACAGGCCGTAGATGGCCCAGCCTGCCACGGTGGCGGTGACGAGGAAAAGCACCACATAAACCACCACGTGAATCATGAGCCGGAGCGGATCTTTGGCTGGGGCCATTCGGGTTCAGGATAGCGCGGGGAGGCAGCGCGTGGGCTGAATGGAGGCAGCCAGAAAAAATTTTTGAAATATCTTCGCGAAAGACTAGACAAATAGACCTGAAACTACTAATCTTAGAAGCAACACAGACAGCATCCTTGGCGGTGAGTCCCCTCCCACTGCCAACCCTCTGAGTGCAGGCCCCGAGATACCCAACTCGGGGCCTTTAATTTTGGCTCGTCGGGAGAATCTCTGGGTGAGTGGTGCGTTTCGAACGGAGCCGAAAGGCCAAACCAGCCCGTCTTCTTTCGGGAGCAGTCTGCCTCGACCAGACTGAAACACGGCGAATGCCGGCGTTCAATGGAGGGATGGCGTTTCCCGCCATTCCCTCGGAGGTGTTGGCAGTCTACCGGTTGGCGTAGTTCATAGGTGTTGGCAGCCAACATGTCTGAACACAAAACGGACGTCACGTACGGAACCCTGGATCTGCTGATTAGGATGGTCGTCACGCCGGCCGAAAGTCGCTGTACCGGATTCGCATTATTGAACGCCAGCCAGGGCAACGCGCGCGCCTACCAGGTCCGGACTGATTTGGACGGCCTGGCTCAATTCGGCCTTGGCTTGGACGCGATCGTCGAGTCCCAGGTATCCGAGGCCGGTGAGGTAGTGGGCATTGGCGAGGCGAGCGCGAGGCGACTGCGCGCGGCCGCCCCTTCCGCGCCCGCCATCGCCACCAGAGATTGCCGATGGTTGCGCAGCGGCCTTTCCGGATTCCACCAGGCCCGCAAAGAGTGTTTTGGCCTTATCCGACTGACCCAGTTTTTGGAACGCCATCGCCTGATAGTACGTCTGGACGCCGCCCATCGGGTTGCCAGGCGCCATCTGGCCTCCGCGACGGCCCGCGCCGCCCAGGCCCGGCGCTTCCGCCCGATGCCAAGCTTCGACGGCCTTCTGGTGGTCGCCCAAACCTTCGTACGCAACTCCCGTCCAGTACGCCACTTCCGCATCCCGCATGCCGCCGCCGGCGGCTCCCAATGGCAGATTCGAGGGTATCGTCACCGCAGCCTTAAGATCGGCTAACGTCGCCTGGTACCGCTTGGCATCCAGGTTCTTCCGGGCTCGTAGAATGTGGGCGTCCGTCCAATGCTCGGTCACATTGAGGTTGGCGCCCTCCGCCACCGCGAACGGCCGGTCCGTCATCATCCGGATGGCTTCGTCATAAGCGCCCGTCGCCACTTTGAGCGCGATGGCCCGGTTTTGCGCATCGTCGCGCTGGGCGACTACCGTGGCGTTCCGATCGAACCATGGAAGCCGCTTCTCCAGAGGAACTCCGGCATCCTCGTAAAGTTCGTCCAGTTCCTTGAAGTGGAGCGGGTATTTGCGCTCGGCAGCCACGGCCTTCTCCATTTCGGCAATGGCGCGGCCGGGATCGGCCTGCGGTTTCTGGTGCGCGTAGGCCGTCGCCAGGTTACGATGCGCAATAGCAAAAGACGGGTCTATGGCAGCCGACGTCTCCCACATCTTCGTCGCTTCTTCGGGCTGCCAATCGTACAGCACATTGCCAAGATAATAGGGCGCGCGGGCGTCGCGCGGGTTGGCCTTCATGGCCGCGCGTAGCACCTCGATGGCCTCGTTCTGGAACGGAAAGACATACTCCGGTGGCGCGGCCATGGCCAGCCTGTCGTACTCGAACGCCTTCTGAGGCTGCCCCAGCCTTCCGGCGAAATAGCTCAGGTAGTAGTACACCATGGGATGGATCTTGGATTGATCCGGCGCCCCGGCCGTCAGTTGCAGCAGGACATCCGAACCGTCCTGCCACAGCCCCGCGTTCAGGTACTCCGCCGCCGTTTCCTGGGCCGTTGCCGGATGATGGTTCATCGTGGAAGCGAGCGTCCTGGCCGCCTCCGGACTCTTCGATGCCAGCCAGTCTTCCGCCATGGAGCGAACATCGAGTGGATCGGCCCGGCGCGCGGCTTTTAGTACTTCGAGCGCCTCCTTGGGACGCCCCAGGTGGCGCAGCGCCCCCGCCTTCAGGTTCTGCGCGCGAATATTGAGCGCGTTGGAGTCGATCGACCGGTCAACGAAATCGAGCGCGGCCGCCATGTCGCCACGGGAAACCGCGATCTCCGCCAGCGAATAGTATCCGGCAGCTTTCCACGCCTGGCTCCAGGTGGCCTTGTAGAAGTACGCGTAAGCCTCATCGGGTTTCCCTTCGGCCTTCAGGGTGGCGCCCAGATAGTAAATCGCCTCGCCATCCTTGGGGCTCGTATACCGGTCCGTGAGCCGGCCCAACGCGCATCGCAGGTACTTCTCGGCCTCGGCGTACCTGGCCTTCTTGAAATAGGTGATGCCCATGGCGGTGTTCACGCGCGCATCGTCAGGGTCCCGCCGCAGCGCTTCTTCCCAGTAAGGAAGGGGGTCGATGGAGGGATCGTGGAATTGCTGCGCACGCAGCCCGATCAGGTACAACTCTTCGTTGGTTTTGATCTCCTCGGGCGGTGCCGGCGCGGTCACGGTCTTAGGCATCGGCTCCGGGGTGAAACGAATCGGACGGTATGAGACCAGTTCCCTGCCCCCGTCCGAAATGGAGGCCACCAGGTCGTGCTCGTTGATTCCCGCCGGCACGGTGACCTGTTTCACGTACGGCTTGGCAGGGTTGATTGCCACCGTCTCCTGGAGCAGCGTCTTCTCTCCCGCCCGCAGCCTCACCTCCGCTCCCGCGTGCGGCGAGGTAGTGTAAAACCCCACTTTGGCCGCGCCGTTGGCCACTTCCAGATTCACGGCGGCGTCCAGGTTAGCCTTCTTCACTCCGCCGATGGCGCGAAACGGGTACCAATTCATGGAGAACGACCGCGTCTCATAGGGCTGGAGCCAGCTATAGTCGGGCTGGTTATCCGAGTAGGCCCCCACCATCAGCTCGATATAGGGTCCGTCATCGTCGGTGAGGGTCTTGTCCCATGTGCGTCCGCCCGGGCCGTTGCCCCACGTCCAGAACTTCTTGCCGGGGACCACGTTGTGGTCCGCGATGCTCATCGTCCCAGCCTCCTTCCCGTGGTCATAGCCGGCGAAAAAATCGTCCTGGTAATTCCAGGCGAATACGGAGTTGGACGAAATGTGGTTCTTGTACCAACTGATGTCCACGCCCTTGGTGAAGTCGGCGCCGGAGTACCTGGTGGTCGAGAACGGCCAGGCGGTGAACTCCCGCTTGCCGTGGAATACGCCGTATTGCGTGCTGGGAGGAAAGATCACTTGGTAATTCTCGTTGGCATGCACCGCCAGGTTGGCGAAACAGAGCATGGTGTTCACCACCGGTGTTCGATTCGCAATCCGCACCGAGGCCTCCAGGTACGCCTTGCCTGGCCGGAGCGTATACCCCACCGCCCACCGCATGCGCTGGCGCACTTCCAACTCGCCTACCCAAACGGTCTTGCTGCCGTCGGCGTTCTCCTCTAATTTGTACTGCACCGGAATGAAGGTGCTGGCACGGTGGTGGTGTGGGATGTTCCACTCCACGCCGCCGGAGATCCACGCGCCAATCAATCCGATCAGGGCAGGCTTGATAACGTGCTGCCGGTAAATGAAATTGTAGTTGTTGGTCTTGTCCACGCCTTCGAAGATCCGGCCTCCGATCTCGGGCAGCACTCCGATACGGAGGTACTCGTTCTCGAGATAGACCATGGTGTAGGTCTTGTCGACCTTCTTGCCGGTGAGGGAATCGTACATCGGATAGGGATAGACCGGCCCCTGTGCTCCCTGGGATTGCCGGCCGAAGAAAAACATCGGGTTGGGCTCAGGCTCGCCGGCCAAATAGGTTGGTATAGTAACCTTTTCTTCCCACACCCTTACCGATGGAACGCCGGGGGCTGAGAGAAGAGGCAACGAGCCGCTCAACAGCAACGCTGCCAGGCATGCCGGCAGCAAACTTCGGAAGATCTTGTGCAACATGGCAATTTCCTCCAACCGGATCTGAATCGCTTGTATTCTATCTCCCGGCATTGGCGAATTCCACTTCGTACGCCTGCAGGATTGGGTCTAACGCGCTTCTGAATCTCAAGGATTAGACCGCCGGCCAACGCCCCCGAACCGTTCCCGCGAGCCAATCACGATTTGCGCCTTCGCCGCGCCATTTGCGACACTGGCGGTTCATGCTATCGAAGCTGCTGCTGGTGCTCCTCGTCTGCGCGCCGCTCGCCTCTCCCCAAAGCAGCAGTCTGCCCCCCAGGGAAACGTTCTCTTACAGCATCGACTGGCGGCTGTTCACGGCCGGTAGGGCCAAACTGGAATTCACCGCCGAGGAGGGCCAAAGGCCGGCCCAGATCAACCTTCACTTGGAATCGGTGGGCTTCGTCTCCAAGCTGTTTAAGGTGGATGATAACTACAACTCCAGCCTCGGCGCTGGCCTCTGCGCGCAATCGTCCTACATGACGGCGCAGGAGGGCAGCCGCCAACGGGAAACCCGGATCACCTTCGATAGCGAGTCCAAAAAAGCCGCCTACCTGGAGCGCGACCGCGTGAAGAACGCCGTGGTGCTGCAACAGGAAATCGACATCCCACCCTGCGTGCACGACGTCGCTGGCGGGCTCTTCTTCATCCGCACCCTGAATCTGGAGCCGGGCCAGACCGCACAGGTGCCGGTGAGCGACGGCAAGAAAAGCGTGGTAGCCAAAGTGGAAGCCCAGCAGCGCGAAGACGTCAAGACTCCGGCGGGCAACTTCAAGACGATCCGCTACGAAGTGTACCTGTTCAACGGGGTCCTCTACAGACGGCCGGCCCACCTGAATGTCTGGCTCTCGGACGACCGGCGCAGGCTGCCGGTGCAGATCCGCGTGCGCATGCAGTTTACCATCGGCACTATCACCCTGCTTCTGGAAAAGCATGAGTAAGTGGCGAATCGCTCTGGTCATGGTCCTTAACGCCGGTGTGGCCCGACGCGCTTCGGCGGTGGAACTGCGGCTGCAATTCGGCGCGCTGGAGCGTATGCTGACCGAGCAGGCCTTCACCCAGGAAGGGCGCCGCTACGTACACGGCAGCAGGTCCACCAAATGCGACTTCGCCTACCTGGAGCGCCCGCAGGTGCGCGGCGGCGACGGCAAACTCCGCATCACCGCCCACTTCTCCGGGCGGAAGGCGCTCAACGTGATCGGCCAGTGCGTGGGCCTGGGCGACGCGTTCGACGTAGTGATCACGGCCATCCCGCAATACAAGAACGGCAACATCGGGCTGCAGGAAGTCAAGGTAACGAGCCCCGCCAAGTCCGGCTATTACATTCGCAAGGTCTGTGAAGCCCTGCAAGCCAGCCTGGCGCGCGATTTCCGCTACCCGCTGGATGCCGACGCACACCGCATCCTGGAAGATCCGGGGAGCCAGCGGGGCTACCAGCGGGAGGTCAAGAACTTCCGGGTGCCGGAGATTCGCGTAACCGGCGACGCGCTGGTGCTAAGCCTGGATTTCGAGCTCACCGTGAAATGATTTCGCGGATCTGTGCGATGGTGTGGTCCAACTCGTCGTCAGTGGTGTAGAAGTGCGGGGCCACGCGGATGCCCGCGGCCGGGCGGTAATCCACCAGGACTTCACGGCGGGCGAGTTCGCGTGTGACTTGCTTGCCGTCGGGCACATCGAGGGTGACCACGCCGCCGCGCAGGCAGGGATTGCGGCAGGTGTTCACGCGGAAGCCGGCTTCTTCGGCCAGCGCGATCAGGCGGGTGGTCTGGCGGACGGATTTCTCCCGAATCCGCGCCACCCCGATCTCATTGATGATCTCGTAACCCGACCGCGCCGAGTACATGGCGGGGACGTTGGGGGTTCCGTTGAGAAAGCGGAAGACATCGTGCGCGTAGCGAATGGGGCCGCTTTCGAAGGCGAAGGGCTCTTCGTGCGCCATCCAGCCGGTCGCCATCGGGTTCAGCGTCGGCCACAGGTCGCGGCGGACGTACAGGTAGCCGGCACCGGGGCCGCCGCACAACCACTTCACCGACCCGCCGGTGGCGAAGTCCAGGCTCAGCTCGCGGACGTTGACGGGCACGGTGCCAGCCGATTGGTACAGGTCGGCAATCACCATCGCGCCGACGGAGTGGGCGCGCTCCGTAATCGCGGCCAGGTCCTGCACATAGGAGCTGCGAAATGCCACATGCGAAACCGAGACTAACTGTGTCTCGCCGTCAATCTCGCCGAGCAGCAGTTCTACCGGCAGCGTGAACGTATCGGGCGCGGCCACCGTGACCACGCGCGCGCCGAGCCGCGAGAGCGAGTGGTAGATGTAGTTGTTCGAGGGGAAGTTGAGGCCGTCGGTGACCAGCTTGTTGCGGCGGCCCCGCCAATCGAAGCAGGACGCTACCACCGACTGGCAGATGGACACGTTCTGCTGCATCACCACTTCGCCTTCGCCCGCGCCGATGATGGCGCCGACGAGGTTGCCCACCGTAACCGGCATGTCCCACCAACCCTCTTCCCAGGCGCGGATGCCGCGCGTGGCCCAGGTGTCGCTGAACTCCCTGGTGCGTTCCGCCGCGCGCTGCGGCATCGCACCCAGCGAGTGGCTGATCATGTACGTAGTGTGGCCGAGAATCGGGAATTCCCTGCGCCAGGCAAGCAACGGGTCCATGGATTCTATGGTAACCGGACAGTGGCTGGTGGCCAGTAAAATGGTTGCTGCATGTACAACCCACTTGCGCCGTACGGAGTCCAGCCCGCCCGGTATACGGCGTACCGCTCCGCCGGCCCCATCGTGGTGGATGGCCGGCTCGACGAACCTTCGTGGCAACGGGCGCCGAAATCGACGCGGTTCGTGGACATCGTGGCCGGCGACCCGGCCTGGTTCGACACTCGCGTAGCGCTGCTGTGGGACGACCAGAACCTCTACTTTGGCTTCTGGATCGAGGAGAACGACGTTTGGGGCACGCTTACCGAACGCGATTCGAAGATCTACGAAGAGAACGACGTGGAGGTCTTCATCGGCGGCCAGGACGCTTACTACGAATTCGAGATCAACGCGCTGAACACGGTGTACGAGGTATTCTGGATCTGGAAGGATATGCTGCGGCCGGGCTCGCCTTATTATGGACGGCCCGAGTTCGACCCGGCCCGCCAGCGCACCATGGTCCTGGATGGCGTGGGCGGCCACGTACATCCCCGCGGCGAGCGCTGGGGATTTCTCGACTGGGACTTCCCAGGCCTGCGGACCGCGGTGCATGTGGACGGCGTGGTCAACCGCCGCGACAAGACCGACCGCGGGTGGACCGTGGAACTGGCCTTCCCGTGGCAAGGCCTCGCGCCGATAGCCGATGGCCGCCCGCTGCCGCCGCGGGACGGCGACGTGTGGCGGATCGACTGTTCGCGGTTTGAGAAGATCGGACGCAGCGGCGAAGTGCTGGACCCGTGCGTGGGATGGACGTGGAACCGGCACGGGTATTACGATTCGCATATTCCGGAGGTCTTCCCCTACGTGACGTTCTCGACCACAGAGGTAAGTTCGCCGCGACTCTTGGATGTGGACCAAAATCGTTAAGCACTCCATACAACATTGGGACACGTTGCCTCTCGACAGGTGACTCGCCGCCCGTTCTTGGCATAACATGGACCAAGAGAGGGTCCGTCGATTCGCCCGGCTTGGCCGCAATGCCTCCGTTCGGGGGGCAGGGCAGCGGGGTCCGATGCGCTGGAACTGCTCGCCGATCGAACACAGTTGAGGAGTACTCATGTCCTTCGCGCGGCGCGTCGAGTCGACGGTCCTGAACGTTGCCGCACCGTCGTTCGCCCGGGATGTGCGAACGGCAGTTCCGGTTGGCGCGGTAAACCGGCTCTACCAGCGCGACACGGTCAACGCGCCTGGCTATTCGACAGGTATCCAATAATCACGAGGAGAATATGACAAGCAAGCGACAGAAAGCAATGCTGACACGCCGGACGATGCTGCGAAGTGCCGCGGCGGCGGCCATGTTTGGTCCCTTGTTCAAGGCGACCGAGGGATCGGTAAGCGCGCAGGGAAGAGTGAATCGTAACTCCACCCCGAGCGGGCTAAAGATCACGGACATGCGCGCCTGCCGCGTGGCCGCGAATTACGATTACCCGCTCATCAAGATCTACACCAACCAGGATGTCTACGGACTTGGTGAAGTGCGCGACGCCGGCGTCGAAGGCATAGCCCTGGTGCTCAAGGCCCACCTCGTGGGCCGGAATCCACTGAACATCGAGAGCAACCTGCGGCCGCTTCGCCCATTTGCCTCCCACGGCCGCATGGGCGGCGGGTACAGCGCCGTGGATATGGCCCTGCACGATATCGCCGGCAAGGTGCTCGGCGTTCCGGCGTACCGGCTGCTCGGCGAGAAGAAACACGACCGCATTCGCATCTACGCGGATACGACCGATCATAAAGATCCCAAGGTGTATGCGGAGCGTATGCGCAAGCGCAAGGAGATGGGCATCACCTTCTTCAAGATGGATTTGCACACCGAACTGGTGGCGGAACGGCCCAACGCCGTCAATGAGCGCGGGGTGGCCACCGACAAGGGCCTGCAGTACATGTGCGAATTCATCGCCGCCATCCGCGACGTGATCGGCTGGTCGGCCCCGCTGGCAGCCGACCACTTCGGACCTCTCAATGTGCAGGATGCCATCCGCTACGCCAGGGCGTTCGAACCATACCAGCTTGCCTGGGCCGAGGACCTGCTCCAAACCAGGGAAGGCAGCCGGTACCCGTACCTGAACTGGCGCGCGTACAAGCAGATCACCGAAGCCACCACCACTCCCACCAACACCGGCGAAGACATCTTCGCGCTGGAAGACGGTTTCGGACCGCTGATCGATAACCGAGCCGTGGACGTGATTCATCCCGACATTGAAACATCGGGTGGGCTGCTGGAAACCAAGAGGATTGCGGATCATGCCGAGTTAGCGGGGATCCGGGTGGCCATGCACCATGCCGGATCGCCGGTCGGCGGCTTCGCCGGATACCATTGCGCCGCCACGTTCGGCAACAACTTCCTGGCGATGGAGAACCACGCCCTGGACATGCCGTGGTGGCAGGATCTGGTGACCGGTGTTCCCAAGCCGATCATCGAGAAGGGCTACGTGACGGTTCCGGAGAAGCCCGGCCTCGGGCTGGAACTGAACGACGCGGTGGTAAAGGAGCACCTGCGCCGGCCGGGATACTTCGAGCCCACGCCGATGTTTGACGATCCGATCGTTTCGGGATTCCGCCCAGGCGGTCCGTGGCCTCATTATGATGAGGAGGGCAAGTGGTGCAACTGCGTTAGCTACCAGTAGTGCCAGGCGGGTCCGCCCCGAGCGCGCGCGCGTTCGCCCGCCACCGCCCCAGCCGCATTCAGCTCAACAGACTCGCCGCCGCGTCGTGCGCGCCGCTTGTTCCGGTTGTATACCCGGCATCAATCACGCGATCATCCCTGGTTGAGAAACCGGAATCGTGGGAAGGATCTTGAAATCCGGCGCGGACTGCGCTGGGCGGTGTTTACAGTAACGCCTCCGTATATGCAGCGGAGCCGTCGCGCAGCCAGCCGTCCAATTGCGCAGGCTCCTTTAACTGTTGGCCGCGCGGCCGCGGGACGGCGACGAAACGGCACTTGAGATCCGGCAGCGCGGTCATGTCGCCCCAGAGCTTTTCGAATTGCGCAACTGGGAACACGTCCTCCTGGCCTTTGCCCCAGCGCTTCTTCACGTCCTTCAAGGTGATGTAAGTCGGCATTCGGGCGGCCAGGGCGCGCACGGAGTCGTTCAGTTTGACGACGTTCGTCAAATCCGCGCGCGTCAACCCGAACGCCGCCAGCAATTGATCGATGTCGATCCAATAGGTGGCGCTGTTGTAGTACGAAAGCCGCGACTCGGCCTCGTCGCCGGGGAGCGCCAGCCCTTCCACCAGGCGCGGGCGGCCGTCGATGCGGGCCAGACCACCGCCGCGGTCTTCCAGGTGGCGAGGCACCACCTCGGTGGTGAGCGCGGCGCCTTCTTCGATGTGAAACCCCAACAGCCCTGCATCCACGTTGGCGCCGACCGTATCGATATTATGCACGAACAGGTGCTTCAGTTGCGGCTGCTCCTCCAGCAGGCGCAAGAGCACGGCGTTGCGGAGCAGGTTCGGCACCTCGTACCAATGGCCTACCGGATGCAGGCATTGCATGGGCAGGTTGGCGGTGTAGTCGCTGCCTTCGCCTGCCTGGCGCGCCCATTGAATCAACGTGGCGTGCAGGCTTTCGCGAACCTTCTGGGCCTGCTCATCCAGCAACTGCTGGGGCATTTCTTCCCAGGCGAAGCGCAGGTCGCGCTCCATCGGGACCATCCGGAGACCGATGGTGCGGCCGGGCGACAACAGCAGCGGGCCGGGATAACCGTAGTTGCCGGCGGCGCGTAGATGCTGTTCGATGGCCTCGTGAGTCAGATAGCTGGTGGTGATGACGTGCGGCAGCATGGCGCCGCACTCGCGGCTGACGCGCAGGCTCTTGGCCAGATGCACTTCGATGAAGCTGCGATGGCGCCCGTTTAATTTGCAGAACGGGTTGAGCGCCTTCACCACGCCGGCGCCTTTGGTCCAGCGGCTGCCCACGCCGCCTGCGAAGGTGACCACAGCCACGGCGCCGCCGGCCAGCGCTGCCATGCCGGTCTGGCGGTAGTGGGCCGGCAGCGTCTCGACCGCGTCCAGAAGATCGCCGGGCGCGGCGTCCTCGATTTCGCTACTGGCGGGCAGGCGGTTCTGGGCGAGGCCGATTCGGCCGTTGCGCAGATCGGTCTGGATCTGCTGGTGTTGCACCCGGTCGAAACCGTGAGCCTCGAGGAACTCCTCCAGCGTCTGGCCGCGGCCGGTCTTGGCTTCCTCCGCGTGGGGCAGCAGATGGTCGAACAAGTTGTGAACCATGCCGGAGAATTCCGGCACGCCGCGGCAGGCCGCGGTGAAGCGATCGAGCTCGGCGCGGCGCGCCGGCGAGATCAGGCGCGACTCCATGCGCAGCAGCGGCGGCACCGCCACGGTGTAGTATTCGGCCGGCATCAGAGCCGTATCGCCACGCAGCAGCACGGCCTGCGTGCCGCGTTCGTTGATGGCGAAGTTGTAGACTACCGGGTCCATGGCGAAGGGCACCGCCTGCTCCATCCGGCTCTTGGTCTCGCTCATGATGGCTTGCATGCGCTCCTGCGCGGCAGGCTTGCGCTTGGGGTCGAAGAGGAAGCCCATGCCGCCACCGGACATGCCGCCGAGCATCCAGAAACCCCAGAACTCGCCGCCGAATTCGTTGCGGGCGCGGCGGATCAGGGTGTCGGTATAGAGGTTGCCGGCCCACGGAATGATGGTCTGGATCGGGCCATCGAAATTCTTATGCGTGCATGCTCCGATGGCCGCCACGTCGCCGGCTTTCAGGTGGTCGACTACTTCATCCAGGATGCCGATGGCCTGCTGCCGGCCGCGCCACTCCGTTGCCGATCGCAGCAGGTACTTCTCGGTGACCATCTCCAGAATCGGGCCCACGTCCTGGGCCATGCCGCCGTGCACCAGCACCAGGCTGTCCTGGAGTTTCTGGCGGGTGGCGGGTGGCACTTCGGCGGTATCGAACATTTTGTGGTCGGGCAGCAGACGGCCGCGGCTGATGCCGAATTCGGGGTCGCCCTTCTGTGCGCGCACGCCATGGATCAGCTTGATGCCGGGCCAGACGCCGCCGGAGTCCTGCCAGCCGCCGCCGGAGCCGCCGATCCATTCACCCAGGATGGCGCGGGCAGCCACCAGCCGGCGGTCGGGTTCCCCCAAACCGCCTTCCGTGGCGTGGATCTGATCGGTAGCGCGCATGCACACCGCGATCAGGCAGGCCAGTAGGTTGGTGGACACGGCCAGCCGCGAACCCTTGGGAATGTCGTTCACCTTGCTGACGATTTCGATTCCGCAGCCTTGCATCCCGGTGAGCCGAGCCAGCAAGTCCGCGAGCGGCTGGGTGGCGCCTTCCATACCGGGCGGGACGATGCCCGATGCAATCACCGCGGCCTTTAGCAGACCCAAGTAGTCGCGCGCGAAATCGAAGACCTCGACGATGGAGGAGATCTCGGCGCTGGCTTTGAGGTCGACACTCGCCAGGCGGAGCACGGGTTGATCGATGACGCGGAAGTAGGCTTCGACCGGAGGCTTGGGATCGGGGCCATGGGATCCGCGCACCGCCAGGTCGATCGACACGTTCAGCACGCGCGCGCCCTCGGGAAAGTCCATCCCGAGGAAGAAAATGTCGCTCCACCCGCTGTGGGTCAGGTCCATGCGCACAGGCGTGGCTTCCCGCAGGATGGGGAACAGCGGCTCGCCAGGGCTGCGCCCAAGCAGGTCGGACCGCAGGCGGAGCGGGTAATCGGCGGGATGCCCGGTGCGGAACATCCACTGATTGCCGCGCACCGAGCGGACACTGCGGCGCACCTGGTCGGCGAGGGTCTGGAAAGCCAGTTTGTGGTAGCCGTCGGCTAATGCGCTGGAGATGGCGGCGCTGGGGCCGTCAGCCGTTTGCGCGGCAAGAAAGAGATCAATGGCTTCCTCGAACCGGCGCTTCAGCAGGTTGGCATAGCCGGCGAACGGAATCGTCGCGCGCCTGGTGGCAGCGGGCTGGAGCGGTACGTGGAAGCGGTGAATGGCGTAGAGGAAGAAAAGCGCGCGCACACGTTCGTAGAGGTTATCGCTCGATCGGCGGAAGCGGTCGAGCGCCGCGCACTCGGCCAGCAGTGCCGGCAGGGTCAAGCCCTCGCATAGCGCGTCCAGCGAACGATTGCGCTCCTCGCTATCGCTCGCGGTGATGACGTCGGTGAGGCGGCTCACCGCGAGCTGCCTCCCGAAGCCGCGGCCACCTCGCGGTCGGCCAGCAGTTCGAGGAGATGCGAAAGCACCTGGGCGCGGTCCTGGCCGTTCAGGGCCAGCGCCAGTTGGGCGGTGAGCAAACCATAACGCGCGCCCAAATCGTAGCGGCGCCCGTCCTCTTCGAGCGCCAGATACTGTTCGTGGCGCGCCAGTTCGGCCAGCGCCGCGGAAAGCGTGGTGCGCGAATCCGGCGCCGCTAGCAGGGAACCCAGTAGGTTCATGACAGAAGCCGTCAGCACGTGGATGCCGAAGAAGCAGAGGTAGTAGCCGGCGCGGATTCCCGGCACCATCAGGCGCTGTTCGGCCTCGGTGGGGGTCGGTTTCTCGATGACGGTGTCGACCCGGTATAGGCCCTGACGGCCTGCCACGCGGCGGCCGGCCACGGTTCCGAATCGCGGCAGCAGGCCCTCGCGCGTGGGCTGCACGCCGGAGACCGGGCACTCTTCGGCTCCGGCCAATTCCACCAGGCGCTGGGCGGATGCTTTGGACGTGCGGCTGGCGTAAAGGTGGTCCCCCACCATGTGCAGGAACGGGTCGCGGCCGGTGAACTCCCGCGCGCAGTAGATGGCGTGGCCGTACCCGCGTGGTTCGGGCTGCGCGATGAAGCGAACCGCGGCGGCGTGCTCGCCGGTGGCCTGGGCGTAACGCGATTCGTCACCCGGCCACACCACGACGCAAATTTCCTCGACATTCGCGGCGAGTGCCTGCTCGACCAGAATGCACAGGACCGTCTTTTCGCGGCCGTCGCAATCGATCAGGGTTTGCAGCGGAAGCGCGCGCTGATTCGGGCCCGCGGCCGTGATCACCGCTTTCTTGATTCGCAAAATGGGGGCTCCTGTAAAGGAGAGTGTAACGCGGTGCGCGCAACCCGCACCTGCCCCACCTGCTACTTCAGGACCACAAAAGGCACTTCGAGGATGGCCGCCGGCTCGGTGAAGCGTGGGCCGCGCATATTGAAGGCGGCGACATGCAGGACGTGCGGACCCCCGGGCAGTTGCGGATTCCACCACTCCGTCGTGTATGTGGTGTGGCCATTGATCGTGAACACGGATCGGCGAGTCCCCACCACGGTCGAACCCTGTGCCCCGAACGGAAACGCCCACAGGTAAGCCAGCGCCGCCACAGCGAAGGCGCGTTTAATATCTCTTCTCCGCGGTGGCCGGTTCGGTCTTGGGCGCCGGTTTTCTGGCCGGCTCATGGAAGCCGCGCTCCAGCATGTCCTGGGGATCCGTGGAAAGCGGATGGTCGCGCCAGAGCCAGCGCATCATCTCGGGCAGGATAGCGCCGCCCATTTTTTGGCCGTGCCGGTTCATGCCGAAGGCGTAGTTGACATCGTAGCCTTTCTCGGTGAGCGCCTTCATCAGGCGCACGTTCTGATAGAACCAGTCGCGCGACTGGTCGTAGGCGCCGCCGCGGCCCGCGCCGCGATTGTCGTTGCGGCCGTCCTGCAGGAACACGCGGATCGGCTTCTTCTCGCTTTTGAGGACGATATCGGGATAGGCGTTTCCGCCGCGAATATTAGTGAAGCTGCCGACGATGCTGAGCACCTTGTGGAACTGGTTGGGCCGCTCCCAGGCCACGGTGAAGGCCGCGATGGCGCCCGAACTGGCGCCGCCGATGCCATGACGCTCGGGGTCGCCGGAGATGGAATACTCGCGGCGCAACACCGGCATCAGCTCATCGACGATCACGCGCGCGTACTTGTCGTCAAGCGTGTTGTACTCGGTGGGCCGGTTGGTGGTGCGGTCGCCCCACTCGCGGGGGTTGGGCTCGGGCTGGTCGGGCGTGCGGCCGGGGTTGATGAAGACCCCGATCATCACGGGAATCTCGCGGCGATAGATCAGGTTGTCCATGACGTTCTGCGCGCGCAGGTCGCCTTCCGGCGCCATGAACGCCTGGCCGTCCTGGAAGATCATGAGGCTGGCGGCGGCCGCGGGGTCGTACTGCGCAGGCACGTAGACCCAATAGGTGTGCTGGGTGCCGGGGTAGGCCTGGCTGGGCAATGTGAACGGCCCGCGAATTTCGCCCTTGGGGACACCCTCTTGCGGGAGCGAGTCAGGGCCCAGGTGATAATGGACGTCGGGGTTCGGACCTTGCGGCTGGCCTTGGGCGTGGGCGGCCGTAGCGACGAAACAAGCGATCAGGCCGGTGAGTGCGGATTTCATGCAGTGATTCATAGCATATCGGGGAGGGTAAAGTACACGGGCCCGGGCCGGCGGAGCACGACGGGGTTGCCGGATCAAGTTTGAAGCTGTGAGACTCAAGGGGAAGAAGTAGCGGCGCTATCATGGTCGTCATGCGGACCACGACGCAGACTCTTTACGACACGGGTTTTGCCGAGGGGACCGCCCGCATGGCCGAGTTGCTGCGCCAGGGCCGCTTCGATGCTCTTGCCGCGGAAAACGACATCGAGAACCTGGCGGAGGAGATCGATGACTTGGGAAAAAGCGAACGAGCAGCGGCTGGCTCGAGGTGGCGTGGCTCCAGGCCTCCAGACGTCACCTGCTCAACACTCTGAAGAACTGGCAGGTGGCGATAAAGGATGCGCTGGCCGAGACGCGCCTCACAGCCCGGCCAAGGAGTTAGACCTTCTGAAGACATGTCCCTGCGCGATCGACGAACTGCTCGTGGGCGACATCGACGAACTGTGGCCGCGCTAACGCTAACTAACGAAGAACGCTATACCGGTTGGGCCGGAACTCCAGCGTGCTGACGGCTTCCACTTTTCCGAATTGCATCGGAAAACTGCGCGCGTTGTAGTATGCCTCCCACTGGTCCTTATAGTGACTGGAAAAGATTTGGCCGGATTGGCCGATGGGGATGTTGAGCAGCGAGCGCTCCCAGTCACCGAGATCGGCGCTCATCCGCATGGAGGGCGCCAGCGCGCGCGTGGTCTGCTTGACGGTGGTGGTGGCGCCGCCCATGGGGACGGGGCCGATATCGAAATATTTGCCGAATAGCGGCACCTGATGTACGACGGGGTTGACGATCCCGATCTGCAGCCAGGCGCCGTAATGCCAGCGGTTGACGTCGTGGCCCTGGATGCGGCGGCCCTCCTCCAACGCGTCGAGCAGAGAGCGTAGCAGCATCTCATCGTAGTCGCGGAACCAGCCCGCCGGCCTCTCTGTCAGTAAGCGCTCAACCACCACCGGCGCCATGTTGAATTCGTAGGCCGCGGTGCTCGCAGGCGCGGCGTCAGCGGCGATGGAACTGCGAACGTGCTGGTATACCAGCGCGATCAGGAAGGGCTCAGCCCGATCCTTGCTCATCTGCCCGTCCCAGCGTCGCAGCAGCGCGATGGCCTCCTCAACATCGGGGCTACGCGAGTTGCGCCGCTCGTATGCCGCCACCAACTGGCGGGCCAGGAACTGGTGAAAACCCGAGTAGATGTCCTTCTGCACGTTGAGCATGTCCGCCGCGTGCCACCCGTTGCGCGATGCCAGCAAGTCGCGGATTTGTCGGAAGCGGTACGGAGGCGCGAAGTTGCCGTTCACCGAGTAAGGAAAGTTCTGCGGGAAGGGATTTTGATTGGCGGTGGCGATGATGCCGCCAGGCGGATTGAATACCGAGGGCAGCTCGTCGAACGGAATCAAGCCTTCCCACTCGAACCCGCCCGAGGATCCATCCACCGGCACGTCGCCGCGATAGATGTGGCGCTTCGGCAGTTTGCCGGCCGCCTGGTAGCCGATGTTGCCGTCGACGTCGGCATAAACAAAATTCGATCCGGGACCGGGGTAGCGGCCGAGCGCCTTCCGGAAGTCCTGCCAGTTCTGCGCGCGGTCTATATCCAGAAAAGGAAACTGCAACAAACCGGGTTCGGCGACTGTCCAGCGCAGCGCGAAGTGCTCGTTGCCCTCGTTGACGATCAGCGGGCCGTGACGCGTGACCCAGAGATCCATTTCCACTGCGGGCCGCCCCTTCACCCGGATGATCTCGCGCTCCGCCCGGGCTTGTTCCATCTGCTCGTGGAACATGTAGCGGCCAGTGCGGTTGTCAAACTTCTCCAGGTACAGATCCTGCACGTCGAACTGCAGGTTCGTGATGCCCCAGGCAATGCGCCGATTGTGTCCGACGATCACTCCGGGCGCGCCGGGCAAGGTGACGCCGGCGACGTCCAACCCCGGGGTCTGAAGATGCGCCATATACCAAATGCCGGGCAGCGAATACTCCAGGTGCATGTCGTTCGAAAGAATCGGCTTTCCCGAGGCGGTGTGGCTACCGGCGATGGCCCAGGCGTTGGAGCCAGGGTTACCATCGGCCAGACCGTACATCGGGAACAGCCATTCGACTTTAGCCCGATCGCCGTGGGCCAGCATATCCCGCTTCGTGACTTCATCCTTCCACGTTGTGGTAAGGTTGCGGAACATGTGGATGCACAGGAGCAGCGAATCGACAACACTCCACGCGCGCGGCTGATAATTGAGCAACGTGAATTCGAGGGGAAGATTGTGAAGGTGCGTGGAGATGAAATGGTTGACGCCTCGAGCATAGGCGGCAAAGGCGGCGCGGTCCTCGGGTTGCAGGTTGACGTAGCTCTCTTCGGCGATTCGGCGGAGACGAAGACGCCGCGCGTCGCGGTCGGCCTCGAGTCCGGCGACGCCGAGGATCTCGGACAGGTCTCCACCGGCGAAGCGGCGCAGGCCATCCATCTGCCAGAGTCGGTCCTGAGCGGTGACATAGCCCTGGACGAACAGTGCGTCTTCCTGACTGGCAGCGCGGATGTGCGGTTCGCCCAGGGTATCGAACGATACGGAAGCGGTAGCGCCGAGTGGCGCATCGATCGAGCCCGAGCGCTGCGGCAGCGGCCGCCATGCGTACCACCAGACCGCAGCCAACCCGAGAGCCAGCACGGCGGCAATCGCAATGTTTACAATTTTGACGACTCGTGCGACCGCGGATTTGGTCATCTGGGCTTCAAACACCCATGATAGCCGGTCAATGGACGAAAGAATACGGAAAATACATTCGGGAAGGAACTTCCCCTCCGTCGGCGGATGGGCTACAATAGGCGAAAATAAAAAGGGCGCCCTCCCGGGATACGTTGGAGAACGCCCACCTACGTAACGGAGTTAGTTGGTTGCTTATAATGACGAATGGGGCGCGATTTGGTTATGAATGTCCGATAGAATTATTTCGGACGACGTGATCAATTTCCCCATCCGGCTTATCCTGGTCGTTCTGCTGATCGTGGTGAACGGCTTCTTCGCAGGCGCGGAAGTTGCATTGCTTTCCGTGCGGCAATCGCGGCTCCGCCACATGGTAGAAGAGGGACACGCCGGCGCGCAGGCCGCCCTCAATCTTCTGTCCAATCCCGGCCGTCTGCTCTCGGTGACTCAGTTCGGCGTGACGCTGGCGAGTTTGGGACTGGGGTGGGCCGGAGAAGACACCCTCTACGGGATTCTGGTCAACTGGCTGCATCCCGTGAGCACGCCGGTTACGGTGAAGTTTTTCCACGCGCTGAGCTTCGGGCTTGCGTTCCTGATTATCAGCTACTTACACGTGGTCTTGGGCGAGGTAGTGCCCAAGAATCTGGCCATAGCCGGGGCCGACCGCGCGGCCGCGCTGACGGCTCCGGCGCTGCTGGTTTTCTATCGGCTCTCGATCGCGTTCGTGGTGGTGATCGAACGCTCCGCGGCCGCGATGACACGCGCGCTCCACGTCAAATCCGGCGTACATGGTGGAGTTCACACCGCCGATGAGTTGAAACTGATTGTCACCAGCAGCCGCGGCCTCGGGTACCTTCCCGAGTCCGAAGAGGACATGATCCACCGCGTGTTGGATCTTGGCTCGATTTCCGTGCGAGAGATTATGGTGCCGCGCAACGCCATGGTTTCCATCGCTGCGGACGCGACTCTGGATGAGGTCCTGCGCGCCATGATTGAGGCCCGTCATTCCAGACTGCCCGTCTATGAAGGTACGCCCGAAAAGGTGATTGGCATTTTGCACTACAAGGATCTGTTGCCGGTCTGGGAAGAACGGCGGCGGGCCATCCGCTCCAGCCGGCCCAGCCGCTCGTTCCGCATTCGGCGCCTGATCCGGCCTCATTTGGTGGCGCCGGAAACGAAACCGGCTTCTCAGATGCTCGAGGAGTTCCGGCATGGGCCATCGCACATGGCGATGGTGGTGGACGAGTTCGGAACCATCGTGGGGCTGCTCACGGTTGAAGATGTGCTGGAACTGATCGTGGGCCGAATCGATGATGAGCACGACGAGAAGGTTGCCCCCCGCAGCATGGAGGCCGACGATCTCGAACTGGAAGGCGGCACCCGCATTCGCGATCTGGAAAGCGAATACGGGATCGAGATCCCCACCGAGGCCGGTTTTGAAACGCTGGCAGGCTTTCTCCTGTTCCGGCTGGGCGAGATTCCGCGCGCCGGCGAATCGGTGGAGTATCAGGGGCGCCGCTACACCGTATTGGAAATGGAGCGCAACCGGATTGCGAGGGTGCGGGTGGAGAAGGTCGGGGATCGGCCGGAGGCGGAGGCCTGACAGTAGTTTACAAGTGCTAATTGTTCGACAAGTGTTAGACAGAGTCCAAAGTTGCGAGAGCTCTCGTACTAGAGTATAGTCGTTGCAGCACTCGGAATTCTAGAAACTCAGAGGGAGGTTTATCAAGTGAAGAAACTAGCTGTGGTGTTTGCTTTTGCGTCCATCTCCGCGATGGCCGCCGACATGACTGGCTATATCGTGGACAAGGGATGCTCCACCAAAGCCAAGGCGATGTGGACCAATGAAAAATGCGCCGCCAGCTGTATCGGACGTGGCGACCCGGCTGTGTTTGTGACCGAAGAGGGGAAAGTCTACCAGGTCTCCAACCAGGACAAGGTTGTGGCCCACGCCGGTCACAAGGTGACGATCAGCGGCACTATGGACGGCGACACGATCAAAGTTGACAGCGTGAAGATGTAGGTTCTTGGGCAGAGCGGTAATCGGCGCGAACCGTGCCGGAAGCCACTCTGCCCTTTGGGCAATTCCCCGCGCTCGTTCTTCTTGTCCCCAAGGCCGGACCGAGACGGAACCCGCATCCGTCTGCCTGCGAGAAATGTTCGTTTTATGTGTCAATCGTCACCGGTGTCCTGGAATCCCCTGTCTCAAATAAGGCTGCCACCTGTTACATTGATGGCAAGGGCAGTGCCTATGCATCCGATGATTGCCGCAACCATCCTCGTTGTAGACGACAACGCCTTTGTGTTGAACACGATCTCGACAGGTTTGAAGCATGCGGGTTTCCATGTGCTCACCGCGCGCTCGCCGGACGAGGCGTTGCAGGCCGGGGCCCGGCATCCGGGGCCAATCGATCTGATCCTGTTGGACGTCATTCTACCGGGGATGGACGGCCTGAAGTTGGCTTCTGAGTTCACGCGCTTGCATCCGGAATCGCGATCGTTATTCATGACTGGGCTTCCGGATACCTCGCAGGTGGCGGAACAGATCGTTAGTCGCGGATTGGCGTTTCTGGCCAAACCGTTCCTGCCCCAGGTGCTGGCGCGGAAGGTGCGCGAGGTGCTGTCGGCTCCGGCGGTGCGCGTCATGGGTGCAAAGGGCTGAAAACAGCGATCAACCGTCAGCGCTCTGCTACTGCCTGGGATGCCATGACCCCTCTGCAATAGAGCTAACTGCTGACCGCACCGCTGAGGGCTCGCGCGTTCAGCCGCGCTGTGCCACTCGCCACGTATAATCGAAGTTAAGGTTCCATCCCATGAAAAAGCGCCTGGTTTACGGCTTCGCGAGCATGTTGCTCGTCCTGTCGGTGCTGGTCGTGGTGTGGCAGGGCTCCTTCAATTTCAATAAGGTGCAGCGTTTCGGCCCGGTCAACCCGCAGCAGACTTTCATTTTTTGGGCCATTTCCAGCCTCGTTGCCATCCTGATGCTGGTACTGGCGTGGATTCTTGCCCACGAAGCCATCAAGCTCTACGTAGCTCGCCAAAGCAATCGGCTCGGATCGCGCATCCGCACCAAGCTCGTACTAGGCGCCCTGACGCTCAGCTTTGTCCCGGTCTTTTTCCTGGTTTTCTTCAGTTACGAAGTGCTCAATCTCAACTTCAAGGTCTGGTTCACGAACCCCGTGGATAACCAGATCGGCCTCCTCAAGAATGGCAGCATGCTGCTGGACCGCGAGATGGAGAGCCGCCTCAACTCCCAGGCGGAACTGCTAGCCGCCACACCCGCGGTTCGCTCGCTGGTCGAGCACGGCGCGCCGGCGGTGGGTTTCCTCCAGCAGTTTTGCGCGGACCGCGGCCTGGACTCCGCAGCCGTTCTGCCGGCCTCGGGCGATCGGCCCATCGAGGCTTGGGGCCCGTACCCGCCACACCTGGAAGAAGGACATACCTTGACCGCGCAGTCACGCATCCAGCAGGGCGGCCGCACGCTCGGCTACGTATCTCTCTCCGCGCGCAAACCTATCGACGCCGCCAGGCAGGCCGACGAATTCAAAATGTACAACGACCAGTGGGCCCAGATGGCGGGCTACCGGCGGAACTTGCGCCTGTACTACAACATGCTGATGGCCCTGATCGCGCTCTTCGTGCTGTTCTTCGCGCAGTGGATGGCGCGCATTCTGGCCAACCGGATCAGCGTTCCCATCACCGCGCTGCTGGATGCCGCCAGCGAAGTGCGGCGCGGCAACCTCAAGCATCGCGTGAACGTGAGCGCGGAAGACGAACTGGCAACCCTTGTGCGCGGCTTCAACCGGATGACCGAGGAACTGGAAACCAGCGCCGAGGAACTGGACCGCCGCCGCCGCTTCACGGAGGCCATTCTGGAGAGCATTCCGACGGGCGTCATTTCCATCGGGCCGGACGGCTCCATCCAGCGCGTGAACCGGGCGCTTTCTAAGATCTTTCCTCCGGAACAGGCCGCCAGGGCGACCCGCCTGGAGGATCTGTTTTCGCGTGAGGACACGGCCGAGATCAAATACCTCATGAAGCGCGCTCGGCGCACCGGCGTGGCCTCGCGCGAACTGGAACTGCGCACGCCGCATCGCAAGCTGCACCTGGCGGTCACCGTGTCGGCTCTGGAAGAGAAGTTGACCTCGGGCTTCGTGGTGGTGCTGGAAGACACCAGCGAGTTGCTGCGTGCGCAGAAAGCGGCGGCATGGCACGAGGTGGCGCGCCGGGTGGCACACGAAATCAAGAATCCGCTGACCCCCCTTGCCCTATCCGCGGAGCGCATCAGCCGCCAGCTCGACCGGCTCGATCTGCCTCCTGCGACAACCCGGATCGTACATGAGTGCACCGCGACGATCTCGAAATCGGTGGACTCGGTGAAAACGCTGGTGGATGAGTTCTCGCAGTTCGCCCGGTTCCCTTCGGCGCAACCCGTGCGGTCGGATTTGAACCAGGTGGTGGGCGAAGCGCTGGCGGTATTCCAGGGACGGCTGGAAGGCATCGACATCCACACCAGCTTCGCCCCCGGTCTGCCGCCGGTCGATCTGGACCGCGAGCAGTTTCAGCGCGTGGTGGTGAACCTGGTGGATAACGCAGCCGAAGCCATGCAGGACGCGCTGGTGAAGAACCTGCTCATCGCGACCCAGGCGGGCGGCGCCGAGACTGTGGAGCTCGTCATTGCCGATTCCGGCTGCGGCGTCAGCCCCGACGACAAGGAGAAGCTCTTCCTGCCTTATTTTTCGACCAAGAACCGCGGCACCGGTTTGGGTCTGGCGATCGTGAGCCACATTGTGGCCGAGCACAACGCAACCATCCGGGTGGAGGACAACCAGCCGGTGGGCGCGCGTTTTACGGTGGAGCTCCCCATGCTGGTGGATAGCGAAGCGGCCGAGACGGCGGCGCGTCCGATTGCGGCCAAGGTATGAAGCCGCGACGGATTCTGGTGGTGGATGACGAGCCGGGCATCCGCCAGTCGTTGAGCGGCGTGCTGGAGGACGAAGGCTACGCGGTGGAATCCGCGGAGAGCGGCGAGGCCGCGCTGGCCGCGCTGCCCGGCGGCGAGTTCGAATTGGTGTTGCTCGACATTTGGCTGCCCGGAATGGACGGCATGGAGGTGCTGGCGCGCATCCAGGAGGTTCCGTTCGGCGAGCGGCCCGTGGTGGCGATGATCTCCGGCCACGGCAGCATTGAGGCGGCGGTGAAGGCCACCAAGCTGGGCGCTTTCGATTTCCTGGAGAAGCCGCTATCCATCGAAAAAGTGTCGGTGGTGGTGAAGAACGCGCTCGCGCATCGCAACCTCGCGCTGGAAAACAGCCGGCTCAAGGCCGACACGGGCGCCCGCTACCGCATCATCGGCGAAAGCGTGCCTATGAAGGCGCTGCGGCAGCAGCTCAGCCTGATGGCCGGCACCAACGGGCGCGTCCTGATCTATGGCGAAAGCGGCACCGGAAAAGAACTGGTGGCCCATGCCATCCACGCGCTGAGCCCGCGCGCCGGCCAGCCCTTCGTGGAAGTGAGCTGCGCAGCCATCCCGGAGGAGCTGATCGAAAGCGAAATGTTCGGCCACATCAAGGGCAGCTTCGGCAGCGCCCACGAGAGCAAGGTGGGCAAGTTCCAGAAGGCCGACGGCGGTACGCTGTTCCTGGACGAAGTGGGCGACATGAGCCTGCGCACGCAGTCCAAGGTGCTGCGTGCGCTCGAGGAACAGCGCTTCGAGCCGCTCGGCGCGGCCGAGTTCGTGCAGGTGGATGTGCGCGTAGTGGCCTCCACCAACAAGAACCTGGAGGACGAGATTGAGCGCGGCAATTTCCGCGAAGACCTGTTCTACCGGCTGAATGTGATCCCGTTTTTCGTGCCGCCGTTGCGGGAGCGGCGCGAAGACATTGTGATGCTGGCCGACCACTTCCTGCGCGAGTTCACCACCGCCTACGGCCGCAAGCCCAAGGAACTGACTTCCGAGGCCTACCAGGTGCTGGTGGAGCATCCCTGGCCCGGCAACGTGCGGGAACTGAAGAACCTGATCGAGCGGATCGTGATTCTGAACCCGCAGGTGAGGGTGGACGCACGCCACATCCCGCTGGCGGCGCGCCGCCAGGCGGACCGGCCGCCCGAGCGCTTCGGTAGCCTGCAGGAAGTCCGCGAAGCCGCCGAGCGCGAGTACATCCTCAAGAAACTGGAAGAGACCAACGGCAATGTGACGCGGACGGCCGAGTTGCTGGGACTGGAGCGGAGTAACTTGTACCGCAAGATGAAGACGCTGGGGATCGGGCCGAAGGAGTAGCGGCGGCGGCCCGCAATCTCGATGGGCTGGCTCCCGACAGGCACTCTTGTCACTACGCGCCTCGAGTGAATCGCGCCAGCGCCTCGACCTTGCCCCGCGCGGCGCCGCTGTCGATTGAGACCACCGCAACTGCCATCCCCTCCAGGAACGTCGCGACCTTGCCGGCGGCCACCAGCGCGGCCGCGGCATTGACCAGCACAATGTCGCGCTGCGGTCCCGGATTTCCAGCGAGAATAGCTTGGGCGATTTCCGCGTTGCGCGCCGGGTCGCCGCCTTTCAAGTCCTCGGGTGTGGCCCGGCGCAGTCCGAAGTCGGCCGGTTCCAGCGTCCGCACCTCCACACCGCCGTTGCGGATTTCGAAGACCGCGGTGGTTCCGGTGGTGGTGATCTCGTCCAGCCCGTCCGACCCGTGGACCACAAATCCGCGCGACAACCCCAGCGCCGCCAGTGCGCCGGCGATGAGCCGCGCCGCCCGGAGCGAAGGCGCGCCAACCACCTGCGCGGTGGCGCCGGCCGGATTGGTGAGTGGCCCCAGGAGGTTGAACACCGAGTGAACCCGGAGTTCCCGCCGCACCGGCCCGGCATGATTCATAGCGGTATGAACCGCAGGCGCGAACAGGAATCCGATGCCCACTTCGCGGATGGCGCGCGCGGCCTGCTCCGGCGTAAATCCGATATCGATACCGAGCAATTCAAGAAGGTCGGCGCTGCCCCCGCACTTGCTGGTGACGGCGCGGTTGCCGTGCTTGGCGACACGCACGCCGGCGCCGGCCACCACAAAGGCCGCCACGGTGGAGATGTTGAACGTGCAGGCTCCATCGCCGCCGGTTCCGCAGGTATCGAGCACGGCTTCGCCTTCGATCCCGTGGGTCACCGTCGTGGCCATCGCTCGCATGGCGCGGGCGAATCCCACCAGTTCCTCAACGGTTTCGCCCTTGGTCCGCAGGGCCATCAGCAGGCCAGCGATCTGGGCGGGGTTGGCCTCACCTCGGAGAATGATCTGCATGGCCGCTTCGGCGGCGGCGGCGTCCAGATCTTCGCGCGCGGTGACGCGTTCAAGATACGGCACTAGCGGCATGATCTATTGATTTTGCGGCTGCTTGTCACAGCCTAACACAGCACGGGTTAAGGCTCGCAGGGCTGGGATTTGAGGCGCCGGGCCTGTCGCCTGCGGACGAGTGGTCCACCGAGCCCGGAAAAAGATAAAGGCCCCGAGCTGGGTATCTCGGGGCCTGCACTCAGAGGGTTGGCGGTGGGAGGGGACTCACCGCCAAGGGATGCTGTCTGTATTGATCCGATAATAACACTTTAAGATCTATTTATCTAGTGTTTTTTGAAAATTTTTTTACCGGGCCGAAGAAAAGTTTCCCAGGATTGAAAACAAACGGCTTGTCGCTTCAGGGCTGCTCACTGAAGGGCTTGGGGCGCTGCGGGCCCGCGCCTTTCCCGGCTTCGCTCCTTCGGTTCGGGCGATACCGCGCCGGCTCCCGGCTGGGGAAACCAACACACCCGCACCCAGGAATGGCCGTGTTACTTTAGACCGTGAAGGAAGCTATTGACGCGGCGTACGAGCGCATCCGGTCACAACTGCGCGAAACCCCGCTGGAGGAATTCCGCGAAGGCGCTTTCCTGAAGTTGGAACACTGGCAACGCACCGGGTCGTTCAAGTTCCGCGGCGCCGCCAACAAGATCGCGCTGCTCACCCCGGAACAGGCCGCTGTGGGCGTGATCGCCGCATCCAACGGGAATCATGGCCTCGGAGTAGCGGCAGCGGCCAAAGCGCGCGGTATCGCGGCGGAGGTATTTGTCTCATTCCACGTTTCGCCGGCCAAAGCCAGGAGGATCGAGGAGCTCGGCGGGCGCATCCGCGCTGCCGGCGGCGACCCGCTGACCGCAGAACTGGCGGCGCGGCGGGCCAGCGAGGAGGCCGGAAAGACCTTCATCTCGCCCTACAACGACCGCGACGTGATTGCGGGGCAGGGCACCATCGCTGTGGAATTGAACCGGCAACTTCCGAGACTGGACGCCGTGCTGGCGGCGGTGGGCGGCGGCGGCCTGATCGGCGGCATCGGCAGTTACCTGAAGGCGGTCTCGCCGGACACGGAGATTGTGGGCTGCTGGCCCGAGAACTCGCCCGTCATGTACGAATGCATGCGGGCCGGCCAGGTGGTGGACGTGCCGGAGTCACCCACGCTATCGGAAAGCACGGCCGGGGGCCTGGAGCCGGGATCGTTGACGGTGGAGATCTGCCGCCGCGTGATCGATCGCGCCGTTCTGGTCACCGAGGCGGAAATCCTGGCTGCGATGCGGCTGATCCTCGAGACGGAGCATTGGGTGATCGAAGGCGCGGCAGCCGTCGCGGTGGCGTCCTACTTCAAAGAGGCGCACCGCTACCGGGGCAAGACGGCGGCGATTGTGATCTGCGGACGCAACGTCTCGCCGGAAGTCCTGGGGCGCCTGCTATCATGACACCCTGAAATACCTCGCGATCGGCTTGCCTTGAGCGCGGTACAACCAGACCACATAGAAAGCCGCGATTCCCGGGATCGCCGTCCACCCCCACATGGCGGACGTCTTCGAGAGCAAAGTCAGCCGGCCGGGCCGCTCCGCCGTAGTGGTGTTTTTCTTGCGCAGGAAAACGTGCGCAGAACGCTCGAGGCCGGCGTTGCCTCGGTGCGCGATCTGGGGGCGCAGGCCTACACCGATATCGCCATGCGCGACCGGATCAACCTGGGCCGGATGAAGGTGCCGCGCATGTTCGTCCCCGCGTACGGGCTGATCGCGCCGCGGCCAGGCCGGCCGGTGTCGCCCGTTTGGGCCAAAGGTGTGAAGGAGGTCGCGAAGGTGGTTGCGTGAGTGAGCAGTTCGATGCCGGCGCCGACTGGATCAAAATGCCAAAAGGAAATGCCGGCCGCCAACGATGCCGCTATCGTGAACGAGGTCGCCGCCGCCCGCTTGTGGCCCGGCGCGCTCGGGAAGCCAATCTGCGTCTTTTGCACGCCGGAGAACCCTCTCACCTGGAAACGCGTGGTGGCGGTGGTTTCGGACGTGCGTCATGCCGCTCTCGATAGTGCGCAGGCGCAGTTCCTCGTAGTCCGGACCAGCCCGCCTCCCGGCGAGATGGCGAAGGCCATCCGCCGCGCCATTGCCGTCGTCGATCCCAATCAGCCGGTGTTTCTCAACGTCTCCATGGAGACCCTGGTGGCGGACTCGATGGCCGACCGGCGCTTGATCCTGACTTTGCTCGCCGCCACCGGTGGCCGGCCGCTGCTCACGGCAGTGGCCGGCGGCTGGTCGTCGCCGGTTCGCCGCGCTCACGGCCTGCTGGCTCCAGCCCGCCGCGCCACCAGGGTCGATCCGATGGCGGCGTTGCGGGAGGAGTAAAACGGGCGCGCCTACTCCACCGCGAAGGCAAGCAGGACATTGCCCGGGGCGCCACCGAAGACGCCGTAGCCCGAGTTCGTGAATAACATGCCGCCGGCGATCACCGGGCCCGGGCCGTCGATCGAGCCGCCGGTGCCCTTGGCGCCGTTCACCGTCTGGTATTCGCCGGCGGTGTCGAGGTCCCAGATGATGCGGCCGGTCGCCGTGGCATAGGCTCGCAGGTGGCCATCGAGCGAGCCGGAAAAGACCACGCCCGGAATCGCCGTGACCGCGGCCGATTGCGCGGGACTGCAGTGGGGTCGGTCGCCGCAGCCGGGTGCGGGCGTGTGCCAAACCTCGCCCCCCGTGGCGAGATTCAGGGCGAACATGCCTCCTCCCGCTTTGGGATTCAAACCGAATTGCGCCGGGGGCGGCGCCGGAGCGAAGCCCAGGTCCGACAGGGCGACATACACGTTCTCGCCGTCCACCGCGGAGCCCCATTGGACGCCGCCCAGCACACTGCCTTTGCCCACGCGGACCTGCCAGAGCACTTCGCCTTGCTGGTCCGGATCGATGGCGTGGACCATCCCGGATTTCTGGCCGGCGATCAGCGCCCGCTTGCCGCCCGGCAGATCTACGAGTATGGGGGACGATCCGAAATCGAAGTCCGGGCCATTGGCTTCCGGGCAGTTGGTCTTGGTGGGCGAAGCGCAATCCACGGTGAATGCGTCGTGGGCCGTCATCTGGCGCGACCAGAGGAGCTTGCCGGTGTCGAGATCGAAGGCCAGGAACGCGTCGGAGGTCGCGGCCGCCGGATCGGAATAGCTATCGCCGGTGGTGACGTACACGGCGTGCTTTTTGGGATCGACCGCGGGAGAGGACCAGATGCCGGCGCCGGACGGGCCCCAGAGTTGCACGCCCTGCTGGTTCTTGCGAACCGGATGTGCCGGTTCGGCGATGGTGTAGCTCTTCCAGACGACTCTGCCAGTGGCGGCGTCCAGCGCGGACACACTGCCGCGGAACTTGCAGCACTCGTATTTGGGGCTGGCGCCGGTAACTTCCTCGCCGGAGGACGTCGGCACATATAACCGGCCCGCCGCCAGTGTGGGCGCGCCGGTAATGACGGCGGCCGGATGCTCGTCAACGTGCGTCTTCCAGAGCACCTTGCCGGTGACGGCGTCGACGGCATACGCGTTGGCCCGCTGATCGCCGAAGTAGGCTGCCCATCCGGTTCCGGCCGGGCCGATGCTGATGGCGGTGCGCACCGGCGCGTCGGCATCGAAGGTCCAGTAGACGCAGCCGGTCTTGGCGTCGAGCGAGTAGACCTTTCGTCCGGCGCTGCCGGCAAAGATGCGACCCCCGACTACCGCCGGTTGCGCCCAGGCGCGGGTCGAGGCCGGGAAGGCGAAGGCCCATTTCAGCTTGAGCTTGGGCACCTGATCCGCCATGAGTTGCGCCATCGCCGCCGGCTGAAAACGATGCTGGAAGGCGTTCACGCCCCACCCGTTCCAGTAAGGCTTGCCGAACGGGGCTTCGAAAGCGGCGCCGGCCGGACAGAATACCTGTTGGGGGAGCGCGGTCGCCGAGAGCAGTTTGCCCGAGAGAGATTCGCTGATGGCGGCGATCTCGGCGGCAGTCAACCCGAGGTCCAGTTTGGCCATGCTGCCGTTGGTGAGCGCGAAGCGGATGCTCTCGGGCGACATCTGCTTCAGGGTGGCGAGGGTGGGGGCCCGTTCCACGCCGCCGTCATGACACTTGGAGCAGGCCTTCTGGTAGAGTGTCTCCCCGCCGGGCGCGCTTTGCGCGGCAGCCGCCAATGTTACAAGTATTGCGGCGATGGTGACCGTGAGCAGTCTCGGCATGGGTCGATCCGCCTCCTTGGGAGATTATACACGCGTCACTTCCATGGACGGCTCCTCCGCCTGCCTCGCCCGGTCGCAATCCGCTCAGCCGACCTTTTCCTGTGGACGGCAGCGTGGCTGTGGCGACCCATCATCACATTCCCGTCGTTGTCCACCGTTCCGGAACGGCGACTGCCCGGTGCTGACCGCCATGAACGGAGTTTCCTCGCCCACGGGTGAGAAGCGGCGGTCCAGCAGTGAGGAGGCTGCGGCGCCTAACGCTCGCCCAAGGCGCGGTAAGTTACCAACTCTATGCCATTGCCCTCGAGTGCCGCGCGCACCTCGGGCGATACCAACGCCGCCCGTTCGTGCTCGCGGCTTTCCTTCAATCGCGTGCGGGCGGCACGCAGGGCCGGGCCGCAGCGGCCGGGATGGCACATCAACTCCGTGCTGCCCGCGGGCAGCAACGCCAGCAGTTCCACTAACTCGGCAGTGCGGAAGCGGCCGGTGATCTGAAAGCCGGCGAAATGGTCCGTAGTCCGGCAGCCGTGCTTCTTGAGCGTGTGGTGGAAACGCCGCCGCAGCAAGCCGAGCGCGCGCGCGGTCAACTGCTTCGCGCGCGGTGCCATACCGGCCATCGCGTTGAGCGGAAAATCGAACGGCCGCCGGACCCAGCGGATGCCGAACTCTTCGCCGAGCCGCGCGACCGCGTCCAGCACCGGCGGCGCCAGGTGCGTGTGTTTGTGGGTGTCGAGATGGCTGGGTTGGAGGCCCGCATCCACGATGCGCCGCACCTGGGCCTTCAGTTCGTCGTACGGTCTCATCTCGCGGCGCGCCAGGGCAGCCACCAACCGGGGCACCGTCAGCGGCAAAGGCAAGTGCGACACCAGCGAGCGACCGCCAATCAGGACAAGATGGCAGCCCACGTCGAGCGACGGCGTCTCGCGCGCCAGCCGCAGCGCATCGTCGAAAGCCTCGCCATTGGCCATCAATGTGGTGGCCGTGAGGATGCCGTGGCGGTGCGCTTCCACGATGCCCTGGTTGACATCGGGGGTGAAGCCGAAATCGTCGGCGTTCACCACGAGTTGTTTTCGGGAACTCAAAACAGCATCAGCCGGATGGTGAGGAATTTCTTGGGATTGGCCCGGATGTCCTTGGCCAGGGACTGGAATTCTTTGGTGGCGCCGTTGATGGAGTCGTAGAGTTGCGGGTTGACCAGGAACTGGCCCACCGTTCCCTGGCCGGAACTGATCTTGTCGATGGTGGTGTTGAGCTTGGCCACCAGTTCGTCCAGACGGCGCGAAAGCTGGTCGTCCTTGAGCAACTTGCCGGCGGTGCCTTTGCCCGCGTTGACATCGGCGATAAGGACCTTCATCTCGTCGATGGTCTGCCTGGCTTCGTCGAACAGCGCGCTGTCCTTCAGGAGCTTGCCCGCGGTCCCCTGGCCGCCTTGCAGATCGGCAAGGATGGCGTCGATGCGTTTGATGGGCGAACGGAAATCGTTGTATAGCCCGTCGTCGTAGATCAACTTGCTGACGGTGCCCTTGCCGTGGCGCACATCGGCCAGCAGGCCTTCCATTTCGGCGCCGATACCCTTAAGGCGGTCGTACAAAGCCGTGTCGTTCAGCAGCAGGCCGATGTTGCCCTTGCCCTGTTCCACGCCCACCAGGAGGTTATTCACGCGGCCCACCACGGTCTGCAGGGAGTCGAAAGCCAGCGACGCCTGCTTGAGCAATTCGGGGATGTCCTGCGCCGACAGGCTTCTCAACTCACCGCCGTCTTCCACGTGCTTGGGGTCGCTGCCCTTGGTGATGTTGATGAACTTGTCGCCCAGGAGGTTGGCGGCGCTGATCCCCGCCACCGAATCGATGGGGATCTCGTTCAGGGAACTGGCGCGGATCTGCATGTCGAATTCGACGGTTCGCTTGGGGTCGCGCGAAGCCGTGAGGGCCAACTTGTTCAGCACGCCGATGGTGATGCCGTTCAGCCGCACGGTGGCGCCATCGGGGATGCCCGAGGCGTCGTCCATGTAGGTGCGGATGTGGGCCATTTTTTGGAAAATGCCTGTCGATCCGGTGAGCAGGAAAATCAGCAGGGCCAGGATTGCGAATGCGGCCAGCCCGACGATCCCGACTTTCAACTGCGACCACCGTACTTTACTGCGATCCGGCATCGTCTACACTCGCTGCTTTACGAACTTGCAGATATAGGGATCGTGCGACTCTTCGAGCTGGTCCTGGTCGCCTTCGAAAATCAACTGGCCTTCCTTCATGACCATGAATGTGGTTCGAGGATGGTCGTGCTCCCCGTTGCGGCCAGGTTGAAGCCCCCCATGCTCCGAATTGTAGCGAAAATTGGCGATCAGGTTGCCGTCCTGATACCGGTGGGTCACGATCAACGTAGTGGCCTGGCTGACGTCGCGCTCCTTGATCAGCAACGCCATGATGGTGTGGGCGGTGATGGGATCGAGGCCGGCGGTGGGCGAATCGTAGAGCAACAAAGGGGGCTGGGTGACCACGGCGCGGGCGATGGCGGCGCGGCGCCGCATGCCGCCCGAGAGCTCGCTCGGGAACTTATCGAGCGTGGCGGCCAGTTCTACAAACTCGAGCGCCTGCTCCACCCGCGGGCGGACTTCCGCCTTCGGGCACTGGATCGACTTCTGATTGAGCAGCGGATAGGCCACGTTCTCCTCGATGGTCATGGAATCGAAGAGCGCGCTCTCCTGGAAGAGCATACCGATACGGCTGCGAATCGCAAAGAGCTGCAGTTCGTCCATGGTGCTGATGTCCTTTTCGAACACGTACACCCTACCGGAATCGGGCTTGATCAGCCCCATGGCGGTTTTGAGCAGCACCGTCTTGCCGCTGCCGGCCGCGCCCAGGATGACGCGCGTTTCGGCTTCGGCGGCAGCGAAGGAGACCTTGGACAGCACCGCCTCGCCGTCGAAAGAGACGGTGACGTCTTCGAACCGCAGAACCGTGGGTTGAGATCCTTCCGGCATCACGATGCGCCCTGGCTCACGAAGACCTTGGTGATGAGCAGGTCGAGGATGAAGATGAGGACCGTGGCGGACACCACGGCTTGCGTAGTGGCGCGGCCCACGCCCTGGGTGCCGCCGGTGGTGCGCAGGCCGTAAAAACACCCGATCAGGGAGATGACCACGGCGAAGACCAGTGGTTTGAGGAGCCCTTGCGCCACGTCGTTCCATTCGAGCGCCTTCCACACCGAAGTCCAGTATTGGCGGGCCGAGAGGCCCAGGTAGAATTGGGCGATGATGAAGCCGCCGACCATTCCAACGAAATCCGCGATGATAGTGAGTAGCGGCAGCATGAAGCTCGTGGATAGCAAACGCGGGGTGACGAGTTTCTGAATGGGGTCGGTACCGAGGGCGCGCATGGCGTCGATCTGCTCGGTGACCTTCATGGAGCCCAATTCGCTGGCGATACCGGAAGAGTTGCGGCCGGCCACCATAAGGGAGGTAAGCACCGGTCCCAACTCGCGCGTGAGCGTGAGGGAAACCAGGGTTCCGGTTTTGCCAACCTGGCCATATTGTGCCAGGGCGCGTGACATTTGGAGCGCCATCACCGCGCCCGCGAAAGCGCCCACTAATATGACGAGCGGCAGGCTGCCTACCCCGATGGAGTCCATCTGGAGGGCCACATCGTCCCAATAGTGGGGGCGCCGGAAGAGGTTCCGGAAGGCCCGGCCCGTGAGCACGAAGAACTCTTGAGCGGCGAGAACAGGCTCTTTCAGCAGGTCGAGCAATAGCAGAGTCCCCGAATCCCGATGCTACCATACTAGACATAAGTGCCGCGATGAAAGGACTTACCGATATCCCCGGAATTCGCGTCGGGCACGTCTCGGACTACGAGGCGATCACCGGCTGCACGGCGATTCTGTGCGAGAAGGGGGCAGTGGGCGGCGTGGACATTCGCGGCTTCGCCTCGGGCACGCAGGAAATCGACACGTTGAGCCCCGGGCACGTGGCCGATCAGGTGCACGGTATCCTGCTCTCTGGCGGCAGCGCATTCGGCCTGGAAGCGGCCGCCGGGGTGCGGCGCTATCTGGCCAGCCGCGGAGTGGGACTCGCCTTCGGCGGCCAGCATGTGCCGATCGTGCCGGCGGCCATCCTGTTCGACCTCGGGATCGCCAAACCCAACGTCCATCCCAACGCGGCGATGGGAGAAGCGGCCGCGGCCGCCGCCACTGCCGACGCCGTCAAGGAAGGCAGCGTGGGCGCGGGCACGGGCGCCACGGTGGGTAAGATTCTCGGCATGAAGCAGTGCATGAAGGGCGGCATCGGCTCGTTCACCGTCACCCTGCCGGGCGGCGTGATGGTGTCGAGCATCGTGGCCGCGAATGCGCTGGGCGACGTGCGCGATCCGGCCACCGGGAAAATTGTCGCCGGCGCGCGCCGGGCGCCGGACAGCCGCGAGTTCGTGGACACGGTGGAGTACATGAAGCGAGGCGGCAGCGCGGGCGGCGGCGCACCTCGCAATACCACGCTGGGTGTCGTGGCCACGAATGCCCGGTTGAGCAAGGTGCAGACCAATTATCTGGCGCACTCCGGCAGCCTGGGGATGGCTCGCACGATCTACCCGGTCAATACGATGGCCGATGGCGATATCGTCTTCGCACTGTCGCTCGGCGAGTTGCAGGCCGACATCAACATGCTCGGCGTGGCGGCGGCCGAAGCGCTGGCCGAAGCGATCCTGCGAGCGGTGCGATTGGCCACTACGCTGGGCGGCGTCCCGGGGCTGGGGTAGGCCTGCGTTACAACGCCGGTTTGCTCGCCGCCAGCGCGCTTCGCGAAGCCCGCAGGGCGGCCAGCACTTCTTCCAAAGGCCGGGCATCCAACCGCGCGGCGTTTTCCAAGACCACGGACAGTGCGGCCGCCTGGCTGATGGCTGCCGTGGTATTCCGGTTGCCTTTGCCGGCGGGCTGCATGGAGTCAGCCCACTGTTTCAGATCGGCCGCTACCGCCGCTTTCACCGTGCCTGCGGCCAGAGCCTTCTCCAGCCGGGCGATCAGTTCCTTGGTGACTACGAGAACCGCGCGGCGGCGCGCCAGCAGTTGGTCGATCTTCTCCGGCAAGCCGGCCGAAGTGCCGTCGGCATACAACGCCGCCCGCATCTTTACGTAGTCCGGCACGGCGCCCAAAGTCATGTTGGACACGGGAATCCGTTTTTCGCCGCCCGGCGGAAGAGGCTCACCGGCGACGTCGTCCTGCCAGAGGGAATACGAGCTGCCGGGGTAGTCGACCAACTCGATCAGGTAGGCCGTCAGCGGCTGTGCCGAGGCGTTGCGAACGAAGAAGATGGAGCCGCCGCCGGTGGGCTCGATGCGCAATTCCGGCACCTGGGCCGCCGCCGCCGAGCCGGCCAGCAAAAGACCTGCCAGAAGGAGTTGGTATGACATGCCATGATCTTATCTCCAAGTAGGGCCGGCGATTACCCTGCCGTTATCGCCGAGGCAATTAACAGCCTCGTTCCCCGATGGCCGCGGAGCCTCCTCCACCAACCACTGAATCAGGAGCTTCTGCAGTTGTCGTACAGAGTACCGGGCCCCAATTGGTACTGCTCATCCGACTGACGGGCACCTCCCGCATGATCCCGTATCCGTTCGCGTTTCTTCAGTCACACGTTTTTCCAAAATATTTTCGGGCCCGTAACTGCCCGATAGATCAACCGATTACCGCCACCCGCCACCTCTTCGCACCCTCCGTGGCCGTACCCCCCGCGTGCCATCATAGACGTAGGGAGGCACTTACCTCCCGCAGATCTTTCTCAGAAAGAAACCGGCAAACGGGACAAAAATGTCCCGTGCAAATAGCACAAGGCCTTTGTTTTCAGCAAATGTAACCCTGAAAACGGGACATTGATGTCCCGTTTTCGCCGGCTGAGGCCTGCGCCACGGCGAGCCGCCAGGCGTGATCGACAGCCCAGCGTCTGGCGTAGTCGGTGAAGCACCCTTACCGCCGGACCGATAACTTCGGTTATTATGGCTTTAAATCGATATGATTGATGCCGTCGTGTTAGGGCTCCTGGCGATCGGCGACCTGGCCTTCCTGGCCTATTTGCGTCGCAGACGCAAGCGGGCCGAACGGGTCGAGCGGATCCAGCGCAGTCTGGAATTCGCCGTCCGTCGCGAACTCGGCTCGAAGCGCCAGCCTGGACCCCTCCGCGAGCTCCGTACACCGCAATGAGGTGGTGGTGTTAACCTTAACGATCCGTTACCTTTCCTTGCATTTCGCAATCTTCTTGGTGTACACTGTGATGACGATGTCGAATGCTTGCGTCAACTCGTTTAGGTACCGGCTCTGGTCTTTTGGCTGGATCCGGTAGAGTGGCGCTGGTTAAGACCTCGTTTCGAAATTGTTCCTGGCCAACCCACTCGTAAGAGTGGGTTTTTATTTTGGGCCACAGAAGAAGGAGTGAACGAATGATTATTTCTATGCGCCCCCATGCCACCCGGCAGGAGATCGACCACGTTTGCGAACGGATCGCCGATTTTGGCTACAAGGTCCACTCGATAGAAGGGGAGGAGCGGGTTGTCATCGGAGTGGTCGGCGTGGGCGACGTCACCGCTTGTCTGGAGTCGCTGGAGGCCACGCCCGGAGTCGAGCGTGCGGTGCGAATCTCGGCGCCCTACAAGTTCGTGAGCAAGGAGTTCAAGAAGGGGAAATCGGCGATCAAGGTGAACGGGCTGGAGGTGGGGAGCGACGAGTTCATCGTGATGGCGGGCCCCTGCTCGGTGGAGAGCGAAAAACAGATCATGGAGACCGCCGAGTTCGTGGCGTCGACCGGCGCCCGGATGTTGCGCGGCGGCGCATTCAAACCGCGCACGTCTCCTTACGACTTCCAAGGACTGGAACTGGATGGCCTAAAGCTATTGCGGCAGGCCAAGCTGGCAACCGGACTCGGGATCATCACCGAAGTCATGAGCGACCGCGACGTGGAACTGGTGGCCGAGTACGCGGACTGCATGCAGGTAGGCGCTCGAAACATGCAGAACTTCGCGCTGCTGAAATCGCTAGGCGGTTGTGGCCGGCCGGTGCTGCTTAAGCGCGGCCTCAGTTCCACGATCAAAGAGCTGTTGATGTCGGCCGAGTACATCGTGGCCCACGGCAACCCCGACGTCATCCTGTGCGAGCGTGGCATCCGTACCTTCGAGACCGCGACGCGGAATACCTGCGACATCACGGCAGTTCCAGTGCTTCAGGAATTGACGCATCTGCCGGTGATCCTCGATCCCAGCCATGCCACCGGCAAGCGCAGCCTGGTGCCCGCGCTTTCGCGCGCCGCGGTGGCCATCGGCGCCGACGGATTGATCGTCGAAGTCCACCCATGTCCCGAGAAGGCGATCAGCGACGGAGCCCAGTCGCTCACGCTTCCCGACTTCGCCCGGATGATGCGCGACCTGGCGCCTTACCTGCGCCTCTGGAAGGAATCGCGCACGCCTGCCGTGCCTGCCGCGGCGGTAGCTTGACGCGCGGCGCTATGTGATACTGCATTCGTGACCCCTAAAATCCGCGCGTGGCTGCTCGTGCTGACGATAGCCGCGCTGTGTGGCGCCTCCCTTGGGGGCCTGATGTGGTATCGCGGGCGCGCGGTGACTCCGGCGGCGATGTTGAAGCGCATGCCCGCGCAGGACGCCCTGGTGGTCTACATCGATTTCAACGAACTGCGTCGCGCCGACATCCTGAAACTGCTGGATGGTTCCAAAGTGGGCGAGGATCTTGACTACAAGCGGTTCGTGCAGCAGACCGAGTTCGACTGGAAGCAGGATCTGGATTCGGCCTTACTGGCATTTGCGCCCGCCGGTGAATACATGCTGGTGCGCGGCCGGTTCGAATGGAAAAGCCTCGTCAACTATGTTCAGGCCCAGGCTGGAACCTGCAACAACATGCTTTGCCGGATGCCTGGGAGCACGCCGGAGCGGCACATCTCGTTCCTGCCGGTGCAATCCAACCTGATGGCTCTGGCGGTGTCCGACGACGACTCCGCGGCGACGCGGCTGACGGAATCGGCTGCCGGGCCGGATCCCGAGATACCGAACGCGCCGGTCTGGGTTTCGATACCGCCGTCCTTAGTGAAGTCGGGCGCGAAACTGCCGGACGAAGCCAAAACGTTCGCCAAGAGCCTGGAGCGTGCGGAGTCGGCCACCCTGGCATTCGTGGCGGAAAGCAAAAGCTTCGCTGCCAAGCTGAGCGTGCGTTGCACCACCGAACAAGACGCGGCCGCCCTGGAGGGCGAACTCACCCGGGCAACCGCTGCTTTGCGGCAGGGCTTAGCGATGAACCGCCACCAGCCGAATCCCCTGGAACCCGCGGGCGTGCTGTCGTCCGGCTCTTTCCGGCATGAAGGGCGGCGGGTTTTCGGCTATTGGCCTATCGAGTTCGCATTTCTGCAGAATATGTTGGCGGGATAGGCCGGCCCGCTATTTGAGAAGCTCTTCGATCGTCCCGGGCGCCGTGCACAGGCGGGGTCATTCAGCAACAACGATCAGTTTGGACTTCCGCTTTTCAACGCCGCTATCTGGCTCCTCAGCCGACTGCAACTCCCGGTTATTGCGGGCAAGCTCCGTTTGTGACTGCGGGTCCTTGGCTCCACTAACAAACTCTGCATGACTAGGGAATGTCGGGGAGGCCGGCAAGATGGATCGCGTCAGCCTGGTGACTCCGCCGTATACTATGAGAAAGCCCAACGGCAGCGGCGATGCGGCCGCGCGGACCACGTCTTCGTCCCCCAGCTATTGTTTCCGATCGGAGCCGAATTCGAAATGCGTAACCAGGAACTCGACCGCTATATCAACCTCAAGCTCGCCGCCCTTGGCCAGCCTACCAACCGCATCACCGCCGATTCCGAATTCCTCGAATTCGCCCGGCCATTGCTTCGCAATTACTATCAGAAGGACCAACTGCTGGGCAATCACCTGTGTCCGGCCGACGACCGCATTCAGTCGTACCTGGATTGCTACCTGGCGGACATTTGCCCAAAGGGCGCGGCGCGCCTCCCCGCCAATACCTTCGTGTTGGATCGCGCCGGCATGGCCCGAGTGGCGTCGCTGCCCGTCGGCACGGATCATTTCTCCTCCGACTGCCTCGACTCCTACCGTGTCCCGCAAGGCGTCCTGCACAATCCCAAGAGCGATCGCCGCACGACGGAAGGGATCTTTCATATTGTCGAGGGGGGCTTGCCCGTTCCCACCGACAAGGTGGCGGTCCCCAAGCAAGCCTTCGCCGGGTTGTGGGCCGCCGCGTTGCGGCCGCCCGCGGGCCTGATGCGCCTGCCCTACACCGCCGACCAGGAGGAGCAGGTCCGCTCCTTCGTGTCGCTGCTGGTGCGCCCGTTGGTCTGCCCCGCCGCCGGACGCGAACCTGAAAAGACCATGGAGATCCGCTTCCTCGCGCCGGGAAGCCTGGTCAGCAACCTCGATTTCGTCGAAAGCATTTTCGGCAACGCGGGGGACCCGTACCTTCCCGAAAATGACGCGGCCCTGGACGCGCTTCACTGGACCGGCCACACCGGCTGCGTGATCCTGGCGCCGCACCTGGTGGGTATGCGCAAGAAGGACCTCGGCTTGCCGCAGGCCAGCCAGGCCACTCCGCGGCAGCGGCGCGACGGCATGTGCTGGACCAGCGAGGACGACCTCTACAACGGCGGACGCGCCTTCAAGCTGGCCTGCCGCGACCACCGCGGCGTAATGGTCACCATCATTGCCGACAACTACTACGGCTATTGCAAGAAAGAAGTCAAGACCCAGATCAGTTACGCCGCCAATCTTTACGGCCTCTGCGAGGAGGAACATGCGGGCGGCGCCATCGCATTCGCCACCTACGTGCTGGGCCAGGACTATTACGCCGACCGCGCGGTCACGCTCAAGCACGGCTCCTTTGCCGACGCCATGCGAGTGCTCGGTCCCATGGTGGAGCTGCACAGCGAAGGCTACGCCACCGACCGCCGGTTTCCCGATATTCATTACGTGCCGCAGGACGCCGCCTTCCATTCCCGCGAGGGTTTCGTGACCTGGGGTTCCGGAGACCGGAGCGCGCGCATCACGCTGCGGGCAGGCGCGGTGTACTTTCTGCCCTCGGGATTCCGCGTTCGTCTGGAGAAGCAGCTTGCCGGCACCGCCTGGCGGCTGGTCGGTTCCCGCCCGCGCGGAACCCTGTGCCACAAGCCATGCACCGTATCCGGCGGCGGCAAGTCCGAAATCTCCAAGTCGGTGGCCGATGTCCTGCTCAAGGGCCCCGTCTTCGTGAAGGATTATCAGCGCGACATGGACCAGGTGGACGAGATCCTAAAGAAGGACTACTCGTCCATCTACCGCCGCCGCGCGCCGGACGCCCGTACCCGCCGGCCCATCCTCAGTTTCGAACGCTCGCTGGGCTCTGTGATTCAGTTGCTCACGCCCTCGCCGGAGTACACCGCGGAGTACAACGCCTGGGTTCGCGGACTGGCGCAGACCATCCGCCAGCTGGTCTTCACCGTCAAGCGCTATTACCAGCCCGAATGGGGCGGCGACTGGCGCCGGCACTTCACCGTGGACCGGATCAACGGCTTCCTGGGGCACGAGTTGAAGTACGACGACCAGAAACTCGTCGGCAACTACATGCGCGTGGGCTACGATCCCGACGGCTCCTGGCGCATCCACAAACTACGGCCCGATTTTCGCCCGGCCGACAAGGTCCAGGTGGAGGACGATATTACCGCTTCCGTGGTGCTGCCGCGGGAGAGCCTGAGCGATCTGGACCCGGAGTATGGCAACCCCAGCGTGAAGCTGGTGGCCAACTGCGAAAGGCTCCTGTTTCAGCGGCCCGACGATGCCATCTACCGCGGCGTGGACATGCAGGCCGAATCGGACATCGCCAGCGCCGGCACGTTCCTCTCCAACTATGAGCCCATCACGGTGGCGCAGGCGCGGGCCCTGGTGGATCACGTGGTGGAGTTCGATCAGTACTCGGAACCGATGAAGCGGCTGCTCGAAAGCTTCGCGGCCCAGCCGGAAACCGGTTTCGTGGCTTCCTCCGCGCACCCGCGTCTGGTCAACGGCGTTGCTTCCACCAACCCGCGTTACCTGCAGCGGCGTCCCGACCTGGTCAACCCGCGCGCTGCCTATCTGGCCGAAATCGCGGCCCGCCTGGCACAAGAGATACCGGCGGGGCGTCCGGTGTATCTGCCCGTCAACGCGGTCATGGCCGGACGGAGAAACAACCCGCCCGATCCCAAGGCCGGAATTCCGCCGCTCGCCGTCTATGGACCTATCCACTACCAGGAACTGCCGGAGTTGTTCATGGACTTCATCTGCAGTCTCACGGGAAAATCGCCCGCGACCACCGGCTTCGGCACCGAGGGCGCCCTCACCAAGGCTCCTTTCAACGCCGTGTGGCCGGTGGTGGACCTGAACAATGCGCTGGTCTCCTTTATCCTCACTGGCTATGCCGGCTTCACTACGTCGGCCGGCTACCTGGGGCCTCACTACAGGGTGCACCACGATATCAGCCTGCTGATGCCTGAGATCTGGTGCCGCATGCGGGTGGCGGAGCGCGACCCCGAGTTTCTGATCGCCCACGGCCTTCTCGAAAAGGTCTCCGACTTTTGCGTAGCGGGCCGCACCATCTTGGCCAGCCGGCTAGGCTATCGCGTGACGGCGCTCTTTGTCGACCGCTTTCTGGGCCGCATCTTCGAAACGCCGGACATGGTTTTCAGCGAGGAGATGTTGCGCCCCGAGGAGCAGGATATGGATCTGTTCGCAGCCGGTGTGGACAGCATTGTGGAAGCCCAGACGCGCGTGGCCCAGCAGTATTTCGAGGACGGCAGCGTCGAGGCTGCCTGCCCGCCGTTGCGCGCCTTGCTCCATGTCATGGCGTGTGGCTCCTGGGAGGGCAAAGGCGTGGACGACCCGGAGGTACGCGCGATGTTCACGCGCGAGCGGCTGTTGGCCAGCGACTGGTATGCCGAGCGCCTGCGTACCAAGCAATCCCGCGACGTGGCCCTGTGGACCCGCCATGAAGCCGCGCTGGAAGCATTCCGCGCCAGCGGCGCGCCCGCCACAGGCGTGGACATCGATGGCCGTCTCCGAGCGGCGCGCAGCCAACTGGCGCGGGTGCGGGCACCGGAATATTTGGAAGAGCTGGCAGGGACGATCGGGGCCGATCCTTTCCACGGACAAGTGGCGTGATTTACCGAAGTCCGGCTCAGTACACGGTGCGTTGCTGACTCTCGGCCTTGGTGGCCAGGGAGAATCGCTCCTCGCGCGCGCCGCCCCCAAGCAGACACGCCGCCAGGTACTCGCCCACCGCCGGCCCGTGCTTGAAGCCGTGGCCGGAACCGCCGCCGGCCAGCCAGACGTTGTCGAAATCCGGATGCCGGTCGATCAGAAAATCGCCGTTGCCGGTGTTCTCGTACTGGCAGACGCGGGATTCGGTGAGCGGCGCGTCGTCGAGCGCCGGGAATCGTTCCGCCAGAAAACGCCGCGCCTCGGAGAGGCCTTCGGCGCTGGGCCGCCGGTCTCCAGTGTCGGGGTCAAAGGCGGGGCCGTGCCGGTCCAGTGCCAGTTTGAAGCCCCGCGATTCCAGGTCGGGGACGCCGTAGGGGCCGCGCGGATCGGTGAAGTCGATCCAACCCGGCAGTTGCGGCGGCGCGAATCGCCGGTCGCCAGGCGGCGGTGCGAAAAAGAAGACCTCCTGGCGGGTAGGATAGATCCGCCGGCCCAGGAGCTCGGGGAAGAGTTTCGGCAGCCACGGACCGCAGGCGAACACGAAGGCCCCGGCGTAAATGGGCCGGCCCGATGCGGTTCGGACGGAAGCCTGCAAGCCGCTGCCTTCGGGTACGCTGACCGCTTCCGTGGCATAAGCCGCGCCGTAAAGCACCGCCTCCCGGACCACGGCCGCCACCGCGCGCCGCGCCATCAATGCGCCGCTCGCGGGCTCGTAGATGCCGAAGATCCCAGGCATGTCGAGCTGCATTTGGGGATACCGCGCTGCCAGTTCGGCTGGGCCGAGGATCTCCACCGGCACACCGGCGCGGAGCAGGGTGTCGCGCGTGGCCAGACTGTACGGATCGGTCTCGCGCGCCATCCAGAGTATGCCCGTCTGGTGGAACAGCGACTGCCCGGCGCGGTCGAAGAGTTCTCGCCAAAGCGGCAGCGAACGCATGGCCATGCGGGTGTAGACCTCATCGGCGCCGTAGCCCATGCGGATGAGGCGGCTCTCGCCTCCGGAGCTGGACCGGCTGTGCCCGGGACCCCAGGCGTCCAGCAGCAGCACCGAAGCGCCGCCGCGAGCCAGGCTCCAGGCGGTCCACGAGCCGAAGGAACCGGCCCCAATGACGGCGACGTCGTAGGAGGTCATGCTGTCAGGCGATTCTACCGCCTGGCGCGACCGGCGAATTCTTGATCATGGTAAGAAGCATGACCACTTCATTGCGGGCTTTAATGCCATGCTCCAGGTTAGGCCGCATGTAGACGAAGGTGCCGGAGGTCGCCTGTTGTTCCTCGCCGCCCAAGTTCAGCAGGGCATCTCCCTTCAGGAAAGTCAGCGTGGCGGGAAAGGGGGCGGTGTGCGCGGAGAGCTCTTGTCCGGCCGCGAAGGCGAACAGAATCACCTTGGTTCGGTCGTCGTTCTGCAGCGTCTGGCTCAATATACCGTTTTCGGGAACTCTGGCTTGTTCGCAGAGGTCCCGCACATAAACGTATGCGTCAATCATTCTTCTATCATCGCCGGTGTGGTATGTTCGTCGGAGCGGCAATTCGGAGGCCCCGATGGCGGTGGAACATTTCGATGTGTTGATCATGGGCGCTGGCTTGTCCGGCATCGACGCCGCTCATCATTTACAGAAATTCTGCCCGCATAGAAGCTACGTCATCCTGGAGCAGCGCGAGCGCATCGGCGGCACCTGGGATCTGTTCCGCTACCCGGGAATCCGTTCGGATTCGGACATGCTGACCATGGGCTACTCCTTCCGACCATGGACGAGCCCAAAGGCGATTTCTCCCGGAGACGATATCCGCGACTACATCACCGCCACTGCCCGCGACGAAGGCATCGACCGCCACATCCACTTCCGCCACCGGATTGAGCGCGCCGCGTGGTCGTCGCAAGAGGCCAAGTGGACGGTCGACGCGGTGTACAGCTTGCCCGGCGGCCGCGAGGAGCCGGTGACGCTGACCTGCAATTTTTTGTTCTCGTGCGCGGGATATTACCGCTATTCCGCGGGGCACATGCCGGAGTTCCCGGACGCCGGCCGCTTCACGGGCCGCATAGTTCACCCCCAAGCCTGGCCCGAGGATCTGGACTATGCCGGCAAGCGCGTGGTCATCATCGGCAGCGGCGCGACGGCGGTGACGCTCCTGCCCGCGATGGCTAAGACCGCGGGCCATGTGACGATGCTGCAGCGTTCGCCGACCTATATCGTTGCGGCGCCCGAGCAAGACAAGATCGCCAACTGGCTGCGCGGCGTACTGCCTGCCCAGTGGGCCTACAGGCTGAGCCGGTGGAAGAACGTCGCCTTCATGATCTACGTCTATCAACTGGCGCGGCGCTACCCGAATTTCGTCAAGACCGGCATCGTGAAGAAAGTGCGCGAGGCGTTGGGCCCCGATTACGACGTGGCTACCCATTTCACCCCACGCTACAATCCATGGGAACAGCGGCTTTGCCTGGTGCCGGATGCGGATCTGTTCCGGGCGATCCAATCCGGCCGCGCCAGCGTGGTCACCGATGAAATCGCCCGGTTCGGCGAAAAAGGCATCCTGCTCAAATCGGGCAAGGAACTCGCTGCCGACATCATCGTCACCGCCACGGGCCTGGTGATGCAGGCGTTCGGCGGCGCGGCGCTTGCGGTGGACGGGCGCGGCGTCGATCCAGGCAAGACGCTGGCTTACAAAGGCGTGATGATGTCGGGCGTGCCCAACCTGGCGTCCGTGTTCGGCTACACCAACGCCTCGTGGACGCTGAAAGCGGACTTGATCTGCGGCTATGTGTGCCGGCTGTTGAACTTCATGGACAGGAAGGGCGTACGCCAGGTGACGCCGAAGAGCCTCGACGAGACGGCGGTGGCGCCTTTTGTGGAGAACTTCACGCCGGGTTACATACAACGCGCGCTGGCGAGTTGGCCGAAGCAGGGTTCGAAGCCGCCGTGGCGTGTTTATCAGAATTACATCCGCGACACGATCAGCCTCAAGTGGAGCCCGATTGACAACCCGGCGTTGGAGTTCTCGAACCCGCCGCAGACCTCGCCGGCGCCCGTTCCCGGCGAACTCGCGTCAATCTCGGAGTAGGAGACGAACTCAGCCGGCGTCGGCGTCGTACGCCAGCTTCCGCCACCGTTTCACTTGGCTGTCGATCTCCCCGAGCGAGGTAATCGGAATCCGGTGCGTGATGCGGTCTTTCCTGGCGTAACCGCCGGTAGCGATCAGGCGTCCTTCCGCCGCCAGGCCCAACCGCAGCAATTCGTCATAGACAGGCCGCAACGCCTGCTTCTTGCCAGGCGAACATCTTCTTGACGTATTGCCCGGCGGCGCGGAGATAGGCATCCGGATCGTCGGTTTCGGTTCCTCTCCCCTCGGCGCGCTCGGCAATCCACCAGGCGGAGTTGGTCCCCAGCCCGTGATCCCGTTTGAGCCGCTGACGGCGTTGCGTTTCGGTGGGCGGTCCCGGCCTTTTTGCCCAACTTCAGCCACTCATCGAGCGACTTCCCGGTTTCTCTTTGAGTTCGCCACCCACTTCCGGGTCATCAGAACGCCGGGGTGGACGCTATAGACCGGCTTCATATCACAAAAGCCGGTTCAGGTGGCGCATTACTTCGAAGGCGTCGGCCACGTACACCACATCGGCCTTGCCGCGCGCCCAGCCGCAATTGGCGTCCAGATTGATGGCGCGGCGCTGGTTCACAAAACGCCAGCCGACCACGTGCGGCTCCTCGCCGTGGCAGCAAGTAGCGAGACCTTTGGGATGGCGCGGCGTCGACCCCGTCTGGCCGACCTGGTTCAGGTGGGTCATGAACCGCAGGACGGCTTCCCCTTCGCCGCTTTGGTCCACCAGCGATTTGCTGCCACCGAGCGATGCCTGGGCCTTGCCCAGGAAACCGAGGATCAGGGATTCGGCTTCGGCGCCGTGGACCGTTCCGTCGGCCTGCTTCTTGGTCCACCCGGCACCGGCCACGAACAGCAGCCTGGCGTCGGGCCGAATGGTCTGCTCGCCGGCTTTGGGCGCCCGGGTGCCGGTGACGGTGGTGCTGGTGGCCACCTCGGGCATGTCCAAAAGGTCCACGTTGGCTGTTCCCGCGGGTCCGTTCCATTCCGGCCAGCAGCCGGGGTCGAGCAAGATGACCCAGGGCCGCTGCGTCCGCGTCAGCGTAGCTTCCATGCGCTGGCGGTAGAACCAACGGGTGGCGGCCGGCGTGCCGTTCTGCAGGGCCAGGCCGGTGACATGGGTGTCGATGCGGCCGCCCAGCCTGAGGGCGACACCGGCCAGCGCCCGGGCCCAGCGCGAGGTTCCGGCGGCGATCACGAGTTTGGCGTCGGCAGCGCGGCATAGCGCCTCAGCCGCCGAGGCGTCGGTGGCATAGCGGGGTTGGGCGAAAGCTTCGCCGGCAACAGCAAGGAATCGTGCAGCGCCGCAACCGGCGATCTGATCGGCGCCAGGTTGCACCACGGCGCCTACCAGGCCCACGGTCACGTCTCCATTCTGGGCCAGCGCCGCCGTGAGGGCCTCCCGCGCGGGTTTGGCAAGCTTGCCGTCCGGTTCGGTGTGCGCCAGGACGAGTATGGTTTCCATGTTATTCCTCTTTCGCCCAGGCGGCGATTTCGCCTGCGATCTCCTCAGCCGGCATGTTCTTCACCACGCGGGTCTCGCGCTGTTGGCGCGGCAAGGTCACGCTGCCAAAGCACAGGCCGGTGTTGGCGACCGGGGCCGGCCTGGCCCGCTGCAACGCCGGCATGATGGTCCGCATGTTCGCCATTCCCACCTGGGGGTTGTTGCGCGGTTCGGGCAGGTGACCGGTGGCCCAGCCCAGTACGGCCGGGGGCGCGGTGCACACGGAAATCTGGTGCCGGCCGCCTTCCACCCGTTCCAGAATCTCCAGGCTGCCATCGGCGCCGACGGTCACCTGGTCCACGCCCTGAAACTGTTCGGCAATTCCCAGCCGCTCGCCTACCATCTGGAGCGTGGACCCGGCTCCGCGGGAGGCCGATTCCCAACCGCCGAAGACCAGGAGCTTCGTCTGGTCCAGCGCGGGGATCGCTTCGATCGCTGCCGCCAGGTGCGCGGCCGTCTCAAAGGAATCGCAGAAGCCCGACGCCGGGCCATCCAGCGCGACCAGTTCGAAAGGGACCTTTTGGGCCACCGTCATCATCACTTGTTGGAGTTTGGCCTTGGCGCCGAGGCTGACCAGCCAGACCCTACTGCCCGGCGTCCGGAGCGCCAGGTTAGAGGCTTCGAACAAAGCGTGCCCGGCCCAGGGGTCCAGCACGGCGGGCAGCATCATTTCATTCTTCAGGGAGGGACCGCCCGGACCGGCGACCGGCTCCAGGGTTTGCAGCGGGTCCGGCACAAAACTGCCACAGACCACGATTTGAAACGCGGTGCTCATTCGATAGACTTCCAGTATAATCAGATTTGTTCTTCTGCTTCACTCTCACCCGCGGCAAGAAGTGAGCGCCGGGCGCTACTTCGGCAGCGCAAACGCTACGTAAGCGCCCTGGATCGTCGTCTGCTTGGCTTGCGTCAGTCCAACTTGCGCGGCTGCGCAAAAGACGACGTACTGGCGGCCGCCCAATTCGTAGACGGCGGGCATGCCTTCGAGGGCCGCATCCACTTGCTTCTCCCAAATCACCTTGCCGGTAGCGGCATCGAGGGCGCGGACCGTGCGGTCACGGCTGCCGGTGAAGATCAGGCCACCGGCAGTGACGACCGGGCCGACCTTGGGGTAGTGCGAGCCGGTGCCGTGGATGCCCTTGGCGGCCAGGTCGGGGACCTCGCCGAGCGCGATCTTCCAGACGATCGTGCCCTCGTTCAGGTCGTAGGCCGTGAAGGAAGTCCACGGCGGTTTGATAGGGGAAAGGCCACTTGAGGAAATCATGAAACCGAAGCCGCTGGTATAGCGCGTATCGTCGGCATCGGGGTCGCGGGGCAGCGACTTCTGCGCGGCGTCGGGCTCGAGTTTCAACATCGCGGGGAGATCCTTGGACACCACAAAAAGCATGCCCTTGGTGGGATCGATGGCGGCGCCGCCCCAGTTGGCCCCGCCGTTGTTGCCGGGCATCTGGACCGTGTTGTGGGTGCTGGGCGGAGTGAATAACCCCTGGTTGTGCGCACTGAGAAGCTGGTCGCGATAGTGCGCGCGCTCTTCGGCATCGAGGTAAGGGCTAAGATCGTCCACCGTGAATTTCTGGCGCGCGAACGGCGGCGGCTTCAGGGGAAAGGGCTGGGTGGGCCAGGTCTGTTCGCGCGGCATATCGGAGGGAGGCACGGGGCGCTCCTCGATGGGCCAGAGCGACTCACCGGTCACGCGGTTGAACACCCAGACGAAGCCCTGCTTGCTGACCTGCGCCACGATGTCGACGGGTTTGCCATCGTGGCGAACGGTGAGGAGTTTGGGCGCGGTGGCGTCGTCGTAATCCCAAATATCGTGATGGACCATCTGAAAGTGCCAGAGGCGTTTGCCGGTGCGGGCGTCGAGCGCGAGCAGGCAATCGGCGAAGAGGTCAGCGCCCTTGCGGTCGGCGCCCCAGAAGTTGTATTTGGCGCTGGCGGTGGGCGCGTATACGATACCGCGCTTTTCATCGACCGAGAATTCGCCCCAAACGTTGGCCCCGCCCACCGTTTTCCAGGCGTCCTTGGGCCAGGTGTCGTAGCCGAACTCGCCGGGGTGCGGGATGGTGTGGAAGGTCCACGCGAGTCTGCCGGTGCGCACGTCGAAGGCGCGGATGTCGCCGGGGGCGGAACCGTATCCCTGGTTGGTAGCCGAGCCGAGGATGAGCAGGTCCTCAAAGACGCGGCCGGGCGTGGTGGATTGCACCAGGGTGAGGGTTTTGGGATCGCGGCCGAGGCCTTCCTTCAAATCGACGCGGCCGGCAGTGCCGAAGGTGGCGATGGGCTTGCCGGTCTTGGCGTCGAGCGCGCGCAAGGCGTGGTTGCTGGCGAAGAGCAGGCGGCGGTCGGTGCGGTCTTTGCTTTGCCAGTAGTTGAGGCCGCGGTTGGTGATGATGGTGGTACCGGGCTCGGACCACGTCCAGATCTCCTTGCCACTGCCGGCATCGAGGGCCACGATGGAATTGTTCCTGGCCAGGACGAACATGACGCCATCGGCGACCAACGGGTTGAAGAAATACCTTCGGCCATCGCCCGTGGGGTAGGTCCAGGCAACCTCGAGGCGGTTCACGTTCTCGCGATTGATCTGCTTCAGCGCGGAATACTGGGCGGAATCCGACGCGCCGCCGTAGTCGCTCCAGGTGGTGTGATCCTGAGCGAAAGTACTGGACAGAAGCATGACGAGCGGAACTCCGAAGCGGAGTGCGTTCATTCGGCGTCCTCCCGGGACTGACTTCTATTATGATCAATACACGGTTGGAATGACATGCTCTCTCACATCGTGACTCTATCGCTTCTGGTCTGCGGCGCGTGCGTGGTTTGCAGCGCGCAGGCTGCCGACGACGCGACACCCGCAACCAGCAACGTGCCGGGCGCCGCCTATCCGCGGGTTCATGCGGACCGGCGGGTGACCTTTCGCGTGAGCGCGCCGAATGCGCAGAAGGTGCAATTGCAGCCGGGCGGAGGCGACAACGGGCTGGGCCAGGGACCGATCGACATGGCGCGCGACGACAAGGGCTTCTGGACCGTCACCACGCCGCCCGCCGCGCCGGGCTTCCACTACTACTGGTTCCTGGTGGACGGCTTCCAGTCCAACGACCCCGCGAGCGAGACGTGGTTCGGCTATGGCCGCGAGACCAGCGGCGTGGAGGTGCCGGACCAGGTGGACTTCTACGATGCCAGGGACGTGCCGCACGGCGAGGTGCGGGTGCATCCTTACTTCTCGAAGACCACCGGCCAGTGGCGGCGGGCTTTCGTGTACACGCCGCCGGACTATGACCGGAACCCCGCGGCGCGGTATCCAGTGCTGTATCTTCAGCACGGCGCCGGCGAGAGCGAGCGCGGCTGGACGGCACAGGGGCGGGCGAATTGGATCCTGGATAATCTGATCGCGGCCAAGAGCGCGCAGCCGATGATCGTCGTGATGGAAAACGGCATGGTGGCGGCCAAGCCCGGCGGTTCCGGAAACCAGGCCTTTGGCGAGGTGGTGATCAACGACCTGATCCCGATGGTGGATGCGACCTACCGCACGCGGACGGACCGCGAGCACCGCGCCATGGCAGGTCTTTCGATGGGCGGAGGACAGGCTTTGCAGATCGGGCTCACGCACCTGGACCTGTTCGCGTACATCGGGTCGTTCAGCGGCGCCATCCGCAACTTCGACGTCAAGACGTCCTATGCGGGTGTGTTCCAGGACGCGGCGGGCTTCAACAAGAAGGTCCGGCTGCTCTGGTTCGGGGCCGGGACCGCGGAACAGGGGATGCACAGCGCGGCGCAGGGGGCGCACGAGGCGTTGGACCGGGCGGGCATCAAGAACGTCTTCTTCGAGTGCCCCTTCGCCCACGAGTGGCAGACGTGGCGCTACGACCTTCGCGAGTTCGCGCCGCGACTGTTTCGGTGAAGGGCGGAGTGAGCAAATCAGACATACGATCACGGGTCAGGGGCCGCCGCTAAGTGATCCCGCTGATTGTTCCTCCCGCCCTGTAACCGATTATGATCAAGAGGCAGGCCAGGAGGCCTACCCCACGCGTCTGCGCAGCGAGATCTGGTTTAACGACACGGCTGAACCCGGTGAGACCGCCGTGTACATCGAGCGCTACACCAATTACGGAATTAGCCGCGAGGAAATGCGGTCGGGCCGGCCGGTGATCGGGATCGCGCAGTCGGGCAGCGATCTGGTGCCGTGCAACCGCATCCACGTGGAACTGGCGAGCCGCGTCAAGGATGGCATCCGCGACGCCGGCGGGATTCCGTTCGAGTTTCCCATCCATCCAATCCAGGAGAGCTGCCGGCGGCCCACGGCGGCGCTGGATCGCAACCTCGCCTACCTCGGGCTGGTGGAGATTCTTTGCGGATACCCTTTCGACGGGGTGGTGCTGACAACGGGCTGCGACAAGACCACGCCGGCGTGCCTGATGGCCGCGGCGACGGTGAACCTGCCCGCCATCGTTCTTTCGGGCGGGCCGATGATCGACAGTTACTACCAGGGGAAGCTGATCGGCTCGGGGATGGGGCTCTGGGAAGCGCGGCGGCTGCTGGCGGCGGGGCAGATCGACGATGCGGAACTGATCGACCGGACGTGCGCTTCCACGCTCAGCGCGGGACACTGCAACACCATGGGCACGGCGCTCTCCATGAACTCGCTGGCAGAGGCGCTGGGCATGTCGCTGCCGGGATGCGCCAGCATTCCGGCGCCCTACGGCGAGCGCGCCAAGATGGCGTACCTGACGGGCCGGCGCATCGTGGAGATGGTGCGGGAAGACCTGACGCCGTCGCGCATCCTCACCCGGGAGGCCTTCGAGAACGCGATTGTGGTGAACTCGGCGATCGGCGGCTCCACCAACTGCCCGCCGCACATCACTGCGATCGCGCGGCACATCGGTGTCGAGTTGCCGGTTCAGGACTGGGAGACCATCGGGCACGACATTCCGCTGCTGGTGAACGTGCAGCCGGCGGGCGCGTTTTTGGGCGAGGGGTATCACCGCGCGGGCGGTGTGCCAGCGGTGTTGGGCGAATTGCTGCGAGCGGGCAAGATTCACGCTAGCGCGCTCACGGTCACCGGGGCGACGGTTGGCGAGAACTGCGGCGAAGCGGTGACGAAGGACCCGGAGATCATTCGGCCTTTCGACAAGCCGCTCAAGGAGCGGGCCGGCTTTCTGGTGGTTTCCGGAAATCTGTTCGCATCGGCGCTGGTGAAGACTTCGGTGATCAGCGACGAGTTCCGGCGGCGGTTTCTATCAGCGCCCGGCTCGGAGGATTGCTTCGTGGCGCGCGTCATCGTCTTCGACGGTCCCGAGGATTATCGCCGCCGCATCGACGATCCGGCGCTCGAGGTGGACGAAACGTGCATGCTGGTGGTGCGCGGCGCGGGTCCGCTTGCCTACCCGGGGTCGGCTGAGGTGGTCAACATGAGGCCGCCCGGCGAACTCGTGCGGCGCGGAATTCGCATGCTGCCGTGTATGGGCGATGGACGCCAGAGTGGGACCTCGGAGAGCCCGTCGATTCTGAACGCATCGCCGGAAAGCGCGGCCGGCGGCAACCTGGCCATCCTGCGAACGGGCGACCGGGTCAAGGTGGATCTGCGCCATCGCCGCGTGGAAGCGCTGTTGAGCCAGGAGGAGATCGACCGCCGGCGCCAGGTTCTCGCGCCCGCGCAGTTACGCAACGACTCGCCGTGGCAGGAACTGTACCGCGCCCACGTAGGACAGTTGGAGACCGGAGGCTGCCTCGAATTCGCGGTAGACTATCACGACTTGCGGAAGACCGTACCGCGACATTCGCATTGATGCCCCGGCGTAAAGCGTCAGGCCGGCCATATTGGTCCTGAAGGGCAGTTGACTGTTCATGCAAGAACTGCCCCGTGGCTTGAGATTTGGCTACAGGCGATCACGTCGTACCGGCATTCACCGAAACGGCCTTCCTTGCCATCGGCCGGACGTCGAGGTGATGGGGCGCAGCGTGAGGTTCCCGAGGGCCGCCGCCGCACTTGCAGAACTCCCGCACAATAGAAGCATCCATGCAGGAATACGACGTAGCCTTGAAGCTGCTGTTGCAGAAGTCGGCCAGGCTCACCATGCGCGAGTTGACCGGCGCGACGATCGAGAAGTGGCTGGAGATCGAACAGCCCAAAGTACGGAACCTCCGCATGGATCTCCTCGGCGAAACGGCAGACGGTGGTCTGGTGCATCTGGAACTGCAAAGCACCAACGACGCCACCATGGCGCTGCGCATGGCGGAATATTGTCTCGGCGTCTACCGGCTCTTCGGACGATTCCCGCGCCAGGTGTTGCTGTATGTGGGAGAAGTGCCGCTGCGCATGGACCGCGAACTGCGCGGCGACGATGTGTGGTTCCGCTACCGGGCCATCGACAGCCGGGAGTTGGATGGGGACCGGCTGCTGGAAAGCGAAGAAGTCGGAGATAATGTAATTGCGATCCTGGGGCGGTTGCGCGACCATAGGGAAGCGATCCGGCGGGTGGTGGGGAAGATCGCCTTATTGGAGCGGGGGGAGCGGGAAACGGCGCTGAGCCAGCTTTTGATCCTGGCGGGCTTGCGGCGGCTGGCCGGGGCGGTTGGAGAGGAGGTGCGAAAGATGCCCATATACGTCGATATCCGGGAGAACGAGGTATTGGGGCCCATGTACGAGAGGGCCGTGCAGGAAGGCCGGCAGGAAGG
>Ga0209698_10000080_pt1 | contig 88734 bp, 64 predicted proteins | sample LitLauG_LLR_2012_FD_187203 | JGI IMG/M metagenome (GOLD analysis project Ga0209698, IMG submission 187203) | Freshwater sediment microbial communities from Pennsylvania, USA - Little Laurel Run_MetaG_LLR_2012 (SPAdes) (version 2) | ecosystem: Environmental > Aquatic > Freshwater > Creek >... | reverse complement strand
CCCGGTGGGCTCGGTCAGCGGCGCTCCCGACTCCGCCACCGCCCCCACTCCGGGCTTCGTCGGCGGCGGCGGCACCGGGGCCGAGGCGCAGACGGCCGCGCCACACGCGGCGCCCGTTCCGAATCGCGCCGCGCCCGGCGCCACCCCGGCGCCCGATCAGGAACGGATGGAACGGCTGCTTCCGCCGGGCGCACAGTTTCCACAACCGGCGCCGCCGTCGGGGCAACAACCCGCGCCTGCGGCAGGCAACCCTGCCACGCCGCCGCAGTAGCGGTTCCGCGCTCAGGACTTTTCGCAGGCGGCGATCGCCGACTTGGCCTTTGCGCCCTTCAGTCCCTGCTGCTTGACCTGCGTTTCGCAGTAGGCCTTCAGCGTCTTCTTGTCGGACCGGTGCTTGGTGCCGTCGACCTTGCTGGTCGGCGCGCTCGCCGTCTTGCCGCTGTTGGTGGTCGTCGTGCCGCTGCTGCCCGTCGTGCCCGCAAAGCCCGCCAGCGGCAGCGTCAGCGCCACGGCGGCCAGAATGTGCTTGATCATGCTTGCGTTCCTCGCAATGGTTGGTTGAATGGGGGCGTGCCCCGCTACGGCACGATCCAATCGGATTCCGCCTGCAGCGCCTCGCCGCTATCGCCGGCGAACCGCACGATGTACGCCCCCTTGGACGCATATCGCTGCCCCGGCGCCAGGCTCAGCCGCGGGTAGATCGTCGTGCCCTGGCGTTCGCCCACCAGCGGCGTGTTCGCCTGCGCCAGCGGTCCTTGGGGATCGGTTCCATAGATCGCGCCCGGCGCCAGCCTCGCGGCGCGCGCGGCCGACGGCGGCGGCGGGTGGCCGGCCCCTCGAATCATGGTCTCCTCCTCCGCCCGCTGCGCCTCGCGCCGCCGCAGCATCGTCTCGCCTCGGTCCACCAGGTAGTCGCCGTACACGTTGTCCAGCATTTCCGTCAGCGTGTACTGCAGGTAATTGACGGCGAAGAACACCTCCGACTGCATCGGCTCGTCGACCTGCTCCAGCCCGCGCACCTTCAACCACGAGTGGAACGTCGCCAAATCGCGCGCGCGCTTGCCGGGCAGCTCGTACGGATACACCAGCCGCAGCCGCGGACGCCAGGCGGCCCCGACCGGCGCATGTTCACCACCGCCCAGCAGGGTCGACGCGTACACCGCCGACACCTCAGGCACCGGCAGCGCGCCCAGCGCTTCCAGGTCCTGCGGTTTCAGCCACAGCACCAGCACATCGCCCGCGTCCAACCCGGCCACTGCCGCGCGCAGCTCCGACTCTTCGGCGCCGCCTGCGAGCAGCCGCTGCTCGACCCTCCAGTGCGCGAGCGCCTGGCGCAGAGCGTGTGCCCCGGCCTGGGCGGCCGTCTCCTCGCGCAACACCTGCACCAGCCGCGCCGGTGCCGCCGGCAGGCTCTTCAGATGGCTGGCCAGCGCCTGGGCCTCCAGCTCCACTCCGTCGCTGAAGTACAGCCCGTAGAACTCATCCTGCGCGTGCGCCGGCGTGAGCGCCACACTGGGAAACCAGCACGGAACCTGCTCGCGCTCGCAAAACGCCTGCACCGGCTCCCAACTGGCTTCCCCCAATCCCGACACCAGCGCGAACACGGGCTGCTGGCGGTAGCGCGCCTGCAGCTGCCCGGCCCAGCTGTTCGGCGGCCCCTGCAGCTCCCATACGTCGAGCTGCCAGCTGCGTTCGATCCGCATCACCATCTCGGCCGCGTTGATCATGTGCCGATGCCCGGGCAGCGTGTTCGAGTTCTTCTGGTCGACCGCCGCGCGCAGCGTTTTCAGGAAGGCCTCCCGCCGCCATGCCGGCACTTCCGGCGTGATCACCGTGGCCAGGCGCAACGAATCGGCACTCACGCCGGGCGACCACTGCGCCGACAGCTGCATCAGGAACGCGTTCAGCACGGCCACATCGGACGCCTGCATCGCATAACGCGGCATCAGCGGGCTCATCGGCCGTCCGGTCACGTGCATGCCGTCGCGCAGCGCCGCCAGCAGCGTGTCCTCGCCGTACGGCGGGTGGCTCGGATTCCAAGAGCGCCCGCGCCGGGGATCCATCGATACGATCACCCGCTCGCGCAACTTGGTCCCGGCATACAGCGCCTGCCCGGTAACCGGGGGCACGATGACGTCGCCCTCGGTGGCGCCCATTCCGCTGCGCTTGTGGCACGCGACGCACGCCGCCGGCCTGCCCGCAAGGGGCGCGTTGCCCAGCCGCGTCGCCGTCAGCGGCGCCCCCGACGGCAGCACCCCTTCCATGTAGATGCGACGCCCCTGCTCGACCGCGTCCGCCGGTGTCGAGGCGCGGACAGCCGGTTGCGGCTCGGCCGCGCGCGCTGGCGCCAGCCACAGCAGCGTCGCGGCCAGGACACATATCGGCGTGAGCTTCGGCTTCGACACGCGGGCGGCCCGTCTCGAGTCGATCAGTCCGACGACAGCTTCGTCGACAGCAACTCGACGTCGAACACCAGCGCCTCGTTGGGCGCGATCTCCGCGCCCACCCCGCGTTCCCCGTAGGCGAGCGCCGGCGGTACATAGAGCTGCCAGTGCGAGCCCACCGGCATCAGCTTGAGCGCTTCCTTCCACCCCGCGATCAGCGACCCCACCGTCAGGCTGGCCGGGTGCCCGTTCTCGGTGCCGTCGAACTCCACACCGCTCAACAGGGTGCCGCGGTAGTTGCAGGTCACCACGTCCTCTTCCTTCGGCAGCGGTCCCGCGCCGGCCTTCAGGATCCTGTATTGAACCCCGCTCGCCAGCGTGACGACCCCTTCCCGGGTCTTGTTCTCGGCAAAAAACTGGTCCGCCTTCAACCGGTTCTGCGCGATCGCGCGGCCCCGGCTGGCCGCGATCTTCTGCCTGAGCTCCTGTTGAAACCGGCCCAGCAGCTGCTGCATCTGCCGCTCGGGAATCTCCAGCTTTGCCCCGCTCAGCCCATCCTTCAGTCCCCGCATGAAGACATCCGCGTCGACTTCCGCTCCGTCGGCCGTGCGCAGCGTGCGCCCCGTGGTCACTCCCACCGAGTAACTGGTCCGGTCGCGCTCGCTGACCAGCGGAGCCCTGGTCTGCTCCGGGGTCTGTTCGGACTGCGCACCCAGCGCCGGCACGGACACCGCCACCGCCATGGTCACGCCCAGCATCGCGCTCCGGACGAGCGCGCCATTGCTTGCCACTGACTTCATCGGTACGACCATCCCTCGAGAGAAGAGCCCCTGCGCGCTGCCGGCACGGACGGGCGCCCGTGCCTGCAGCCGGTGGGTCACGATGTGTTCCGTGCCCGTCATCCCGTCACTGCGCCGTGTAAGCCGCGGACTGGGCAGCCGGACCGTCACCCGCAGCGTTGTAGCCGATCACCTGGTACACGTACGAATGACCGGCCACGGTCGGGTTCAACTGCGGATCCGCCACCGCGGTCGCGTTGGCAGGAGCCGTCGCCACCGTGATGAAGGGTCCCGCCACCGCACCGTTCAGGTACGGCGCCCGTTGCAGCTTGAAACCCAGTTCGTTGGCCGGGTTACCGTAGGTCGCGGCCGCGACGATCGGGGTCGGATCCGTGAAGCTCACCACGACCGGAGCGCCGGGTGCCGCTTGCGCGACCGCCGTGATCGGCGCAGCGGCCGGCACGGTCGGAGCCGTTGACACCACGTAGGCACGCATGAAGTCGTTTTCCTCGTGGCCGAGGATGTGGCAGTGCCACACGTACTCGTTGTCGTAGTTCTCCATCGAGTTGACGATCGCCGACGGCTCGCCGACGCCCAGCGTACCCGCGGGCACCGGTCCGACCGAGGTGACCGCGTCGCCCGTGGGCGGCGTGTTGCCGTTGATGTACGCGGTGGAGAACTGCGTGAAGCCCATGTTGACCCCCAGTGGCTGCGACGGGTCCTGCGGACGCACGCTCTTGTCCAGGCCGAACGGCACCAGCGGCATCGCCGACCTCATCACGACGATGATGTCCTCCAGGGGATTCATCTTCACGGTTTCTTTCCAGCCGATCTCGTTGTCCTCGGGCGCCTTCACGGTGCCGTCCCAGCCCACGCGGTTCACCACCTGCACGTTGACCAGGTGGAAATGCACCGGGTGAGCATCGACGCCGTTGTGGGTGATCTTCCACATCTGCATGGTGTTGGGCTCGGTGATCTCGGTGGCCGGATCCACGTAGTTCAGCGGCAGCGTGGTCTGCACCGTCAGCGACTGCAGCGGCATCTCGATGCCGAGCGTCGCGTTCATCCGGCCATAGAACGGCTCGAACAGCTCCTGGATCGCCGGATTCATCAGCCGCCCGACGATGCCGCCCGCCGGCAGCGTCGGAAGCGTCACCGGCACCGCGTTGGCCGCTTGTGGCGCCGTCGACGGCACCGCGAACACCTTGGTCGTGCTCGCGACCGCGATCGCCGTTGCACCGTAGCCGCCGCCTGTCACAGCCGCCGATGCGGTGGCCTGGCCGCCGGCCGCGCCGCCGCCCAGCGACACCGTCGGCGCGCCGGCCGTGTAGCCGGCACCCGGGTTGGTCACGGTGATCGAAATCACGACACCTCCCGTCAGCACGGCCGACGCCACCGCCTGCACCGGAGACGGCGGCGGATCGATCGTGACCGCCGGAGCTGTCAGATAGCCGCTGCCGGAGTTCACCAGCGCCACGCCGACCACACCGCCGGTGATGCTGGCGGTGGCGGTGGCAGCGGCGAACGGTCCTGCCGGGGCTGCGATGGTCACGGTGATCGGACCGGTGTAACCGGCACCGGGGGTCAGCAGCGAGATGCCCGTCACCTGCCCGGCCGCGTTGACGGTCGAGCTGGCCGTAGCTCCGCCGCCCGTGCCGCCGGCGTCGTTGATCGTCACGGCAGGTGGCGTTGAGTAGCCCGCTCCCGGACTCACCGTGAAGGTGTTCAGGACCAGGCCGGCGTACGTGCCGGTGTTGTACGGCGGAATCGTCATCGCCGGCACCGCGCTGGCCGCCCCGTTGGGGGGTGCGGCGATCGTGACGTTCGGCGCCGCGACATAACCGGTGCCGCCAGTGACGTTGAATGACGCCACGGCGCCGCTGGCGAGGACCGCGGTCGCCCCGGCCGGCGCCACAGCCGGCGGCGCCGAGATGCCAACAGCCGGGGCCGTCACGTATCCGGAGCCGCCCGCAGCCACCGCGATGGCGGACACGCCGGTGCCGGCCGCGTTCATCGTCACCGCGCCAGCCGCAGCCGGGGTGGTGCCAAGGCCGGCTGGCGGCGCAATGGTCACGGTCGGTGTCGTCGAGTAGCCCGAGCCGGCCGTGGTGATCGTCAGCCCGGTCACGGCGCCGGTGGCACTGACGGTCGCCGTCGCCGCGGCACCGCTGCCGCCGCCGCCCGAGATCGTCACCGCAGGCGGGGAGGCCGCGCTGTAGCCGCTGCCGCCGTTGGTGACCGACAGCGCGGTCAGGCCACCCCCGGAGATGAAGGTCACGGACGGCACCTCGGTGTAGCCCAGCCCCGGGTTGGTCAGCGCCACGCTGACGACCTGGCCGCCCGCGACCGATGCCGTTGCCGTGGCCGGCACGCAGCTCGTGCTCGGCACGCAGTTCGGCGGCGTGATCTGCACCGCCGGCGCCACCGTGTACCCGGTGCCCGAACCGGCGTTCGGGTTGGTCCCGGTCGAGCCGCCTCCCAGGCCAACGCCGCTGGCGGCGCCGGTCGAGGTGGTCTGGCCCGTCACCACGATGCCGGTCAGCGTCAGCGGGCCGGGGTCGGTCACGTAGAACACCGGCTGGTTAGCCGAGGCCAGGTACATGTTGCCGTACTGGTCGGTGTAGCCGTTGTTGAACGCGATGTTGTAGGCCGACTCGCCCACGATCGGGGGCGCCTGGGTCGCCGCGTAAGCGGTCTGGATCACGCCCGGCGTGGTCTGCGTCAGCGAACCGAGCACGCGGCCCGCACCGAGTTTGGTCGGGTCGTACGCGGTCAGGCCATTGGCGCCGGCCTTGGCCGCTTTGGTGTAGTCGATCGGCGTCGTGATCGCCGCGGCCACCTTCACCTGCAGGATCGTGCGCGTGTTCGGGCCGTAGCCGGCCTGTGTGTTCGGCGCACCACCGGTGGCGTAGTTGATCGTGTTGGTCGGGTCGTTGCCCGTGTAGTAGTCGATCCGCGTGTCGTAAGCGGGATTGGGCGCCGGCGCGTCGTTGTACAGGATCAGGGTCCTGCCGGCGAACTGCGAGAAGTCCACCACCACGTCGGCGCGCTCGGCCGCTCCCAGGTACAGCCCATGGCACTCGGGGAAGCAGGCCTGGGTCGGATCGTTGTTCTGCGACACGTTCAGCACGGTGACGCTGCGCCGGTTGTAGTCGTAGCTCACCGGAATCGGATCGGCCTGCACCCATTGCGGCAGCAGCCCGCCTTCGTTGCCGATCTGAACCATCGGCGGGCCCATTTCGCTCGGCGCCGGGGCGATGCGGCCGTCATTCGGCCAGGGTGTCAGCGTCGTGTTGGGCGCCACGCTGAAGACGTTGCCCGGCGTGGCCGAGGGTTGAGCTCCGGTATTGGATACCTGCTTGACCTCGGTGTTCAGGATGCCGGAGGCGGAGATCTGGGTCGGATCGGCCAGGTAGAAGCCCAGGTTCATGAAGCGGTCGTTGGACGCGTTCAATATCCGCAGGCGGTAGGCACGCGGCTCCACCGACACGGTCGGGTACGCGATGCCGTTCACCATCATCGTGTCCTGGTAGGCCTCCGGCGTGGTCGTCACGTCGCCGTATTTGCCGCTGGGCAGCGCGAACTGCGCCGGGTAGACGATCGCGAACCAGGGGCCCCAGTCCCAGCGCCCGAAGTTGCTCAGGCTGCGCAGGAAGGCCGGGTTCTGGTTGGTTTCGTACACGTGCGGGAACCACAGGTCGCCGGGCTGGCCCCAGTGGACTGTGTCCCAGTTCGCGTCCTGCTGCATCACGTCCTGAGGCACGAAGGTTCGGTCCTGGATCACCAGCGGGATCTGCTCTTCCGGCACGTACCCCTGCAGCGCGCTCGAGCCGGCGGGCATGCCCGGCAGCACCGGGTCGACCGCCGGGTCGTACAGCACGTAGCCCGCCGCCTCTCCGGCGTACACGTTCAGGCGCGTCGTGCCCGAGGTGTGGTCGTGGTAGAACATCAGGCGCTCGGACTGATCGTTGGTCCAGTACAGCGTGCCTTCACCGAAGATGGGCGAGGTGTAGCCAGGCGGCACGCTGGCCACCGGAAGGTCGCCCGCCATGTCCGGCACCTGGCGGAAGCTCGCGCCCACCGCCGGCGCGATCAGCGCGTTGACCACGCCTGCGGTGCCGGTGGCATCGGTGACCGTCACCGCCGGCGTCGACGTGTAGCCGCCCCCGGCATTGGTGATCGTCACTCCGGTCAGCGCTCCGGCGGTCACGGTCAGCGTCGCGGTTGCCTGCACGGCACCTGGCGGCGGCGAGATCGTGACGTTCGGCGTGGACGTGTAGCCCGAGCCGGGGTTCGTGATCGTGAAACCGCCGACCACGCCCCCAGACCCGACGTTGGCCAATGCCGTGGCCTGGATGGATGCCGGCGCGGCCGATATGACGACGGCCGGCGCGCTGGTGTAACCCGTGCCGGCGTTGGTGATGGTGAAGCCGGTCACGGCGCCGGTGACCGCGTTGATGGCGGCGGTCGCCGTGGCCTGGATGGCCGCCGGCGGCGGCGCGATCGTGACCGCAGGCGCGCTCGGGTAGTTGGTGCCCGCGTTGGTGATCGTGAAGCCGCTCACCGCGCCGGTCGCTGCATTGAGCAGCGCGGTCGCCGTCGCCGGCGTGCTCGCCGTCGGCGGGGAAATCGTGATCGACGGCGCAGCCTGCGGGTTGTAGCCGGTGCCGGTACCGGCGTTCATGCTGATGGTGGCGATGGCGCCGTTGAGCACCGTGGCAGTCGCCACGGCCGCGACACCGGCGAGGGGCGCGCCGATCGTGACGGCGGGCGGAGTGGCCGGGTTGTAGCCGGCACCGGCGGCGACGGTAAAGCCGGTCACGGCGCCGTTCAGCACGTTGGCAATGGCCGTGGCCTGGGTGCCAGCGACCGGAGCGCCGACCGTGACGGTCGGAATCGCGTTGTAGTTCGTGCCGCCCGTGACCGTGAAGCCGGTGATCGCGCCGCTGGCCAGGATCGGGATCGCGGTGGCCGTTACGCTGGCGGACGGTGCGCTGATCGTCACGCTGGGCGGCGTCAGGTAGTTGGCGCCGGGGCTGCTCAGCGCGACCGTGATCACGCCGTTGACGATCAGCGGCGCGGCGAGCGCCTGCACGCTGACGGTCGGCGCGCCGATCGTGATGACCGGCGGCAGCAGCGGGTTGTAGCCGGAGCCCGGGTTGCGCAGCGTGATGCCGGTGACGACGCCGGCCGTGTTGATCGCGACGTTGCGCACGGTGGCGGCGATGCCCGCCGTCGGCGCAGAGAACGTCAGCGCCGGTGCGGCGGCCGCCGGGTTGTATCCCGACCCGCCGGTCAGCGTGACGCCGGTGACGACCCCGTCGGCGACGGTCGCCGTCACGGTGGCCCGCGTGCCGGTCGCGCCATTGGAAATTGTCACGGCCGGGGGGGTCCGGTAACCGGAACCGCCGGTGAACGCGATTGCGGTCAAGTGGCCGTTGGTGAACGTGAATCCCGTCACCGACGGCGCGACCCGTTGCTGCCCGGGGAGCGCCCGGCCGCCCGTGAACGCGACGGTCGGATTGGTCCAGTAACCGAAGTTCGTGGCGGGGTTGGTGACGATGATGCCGGTCACCGCGCCGGCGGCGCTGATCGTCGCGGCGGCGGTTGCCCGTACGGACCGCGGGGGCGCGGCCACACGAACGAACGGCGCGTTCCAGTAGCCGAAGTTTCCGGCGTTGACCGTGACGGCTCCCAGGGAGCCGTCGGCGTTGACCGCGACGTTGCCGGTCGCCTGCAGCGCGGCCGGCGGGGCGGCAATGGTCACGGTCGGCACGGTCCAGTAGCCGAAGTTGGTGCTGACGGCCAGCGCCGTCAACGCGCCATTGGTGGCGCTGACCGTCGGCGTGCCGACCGCCTGCACCTGAGTGGGGGGCGCCGACAGCGTCACGGTCGGGTTGTTGACCGCCCAGTAGCCGAAGTTGGCGTTGACCGCGACCGAGGCCACGCCGTGCGCTTGCGCGCCAGCGCCGAGCGTCGCCGCGCCGACGGCCTGGACCGGGTTGGCGGGCGCTGAGATGGTGACGGCCGGCGCGGTCCAGTATCCGAAGTTGCCGGGACCTGCCGTCACGCCGGTCACCGTTCCGGTGGTGGCATTGAACGTCGCCTTCGCGCTGGCCTGTACCGGTACGGGAGGCGCCGCAAGCGACACGGTGGGCGCCGTCCAGTAGCCGAAGCTGCCCGCCGCAGCGGCGATGCCGCTGACGGCGCCGCTGGTGGCGTTGATGGAAGCCGTGCCGGCGGCCTGCACGGGCGCCGGAGGCGCGGCGACCGTAACGGTCGGCGGCGTCCAGTAGCCGAAGCCGCCGGATGCGACCGCGATGGCCAGCGCGCCGTTGGTCGCGCTGACGCTGGGCGTCGTGGCGGCGGCGGCGGCAGCCGCCGGCGGCGAGATCGTGACGACCGGGGCGGTCACGTAGGCATATCCGCCGGTGCCGACGGTCAGCGCGTTGACGCTGCCGCTGGCGATCGTCGAGGTGGCAGTGGCGGTCACGCTGGCCGGCGGCGGGACGATCGATACGGCGGGCGCGCCCAGGTAGCCGGCGCCGGCCGTGCCGATGACGAGCGAGGCGACATTGAATGTGGTGTTGATGGTCGAGGTCGCGGTGGCGGTGGTCGTCGCCGGGGTGCCGGCAACCGGCGCGGCCGGCGGATCGATCGTCACGATCGCGTTGGACGGCGAGGTGGACGTGGCGGCGGTGTAGTTCGCGCCGGGGTTGACAAGGTTCAGCGCCGACAGCGAGCCGTTGGCCATCGTGGCCGTCGCGCTCGCCAGGCTCTGGGGCGGGCCGATCGTCAGCGTCGGCGTGGCGCTGTAGTTCGAGCCGACCGCCGTGACCGCGATGTCAGAGACGAAGCCGTGACGGGTCTCACCGACCGGAACGGTCCACTGGTGCGGCGTGCCGTCCGAAATCCACGGTGTCAGGCCGCCGTGCAGGTGAATCTCGGCGCGGTTTTCCTGGAAACCGCCGCCAGGGAGCGTGGCATCCACCGGGATGAACAGGTCGCCGTTGCGGCCGGTGATCGTGTCGCCGTGCAGCGTGACCGCGGTGCCGAACCCGCCCGGGGGCAGCAGGTTCGAATACTTGACGCGGATCGGCCGGCCCTTGGTGGCCAGGATGATCGGCCCCAGGTAATGGGGGATGTCGTACGCATAGACCGGCTGCAGGGTTCCGCTCGCATCGGGCAGGTACATCGGCGTGATCCCGTCCGGGTAGAACAGCGGAACGTGCCGGGAGCCGGCCGGCGTCGACGCAAGGCCCGGCTCCTCGATCTGCACGTAGCCACGCAGCGAGGTCGGCTTCGGCAGGTCGCTGTGCATCTGCTCGGTGTACTCGACGATTGCCAGGTGGTAATAGTCGGCGCCGTCGCTGGGCCACAGGCCAGGCCGGGCCAGCGGCAGGTACTGCTGCACCCCCCCGGTGATGCCCGTGCCGGCGTTGGTGGTCGGGGCCAGACCCTGCACGCTGGGCAGCACGTCGACGAATTTGCGCAGCGGTGCGCCGGTGTTGATGCCGGGCGCCGCCGGGCCCCCGATCAGGTCGGGGCGCACGCCGGAGGGGCTGTTCGCGTAGTAGGTCTGTGCAAACGTATCGGGCGCTGCGGGTGGCGGCACGGCGTTGATGCTGTACGCCGGAGCGATGCCGGGACCCGCGTAGGCGAGCTGGGCGGCGGCGAAAAGCGCCGTCGCAGCGGCCGTGGCGATGCGATTCGACGCGAACAACCTCTTCTTCATTGCAACCCCCTGGCGAGCCGCGCTTCCAAGCGCGACGGGTGTGAAATCCAACCCAGACACAGAACCAATCCCTCGAAGCAGGCGCGGTTACCGCCTTTTTTCTTGGAAGTGATTGTGCGTCGCGCCATTAATCCCGTCTTTGGGGTATGGTTCTGACGTGATAGGAGGTAGCAATACCCATATTTTTGTATTGGGTATTATTCTCATTTTGACTGCGTTTATATGGATATCCCCGCTGTTCGCGCGAATTGACGTGGATTTCTCCAGAAATTCGCTTAAGAAGAAGGTGTCTTTCCGTCGTAAACCCCTGGTGCGAAACGGCCGATAGCTTTAGGCAGCGCGCCCACGGTCGGACGCGCAAACCGTGGACAACCCGTCGAAGAGGTCAATCGGTATGAAGACGTTGCGGCTGTTGGCCGCCGCCATGGTGGGCACCGGGTCGGTCCCCTTGGCGGCCGGCCACGATTTTCACGTGGGCGGGATCGGGGTCGACGCAGCCCGGGCGGCTCCCTCGTCGGCCGGTCAGCTCGAAGATCCGGCGTTCCTGACGATCACCAACAAGGGCAAAGGCGACCTGCTGGTCGGTGCGACCTGCAAGGTCGCGGCCTCAGTGCAATTGCGCGCGGCGATCCCCGCCCCGGAGGGCCTGCAGGAGCGCGCGGTCGAGGCGATCCCGGTCCCCGCCGACAGCACGCTCGAGCTGAAGCGCCAGGGCTACCATCTGGCGTTCATCTCGTTGAATTACAGCTTTGTACCGGGCGAGCGAATCGCGGCGACGCTGCGCTTCGCGAGCGGCGCCGAGCTGCCGGTGGAGTTCCAGGTGCAGGAAGAAAGCGCCGTCGACCGCACCGCCGCTCAGTCTCAGTAATAGCGCGGGTTCGGAGACGTCCCGTTGAACCGCGACAGCACCTTGGGCACGTAGGCGCGCGTTTCCTTGAACGGCGGGACCCGGTAGCCGGCCCGCACCACCTCGTTCTCGCCCGCGTTGTAGCCGGCCAGCGCCAGCGTCAGGTCGCCGTTGAAGTAGTCGAGCAGCCATTTCAGGTACAGCGCTCCGCCGCGCACGTTCTGCGCCGGATCGAGCGCGTTGCGCACGCCGAAGCGCTGCGCGGTCTGCGGCATCAGCTGCATCAGCCCCTGCGCGCCCTTGCGCGACACCGCCTTGGCGTCGTAGCCGGACTCCACCGAGATCACCGCTTGCAGCAGCTGCGGCGACATCGCCGTCTCCTGCGCCACCTTAAGGATCATCGGCTTGAACAGTTCGCCGCGCAGCGCGTCCGGCGCGAGCACGGCGGCAGCCACTGGGGGCGCAATGATGTCCGCAGCGGGCGCGGGCGCAGGCGGGGCCGCGATCACCAGGTCGGGCGTATCGCTGGTCTGGAAGTTCGAAAGCACCACCGCGCCGCCGCTGGAGCCGGCATAAATCTGCGCATGCGCCGGCAGGACGGCTCCCGCCGCCACGCCAGCCAGCACAGAAAACAGAAAGCGGCCGAGTTCGTCCAAATTAACCCCGCAAACGGCCCTAACTCGCGCGACCGCTCATAGCGTATTCAAGTCCCGGCGGATCGTTTCCGGTAGTAGGTGGCCTCCCCATTTTCGGCCGAGTCCTGCCCTGGCTCGACCGCCCAGGCCGCCGCGATTCGCGTCCCGCGCTGAGGGCCGGTGTCCAGCACCATGCGCCCGTGAGTGCCTTCTATCCGCTTACGGATCGACGGCAGCCCGACGCTGCCGCGACCGGGTCGGGCGACCAGCCCCGGGTCGAATCCGCTGCCGTTGTCCTCAACGCTTAAGCGCAGCTCGCCGTCCTCCTCGGCCAGCGACAGCCGCACCGCGGTGGCGTTGGCATGGCGCACCACGTTGCCCAGCGCGTCCTGCACGATCCGGAAGATGTCCACCTTCAGCTCGGCGGGGATGTTGCGTTCCGCCGCGCTCAGCGCCCGCACCATCGTGATCGCGGGGTGCGCCTCCTCGAAGCCGCGGCAATACCATTCCAGCGTCGGGATCAGCCCCAGGTCGTCCAGCAGGCGCGGGTGCAGGTCGGTCGATATGCTGCGCAGGTCGACGATCACGTCGCGCAGCCGTGCCGCGGCCACCGTCAGCAGGCTCGTCATATCGCCCTGGTCGTTGCTGCGGATCCGCTGCAGCGCATCCTCGATCAGGTATTTGACCATCACCAGCGTGGGCGCGAGGTCGTCGTGCAGGCGCGCGGACACGCCGCGGCGCTCCTGCTCCCTCGACCGCAGCAGCGCATCGGCCAGCAGCCGCAGCTCGGCCTCGGCCGCCTCCAGGCCAGGGCGCCGGCCGACGCCGCGATGGAGCCAGGAGACGACGAAACCGCGTGCCTTACCCAGCGCGTCGCTGGCCGGGCGCGCCCGCATTTCGATCAGGCTTTGGCGACCGCTGCGCCCCCGCAGCATCAGCTCGAAGCTTTCAGTGGCCCCGTAACGCACGCGGGCCGAGGCCACTTCCGCCGCATGGGCCCAGCCCTCCGCAGCCAGATCGACCAGCGACCGTCCCGCCAGCGCCATCGGTTCGAAGCCGAGCATCGCCGCGGCGGCGGCGCTGGCCTCGCGAATTCGTCCCTCGAGGTCGAGCCGCACCAACGCATTGGCCGACGCCCTCGAAAGCGCGGCATCGGACGGCGCATCCTGCGGGCGCTGTTCAGCCACGCGCGGACCATTGTTATCGAGCAGTGGAGCGGACACCTTAAGTATTCTGTGCGTAGGGGCCATTACGGTAGGCGCCTTAAGGAATTTTGTCTAGGGCACGATCCAGTCGCCGTCGGCGGCCACGGCCGATCCCGTCGACCCGGTAAAACGGACCAGGTAGCCGCCCTTGGAGGCGAAGCGCTGGCCTGGCGCGAGCCCGAGACGCGAGTAGTACCCGTCGACGATGCGGCTGCTCAGCATCGCCTCCAGGCGCTCGATCAGGTAATCGCGCCGGTACTCGCCGATCATCGAAGCCAGCGCCTGCGTCAGTATCGAGCAGGCAATGAAGGTGTCGACCTGCACGCGTTCCGCGACCAGCGCGATGCGGTTCAAATGAAACCAGCCCAGCGGATAGTTCAGGCGCAGGCTGCGTGCTTCCGGCAGTTCGTAGGGGTAGGCGATCCGCGCCACGCTGCGCCACGCCGGCGCCAGCGGAGCCTGCTCCAGCCCACCCATCACGCCGGACGCGTACACGGCCGATATCGCGCGGGGAGGCGCCGGCAGCGAATTCAGATCCGCCGCGCGCAGCCACAGCACGAGCACATCGCCGTTTCCCGCCTCGCCCAGCGCCTGGGCCAGTTCGTGCGGGCCGTCGCCCGGCTCGAGCGCCCGGTCGACCGGTTGCGTATCGGGCGAAAGCGCAGCCCGCAGCCGCGCGGCCGCCGCCGCGCCGACGTCGTCGCGGCGAAACACCTGCACGATGCGAACCCCGGCGGCGCCCTGTGGTGCCGGCCGCGACAGCCGTGCCGCAATCAGCTGCGCCTCCAGCAGCACGCCCTGTGAGAAGTAAACCGAGTAGAAATCGTCCGGCGCAACCACCGGCAGATCGACGTTCGGCAGCAGGCACGGGATCTGCTGCCGCTCACAGAACCGGTGCACCGGCTCCCAGGTCGAGCTGCCCAGGCCCGACACGACCGCGAACACCGGCCCGCTCTTCAGCCGCTGATCCAGTTGCTGCTCCCAGGTATCGGGCGGGCCCGCAAGCTGCCAAACGTTCAGCTGCCACATCCGCTGCACACGGATCCTGGGCGTGCCCGGAAGCGGCTCGGCGCTGCCAGCGTAGTAGGAGTCGTTGTTGACAGCGACGTACTTCTGCAGCACATCCAGCATGCCGGCACGCGCGACCGGATCGGCGTCCGGCGCGATGACGGTGGCGAGCTGCAGCGTGCTGTCGGTCACGCCGGGCACGCGCCCCCGCGACAGGCGCCGCAGGTAGGCGATCAGCTCGCGCATCGAGGCGTCATCCAGGTCGAAGCGCGGCATCAGGTAGTCGAGCCGCTTGCCGTTGGCGCCGATGCCGTCGCGGATCGCGCGCGCCAGCGCGGCCTCGTCGTAGGCGCCGCGGTCGGGGGGTGTGGGCGGCAGATGGGTCGCGTCGCTGTGAACCAGGTTGTCCGGCGCGATGCGTTTTCCCGGCGCAAACAGGATGCGGCCGGCGATCGGCGGGATCACGATCTCGCCTTCCACCATCCCCATGCCGCTGCGGCGGTGGCACTGCTCACAGGCCGCATCGTGCCCCGACAAGGCCGGCGCATTGGCGCGCTCCCCGCGCAGCGGCTCGCCCGACGGCAACTGCCCGTCCCGGTAGATGCGTTCGCCGATACCCGAGCCCGGAGCCGGGGCGGCGATCGCGCCGCACAGCATCAGCGCGGCCGCCGCAGCGAGTACGCCGGGGCGCGCCTGGCGGATCAGGGCACCACCCAGTCGCTGTCCGCGACCAGGCTGGTTCCGCCGGCTTCGGCGAAATGAACGATGTATCCGCCCTTGGACGCGAAGTGCTGGTTCCATCCGAGTGCCATGCGCGGGTAATAGCCCGTGTTGATCAACCGTTTCTCGATCGACGACTGCAGCATTTCCACGATGAACGGCTGCACCAGGTTGTCCGCCATGTGGCTCAGCGTCTCGGCCAGCAGCCCGCAGGCGAGGTAGGTGTTGGCCTGCACCGGCTCATCGACGACCTCGATGTGCTTGATCGAAAACCAGCCCAGCGGATATCTGAGGCGCAGGTCGCGGCGATCCGGCAGGTCGTACGGGTAGGCCATCTTCGCACGGCCGCGCCAGGGCGCCGGCAGCGGGGAACGCTCCAGCCCGCCCATCAGTCCGGACACGAACACCGCGGCCGGCGCCGGGGACGGATCCCCCAGCGCGGCCAGATCGTCCGGGCGCAGCCAGAGCACCAGCACGGACGCGTTCGAGCCGCGCAGTGCCTCTGCCACGCCTTGACCCCGGGCACCGGCCGGCAGCGCCCGGCTGCGCACCGTGATTGCGCGCCCCTTCAACGCGGCGGCCAGGGCCGGCGCGGCCGCTTCGCCGCTGTCGCCCGCGCGGTAGACCTGTTGCACCGTGACGGCGGACCCGCCCTGGGCCGAGGCGGCGATCGCCCTGGCGATCAGATTCGCTTCCAGCAGCACGCCCTTCGAGAAGTACAGCGGATAAAAATCGTGGTCGTTGTCGACCGGAACCTCGACGTTCGGAAACAGGCAGGGCACGCCCTGCTGCTCGCAGAATTCGTGCACCGGCGCCCAGTTGCTTCCTCCCAGCCCGGATACGATCGCCAGCACCGGCTCCTTGGCCATGTGCTGCTGCAGCTGGGCCGTCCAGGTCGCCGCCGGGCCGGTCAGCTCCCAGACATGCAGATGCCAGAGGCGATGCGACATGAACATGCTCTTGGCGTACTCGGTCTTGCCGGAGGTGCGCAGTTGCGCGCTGTTGCCGATCGGAAACTGGTTCTTGTCCGCGAAATAGTGCTCCATCACGTCGAGCATGCCGCGGCGCTTGACCGGATCGGCGTCCGGCGTGATCACGGTTGCGAAGTCCAGCACCGTGTCGCCGACCCCGGGCACGGATCGCAGATCGAGGCTCTTCAGGTAGCCGATCAGCGCCGCCATGTCGGCGTCGCCCAGTGTGAAGCGCGGCATCAGGGCATTGAGCGGCCGGCCCTGCGAGTCCAGCCCTTCGCGGATCGCGCGCGCCACCGTCGCATCGGTGTACGGATCGCGGTTGCCGTGCATCCACTCCAGATAGGGCAGCACGGGCTCGGTCGAGGTGGCGCTGCGCGAGTGGAACAGGTACTGCCCGGTGATCGGCGGTATCGTCACCGCCAGGTTGTAGCCCTCGAACGTGCCCAGGCCGCTGCGCTGATGGCAGTTCACGCAAGCCGCCTCACCGCCTTTCACGGGCAGCCCCGTGGTCGGGCGCGTTCCCTCCAGCGGCGCGCCCGAGGCCAGCACACCGCGCTGGTAGATCGCCTTGCCCGCATCCGTAAGCGCTTCGGCCGCACTGGCCGCTGCGGCCGACAGCCCGAACAACGCGACGCCGATTTCCAGGATGCGAGCGGCGCGCACCGCTTACTTGGGCTCCGGCGCCGGATCCGGTGCGGCCGGGGCCGCCGGCGTGGCCGACGGCTCGACCGGCGCCGGCCGGCGCATGGGCCGTTGCGACGCGCCGCCCATCGCCATTCCCGCGCCGCGGTCGCGCCCGCCAGGCCGCGCGAACACACGATCGTCGACCGGCGCATTCGGCATCACCCGCTCGATCACCATCTTGTCGGGCTTCACGCCTTCCCCGGCGCCCGTCTCGATCACGGATGGAATCTGCAGGCCTTCGATCGTCTTGTAGTCCCGATAGAAGACCGTCACCGTGCTGCGCCCGGCACCGCCGAACGCCCGGTCGTACCGGATGTCCAGAAAGGTCTGCGCGTCGACCCACACGCGATCGTTCTCGCCGGTCAGCAGCCGCACGCCCAACCGGTACGCCTTGCGCCCGTCGATCTCGTCCAGCCCCTCCAGCGTCACCGTATTGCCCTTGGTGGCGGCGTCGATCAGCGGGCCGTCGATCACCTGGGCCGCGCGTGCGAAGTTCGCTTCCTGGAAGGAAAACGGCTTCACCTCCGGCCCGCCCTCGCGATTCGGCTTCAGCTTCCAGCCGCGCTCGCCGTCGAATACGCGCACCGTCTTCTCACCGAGCGCGTTGATCTCGAAGCGGGTCTTGTTGGGGCGCTTCTGCTGCATCACGAACAGCATGCTCGGCACCGGCGCGTGGATGCTTTCCATGTGCCCGACCCACACCATCGTCTGGACCTTGCGCCAGGCCTCCAGGCCTCCGCGGGCGGCCACGTTGCGCTCGACGACCTGCGCCGCGGTGAGTTCGGCGACCGGCACCCGCCCTTCCTTGGCCAGGGCGGCAACCACGACACCCGCGGCGAGCGCCGCGACAAGCTGGCTGCGCATGGGTGGCGGCCCCTTCCGATTCCTACGACTTGGGCCGCACGAACAGCGTGTCGTCCAGCACCGGGTTCAGCCCCACCTTCTCGATCATCATCTTGTGGGTGTCCCGATAACCGTCGACGGCCGTCTCCAGCACGAACGGCACCATCAGCCCCTGCACCGAGCGGAAGTCGCGCTGGTAGACCCACACGGTGCGCATGCGGCCGTCCATCAAGCGCGGGGTGCCCTCGATCTTGACGTCCAGGAAACTCTGGGCGTCGATCCACACGTGCCGCACATCGCCGTTCTTCATCGTCAGCTTCAACTTGTAGGCGGCCTGCCCCTCGACCGGCTCCACCGACTCGAACTCGACCTTGATGCCCCGCTTCGCGTAGTCGAGCAACGGACCGTCCAGCCCAGGCTCGGCCGCCTGCATCTTCGCCTGCTCGGGCGAGAACGGCTCCCAGTCGTCCCGGTTCAGGTAGGGTCGCTTCAGCCACCCGCTGGTGCCGTCGTACACCTGGATCGAGGTCTTGCCGTCGAATTCAACCTCGACCCTGGCCTTGTTCGGGCGCTTCATTTCGAGCAGGAACGGCAGCTGCACCTGCTTTTCCTCGGGCTTGGCTCCGCCCGACTGCAACGTCGCCAGCTGCTGCTTGACGGCCTTGGCATTGTGGGCGGACGCGGCGTTGCTGACATAGCGCGCGCTGCGGGCCGCCGAATCGCCGAAGCCGACCTCCATCTTGCCGTTCCAGGACATCGTCTGCACGCCGCGCCAGGTCTGCAATCCGCCGCGCGCCGCATAGTGCTTTTCGAGGATCTGCTCCACGCTCAGCTTGGGCACCTGCGGGGCGGGTTGCTGCTTGGCGTCGGCCGCCAGCAGGCCGGCCGGGACGGACAGGCCGATCAGAGCACCCAGAAACCAACGACGCTTTCTCGACACCATCGCAAACTCCTTTGATCCCATACTCAATCGACCACCAGGCCCTCGGCCCGGAACGGCCCGACGACCACATTGACCCGGTCCCCGCGCTTGACCATCAATCCCTTGTTGGAGAACGTCATCCAGTAAGCCTTGCCCGCTTCGGGCCGCGAGCTGTTGCGCAGCGGCCCGATCTTTTCCATCGACGGCACCACCAGGCTGACGCCGCGCTGCGGATCGATCAGCGACGGCTCGGATTTCTTGTCGTTCAGCACCTTGGCCAGCTCCGGGTCCAGCACGCGCCAGGAAAAGCGGATCACCTCGCCCGACTCGGTCCACTTCACGTTCAGCGAGTCGACGCCCCAGACGACCTTGTAGTACATGCCCGCGCGCCCGGCGAACCGGTTGGGCAGGCTGCGGGGCGCCGGTGCCGCCGACTTGGCCGGCGCGGCGGACTGCGCCGGCTTACCCGGTTGAGGAGCGGCTGCCGGCGCGGACGTGGCAGGCTGCGGTGCCGGGGGCTGCCCGGGGCCGGCCGGCTGTGGGCCCGCCTGGGCCAGCGCCGTCGAGGCAACCACGGCTGCGGCCAGCAGCGTCGCAGCCAGCGGGCTGCGGCGGGCGGCGGACATCCTGAAGGCGAACCGTTGATGCATCGACCGTCCTACTTGTGGGCCACCAGGGACTTGGAGCAGATCCGCTTCGCGTTGTGCGGATCGACCATCGCGACGAAATCGCGCTCCGAATCGTGGGCCTTGTGGTACTCGTCGCTGCTTCGAACTTTCGCGAGCGCCTCGGGGCTGGCGCCGCGGGTCAGGCGTTGGACCTCGAACTGGAGCTTTTCCGCGGACGACGGGTACGCCTTGGTACAGTAGTCCAGTATAGCCTCGGTGATTCCGAGTGCTCTCGCGTCCAGCCCCTGGCCATCGGCGCGGGCCAGCGTGGGCGCGGCGAGCCAGGCGCACGCCATCAGCGCGACGCTGCTCGTTGCCCTGCTGAAGATTCGATCCACGCGTTGAACCTCGGAATGCGGTTGCTGGGACACCCTGGCGGCTTGCACCGCGCCGGGCGGCGGTTTCGATCGGCGCGAAATGCTAGCGCGTGGGACGACGATCAAGACGTTGAAACAGTGCTGTCTCCGTGCCGCTGAAAGTCCGATGCTGCCCGCGAAAGCGTCTCGCGGGCAGCATCGGGTTCAGGTTCGGCCGACCGGTCCGGTTACTGGGCCGTGCCGGTCAGGCCATTTGCCGTGCTTGTCTGCGTACCGAACGAATCCGTGATCGAAACGGTCGCGGTCCTGACGCTGTTCGCCGCATCGGCGGCCAGCGGCCGGAACTGCACCGCGATGTTGCAGCTGCCGGTCGGGGGCATCGCCGTCACGCTGGTTCCGGCCACCCGCCCGGCCTGGAACGGACCGCAGGTCGTCATGTTCTGGACGAGGAAATAATCGCCCGGGTTGGCGCCGGCGAGCACCGGATCCTGCGCGCCCCCCGTGAACGTCATCGTCACGTTCCCCGTGTTGGTCAGCGTGAAGACCATGACCGTACCCGTGGTCGAACCGCGCGCCACGGCACCGTAGGCGAATCCGGACGGCGACAGCGTCGCGGTCCGAACCGCCGCGACACCCGTCGCGCTGAGCGCCACCGGCGAGTTCGTGACCGCGGTCGGCGAGCCGCCCTGGCTTCCGGTGATGGTCACCGAACCGGCGATCGCGCCCACGGTCGTCCCCGGCGCTACCACGATGTTGATGGTGCAACTCGTGGTCCCGCTCGTGTTGGCGGGCAGCGTCGTGCCGCAGGAGCCTCCCCCTCCTTGCGCGGCATTGGCGCGCGAGAACGGAGCGCTCACCGCGATCGCGATGTTGGTGAAGTCGAGCGTGCCCGTGTCGTGCAGCGTCAGGGTCATCGCCGGGCTGGTCGTCCCGTCGGTAACATTTCCGAACGACAGCGAGGTCGGCGTCACGTTCGCACCGAAGCTTGCCGCGGTCGATCCGACCTCGATCGCGCCGGCGTCGATGAACCCATCGCCCGAGGACTCCGGCCGCAGGTTGCCGAAGAAGTCGGCCGCCGGGTATGGCCCGCTCGAGGTCGGGATGTTGTTCGATCCCCCCGACGGCGCGTAGTTGGCCAGCATCACACCGGTGATCGGGTTCGACATCGTCAGCGGACCCCAGCGCAGGTTGATCCAGTTGTTGCCCTCGTCGACCGTCGCGACCGGCGTCAGGTTGAAGACCGGGTTGGGCACGGTCGCATCCGAGATGCCCGGAGGCACGTTCCAGCCGATCCCGGCCGATCCCGCCGTCCCGGCAGCCTCCGGAGGAACGCGAGAGCCGTCGCAGTACTGGCTGACGAAAGCCGGGGGCGTCGAGAAGTTGGTTCCCGAATACCCCGCCGTGCTCGTCAGATTCGAGTACCTCGGGTTCAGCGAGATCGGCGTACGGTTCGCCGGGGCCGGCCCCGTGTCGCCGCGCACGCCCAGGTCCCAGTAGCTGGAGCCGGCAACGCACTGACCGGTGGTCGTCTGCGTCGTGATCGCCGACCCGTGCGTGGTCGAGGTCCCAGGCAGCACGGCGTTGTACAGCGTGACGATGTTCTGCTGGTACGCCGCGCTGAGCGAGCCCACGCCGACCTGGAACGCCGCGTTCTGCCAGAAGATGTTGTTGGCCAGAACCGGGTAGGACAGGCCGACGCAGGTCCCGTTGGTGGCTGGCGTCCCGGGAACGTAGTGTCCGGGCGGGCAGGTCACCGAAGTCCCGGCGGTCGTCAGCAGGCCGATATTGGCCGCCAGCACCGAGCTGTTCTGGATCGCCACCAGGCCGGCCGGCTGCGGCATCGAGTTCGTTCCGCAGTTCGACGAGCAGGCGTTGCCCAGTCCGGAGCTCGCCAGCGGGGCGCCCAAGGTGTTGTTCAGGACGCCGGCGTTGGCGGTCGTGTTGTTGGATGCGATCGTGTTGTTGATGAGATCCACGTACAACGCATCCACCAGCGAGACGCCCGCGCCATCCCAGCCCGCCACGTTGTCGACGATGATGTTGTTGGTCGCCATCACGTGCCACCACTTGGACGGATCGCCGGGGAATGCCAGCACGTCGGAGCCGTTCACGTTCTGGAAGGCGATGCCGCCGCCGCTGCCGGCTTCGGCCGCGTTGCCCATGATCAGGTTCGCGTTGATCGTCAGGCCCGGGCCGACGCCGTCGCTCGGCGTGACCAAGGCCGGCGGGCTCAGGCAGTCCGCGTCCGTCAGCGTGGAGCACGGCGCATCGGTGTCCGGAGCGCCCATGATCAGCAGGCCGCCGCCGTTGGCCGGGATCGTCGGGTTCAGGCTCTGGTTGAAGATGATCGTGTTGTGCTCGATGTCTCCGTTGAAGCTGAACCCGATGTGGCCGACGCCGCCGCCGTCGCCGCTGCTCAGGTTGCCGCACACCCAGTTGTAGTTGAACCGGTAGTAATCGGCGCCGGTGCAGATGCTGACGCCGCCCGCGCCCGCCGGGGTGGCCGAGAACACCTCATCGCCGGTCGAGGAGCCCAGCATCACCGCGTTGTGGTGCATGTTCACGTTCACGTTCTGGCAGTACGGCTCCTGTTGCCCCGTGGTCAGCGTCACCGGGACCAGGGCGTTCGCACCCATGCTGTTGACGTCGCACGAGCCCGGGTCGGTGATGATGCCGCCGACCGTGTTGGCCGGGGCGAATTCACCCTGCCCGAGGTTGATGCCGCCCGACAGCGTCCCGGAGTTGTCGTAGATCCGGTTGTTGGCGATCTGCAGCTCATGCCCCCAGCCATGCACGAAGATGCCGCCGCCTCCCTGTGAGGAGTTGGTGATGCCCAGGCCGTCGATGGCGGACGGGTTGCACAGGAAGCTGCTCGGATTCGGGTTGGCCCCGCCCGCGCCGCTGGTGCAGTCCGCGTTCGACAGGATCAGCGTGCCGGCCGGGAACGCGCCGGCCGCAGTGGCCCCGCCTCCGAATACGTTGGTCGAACCCGCCGGGAACTTCACGCCCTTGGCCAGCACCGTGATGCCGGCGCCTTCCAGCGCGCCCATCAGCGAGGGCTCCTGCAGCAACTCGGCCAGGTTGCCGTTCTGGGAAGCGTCCCACCCGATCACGGCTTCCATCGCGATCCGGTCGACCTGAGGATTCAGCGATCCGTCGGTGCTGCCCGGAATCGGCGCGTTGCCGACGAAGTAAGCCAGCGGATTGCCCATCGGCCCCATCGCGGCGGAGCACTGGTAGGTCGCATCGTAAGTGCCGCCGGACACCAGCCCGTACCCCTGGGTCGTCAGGCCGAACAGGCAGTCGACCATGCGGCGCCACGGGTCCATCCTGCCCGCCGGATGTGTGTTGGCGTTGATGATGCTGGACACCGCACCGACGCCCTGCAGCCGGACCGGCTTCCACATGATCACCAGCTCGGTGTGGGCTGCAACCGTCTTGCCGGTGATGGTCGCGCCGCCCACGGCGGGCTGCTGGCACGAAACCGCGCCAGTGGACGCCTGGCAGGTCGGGTCGACCATCAGCAGGTCGCCCGGCGCGGCCGCATCGATCGCGGACTGGATCGTGGCGGACGCAGCGATGTGGGTCGGCGCCTTGCCACCGATCGTCACCGTCACGGTGTCGACCGACTGCATGCCCTTGCCGCCCGCCACCGTCGGCGCCGTCGTGATGATCAGTTCTCCACACTGCGCGGTCGAGCCGCCGTACTGCCCCTGCTGCTGCACTGCGCAGTTCGGCACGCCCGCCGGGACCGTGACCGTCAGCGACGTGTCGCTCCAGGCCGTCACGGTGGCTGTCACGCCGCCGATCGTGACCGTTCCGGCGTTCGGGCCGAAGCCGTAGTGCCGCACGACCGTCTTCTGGTTATACGGCGCGACCGTCGCGGCCGGCCCGTCGTACGCGTTGTTGGGAACGGGCATGTCGCCGATCGCGGTGACCGTCAGCGTCTTGCCCGCAGCGCTCACCCACGGCCCGATGCCGTCGCCATCGACCTCCTTGATGGCCGGCGTCAGCGTCGGGTACGCGCAATCGACATTGTTGTAGCCCGCGCCCGCGAAAGCGGAAGTCGGCACGACCGGCGTATCCAGGTACTGCGTCGTGGCCGGCATGAAGGGCAGCTCGTAGCAGAACTGGCTGTACCCCGCCGTGAACGACGGATCGGTGACCAGCTGTCCCAGCGTCGGATTGGCGATCGTCGCGCCGGACGCATTGACGATGGTCTGCCGCGTGTCCAGGATCGGGCCCGGGTCGTTCATGCACATGACCATCATCGTCGGGGAGTACCCGGTTGGGTTGGGCGGGTTCACTTCCCAGGTCGAGTACGTCATGCCGTCGTAGGCGCCCCACTGGTCCGCATAGACGCGGGAGATCTCCTGGCCGGTCCAGTCCTTCACGGACACCGGCAGGTTCGGCGGGGCGAACTTCTCGCCGAACTGCGGCGAGAACGGATCGAACTCCGACGTGTAATCGTCGGTGATGCCGCCGGTGAACTTGGAGGCGACGTGGGTCGACGTGTAGATGAAGAACTTGGCGATCGCACCCATCTGGTCGGACAGCGTCACTTCCTTGCGATCGCACAGGGAACGGGACGCGCCGGCGAACGGCGACACCTGCTTGGTCTGCGGATACAGACTGATGTAGTCGGGCACGATCCGCTTCTCGCCGACGCACGGCCAGATCGGCTCGGGGATGAATCCCGGGACGATGCCGTTTTGCGGGCTCGCCCCGAAACTCACGGTCGAATTCTGGGCGTTGTTCGCGTTGTACGCGGCACCCGCGTACTGCTGCTGCGCAGCCACCGAGGCCTGGTCGGGAACGATGAAGATGCTCGCATTGCTCGCGAACTCCTGAGTGGCCGCTGCGATGAATTGGTCGCCGATCAGGATGTTCTTGTCCTCTTCCTTGACCAGCTCATAGCCGGGCGGCATCACGATTTCGACCACGTACTTGCCGGTCGGCAGCATCGGCACGCCGTGGTACAGGTCCGGCGCGGGGACGGGGTCGGGCGAGCAGATCGAGCAGTTGCTCGTCAGCGGCTTGCCGTTGGCGTCGACCGAGGTCACGCTGGGGAACCGGTACATGCCGTCGTATGGCGCCGGCTGGACCTGGTTCCAGTTGTGCATGCCGTCGTAGCATTTGAACTGGGAGTTCAGCGGCAGCGCGGCCGGACCCGCCGCCGTGCCATGCAGCACGTTGTTGTAATAGTCCAGGTACTGCGGCTGGTTGAACAGCGTGAAGTAGAACAGGTCCGCAGTCGACTGGCCCGGACAGTTCATGTTAGGGATCCCGTTGGACTGGAAGCCCTGCGCCCAGTCGTCCCAGCTGCTGGTCGTGGTCCAGTCGACCAGCGTCAGCGTCGGGGTCACGCCGTCGGCTTCGAACCCTTCCTGGTACAGGTTGATCCGGACGTGCGGAACCAGCGCCTCCCACTGCGTCTGCACCAGCATCATCGGGTCGTCGAAAGGCCGCGTGGACGCGTAGATCACGTGGCCATGGATGCCGCCGTTCTCGCCAGTCGAATACGGCTCCTTGCCGAATTCGATGAAGCTGAACTGGCCCGGGAAGCCCTGCCAGCCCTCGACGCCGCCGTACCACGGGTTGTCGATGCGCCCGGACGACAGGATCGTCGAGCAGGTCGTCACGCCACCGGAGATCGTGCAGTTGCTGGGCGGATCGCTGGTGGCCGAGCCGTTCAGGATCGACTTGCCGCTGCAATCGGCGCCGGCGCAGTAGATGGAGCCCGGCACGCGCAGATTGGTCGGCACCGAAACCGTCTCGGCCGTGTTGGCCAGGTACTTGCCGATCGTCGACGTTCCGCACGGCGGGTAGCCGGCACCGGGGATCGGGCCCCCGCAGGTGGTCAGCGTGCCGTCGGCCGGTCCGCCCACGTCGTACACCACGTGCGAGCCCGTGTTCTTGTAGCGGGTGACGTCGGTCTCGACCGTGTACCAGCTGAACAGCGGGAACGTCTCGTTGAAGTTGGCGCTGCCGGTGAAGTCGGTCACCAGCAGGTTTTCCAGGCTGCCGTCACGCAGCCGGACCGCGACGTTCGCGAAGCCAATCCCGGTCTCGGTGGCTTGCGCGATGCCGTCCGCGTTGTCGTCGATGAAGGTCTTGGTCTGAAGGTTGGCCTCCCACTGGGTGTTCGCGATATCGCCGAAATTGCAGACGTGCTGCGACGATCCGGCTCCCGTGCAGAAGTTCGTTGCGCTGCCGAGCCGGACCGGCGTCGACAGACCGTCCACCAGGGCATCGTTCCACTGGTCGAACGTGGTGATTCTCCAGTCGCCGTCGGGCAGTCCCGTCAGCGTGAAAGTGCCGTCGGCATTGCACTTGGCGAAGGCGAAGTCCTCCCCGTCCGGATCCCCGACGCTGACGAAGCACTGGGTCCAGGCGAAGGCGTCGTGCGAGGTGCTGCTGTACAGCCGCTCGTCCGGCGTGCGGCTCAGGCGCTCGCCGGTGACCTTGCCCATCAGCGTGTTCGTGCAATTGACCGGCGCCGGATAGTTCGGAGCGAACGGGTCGGTGCCGTTGCACACGCCGGCCAGACGCGCATTGATGATCGCGGGGTTGGCGAAGCCGATGCTCACGTGGAACGAGGCCGGGCCGAATTCCTGGAAGTAGCTGGGCTCGCCGATGCGGGCGAACGCGTCGTGGGCCTTCTGGCCGTCCAGCGTGTTGGTCTGCAGCCACTCCTCGCCGCGCGCGATCCGGTCGGCGCCCGGCGTGGCGATCACGCCCATGCGCATCGGCATCAGGTTGGAGATGACCGCCTGCCCGGCCAGCGGGGAGAGCGTCACACCGTCGGCTTCATACTTCGGGCAGGTGACGATCATCCCGGTGATGCCCGCGGTCTTCGAAGCATCGGCAGCCCCGCCGGTCATGCCCGTGGGACCGCTGGTTGCATTGGTGCCGGGATTGAGCAGGCCGATCTTGGTGATCGGGCAGGCATTCAGCCCGGTGGACGGATCGACGGTTCCATCCAGGCTGTTGGTCAACGGCATGTTGAACATGTCGTAGGTCATCTGCCCGGTGAAGTCGCCGTTGCCGCCCATCGCGTCCCACAGGTGGATCTGGAAGCCGCCCAGGCCCGGCTCGTTCGGCGCCAGCGTGTCAGCCCCCGCCGCCGTGGTCCCGACGCCGCTGGAGTCGTGCTCGCCGTTCAGCGGGAAGTCGTCCTCGAACACGAAAACGGACAGTTTCGAAGGCGGGTAGGGCGACGGTTGGGTCAGCGCGGTGACCGCCATCGCGGGTGCGCAGCTCGCCGCGCCGGCGACCGGCGTGCAGGTCGTCCCGGTGGCCGGCCAGGTGCAGACCGTGGTGCCGCTGGCGTTGGGCCCGCAGGCGACCGCCGGGACCGGCACGCCGCCCATGCCGTGCCCGCAGTGTCCGGCGGTCGTGCAGTCGGACGCACCCGTGTAACCGGCGGCGAATGGATTGGCCGCGTCGCCCGGCAGCACCGAGAGGTAGTAGCGCTTGGTCGGATCCAGCACAACCTGGCTCGGGTTCACGTGAAACTGTCCGGTCCCGAGCGGATCGGGTCTGCAGGCGCCGTTGCCGACATCGCACACCACGGTGGCATGCGCCCCGGTAACCGGATTGACGGCCATCTGGCCACCCTCGCAGGACAGGGTCCCCGTGCAGCCCTGCGCGACGTACGGCATGTAGCTCGTATGGAAGTTGACGCCGAAAGTCGGCACGACCGTCGTGCTGGTGGTGCCGCCCGTATTGGTCGACTTGTTCGGGTCAACGTAGAAAGTCCGGTCTTCCTCGATGATCCAGCGGTAGTCGCTGATCGTCGTCTTATGGTCGTAGCCATCCAGTACCGTGACATTCAGGCCGCTTCCCGGCGGGAAAATTAGCGTGGCCGCCGTGGCAGCGGTACTGCTGACAACCGTTCCCCGCGCACTCCTCACGGTGTAATTCACCGTGAAGCACTTGCTGCCGGTCGGCAGCGCCGGCACCAGGACCGGGCACGTGGTTCCGCCCACTGCAGAGCCGGCCAGCGATGCCGTAAATCCGCCATTGGCATCGGTCGCCAGCGTCAGGCCCGAACCGTTCGCGGTCGCGGCCGTCAGCGTCAACGGATAGCCGGCGCTGTCGGTCGCGCCCGTCAGCAGACCGGGGTTTCGTGAGAGCAGGTAGGTCGCGACGTTGGACTTGAACGTGTTAGGTGTCAGGGTGATGGTCCCGTCGGCGCCAGCGCCGACCAGGCTCACCGTGGTCGAGTGCCCGGACGAGCAGACGCCGGCCGCCACGGAGCCGTTGGCGCAATACGTGAAGCTGTCGACAGCAGCGCCCGCAGCCACAGCGGTCGCAGCGCTCAACGTATAGCTGAACGTGCCGTTGCGGTTCAGCGTGACGGTACCGTGAGCCGGCGCCGTCATCAGCGTCACGCCGTACACGTTGACGTCGTTGGCGATCACGCCCTTGCCCGGATCGGACACGACCACGGGCGCGCACGGGGTTGCCGCACAGGTCACGACGGTGTACGTGTCCGGATTGGCGACGACAGCGGTCGATGCAACGATCGAACTGGCAGCGGGCTCGCCGGAACCGTTGACGCCGATGTAGGCCAGCATCCCGGCGTCGCGCTCGGTGGCGTTGCCCGACAGGCTCAGCTCGCGGTCGAAGACCGGAAGCGCGGTCGATCCGGCGGCCGGAACGTTGATCATCACGTCGTAGGTCTTGCCGGCGGCCATGAACACGTCGCTCTGAACGTGCGGCACGCCCGGCAGGCGGTTGCCGTCTTCTGCGATCAGCGAGAATCCGGGCACCGTCGTCGTCGTCGCCGTGGGTGCCGTGGTCAGCGCCAGCTGCGTCGTTTGCGCCCCGACGATCGAGGGCACGTGCATGCGCGATCCGGCATTGACCATCCGCACCAGCACCGTGCCGGCGATCCCGGTGGTGGCCGCACCTGCCTTGGCCGGGAACAGCGAATAGGTCGCGTGCGTCCGGTCGAACGCAGCGCCGTTGACCGTGTAGTACAGCGGCGTGTAGTTGACCGCCGGCGGATAGCAGGTGTTGTAGGCCGGGTTCACCCCGCCGGTCGAAGTCCGCGGATTGCCGCACCCGCCGGGCTGCCCGGACCATACGGTGGTCTCGGCGAAGCCTGCGGTACGGACCGCCACGTTGACCTCCGTGTTCTGAACCGGGTCGATTTCGCCAAACAGCAGCGGAACTTCGGCGTTGTACGTGACGGCCGGGGTAACGACCGCCGCGACCCCGTTGACCGCCGGGGCCGTGACGGCGGGATACGCCGTGCCGGGAGTCGCTCCCGATGGAGGCGTGGTCACCACCAGAATGCCGTACAAGCCCATCGGAACCTGGATCGACGGATGCGTGCCCGACTCGATCAGGTAGGTTCCCGGCAGCAAACCGGGTTGTCCGGCGGCGCAATTGCCGAAGCACAACGGCGTCGTCGTCGTGTTGCTCACCGGTACAGCCGCTACCTCGGTACCGAACGACTGCACGCGCGGCCCCTGCGTGGGCGGGGTGAACGCAGGCGCCGAACCCACGGTCGACCACGTCACAATATTGGTGGCCTCTCCGATGTGGCTCGGGCTGGGCGTGCAGGTGGTCCCACCGGTACAGCCTGCGCCGACCGTTCCCAGGCCGCCACCCAGCTGACCGAGGATGACCAGGGACGTGGGAATGCTGTTGAGGCCCGCTCCCGCGGTGAACTGCAAATGGTTCTGGAAATTGACCTGCAGCGTGGTGGTGCTGAGTCCCGTGGCCACGTTGAACGTATACGGGATCGTAACCAGCACGGGCGACCAGCTGCCCGCGGGAGCGTTCGGATTCAGCCGCGTACAGGTCGCCGCGGAGCCGGCGGGCGCGCCGCATCCGTATCCCCACATCGGCAAAAACGCACCGTCGGGCGCCACCATCGCCGTGTAGCCGGCGGACATGTTGATCTGCTGCGGCGTCGTCTGTCCATAGGACGCGCCAGCGAGCAGGAGGACGGAAGCCGCGAGGCCCGACTTGATCAGGGCGGCTTTGAGAGTGTTGAGCTGCATTGCGGATCTCCTCCTGCTCATTTCGATTCGTCGATCAGGAATTCACGCGAATCGACCAGCATCATCATCAACATCCCGCCGGGAAACACGTTGTCGGTGGTGATCTCGCGCTCGTTGTGGGAGTGCCACATGAACGCGATGCCACGCTCGTTGGACGGATTGGCCTGCGTGTTGCTCGGCTGCAGGTTCGTGCAATTCACGGCCGTGGCGGACGCGCCATTGGCTATGCAACCCGACGTAAGACCGTTGTTACCCTTGGCGGCAGGCAGCGTCGAATCGCCGCGCACCGTCGCATCCGGGCCCAGATAGGGGCTGCCGCCGTACCAGGCGCCGTTCGTGAAGATGTTGGGGTTGGGCAGCGTCACCGGGCCACCGCTGTTCACGTCGCCGAACGGATTCGATTCCAGCGGCTTGTTGTGGTCCTGGCACCACTCGAAGTAGTTGATCGTGCCGACCGGCGCCGCAGGACTGCTGTTCACGGTGTAGTAGCCGTTGGCGTCCGGATGGCAGGGAAGGATCGCCAGCGGGTCCGTGGAACCCGGGTTGTGTGCGTACAGATCCCAGTTCAGCCCCTTGCCGGTGAAGTAGAACAGCCCGTCGAACGATTGCCCCGGGAAGGTGTCGGTCGTGAACATCAGCAACCCGGCCAGTGCCTGCCCGACGATCGGCGAGACCGTCGAAGCGCCCGGGCTGGTGCCGGTGAACGGCAGTGTCGCGTTGGCGATGATCGGGTTGCCGTCGCGCGCCAGGATGCGCACGTGGTTGGCGTGCTCGTGGAACGGATGCTCCCAGCGGCCCTGGCCGATCACGCGCAGCAGCGTCACCTCGCCCGGGTGCATGTGCGGATTGCCGTTGTACGGCTGGTGCGGATAGGGGCTGTCGTAGTTGGGGTCCATGTCGTCCGGCATCGAACGCCCGTTGATCAGGAAATACCCGGGGTGGTACGGCTCGGTCGGCACTTCGAGGGGGCAGCCCAGCGTCGCGTACCCGGTCAGGCAGGCCGCAGCCCTCTTCGGGTCCGAGACTTGCGCCAACGCGGCCCGGTGGATGTTCAGGTCCATTTCGGCGAACTGGAACAGGTACTCGCGGTCGTAACAGGTGTCGGGGTGGTCATACGCAGCCTGCGACAGCCGGAAATCCAGCTCGCCGTGCGAGCTTTCCACCTGTGTATTGGCGAGGTGCAGCCCGCCGGTGCAGACGGCCGGTACCGTCTTGGGCAGCACGATGATTGCGCCCGACAGCCCCATCTCGACCTGCAGGTCGCTCTGCGACCCGCTGTAGTAGGCGCGCGTCCCGGGCGTTGCGGCCGTGAACGTGTAGGTCACGGTTCCGCCTGGAGGCGCCTCGCTCGTCAGCAAGCCCACCACTCCGCCGCTGGCGGTCACGTTGAAGCCGGGAAACAGGATCGAGGTGTTGCCGGCCGAGGTGGGCAGCGCGTTGGTCAGCACGACCGTGACGGCCTGCCCTTCGGTGACGACCAGCGTGGGTCCCGGGATCTGCATCGTCGAGCAGGTCGGCACCGCTCCGGCCGACACGATCGCGATCGGGACGAAGGTCGGCGCCGGCGTGACCGTCGTGGACGACGTGCAGCCGTAGCCCCAGGAGTAGACCTGGTTGCCGTCGGGCTGGTTGATGAATGCCGCCGATGCTTCCAGGTTGAACGTACCGGTGGTGCCGCCGGTGCTCGTGATTCCAGGCGCCGCGGCCTGGGACGCGCCAGCGAACAGCAGCGCCGCGGCCGTCGCGATGGGGAGCAGTCGCTTCATCGAGGTCGCCTTTTTCGTGATCGTGGTGCTCATTTGCCGCTTCCCCTAGAGAACGTGGATCTCGGTCAACTCGCCGCCGAAGTTCTCGGCGTCGTTCGACAGGTGATCGAGATTGGGCGAGTACAGGAAATAGACGCTGCCCTTGGGCAGGCTGGTCGTGCAGGCGGAAGACGGGTCGACGGGGTTGGAGCGCACCAGGCACGTATCCAGGATCACGTCCAGCGACTCGCCTCCGCCCAGCGTGATCGAGTTGGCGAAGTAGCCCGTGTTGTTGCCGGCCTGGTCACGCAGCAGCTTGGCGTTGTAGCCGACCACGTACATCCGGATGCCGAGCGTGCCCAGCGTGTGGTACTCGGACACCGACAGGTTCACAAGGCGCAGCGCGGCGCGCTTGCCGGCCGGGATGTTGATGGTCGCCCCCAGCGGCTGGGAGTAGTGGACCTTGGTGTCGGACGACTGGGTCTGCAACGGCCCCGGGGTGACGGTGTCGGGATAGCTGCGGCCGTTCAGCAGGAAGTACTTGTCCTTCATGTCGACGAACGCTTCCGGGTTGAACGTCATGCCGACGAAGTGGAAGTTCGGGTCGAAGCCGTGCATCTGGATCGGGTACTCGACGTCGTAGTAGCTCGTTCCGTCGCCGTCGTTGTAGATGTAGTTGCCGGCGGCCGCGCGGGCGATCCCGTTGCCGGTCGTGCTGACGACCCCGTTGGTCAGCGGCAGGTTGTTGCTGCACAGGACATCCTTGGTCGGCACGCAGGCGGTGCGCGCATCGGTGTCCTGCAGCGCACGCGCCGTATACAGGTTGTTGCCGGACGGCACGCGGTTCTGGCGGGGCCGCACGTACAGCTGACCCACCATCCCCATCTGCAGGTGCTCGGGCGGTGTGATGTGGCAGTGCCAGAAGTAGGTGCCGGCGTCCGGCGCCAGGTAGTAGTACGTGAAGCTGCCGCCGATATTGATCGCGACCGACGCGTCCGGCACGCCGTCGTAGAAAGCGGAGGCGTTCGGGTAGCCGTGGAAGTGGACCGTGTGCTGCTCGAACAGGTCCGGCCGCATCAGCATGCCGACGTTGGTCAACGTCAGGAAGAACTCGTCGTCCTCGTCCATCGTGATCAGCGGCGCCGGGATGTTGCCGTTCATCACGCCCACGTCCATGATCTGGCGCGGATCGACGTGGCCGTCCAGGCCGTTGGCCGGAAGATTCGGGCAGGGAGCCGCCGTTCCCGCGGCGAGCGCAGCCTGGTTGCCGGCGATGCAGTCCAGATCGGGCGTCAGCCCGACCGCGCCGTTGAAGGTGAAGGTCGGGGCGCTGCCGCCGTTGCCCTGGGAGTAGGCGCTGCCGCTGTCCATGGCGCCGTCGGTCGTGGCCGGATCGCCCGGTACGAACACGCCCGGGTACACGGTGTTGTAGACGCTGGGGACCGAGGCACCCGTGGCCCGGTCGAATGCTCCGTCGGGATTGCCGAACGCGATGCTCTCCAGGCCCGACAGCGGACCGAACGAGAACATGAACGTCTGGTGGCCGTCGGCTGTCGTCGCGTAGCCGTCACCGCCCGAGATCTGCTGACACTTGATGGCCCCGTTTACGTTGGATTGGGGAACCAGGTATCCGCCGCTACCCGCAGCCTGCACCGTCGGGCCGCTGTAGGCCGGCTCGGCGTTGTTGTTGGCTGCCACGGGGTGCGTGATCGTGCTGGTTGGACACTGCACGCGAAAGCTCTGCGCGCCCGCCGGCAGCGCAACCAGCAGCAACAACGAAGCGGCGATGCCGCTCAGGTAGAGCTCAGATCTCGACATGTGGCCTCCCGCCCGGGGACAGCGTTGGTGCGCTGTCGGTTTTTCCGTACCGACTAACTGATGGACGGGACGCTAAATGGGAACAATTCAAGCTCCCATGCTGGCGAGACCTTGGACATGGGGGTGGGTTTGCCCTACTCTTGCAAGAGCATAAGACGTACCGCGGGTGCGAGATATCGGCGAAGACCCGCGATTTTCATGGGTTAGTCATTGTTTTTAATGCCCTTACGGCATGTGCGGGTGCGTCGGATTGCGCAGGCAAAACCGCCGGGGTATCACGCCATTGCGGGCGCCGTCGTGATGTTTTCGAGCGAGTGGGTCGGGTGATGGGAACGATCGGGTGTGCGTAAACCCTGACTGATGGCAGTTCCTTAGCCTGATCACGGTAAACAAGAAGCGGACAGCGACCTCATTTGCGAGATCGGCGCCCTCAAAGCTGGCAGTATCGACCGCTCAGAGACCAGGAAAGACGGCATCGCGTGGCGAAGAAGCTCCCGGATCTGCTCGCGACGGGCGACGAACTGGCGCAGGTACGGGAGCGGACGCTCGGCCTGCCCTCGTGGGACCTGACCGAGCGCCAGCTGTGCGATCTCGAGCTGCTGTTGAACGGCGCCTTCGCGCCCCTGGCGGGCTATCTCACAAGCGACGACTACCGGCGCGTGCTGTCCGAAATGCGCCTGAGCGACGGAACGATCTGGCCGTTGCCGGTCGTACTCGACGTCACGCCCGCTTTCGCCGAGACCGTCTCGCCGGGGCAGGAAATCGCGCTGCGCGATCCCGAAGGCGTGCTGCTGGCGGTGCTCGACGTTGCCGGGCAGTGGGCCGCCGATCTGCCGGCGGAAGCGGCCGCGATCTTCGGAACCGCCGAGCGCAGCCACCTGGGCGCGGCGCGGCTCCTGGCCGAGACGAACGCGGTCTACCTGGGAGGCCGCGTGCGCGGCGTGCAGCTGCCGACACACTACGACTTCGCGCAGCTGCGCCTGTCGCCGGCGCAGGTCCGGGAGCAGTTCGCCCGTCGTGGGTGGCGCCGCGTCGCCGCTTTCCTCACGCGCAATCCGCTGCACCGGCTGCAGTTCGAGACGACCACGCGCGGAGCGCGCGCCGCCAATGCGGACCTGCTCGCTCTGGCGATCGCCGGCCCCACGCAGCCGGGAGACGTGGACGCGTACACGCGCCTGCGGACGTGGAAAGCGGCGCTGGGCCGCTACCCGCAGGACCACGCGCTGCTCGCGGCTCTGCCGCTGGCGATGCGCTTTGCCGGCCCGCGTGAAGCGCTGCTGCAGGCGATCATCGCGCGCAACTACGGCTGCAGCCACGTGATCGTCGGCCCGTACCAGGGGGGCCGCGCGCGCGACAGCGACGGCGTTGCCTTCTACGAGAGCGGCGCCGCCCGCGATCTGCTCGACCGGCACGCGAGCGAGCTCGGCATTCGCAGCGCGCCGGTCGGCGAACTCGTCTACTCCGAGGATCGCGACTGCTTCATCGAACGCGCGGAGGTTCGAAGCGGCGAGCGCATTGCCCGCATCGACGGCGACGAAGCGCGCCGGCGCATGCGGGCCGGCCAGGATCTGCCGGGCTGGTACTCCTACCCCGAGGTGATCGCGCAGGTGCGGCGGAACTACCCCTCGCGCGCGCGGCAGGGATTCACGATCTTCTTCACGGGCCTCTCGGGAGCCGGCAAGTCGACGATCGCCCGCGCACTCGTTTCGCGCCTGGGCGAGGTCGGCGGCCGGGCCATCACGCTGCTGGACGGCGACATCGTTCGCAAGAACCTGTCCTCCGAGCTCGGCTTCTCCCACGAACACCGCGACCTGAACATCCGCAGGATCGGCTTCGTCGCCGCCGAGATCACGAAGCACGGGGGCATCGCGATCTGCGCGCCGATCGCACCGTACGCGGCGGCGCGCCGCGCGGTGCGCGACATGGTCGAGGCGCAGGGCGGATTCCTGGAGGTCTACGTCTCCACGCCGGTCGAGGAGTGCGAGCGGCGCGACCGCAAGAGCCTGTACGCACGTGCCCGCGCGGGCATCATCCCGTCATTCACAGGCATCAGCGATCCGTACGAAGTCCCGGACGACGCCGAGATCGTGATCGACACGCGCGGCTACTCAGCGATGGAGGCCGCCCAGGTCATTGTCACCCGCCTGGAGAACGACGGTTACATCGGCTGAACGACCGTCCCCGGGCTACGGCAGCAGATTGGCCAACGGCTGGGTTCCGGACAGGCGGCCCAACGCGAGCGCGAGTTGCGCCCGAGCCACCTGCCAGCCCAGCTCGGCCTGGATCCGTTGCTGGCGGGCGCCGACCGCGGCCGCCTGGGCCGTCAGCAGATCGATCATCGTGCCCACGCCCGCCTGGTAGCGTCCCAGCGCCACCTGCTCGTTTTCCTCGGCGCTCTTGCTCAGCGCCGCGCTGGCCGTCAGCTGCTGGTTGGCCGACTCGAGCGCGTAGTAGCCGTTCCACACGTCCAGCGACACGCCCAGCCGGGCCTGTTCGACGTTGGCTTCGCGCTGCTCCAGCACCGCTTGCGCCTGGCGCACGTTGTAGGTCACGTTGTAGCCGGTGAAGACCGGCACCGTCAGCGTGACGCCCACCGTCGAGTAGTTCTGGCGCGGCACTCCGGTCGTATTCACGAGGTCATGGCCGGCGCCGATCGAAATCGACGGCCGGCCCGCAGCGCGCGCGACCGTCACGTCGGCCTCGGCCGCATCCCGCTGGGCCTTGGCCGCCGCCAGGTCCGGCCGCTGGCTCGCCGCCTCGGCCATCAGGTCCGCGATGCGCGCCTTGAAAGCCGGGACCTCCGCCGGAACCGCCTGGGCCTCGAGCATCAGGCGCTGGTCGGCCGCCGCGCCGATCGTGACGGCCAACAGGCCGCGGGCCGCCTGAACGGACTTCTCCGCCTGCACGCGCGCCAGCACGGCCTGGTCGAATGCGGTCTCGATCTGCAGCACGTCGGCCAGCGTTGCCGCGCCGCCCTCGCGCCGCGCGCGCGCCACTTCCAGGCTGCGGGTGTAGTTGGCCTCGGCGATCCTGGCCGCGGCCAGGTCGGCATCGGCGGCCACCACACCGAAATAGTTCTGAATGACGTTCAGCACGATCTGCTGGGCCACGCTGTTGGCCGTCAGGGCGGCGGCATCCAGCAGCCGGCTCGCGCTGCGGATGCGCCCGCTGCGGCCACCGAAGTCGTACAGCAGCCAGGACAGATTGACGGCCACGTCGCCGGTGTTCTGGGCGCTCGAAACGCTGGTGCCCGACACGTCCACGTGATCCCCGAAGGTCCGCGATTCCGCGCCGGTGGCGGAGATGGTCGGCGCCCATGCGCTTTCGGCGCTACCGAGAGCGGCCGCCTGCTGGCGGGCCTGCGCCCATACGGCGCGCGTGGCCGGGTTCCGGCACAACGCGAGATTGACCGCGTTCGGCAGCGTCAGCGCTCCACCGGGCAGCGCGCAGTCTCGCCCGATAAGATCGAAAGGCGCGGGAGCGCGCCGCTCGAGTGCCGAGTCGGTCCGGAACGGATCCGACAGCAGGTCGTACGCCGCGCCCATTCGAGGAGATGCCAGCGCCAGCGCGCCCGCCGCGAACAGCCAGAAGCCAGGCCCGCGCAATCGGGTATCGGTTCGGACTTCGGTCATATCGCCCCCTCAGTGCTTGGCCCGGCGCTCTGATGATCCGGCGCCCTCGTTCTCGAGTTGCGAAACTGCCTCCTTCGCTTCATCGGAACCGGTTGCAGCCGCACGCCGGTACAGCGCGAGCGCCGCATCGCGGTCCGAGGCGACTCCGCGCCCCGCTTGCAGCAAGCGAGCAAGGCGCACCATAGCAGACGCATTGCCTGCGTCCGACGCTGCGCGGTACCAGCCCGCGGCTTGGGCCCACTGCGCGGCGTTGGACGCCTTCTCGGCGACAAAGTCACCCAGCGCCAGCTGCGCGGACACGTGATTCTTCTGAGCCGCGGAGCGGTACAGGCGTTCGGCAGCCTGGTCGTCCCTGGCCACTCCGAGACCGCGCCGCAGGCACACGCCCAGGTTGTATTCGGCGTCCGTGTTGCCCTGCGCGGCAGCGCGGCGCAGCAGCAATACCGCCTGCGCCGAGTCGTCCGGGCCCTTCGGATTTTCCAGAATCAGGCCCGCCAGGAGCACCATCGCGGCCGGGTTGCCCTGATCGGCGGCCATTTCCAGCCAGCGTTGCGCCTCGACGGACGAACGTTCGACGCCGACGCCCCGCAGGTAGTACTCGCCGACCACGCGCTGCGCCAGCGCGTCGCCCCGCTCGGCGCCCTTCAACCACAGCTTGAACAGACGTGCCATCTCCTGCGCGTCCGCGCCGGCCGCCGTGCGCATCGTGGTCAGCGCCATCGTCGCGCCCGCGTGCCCCTGCAGCGCCGCGCGCTCGTACCAGTCCGCCGCCTCGGTGGGATCGGCGGGCAGCAGGCGTCCTTCGGTCAGCGCGTCGCCCATCCAGGCCTGGGCGAAGGCGTTGCCGCCATCGGCGGCGCTGGTGAACCAGCGCAGCGCCAGTTTCTGGTCCTGCAGCCCGTGGCGGCCTTCCAGGTACCAGAGCGCCAGGCCGGCCTGGGCCGCGGCGTCGCCCTTGGAAGCGCTGCGCTGCAAAAGATCGATGACGATTTCCGCCGCCGGTGCCAGGGAGCCACCCCGATCGACCATCTGCGCCAGCTGGACGGCGGCGGCGCCGCTGCCCAACTCCGCCGCGCGGACCAGCCAGCGCAGGCCGGCCGCCTCGTCGCGTGCCACGTAGGTGCCGTCGCTGAATTGATGGTGCAGCGCCCAGGCCGCCAGCACGTAACCGGCGTCCGCGGCCTCCTGCAGCAGTCTCAGACCGAGCGCCGTATCGCGGGCCACGCCCAGACCGCGCAGGTGCAGAAATGCGAGGTTGTATTTGCCCTGTGGAACCCCCTTGGCCATCGCCTCTGCATACCAGCGGGCCGCGTCGGCATAGCTCTGGGTGATGCAGTCGCCGCTTGCGAACAGCACGCCGACGCTGAGGCACGCGGCCCCGTTGCCCTGGCGCGCGGCCCGCCGGTACCACTTGAGCGCAGCCTGTGGATCGCGCGGCACGCCGAGCCCGCCCAGTTGCAGCGTACCCAGGTGGTACAGGGCGTTGCTGTCACCGCGCGCGGCCGCGCGGTGAAACCAATCCGCCGCCGCCTGGAAATCCTGCGGCAGCCCGTGCCCTTCCGCGTACAACTCCCCCAACCCGACATACGCGCTGGTCACGCCATGATCGGCGGCCTTCAACATCCACTTGGCGGCTTCGGCCGGATCGACCGGGACGCCATTGCCCGCCAGGTAGAACTGGGCCAGCAGGTGCTGCGCGTCCCCGTCTCCCAGATCGGCAGCCTGCCGGCACAACAGGGCCGCCGTTGCGGCGTCGGGCTCCGGCCCCGAGGTGAACAGCCACGCCAGGGAGAGCAGCGCCTTCACGTGCCCGCGCGCCGCCGCGCGGCGCAACCAGCTTTCGGCCTCCGAGGCGTCCAGCGCCATCCCGATGCCGCGCCGATACAGCTCACCCAGGTGAAACATGGCGGCCGGCTGGCCTGCGGCCGCGGCATCCTCCAACAGGGCGCGCCCGCGGCCCGGGTCGTGCGCGACGCCGTCGCCATACAGCAGGAGCATGGCCAGGCAGAGCTTGCCGGTGGAGTTGTCCTGGGCCGCGGCCCTCTCGAACCACTCCAGCGCAAGCGCCGGCTTGCCAAAGTCCCCGTAGCTGCCGGCGTACAACATGCCCAGGCCGAGTTGACCGGAGACGTGACCGTGGCCCGCCGCGGACGAGAACCACCGCTTGGCGGCCATCAGGTCTCGTTCCAAGCCGAGACCGGTCGCGTACTGGTGGCCGAGGCGCGCCTGCGCGGCGGCGTCGCCCGCCTGCGCGGCGGCCGCGTTCCAGAACGCGGCCTGCTCGGCGTCCTGGTGCACGGCCAGCCCCTGGGGGAACAGGCGATTCAGCAGCGAGCCCTGCGCCTCGCCCGCCTCGATGCGGGTGACTGCCGACGCCGATGCGGTGGGCGGGGCCTCGAGCCCGGTCAGATAGATCTCGCCGAGGCGCGCCTGCGCGTCGACGCGGCCCTTTTCGGCTGCCGCGCGGAACCAGCGCACGGCGTCGACAAAGCTCTGCAGCACCCCCTGGCCACGCTCGTAGAGCTGGCCCAGGCGCAGCTGCGCTCCGGGGTCGCCCGCCTCCGCCAGTTGCCGAAAGAGTGCCGCTGCATCCGCGAGGCGGCCCTCCGCAAACGCCCTCTCGGCCCGCTCGAGCGTCGGCGCGGCCTTGCGGCCGGTCAGACCGGAGAGTACCGAGCGCAGGTCCACGACAGGTGCGGCACCGTTGGGGAAACGCCCCGGCCGGATTCCATTATCACGGTTCCCGCATCGCCTCCGAACCGGTACGCAGCGCGCCCTCCATCAAGTAGGAGAGGATCGTGCGCCGGCCCACCAGGATGTCGCCGACCAGCGTCATCCCGGGAACCAGCCGGAAGTCCGACGGCACGTTGCGCAGTCGGGTTTCCTTGATCGTGACGACCACCTTGAAGTAGGGCGGCACCGGCTGGTTGTTGTCGTCGGTGGTGAAGGAACCCTCGCTGATCGTCTTGATCACGCCCTTCGCGGTGCCGTGCTCCATATATCGATAGGCATCCAGCTTCAGCTGCACCGGATCACCCACCCTGACGAATCCGATATGGTCGGAGGCCACCTGGACCGTCGCCTCGACCGGCGCATCCAGGGGCATCAACGTGAACAGAGGGTCCTGTCCGGGGATCAGGGTGTTCTGCCCTCCGCCGGTTGCCACCGAGCCCGAAGACACTTTCCCCACCTTCAGGACGATTGCGTCCGCCGGCGCGTCGAGGCTGACCAGGTCCCTGAGCTTTTGAGCCTTGTCCAGGCCCTGTCGCGTGATATCCAGATCGTTGCGGTCGGACACCAGCTCCGTGCTGGCATCGGACTTCCACTTCTGGATGAAGGTTTCGCGTTGCGCCTGCAGGGAGGCGACGGTTTCACGATTGGAGGACGCCTGGTTCTGGGCGTCCGCCAGCAGGCGGCTCATCTCGGTACGCTCATCGATGGCCTGCATCAGTTGCAGTTGGGATACATAGCCCTTTTCCAACAACGGCTGGTAGACCTTCTCGGTCTCTTCCGCAAGCTTCAGACGCTGCGCGTATTGCCTTGCATCGGCTTCGTATTGCGCCACCAGCGCCTGGGCGCTGCGGATCCGGCTGTCGAAGTCCGTCAGGTTGGAGCGATACCCGGCCTGCCGCTTCTGATACAACTCGCCCTGGAGCGCCTGGTAAGGGTTGGTCGCGGAATAGCTGTAGGGGCGTCCGGAGAGCTCGGCTTCCAGCCGCGCGATGGCCGCCTGGTCGCTGGCCAGGTGCTGCTGCAGTTGCGTCAGGTCGGCTTGCGTGAACGTGGGGTCGAGCGTTGCCAGCGCCTGGCCTTTCTTCACCACGTCGCCCGCCTTCACGTTCACTCTCTTCACGATCCCGGTGTCGAACGGCGACACGTAGAGCTCCCCGCCCAGGGGAACCACGCGCCCCGCGCCCGTCACGACGCGGTCGAGCTTCACGACGCCGGACAGGCCGACCGACAGAAACAGGGTTGCGACCAGCACATAGAGGACGACGTGCTCGCGGGCCGGTGCTGTCCGTTGAAACACGGCCGCGGTTTCGGACTCGAACGCCCCGACCACCTCGCCGAGGACGTCTTCTCCTCGTCGCAGAGCCAGGTCCCGCCGGGGCGGCGCCGGCTGCGCGCTCATCGGGTCGCCTTGTGGGAGATCATCGGCGGAGGGCGATCGGCCGCGCGCGGATCCAGATGCCGGTTCTGCTGATGCCACATGTGCTTGTAGATATCGCAACGGTGCAGCAGTTCCGCGTGCGGCCCGAAGTCGTAGACCTTGCCGCGCTCGAGAACCAGGATCGCATCGGCCTCGACCAGCATCGACAGCCGATGCGAGATGGTGATCACGGTTCTTCCCTTCGCCATGCGCTTCAGGTTGGCGTTGACGATGGCTTCGCTTTCGGCATCGAGCGCGCTGGTGGCTTCGTCCAGGATCAGAACGGGCGGGTTGACGAGCAGCGCCCGCGCGATCGCCAGGCGCTGGCGCTGGCCGCCGGACAGGTTGACGGCCCCTTCTTCCAGCACCGTGTCGTAGCCGCGCGGCAGGCGCTCGATGAATTCCTCCGCTCCGGCGAGCTGGGCCGCCCGCACCACTTCCAGGAACGTGGCATCGGCCTTGGCGATCGAGATGTTCTCGCGGATGGTGCCGGAGAACAGGAAGTTTTCCTGCGGCACGATGCCGATGTGGGTCCGCAGGTGCATCAGATCGATCTCGCGCAGGTCCATGCCGTCGATCTTGATCATGCCGTCGTAATTGGCATGCAGGCGCTGCAACAGGCGCGTGACGGTGGTCTTGCCCGACCCGCTGCGCCCCATGATCCCCAGTACCGAGCCCTGGGGAACGACGAACGTCACCCCATCCAGCGCGTAGGGCGCCTCCGGCGAATAGCGGAAGCGCACGTCCCTGAAGGCGATTTCACCCTTGATCGGAAGACGCAGGCCATTGGCCCGCGCCGCCTCGGGAGCCGCATTCATCACCGAGGCCAGTTGGGCGATCGAGCCGCGGACTTCCGCCAGGTCCTGCTGCAGCGTCGCGATCCTGATCAATGGTGCGGCCAGGCGCAGCGACAGCAAGGAAAACGCGACCAATTCGCCCGCATGGATCGGTGATCCGGCGCTGGTCGCCGAGAGCACCAGATAGGCGCCGACCGCCAGGCAGCCGGAATAAATCAGGCGCTCGAATGGGAGGGTCAGCGTGTGCGGGTAGTTCGCCATCAATCCCAGCGCATGGCGTGCGGAGGCAGCCTGCGCCACGTGCCAATCCCACTCCTTGCGCCGCCGCCCCTCGAGCGCCAGCGACTTGATCGTGCGGATGCCGTAGATCGTCTCGACCAGGTACGCGGTCTTCGCCTGTTCCGCGCGAATCGCACGCCCGTAGAGCGCCCCGATGGGCTTCATGAACACGAGAACGATCACGAAAATGACGCTGGCAAGGACGAACGCCATCACCGCCAGGTGCCACTCGAGTATCAGCATCGCGGGAACCAGGCCGAGCAATGGCACCGCGTCCAGGAAGGCGCCGAACAGCTGCCCCGTCAGGAAATGGCGGATGTGCCAGATTTCGCCCAGCTTTCCCAGGATCTGCCCGGTGGGGTTGCGCTCGAAGTAATCCATCGGGAGCTTGAGCAGCTTCTCGACGATGTACAGGTTCAGGCGCCCGTCGATGCGGGTGGTGGCGACCTGCGTCAGCTTCCTGCGCAGGTAGGTAAGGATCGTCTCCACCACCAGCATGATCAGTATCGCGCCGACCAGGACATTGAGCGTCGAGACCGAATGGTTGACCAGCACGCGATCCAGAACGATCATGAATATGAACGGCGGCGCCAGTGCAAACACCGTGCTCGCGAGCGCGGCCGCGGCGATATCGGTGAACAGCTTGCGTTCCCTCAGTACCTGCCCGAACAGCCAGGCCAGACCGAAAGGCTGTTGTTCGTCCGTCGCCAGGTGCGCCCGCTTGACCAGGATGACCTCGCCCTCCCAGACCGCGGAAATGCGGGCTTCCTCGATCGCGACCACCTCGCTTTCGGGAGCCAGCGGATCGCGCACGATCGCGACCGTTCCGGTCGCCGGGTCGTGCCGGGCACCCTCCAGCAGCAGGGCCACGCCGTCCTTCGCACGCAGAATGGCCGGCAGCGCCCTGGCCAGTCGGGGCAGTTCCGCGAACGTCGTATGCAGGGAGCGCGCTTCGATGCCGATTTCGCGCGCGATCGCGATCAGAGTCGCGGTCGACGGCTCACCGGCGTCCAGCGAGAAACGTTTGCGCAGTTGATCGGCGCTGGTATCGATCCCAAGACGGGTCGCCAGCGCCGCCAGCGCACATAACGCGCTGGACGACCTCGTTTGAGCACCGGTCGATTCGCGGACCATCGCCTGACTTATCGATCCGGCCTGCCTGGATCCTGAGCGATTCTAACGACCCGGCTTCCGCCGCGGCCGTTGGACCTCAGCTTTGCGAAGCATGGAGCGTTTCGACGTCATCGTCACACCTTCGGCGCACTTGGCATTGGAACCGGTCTGCCATGCGTGCGCTGGGAAGGTCCGTTGGTCACCGTTACCCCGTGCGTGCGTGCGAGGCAACCCGTCAGGGCGGTACCTCATGATGCGAAGCCAGACATCGGCATTTGACGTACCGTGTGCATGGTATCATAAATGAATGGCCGGATACCGCGTCTCTCGTGCCGTGACGTGGAATTGCACTGCGAGTCGCTCATTTAAATCCAGCTAGGTTTTCATACATCGAGGGAACAATACGCGTTAAGCGCGTCTTCAAAGCGAGTCGAGACTGCAATGGCTGAGCCTTTCGCGACCTACGCTGCACTCAGGAACCAGGGTCTGCTTTCGGAAACGGGGGACGGACATTTCCGGGTGGAGCGGCACTTCCTTATCGCGCTGATGGCGAAGAAGCTTGACGCCGTAAAGTTCGACGAGGTCTGGTATTTGAACAAGTATCCGGACGTCAAAGACGCAGTCAGGCGCGGCACCGTCGGGTCGGCACTCGAGCACTACACCCTGTTTGGATACTATGAACATCGGATGCCCGTGGCCATCCGCGTCAACGAAAAGTGGTACCTTGAGCAATATCCCGATGTGGTGGAAGCGATACGGCGAGGGGCTTATAAGACGGCTCAAGCGCACTTCGATACGTATGGTTTCCGCGAAGGGCGCATGCCCTACGCCAACTTCCGCCTCTGAGCGCTGGCTCGCGGATGCGGTGCCGGTCCGCGGCAGGCATCTGGCCTTTTTCAATCCGGAGTAAGTCTTGGCCCGGCGCGCACGATCCTCACCCTCGGGCTCCTCCAGCGCGCGATCTTCCCGCGCGCGGGCCGGGCGCGGCGGCCAACCCGGTGCAGGCGAACCCGAGACCGTCGCAGAAGACGAGGTCGTCCAGGAAGCCTCCAAGGCCGATCAAGGCGCGGGCTACGCCGCGGAAAGTCCCGACGAAGCTCTTTTCTCGCAGCTCGATTCCGACCTGGACAGCAGGCAGGCGGAGGTCGCATTCGAAAGGAGCGTGCGCTGTTCGATCGATGCCCTGATCACCGCTCCGAACGCGGGGCTGATGGTGGTCGGCTGGATCGACGACATGCTTCATCCCCTGAGCTACATACGCATCGTCGGACCGGATTGGCGGGTCGTGCTCGACGCTTCGAGGTTCGTGCGGCTGCGAAGACCGGACGTGGAGAAGGCACTCGGCGGCCGTGCCGCGCACGCATTCGGGTTCCTCGGCTTCGTTCATTTTGACCGGGGAGGGGCCGCGCCCGGACCGTACGACATCGAGCTGTGGCAGGAGGACCGGTTTTCGACGGTTTTGCAGAGCACCCCGTCGATCGTCGAAGATGTCGAGCTGCGCGATGCAGCGCTGGGCCACCTCGCGGGGGCGGCGTTCTTCGGCAACGCCACCATCGAGGCCATGAGCTGCCTCGGACAAGGCCTGGGCGCGGAACTCGTCCGCTTCAACCGATCCTTGACCCGGCGGGTCGTCACCGCTCCGTATGTCGAGCGATTCGGTCCACAACCGGGCGCCTGCCGGGGCACCGTCGTGATCTGCCTGTACGGCAAAGTCGAGTTCTTCTTCCTTCAGAACTGCCTGTTCTCCGGCTTGCCGGGAACGAGCGACTACGAGTTCGTATACGTTTGCAACAGTCCCGAGCTCGCCGAGCCGTTGCTGCGAGAGGTTCACTGTGCGAACCTGATATACGGCCTCGCGGGCAACGTCGTGATCCTGCCCGGAAACGCCGGTTTCGGGGCCGCCAACAACGTGGGCGCCGGGATAGCACGAAGCGATCGCCTGCTCGCCGTGAACCCCGACGTGTTTCCCAAGGATCGCGATTGGGCCAGGAAGCACACGGACCTCGTCGGAACGGCTCCCCTCGAACAGACCCGGCTCTTTGGCGTACCGCTCTATTACGACGACGGTTCGCTGATGCACGGCGGGATGTACTTCGAAATCGACGTGGGCCTGTCCATGTCGACCGGCAAGCCATCCCCGCAACGGATATGCCGAACCGAGCACTACGGCAAAGGCGCACCGGCCGAGTCGCCGGGCTTCACCCGGCCGCGCCCGGTTCCCGCCGTTACCGGCGCGTTCATGTCCATTGACAAGGCCTGGTTCGAACGGCTGGGGGGCTTCTCGGAGGATTTCATCTTTGGACACTACGAGGACGGCGACCTGTGTCTGAGAAGCATGGAAAGCGGCACGGCGCCGTGGCTCCACGACATCCGAATGTGGCATTTGGAGGGCAAGGGCTCGACGCGCCGCATGGCGCATGAGGGGGGATCCATCGTCAACCGCTGGCTCTTTTCCCAGAGGTGGATGTCGATGATCGAGGCAGGCCTTCAAGGGCCGAACCCGACCCACGCGCTGATGCAACCGTCGACGGCGGGTAGCCATTCGACGCCGGCCAACGGCCACCGTGGAGCGAAGAACGGGCGCCAGCGGAGAACTGTCGGGTGAAGGTACTTCTGGTCAGCCTCTATCACCCCGAATTGGTGCGCGGCGGGGCACAACAGATCTGTTATGAGCTTTTCAACGGGCTCAAGTCCCGTCCCGGCTTCGAGCCTGTCTTCCTCGCAGCGGTGGATCCCTCTTTCAAGGCGCTCTACAAGAGCGGAGCGCAGATCACCGGTTTTGACGGCAGGGAAGGCGAGTTCCTCTATCTGAGCCGGGACTACGACTACCTGTGGCACAAGGTCTCGAGCGTCGAGCTGGCAAGGTCGTTTGCGGAATTCCTCCGGTTGGTGCAGCCGGACGTGGTCCATTTCCACCACTTCCTGCTGTTGGGAGTCGACCTGTTGACGCTGACGCGGCGCGTGCTGCCGAATGCCCGCATCGTGCTGACCTTCCACGAATTCATGGCCATCTGCGACGCGGACGGCCATATGTTGCGCAAGTTCGACAATTCGCTCTGTTCGCGGGCGTCGCCGGTTCGCTGTCATCAATGCTTCCCGGACCGTCAGCCGGAGCATTTCTTTGTCCGCGAGATGTGGTTCAAGAGGCACCTGTCGGTCGTCGATGCGTTCACCGTACCGAGCCGCTTCATGATCGAGCGGTATGCCTCGTGGGGACTGGACCCGTCCAGGATCCACCACGTGACGAACGGCCAGCCCGATTACAGTCACGGGCGCCTGCGGGCGGACCATCGCGAAAAGCGCAACCGCTTCGGGTTCTTCGGACAACTCGTGGACAACAAGGGCGTCTGGTTGCTTCTGCAGGCCGTTCAACAGCTGCGCTCCGAAGGTTTTACGGACTTCGCCGTCGAGCTGAACGGGGACAACCTCCGCTTCGCCTCCGAGACGCGGCGCCTCGAGATCGAGTCCTTCCTCGCCGAGGAAAGCGGGCGGCCGGTCGCGGAGCGCATCGTCACGTTCAACGGTTCGTACTCGGTCGACCAGCTCGAGCAACGCATGGCGCGCGTGGATTGGTGCGTCGTACCGTCCGTGTGGTGGGAGATCTTCGGCCTCGTGATCTCGGAGGCGTGGATGTTCCGACGCCCCGTCATCGCGTCCAATGTTGGCGGCCCGGCAGAGCGGATAACCCACGAGCGGGACGGGCTGCTGTTCGATGTGGGCGATGCTTCGTCGCTCGCGCAAACGATTCGCCGCGCCTGCGTCGAGGATGGCCTGTGGGAACGGCTGGTCAAGGGAATCAAGCCCCCAACCCGCGAAGATGTGATGGTGGACGGCTACGTGTCGATCTATCGCGAGTCGCGCAATGGCCGACAGCCCAGATTCACGGCGGGCGCGCCGGGCGGGCGGTCTGCCCAAAAAGCGCGCGCGTCGTGAGGACGTCGGGCGGCCGGTTCCCGAGCGCATCAAGCGGCGATTTGAACGGTGGCTAACGTGACGCAAGACGGCGCGGAGCGGCTGGTCAAGTTGCTCTACAAGGGAATCCTCGGCCGCGAGCCCAAGGAGAAGGAGTTTTCGGATTGGGTCGCGGCCGCGCGATCTGAACTTTCCTGCCTGGAACTCATCAGCAGATTTGTTGAATCGAAGGAATTTCGGGAGAGGACCCGAGTAAGGCCTTTCTTTCCCCCGGGGCACTACTATTCTCCGATCGTCGATCCGGATTCGGTGAGGGATTACGTCAGAGAGCGCCACGCAAGGCCGCTGTCGGCGATTTCCGGCATCTCGATCGACTACGGGCAAATGCTCTCGCTGCTCGACAAGCTGGCGCCGTACATGCGTACGACGCCTTTCACCGAGCAAAGGAGCCCGCCGCGCCGTTTCTACTATGACAACGGCAGCTTTCCATATGGGGACGCAATTGCCCTCCGGGCGATGATCATGCACCATCGGCCGCGGTCGATCGTCGAGATCGGGTCCGGGCACACCTCCGCCTGCATGCTGGATTCGGCCGAGGAGGCAGGCCTCGATGACCTCTCCCTGACGTGCATCGACCCCTACGCCGAGCGACTCAAGGCGCAACTCACGCCGAGCGACATGAAGGTCGTGCGGATCATCGAGGAGCCGGTACAGAACGTTCCTCTCGAAATCTTTTCGGCCCTTGCGCCGGGGGACTTCCTATTCATCGATTCCACGCATGTGCTGAAGACCGGAAGCGATGTTCACTACGAATTGTTCGAGATCCTTCCCGCGCTCCATCCGGGAGTGTTCATCCACTTCCACGATCTACATTTTCCGTTCGAGTATCCCGACCAGTGGATATTCGAAAGAAACTATTGCTGGAACGAGATATACGCGCTAAGAGCATTTCTCATGTACAACACCGCCTTCGGCGTCGTCTACTGGAACAGCCTGTTGGCGAAGCAGGACAGGGAACTGCTCAAAGCGGTGAACCCGCTCCTTCTCGTGAATCCGGGTGGCAGTCTGTGGATGTTGAAAAAGGACACTTCAAAGCCGCTCTGGCGGAGGATGCCCTGGTAAAGCATTGAAGAGCGCGATTCGCTTGAGTGACACGGGATCGGTCGAGCTCGGCCCACTTGCGACACCTGCCGGGACACAAAGTGTTGCGTACGCTCGTCGCTGCCTGTGCTTTTCTCTGCGCGGATATCGCGATCGCATCGGATCGCCTCAACATCCTTGACTACGCTCCACCCGGAGCGAAAGTCGACCGGGCAGGCGGCGCGGATGCCTCCGAGGCGCTTGCAAACGCCGTTTCCGCAGCGAACGCGAAAACCGCCAAAGGTGAGCCTGTTTGCGTCTACATCCCTCCGGGCAGCTACCGCATCGTCACGCCCCCTCCGCCCTTCGTCGGCGCGGGCTGCGTGATGGGAGACGGTCCGAGCCAGTCGACGCTCGTGATTGACCGGCGGTTCGACGGGGACCTTTTCGCCTGGTCCGAAGCCTGGGCCGTGACCAAGCCGGGGCCCATGGTCGTGGGAGTGAGCATTCACGGCGACAAGGCGGCCACCGCCATCCAGAACGCCTTCGTGTTCTATGACCGGAACGACCAGGTCTTCATCGACAACGTCGACGTTCTCGACCTTCACGGCCGAGCGCTCCTTTCCGGCGTCGCGAGGAATGTCCCGCAGGCCTATATGCGGGAATCGCACATGCGATCGTTGCGTTTCTTCCGGGACGGCGCACCCGGCGTGCCGGTCATAGAGTTCAATTCGCAGGGATCCGGCAATATCGATGCGACGAACGAGATCCGAATGTCGCAGGTGGATATCTACGGGTCTCGCGGGCCGAGCTTCGTCATCAGGAACAACGGCAGCGGCGCGGTTCGGAACATCACGATCGATGCGCTGAGAATCGAGGGCCTCGAAAACGGTAAGGTCGACGCGGATCTGCTGACCATCGGCGACCCGAACATGCGGGGAAAAGTGAACAACATCACGCTGACGAACATCGAACTGATCGACCCTTACTCCGGATACGCGGCAGTCCGCTTGACGGCGCCGCCTGACGCCGCTGCCCCCTACCAGATCACCGTCCAGGGCTTCATCGGCGGTGGCGTGCCCAACGGCCAGGGCTTGAGGATCGATGCCGGCCGCGCGTCCTTCTTCCGCTTCTCAGGCATCCACACGACCGGGACCAACGTCGTAATCGGCCGCGGGGTCAGCCAGATCGTCCTCGACGGCGGAGGGCAGGAGGCTAACTGGACCTACGAAATCGATCCGACCTCGCAGAAGGCGCTGCACATACCCGTCTACCGCACCGGTGATCCAACCGCCACGGGCATCCAATAGCTCCTGAACCGATCTCGCGCCGGTGGTGCCCTAAGGTGCACCACCCGAGTTCGGGCCCGCATAGTACGAGGAGCTGTAACTGTATCCAAGAGCAACCATCAAGGGATCGCACTTCGCGACCAGCGCCTCTTTCTCCGAATCGCTGAAATCGAGGCGATCCAGCGAGTAGATCGCACCGAAGCTCTCGTCCGTCTGCTCAGGGCGGTTCGTCCGCAGGTACTCACGGAACCGGGCTGCGCTGCCGTCAGGCATCTGCAGGAACTCCGAGATCCTCGCGGCGGCCGCGTCGGGATCGAGCACGAGATCCCTGTGCTCCAATTCGAAAGCCGTTTCCGCCAACTGTTCGCGCACGTCCAGCCAGGCGGTCATCACAGCGATCCAGTCCAAGTAATGCATCTCCGCGCTCTCATGCGGAAACTTGCGCTGACGTGAAAGCACGTTCTCGATGACTCGGCGCTTCATGAAGATGAAGCGCGCGTTGGGCCACAGCTCCCGCATCAACAGCGCCGAGCGCACCATTTCGACCGTCGGAGTCTTGTCGAGCCAATAGGGCGTCGGAAAGAGCTCCTTGGCGAGTTGCACCAGGCCGCGCCGGATGAACTCCTGAAACGACTGCCGTGGAACGCGGGCCAACAGCGTTTCCTGACTTTCTTCGTAGCGCTCGTAGTGGTTGTCGATCGTCCCCAGCAGGGCATGGACCATCGGAAACAGGTGCCCTTCGCCCATTCCCTTGTAGTGACCGGACCTCAGCAGCGCCAGCGCGATCGCGCTCGTGCCCGAGCGCGCAGGACCGAGGATGAATAACGGGAACTGTGCCTCGTCGGCGACCGGCATCATGCGGCCCGCAACCAGATCGACGGCTCGGTTCGCCCTTCCCTGGCTGCGGGGAAGCTGGGCCGATTCGGCGCCTGATACGGCATGCGCTTCCACCGCCTCGGCGGCATCTTCTTCGAGGTGAGCGCCCGTCAGGTCGATGTTGAAGCCGTGGCTTCCATCGCCGATATCCGCCGCCCTCAGGTCATGGCGAAAGTTATCGGCCTGTCCGGACGCACAGAATCGATCGCCGATGCGGACGACCACTTCAAGACGCGCCGATGGGTCGTCAGGGTCGTAGGCCCAGCCGCGAACCCGAGCTGCGCTCGCGAATTCCAGAAAACCTGTGATCCCCAAGGGCTCCCCGAAAGTGGCTGTGGATATTGGCTACGGAACACAATTCCACGTCGATGACGATACCGCCAGTAGCACGACCCGGCAGTGCTCCGTCAATCACCGTTGGCTGGCCGCAGGACCGATATCGCGGATTGAAAAATAGGGACACTTAAACGATTCGGCGGAAAGGCAGATCTTAAGCAAATGCGAACGGCTGGCGGGGCTTTGAGTCTGGAGAGATGGCCCGCGGAAACGCGAGTGTTCGATTGAATGGAAATCAATGCCATGTATAGGACGATTCCTACTATCCGCGTTCGCGGGGGGCGGTATACCGTCCGCATTGACGTGGTCGTCGGGGCGATGACGGTCGCGGTACTGCCTGCGAGGCGAAAACAACCAATAGGAGCTGCTTCAGCACAGCCTTGGTGGCCGTCCTACCGCGACTGGGAGATTAGCGTATGCCGAGTATCAGTTTGCCCGGGGGTTCAAAGATCGTTGTCGGGAACGAGAACGACACGATCACCGTTTACGGGAGCGGCACCGTCAAGGCCGGGAGCGGCGACGACTCGATCAATATCCTGGGGCGGGGCCATGTAACGGTCGGCTCGGGGCAGGACACGGTCCACATTGCCGGCGACGGCACGGTCAAGGCCGGTTCCGGCAACGACTCGATTTCGGTCGGCGGCAATGCCCAGGTTTCGCTGGGAGCGGGCAACGACACGATCACGCTGGGCTCCGGCAGCGACACGATCTTCACGGCCGGCAGCGCGACGCTGACCGGCTCCTTCGGCTCGGCCACCGTAACCGGCGGCGGCCTCGAGATCATCCAGTCCGAGGGCCACGGCGGCCGCACCACGGTCGAGGGCGGCGGGGAGCGTCCGCGCTTCGTGCACGCGACCGGCGGCGACGCACACGGCGGCAAGGGCGGCGAGACGTTCATCTTCGGGTCGGGCCACGACACCGTGACAGCGGCGGCGCCCGGCAACCTGTTCGAATTCCTGCGCAGCGGCAGCGGCGGCCAGCACGTGATCGAGAACTTCGTTTCCGGGCGCGACCAGCTCTATCTGGAAGGCCATTCGCTTTCCTACCTGAAGAGCCACGGCGATATCACCACGCAAGGCGGCAACACCTACATTTCGCTCGACGGCGGCCATACCTCGATCGAGCTGAAGGGCATCACAAGTCTGACGTCGTCCGACATCAAGACCGGCGGCGGCGGATCCGATGGGGGCGGGCACCACCGCTAGATAGCTCATGCTGACGGGATTGCGGCGCCTGCTGCCGGCCGCCGCAAACCGCGCGCTGCTACAAGTCGCCGGACGGACGCAGAAAGCGCTCCGCCATGGCGAGGTCGCAGCGGCCATCCGGGAAGTCGATCGGGCCTGGCGGTCGCTGCCGGAACATGCTCAGTCGATCGCACCGGCCTATGCGCGGCTGCTGGCGCTGGAGGGGCGCGATCAGCTCGCCGCCCTGCGGATGCTGGCGCGGGCCGCGGAGTACGGGCCCGATCCCGAGCTCGAAGCGCTGACCGTCCGCACACTGCTGCGGCTGGGCCGCGACGACGAGGCCTCGCGACGGCTCGTGGCCGCGCTCGGCGCCTTCTGCCTCGTTCCGGGCGAAACGCTCTCGCAGGTTGCCGAGGAGGCGCTGCAGGGCGGCGGCGTGTCGGCCGCCGGCTGGGTCGGCATCACCCCGGAGCTGGACTTCGTCTGGCAGCTGTCCGCCGGCCGCAAGACGAGCCCGGTACAGGTCGAGGCGGGCGGGCATGTGCTGCCGGCGAAGCTCGCCAGCATTATGGAGGCGGGCGGACGCCAGTACTTTCGATTGCGGCCGCCGCAAGCGCTTCGTGGCGGGCGATTCCACTTCCGTGTGGACGGGGCACCGCTGCTGGGGAGCGGGTGCAGCGCGCGTCCCGATTTCGCGCTCGACGGTCGCTCCTGGAGCGCCGCACGCTCCGTGCTCGGTTGGGCCCGCTTGGGGTGGGCGCCGTCCCTGCCGCTGCGCCTGCGCCTCGACGACGATCACGGTCGCCACGCCTGGGTGAAGACGCGGTCCGACCCGCGGCAAGACGATCAGCCGCCGTTTCACCTCGACCTGCGGACCTCAGGGTTGCGCGGCGGCCGCTTCCGGATCAGCGCGCAACTGCCCGATGGCCGCCTGGAAGCACTGCCGGATACGCCTTTGCTGCTCGAATCGGCCGTCCGGCTTCCGGCATCGGCCCGGCATTCGGGGCGAACCTGGCCTGCCGGAGCGCGAGCGCCCCGCGTTGCCGGCGCGCCCGTCAAACGTCGCGCGCCCGCCGACGTGATCGTCCCCGTGTTCGGTGCGCGCGAGGAGACACTGGCCTGTCTGCGCAGCGTGCTGGCGACCGTCACAGCGCGCGCGCGCGTGGTCGTGGTGGACGACGCCTCCGACGACCCGGCCCTGGTCTGCGCTCTCGATGACCTTGCGGCGGCCGGCCGCATCACGCTGCTGCGAAATTCCTCCAATCTGGGATTCGTCGCATCGGTGAATCGCGCCCTGGCGCAGCACCCGGCGCACGACGCCGTGCTGCTCAATTCCGATGCCGTGGTGTTCGGCGACTGGCTCGAGCGGCTGCGCGCCGCGGCTTACGGCGCGGCCAAAGTGGGCACCGTCACGCCGTTTACCAACAGCGGGTCGATCGCCAGCTATCCGGACCAGGCATCGGAACCGCTCGGCGCCGGCGATGCCGCCGCGCTGGACCGGATCGCCGCGTCGGAAAATTCGGGCGCCACGGCGGAGATCCCGGTCGGCGTCGGCAGCTGCCTGTACCTGCGCCGCGACTGCCTGGTCGATGTCGGCGCGTTCGACCAGGCGGTGTTCGCCCGGGGTTACGGCGAGGAAACGGATTACTGCCTGCGCGCCCGCGCCCGCGGGTGGTCCCACCGCCTCGCCGGCGACGTCTTCGTATTTCACGCCGGCGGGCGTTCGTTCGGGAAGCGGCGTGCCGCGCTGCTCGATCGCAGCCAGCGCCTGCTCAACCTGCGCCACCCCGGATACGACGCCTTCATCTCGCGCTTTCTCGAGGCCGACCCGGTACGGCCTCTGCGCCGCAAGCTGGACGAGGGCAGGCTGCGGTCCCTCGATGGGAACTTCGTCCTGATCGTCACGCTGGCGCTGACCGGCGGCGTCGATCGCTTCGTCGCCGAGCGCTGCCGCGCCATCCGCGCCGGCGGCTCGATTCCGCTCGTGCTCAGGCCCGCCGAGGCGGCCCGCCCGGACGCGATTGCGCTGTGGACCGATGCGCCGGCCGTTCCGAACCTGCGCTACGCGATTCCCGCGGACCTGCCCGCGGTGCGGCGCCTGCTGGAGTCGCTGCGCATCGAGCGCGTCGAGATCCAGCACTTCCTGCACCTGGATGCCCGCGTGGTCGAGCTCGCGCGCTCGCTGGGCCGGCCTTACGACGTCATGATGCACGACTATGCATGGGTCTGTCCGCGCGTGACCCTGATCGACGGCAGCGGCAGGTACTGCGGCGAGCCGCCCGTTGCCGTGTGCGAGGCGTGCGTCCGCAAGAACGGCTCGAGCCTCGGCGAAGCGATCTCGGTCGCGGCGCTCAGGCGCCGCAGCGCCCGCTGGCTGCACGCAGCTCGCTTCGTGAGCGCGCCGTCGGCCGATACGGCCTCGCGCTATCAGCGGCACTTCGCCGGCCTGCCGGTTCGGGTCGAACCGCTGGGTCCGCAGCCGGCCGCCGAAGCGCACCCGCCTCCGGCCGACGCCAACGAGCCGGTTCGCGTCGCGTTGATCGGCGCGATCGGCCAGCACAAGGGCTACCGGGTGCTGCTCGATTGCGCGCGCGACGCGGTCAAGCGCCGCCTGCCGCTGCAGTTCGTCGTGATCGGCTACACGCAGAGCGACCCGCCGCTGCTGAAAACCGGCAAGGTGTTCGTCACGGGCCGCTACACCGAAGGAGAGGTGGCGCACCTGCTGCAGCGCGAGCGGCCGCACCTGGCGCTGATGCCGTCCGTCTGGCCCGAGACCTGGTGCTACGCGCTGGATCACGCGCTGCGCGCCGGATTGCCGGTGGTCGCCTTCGACGTGGGCGCGATTGCCGAACGATTGCGCGCGGCGCAAACGGGAACTCTGCTACCTTTGGACTCTGATGCGCGGCAGATCAACGACCGGATTCTGCGGGTCGCCCGGGGGAGCGGGGTCGGCGACCCAAAGGAGCTTCTGAATATGAACGATCCAAAAGCCCAGGCGGCCACCCAGGACCTCGAGGGCTTGAGCGCCTCGGTCCAGGTCCTGCCGCTGCCGGTCGGCCTTTATCTGTTTTCGGTGCGCGCCGCAACGCCGACTGTGGCGGAGGCGTCCGCCGGACTGTCGCTGCCCGCGATCCACGTCGGCCTCGGGCCGGGAGTTCGCACCGAGCAGGTCGAATTCGTGGCCGGCCCCGGGACCAACGGCACGTGGCTGTTCGCGCAGGGCGACATGCTGGTGGCCAAGGTGGTCGGTGCGGGCGCCACGCTGATCCTCACGTCGATCCGGGCGCCCGGCGGCGAGGCGCTATCGATCGCGGTCGAGCGGCTGGAGAACCGCGTCGACTCCGCAGTGGCGCACGCCGCTGAGAAGAAGCCCGCTGCAGTCAAATCCGCGGCCAGGTCCCCGGCCCCTCCGGCCGCCGCGGCGGTCGAAGGCGAAAGCCTGCCGCTACAGATCCGGGTTCACATGCGCGCCCGGGGTGACCGCACGTTCATCAACGAGCAGTGGGCCGGGCGGACCGGGCCCGGCTTGTGGATCGAGTCTTTCTCGGTACAGCCGCTCGGGGCTTTCGGCGCGCGCGACATCGAGTACAAGGGACTGACGGCGAGCGGCTTCGAGACGCCGTGGATCAGCGATGACCTGATGTGCGGGACGCGGGGCATGGCCGTGCCGTTGATCGGATTCGCGGTCCGGCTGAAGCCCGGCCCCGAGACACCCGCCTACGACTGCGAGTACAGCGGTTACTTCCAGTCGGGCACCGTCAGCGGTCCGTTCCGCAACGGCACGCCGTGCCGATCCACGGCGGCCAACGATCCGCTCGAGGGCCTGCAGATCCGCATCGTGAAGCGCGCTTCGCCCGCCAGGCCACCCGCAACGGCGCAGGCGGCGCTCGCAGAGCCACGTGCGCCGGCCAAGGCGCTGGCACGCGCCGGCAAGGCGGCCGCCCCGGCGCCGTCCAAGCGCGGCGCCGCCGCGCGCCGTCGCAAGCCCGCTCGAACGAGATGAACTATCTGTTCATCCACCAGAACTTCCCCGGCCAGTACCGCCACCTCGTTCGCCACCTCGCCGACGACCCCGGCAACCGGGTCATCTTCATCACCCAGCCGAACGAAAACGAGATGCCGGGGGTGCGCAAGGTCGTCTACCCCAAGGACCAGCGTCGCCATATCAACTGCCATGCGTACACGGTCGACATCGACCGCGCGATCTACGCGGGCGCGAACGTGGCGGAGGTGTGCCGCACGCTGCGGGATCAGCAGGGCCTGCGCCCGGACATCGTGATCGGGCACAGCGGCTGGGGCGAGACGCTGTTCGTGAAGGAGATCTACCCCGACGTGCCGCTGCTGGCCAATTTCGAGTTCTATTACCACGGGCAAGGGGTCGACGTCGGCTTCGACTCCGAGTTCGACTCGATCTTCAACAACCCGGCGCGGCTGCGCGCGCGCAACGCGACCAGCCTGCTCGCTTATGACACGGCCGACTGGGGCCACTCGGCCACGCGATGGCAGCACAGCCTGTTCCCGCCGGAGCTGCGGCCCAGCATCACGGTGATCCACGAAGGCGTCGACACCGACCTGGCGCGCCCGAACCCGCAGGCCTCACTGCGGTTGCCGGGCTGGCAGCGCGACCTCACCTGCGCCGACGAAGTGGTGACGTACGTGGCGCGGAACCTGGAGCCGTATCGGGGCTTCCATATCTTCATGCGCGCGCTGCCCCGGCTCCTGCGCCGGCGCAAGGGCCTGCAGGTGCTGATCGTCGGCGGCGACGGCGTCAGCTACGGCGCGCCGCCAGCGCCGGGTTCGACCTTCCGCAAGATGATGCTGGACGAGCTGGGCGACTCGCTCGATCCGAAGCGCGTGCACTTCCTCGGCCAGGTCGATTACGCCACCTACCTGAGGATCCTGCAGGTGTCGTCGGCCCACGTCTACCTGACCTACCCGTTCGTGCTGTCCTGGTCCTTCCTGGAGGCGATGGCGTGCGGCTGCCTGGTGGTCGGATCGGCCACCGCGCCGGTGCTCGAGGTGCTGCGCGACGGCGTCAATGGCCTTGCGGTGGACTTCTTTTCCTCCAAGGACCTGGCGGCGCGGATCGAGCAGGTGCTGGAGCATCCGGACCGGATGCAGTCGTTGCGCGCGGACGCCCGTCGGACGGCGGTTCGGGGATACGACCTGAAGCGGCGGCAGCTGCCGCGCTGGAACAAGCTGATCGCGGAACTCGCCGCCGGCCGGCGGCGCCGCGCCGGTTCAGCGCGCGCCGCGCGCTGACGCGGCGGCACGAGGCCGCCCGGAGCCCGGGGTCAGCGCTCGTGCTCCCTCGGCTCCGGCCGGACGTCGTGCCGGGTCGCCGGCTCCTTGCTGTTCTTCTGGCCCCATTGGGCCGCGCCCGTCGCGCAACTCGCAGCGGCGTCCTGCTTGGACACCCCTTTGAGCAGCGCCATCGTCATGTCGTAGCCCTGCTTGTAAGCGCCGCCCTCCTCAAGGGTGTCCAGCTTCCTCTCCGAGGTGCGACCCACCACGCTTTGCCACTCCGCCTGAAAGGACCCCGCGTTCCTCGAGTCGACCTGACTGCAGAACTGCAGGATCGCGTGAACGATCCCGAGCGATTTCGGATTGATGTCCGCAGCGCCGGCCATTGCGACTTGTGGAAGTGCCAGGGCGCTGCAGACCAGCAAAATGCGATTGATTCTCATGAGATCGTTTTCCTCGCTTCGGTAGGGCGTACGCCGACTACCACACGGATGGGACGGTAAACCGGAAGGATATTTGGTCCCATTCAGGTGAAACACCGGAAGACGGGGCGGGATCACCCTATTCTTCACGGCTGGTGGGCCATACCTGGTCCGGGTGATGCGAACGAAATTACTTAAGGCTTTTCAGCCACTTGACGGGCCCACTCGGCGGATGGGGGTGCGGGGCAGGGAAACCACCCACCACCACCATCACCTGTCCGCGCAAGACCCATCGCCCGCACCCCGGCGCGGGGACGCGGGAGCGATTTGCGCATGGGCGGCGCACCCCGTCGGGGCGCCCGGTCGATTCGGCGAAGGGCTTACTGGCGAGCGACCTGGATGTGCAGTTCGCCGAGCACCGCATCGGGCGTGGCGAAGCCGTCCAGGCGGATCCACGGCTGGCCGGGCGCCGGGCGGAACAGCGTGACCGGCGAGTGGTTCATCTTGTCGCCGCGGTATACGTTGAACGCGCGCTGCACCGAGATGCTGGCTTCCGCGGTGCCGGTGTAGAAGGTCCATTGCGGGCCGGCCTGGAAGCGCCTGGCGTACTCGGTCAGGCGGGCCGGCGTGTCTTCCTCGGGGTCGATCGACACGGACACCATCTTCACCTTCGCCGCGTCCTTGCCGAGCCTCTTCTGCACCTCGGCGAAGGTCTGGCTCATCACCGGGCAGATGGTCGTGCAGGTGGTGTAGATGAAGTCGAGCAGCACCGGGCGCCCTTCGTCGATCTCCTGCGCGAAGTTCACGCGCGCGCCGTCCGAGCGCACCAGCGTGATCGGCGGCACGGGGTAGTTCGAGGTGCTGCGCGCAACCGCGGGCGGCGCCTCCATCAGGTGGTGGTGGTGCGCATGCGGGTCGGCCGGTGCTTCGTCGGCGTCGACCGCGGCCCCGGCGAACAGGCAGGCGGCGCCAACGCACGAAATCAGGGTCCGAAGTGCCCCATGGGCTTTGTTCATCACGCACCCTCTACCAAGAATCCGCTACGGCGCAGATGATACCAAGCGGGCGAACTCCCGCAGCTCCGCCTCGTTAAGGTCTGAAACCGCCCAGTAAACGAAGCCCGCGGCCGGCCAGCGGACCACGTGGTAGCCCCGGCGCTCGCTGCTCGCGGTGCCCGCGGCGGCCTCGCCGGGGACGGCGAACACCGAAATCATGTGCTGGCGGCGCCGGTACACCAGCGCCGCCACCGGCCTGCCGTCCAGCACATCGACGCGCCCGCCGAGCAGTTCGAAGCCCTGATCCGACAGGTCGGGCACCGAGGGAGAGAACCCCAGGTGGGCACTGAGCCACGGCTTCACCGTATGGCGGTCCGAGGAGGCCACGTCGATCCAGTGCGCGCTGAAGTTGGCGCGCAGGTGATCCTCCAGTACTTGATCGGCCTGCCGGTTCCAGCCGTCGGCTTGCAGCCGCAGCATGCCGGGCGCGATCCAGGCGACCGCAGCAGCCAGCGCCGCGCCCGCCGCCAGCGGTCCCCAGAAGGCCGCGCGCGCGCGCGGCGCCTGGCGGCGCACGCGGCCCAGGATGCGCCCCGCCAGCCCGGGCGGCGCGTCGTGGTAGCTCGCCTGGCGGCGGATCCGGGCGCTGATCGCCCGCAGTTCCTCCAGGCCGGCGCGCAGCTCGGCATCCGAGGCAAGGCGGCGCTCGAGGTCGATCGACTCGGTGGCGCCCAGCTCGCCGTCCAGGTAGGCGTGCAGCCGCGTTTCGTCGTCGCGCGTCATCGCACCCCCTGCCGGTCGGCCGCGACCTCGATCGCCTTCACCGACTGCGCCAGCAGGCGTCGCCCGCGCGCCAGCCGCGACATCACGGTTCCGATCGGGATATCGGCGATGTGCGCGATCTGCCGGTACGCGAGGTCTTCCAGCTCGCGCAGCACGATCACCTCGCGCAGCGCCGGCGGCAGCGCCGCGATCGCTTCGTTCAGCAGGCGCGCTTCGGCGCGCCGGATCGCGGAAGTTTCGGGTTCATCGGACGCGGGTGCCGCTATCTGCGGCTCGTCCTCGTCGTCCCGCGTGGTCAGTTCCGAGGGGCGGTTGGCCTGCAGCCACGACCAGGTCGTGTTGCGCACGATCCCGAGCAGCCAGGCGCGGGCATCCTCGCCGCGCAGCGCATCCAGGTAGCGCAGCGCGCGCACCGATGCGTCCTGCACGATGTCCTGCGCGTCATGGTCATTGCGGGTCAGCCAGCGCGCCAGGTTGTAGGCGGCACCCAGGTGCGGCACCACCAGCTGCTCGAATCGGCGTACCCGCTCGTCCATTCCATACGATATACCGGACTCACGAGTTCCTTATTCCCGCCGCGACTTTGGCAACGCTGCACGCGACCGGGGCGGCCGAGGGGGCGGCCACGCCGGCCACCGCCACCGCGCTCCATCCGACCACGGCGGCGATCAGGAGCGAAAACAGCACGTTTTCGGAAATGCGGCTGAAACTGAAGTAGCTGTTCATTCCGGGTTCCTCTCTGCGACTGGGACGCTGATGCGTTCCCGACGGCATGGAATCTAGGCGTCCACCCGATGGCGCGCCATCCGATTCTTGCCGGGCAATCACGAATGGCCGCTCGCCGCGACGAAGTGCGCCACCTTGCTCGGGGGCGAAGACGACGGCGCATTGCGGTCGTTCGCCCCCGGCAGCACCATCCATCCGGCCACCACGGCGATCAGGATCGAAAACAACACGTTTTCGGAAATCCGGCTGAAGGTGCTGTCCATCTTTGCTCTCCTGGTCGGAACGGCGGGTCCGTTCCCGATGGCGCCAATGTAGGCAGCCGCCCCTGGCCCCGCCATTCGATTGCGACGAAGCGCCGAACGGCGCGCGTGAAGCGCAATCCGGGCGGACAGACGGAACCAGTGCCCGCCGGGGCGGATCGGACTGAAACCGGGGCACCCTTGTATCTTCAACCGGACCGGCACGGTAGAGTCTGGCCGGACCGGCCCGTGCAACCGGCGGAGCCCCTTAGGGACACCAATTGAATCAATGCCTTACAGCGGACAAGGGGGAGCGATGTTCGCCAGCAATCCTTTCGCCGGACTGATCGACTCTTTTCACCCGGTTGTCATGCAGGTCTACCTCGTCCTGATGACGGTCGCGGTGGTGGTCGGAACGTGGTGGCACGTGCATCACGAAGGCAGCGCCCGGTTCTTCGCGCGACGCAGCCAAAACTCGCAGGCCGCCGCACGCAGGCGCGTCGGCAGCGCGGAGTCCATCGCGCTGGCGATCCAGACCATGGCCAGCGCTGCCGTTTCGGGCGAGTTCTGCAAGTGGCCAAGGCGTGTTTCCCATCTGCTGATGATGTACGGCTTCTTCCTGTATTTGATTTGTACCGTCGCGATGGTGTTTGGCTATCCGGGCAGCGCGCCGGTACCTGCCGTGCTGCCGGCCCTGTGGACCACGGGCGCCCTGATGATCCTCGTGGGCGGCCTGTGGTTTTTCTTCTTTCTGCGGGTCAACGTGGTGCATGACGGCGCTTCGCCTTTTCACGTCGGGCGCGCCGACCTTTTCATCGGGTTGCTGCTGGCGAGCGTCGCGTTCGCCCTGGCCTGGCATTGCGCGCAAACGACCTCTGCGAGCCCGACGTGGAGCAGGATATTGTTCGCGATCTACCTCCTCTTCACCACGTTGCTCTTTGTCACCGCCCCCTGGTCCAAGTTCGCTCACATGTTCTTCAAGCCGGCGGTCGCGTTTCAGAGAAAGGTGGAGCAGGCAAACGGTTCGTCGGATCTGCCAGACCCATCGGCTGAAAACTACATCGCCAGGAGATGATCCAGATGCCGGCCTACACCGACATGACCCGATGCGACGGCTGCGGCGAGTGCGTCGACATCTGTCCTTCCGACATCATGCACATCGACCGGGTCCATCGCAGGTCGTACAACATCGAACCCGACTTCTGCTGGGAGTGTTACTCGTGCGTGAAGGCATGCCCGCAGAATGCGATCGACGTTCGCGGCTACGCAGACTTCGCCCCGCTCGGCCACAAGGTGAGGGTCCTGAGAGAGCCGGAAAAGGGCGTGATCTCCTGGAAGATCAGGTACCGCGACGGCCGATTGAAGCAGTTCGCATTTCCGATCAGAACGACGCCCTGGGGTTCGATCAAAGGACCCGCGGAATACGAGAAACCCGATCCGGGCGCTTTGAACTCGCAGATGCTCGCGCACGAGCCGGCGGCTCTCCACGTCGACACGCTTCCCGCTCCCAAGGCAAAGGCATAACGGCATGGGCAGGAGAACGAAGTTCGTCGATTCGGACATCCTCGTCATCGGCGGCGGCTTTGGTGGATGCGGAGCCGCCTACGAGGCCCGCTACTGGGGGCGGGACCTCAAAGTCGTCATCGTGGAAAAGGCCAACATCGAGCGCAGCGGTGCGGGAGCGCAAGGCCTGTCGGCGATCAACTGCTACATGGGCATGCAGTGGGGCGAGAACCAGCCCGAGGACTTCGTGCGCTATGCCCGGGGCGACCTGATGGGTCTTGTCCGGGAGGACCTGGTCTACGACATCGCCCGGCACGTCGACTCCTCGGTGCACAAGTTCGAGGAGTGGGGCCTGCCGATCTTCAAGGACCCTCGGACGGGCCGGTATTTGAGGGAAGGCAGATGGCAGATCATGATCCACGGCGAAAGCTACAAGCCGATCGTCGCCGAGGCCGCGAGGAAGGCCGCCAGCGAGGTCTACAACCGGATCATGGTGACGCACCTGCTGATGGACAAGGTGCGCCCCAACCGCGTTGCGGGTGCCGTCGGATTCGACGTGCGCAACGGGCATTTCTACGTCTTCAGGGCGAAGGCGGTCATCGTGGGCGCGGGGGGCGGTTCGCACATCTACCGGCCAAGGGCGGTCGGCGAGGGCATGGGAAGAACCTGGTATGCGCCCTGGAGCACGGCTTCGGCGTACGGCCTGCTGATACCGACCGGCGCCAGGATGACGCAGATGGAGAACAAGATCGTTCTGACGCGCTTCAAGGACGGCTACGGTCCGGTCGGTGCCTGGTTCCTGCTCCTGAAGTCGCATGCAACGAACGCCGCAGGGGAGAACTACGAGAAGGATCGTTATCCCGAAATCAAGGAGCGTGTGGGCCACTACGTGGACATCGATCCGATGCCGACCTGCCTGCGCAATCACGCGATGCTCGAAGAGATCAAGGCCGGCAAGGGTCCGATTTACATGCATACCCAGCGCGTCCTCGATACCGCCGAAAAGGAGGAGCTGGGCTGGGAGGACTTCCTCGATATGACGGTCGGGCAGGCTGTGGTGTGGGCCGCGCAGAACATCGATCCGAAGGAAAAGCCGTCCGAGCTGACCACCTCGGAGCCCTACATCATGGGTTCTCACGCCACGTGTTCCGGCGCGTGGGCAAGCGGGCCCGAGGACTGCGCGCCGGCCGAGTATCAGTGGGGCTACAACCGCATGACGACCGTGGAAGGGCTTTTTGGCGCCGGCGACACGATAGGATGTTCGGCCCACAAGTTTTCGGCCGGCTCGTTCACCGAGGGCAGGCTGGCGGCCAAGGCGGCGGTCCGATATGTGATGGACCGCAGAGCCGAACCACCCCAGCTCGACGACGAGACCGTCAGACAGCTGCAGACGGTGGTATTCAAGCCGCTCGAAACCTACCGGGTGGGCAGGAACGAGATCGTCGCGGGCACCGTCGCGCCCGGCTACATCAACCCCCTCCACGGCCTGCAGAGGCTCGAAAAGATCATGGATGAGTACGTCGGTGGCTGCAGCATGTTCTACGTGACGAGCGAGAACCTCCTGAACCGCGGCCTGGAGCTGCTCGCCATGCTGCAGGAGGACTTCGATCACGTCGGCGCCGAGGACCTGCACCAGCTCCAGAGGGCGTGGGAACTCCAGCACCGCATCCTGACCGCCGAGTCGGTCACCCGGCACACGTTGTTCAGGAGGGAAACGCGATGGCCGGGGTACTACTATCGCGGCGATTATCCGAAGCTCGACGACAGCGAGTGGCACTGCTTCACCGGATCCCAATACGATCCGAAGTCCCGGCAGTGGACCATGTCGAAACTTCCCGTACACCGCATCGTCGGGGGCTTCGAGTTGTTGCGAACGTAGCGCACGCCGGTATCCTTGCGCGCATGGTTGCGTGGATCCGCACCGCGTTGCTGGCGCCCGCCGCTCTGGCCGGTGCGCTGGGCCTGCCTGCGCCCGCAGCGGCGACCGCGCCGGACCCGGCCCCGCACGGAGCCGGCATCGCCTGGTTCGCGGGCGATACCGACGCCGCCTTCGCGCGCGCCCGTTCCGAGCACAAGCCGCTGTTCCTCTACTGGGGAGCGACCTGGTGCCCGCCCTGCAACCAGGTGAAGGCGACGTTGTTCAGGCGCGTCGACTTCATCGAGCGCTCGAGGCAGTTCATCCCGGTGTACCTGGACGGCGACCAGCCGGGCGCCCAGAAGCTCGCCGACCGGTTCCGGGTGCGTGGCTACCCGACCATGATCCTGTTCGCGTCCGACGGCGCCGAGATCACGCGCCTGCCCGGCGAGATCGATCCGCAGCAGTACCTGCAGGTCCTGTCGCTGGGCCTGGGTACCGGCCGGTCGGCGCACGCCACGCTGCGCAGCGCGCTCGGCTCGGACGCTGCCGCGCTGACGCCCGAAGATTGGACGCTGCTCGCCAGCTACTCCTGGGACACCGACGAAGGGCAGCTGGTCGCGCCGGACCGCGTGGCCTCCACGCTGGTGGCGCTGGCCAAGGCCTGCCCGGCGCGCTACCGGGCGAGCTCCGACCGCCTGGCGCTGCGCGCGATCATCGCCACCGCAGCCGGGCGCGGCACCGTCAGCGTGGACCGCGCTCGTGCGCTGGCGCACGTGCAGGCGGTGCTGCAGGACCCGGCACGCGCCCGCGCGTCATTCGACCTGCTGGTGGGGTGGGCGGCCGTGATCGCCGGTGCCGTGACCGATCCGGGCAGCCCGGAGCGCAGCCAGCTGATCGAGCGCTGGGATGCGCGCCTGGCCGCGTTCGCCGGCGACGCCGGGCTGTCCACGGCGGATCGCCTTGACGCGCTGGGCACCCGCGCCGCCCTGCAGAAGCTGGCCGATCCGAACGGCGTGGTCGCGGTGGGCCTGCAGGATTCGATCCGCGCGGCAGCGGCGCAGGCCGACCGCGATACGACCGATCGCTTCGAGCGCCAGGCGGTGATCAGCTCGGCCGCCGACGCGCTGTCCTCGGCGGGTCTGGATTCGGAGGCGGACGCGCTGCTGAGGGCCGAGCTCTCCCGTTCCGCCTCGCCCTACTACCAGATGGTCGAGCTGGCGGTGAATGCGCAGAAGCGCGGAGACTCGAGCGCCGCGCTGGACTGGTACGAGAAGGCCTATGGACTCTCGCAGGGCCCGGCCACGCGCCTGCAATGGGGCGTGCGCTACGTGGTCGCGCTGACCGAGCTGGCGCCGGCCCAGCAGGACCGCGTAGATCGGGCGGTGGCGCAGGTGGTCGCCGACCTGGATCCGGCCCCCGAAACCTTCTACGGGCGCAACCGCATCGCGCTGGAACGGATGAGCGCCGCGCTGAAGTCCTGGAACTCCGGTCACGCGCATGATGCCGTGCTGCAGGACGCCGCGGCGAAGATGGGTGCGGTGTGCGGGAAGCTGCCGGATGCGACGCCCGAACGGGTCGTTTGCAGCGAGGTGCTGCGGTCACCCTCAGCCCCGGCCCCTCTCACGCGAGCGGGAGAGGGGAGCTAAGGGATCTACGGGGCCTTCCTGCGGAGCGTCGGCGCGCCTGCCGACCCGCGCGAGAAATCCGGCAGCCCGGAGTAAAGCGGCGGCACCGTGGTCGGCAGCAGCTCGTCGGCCACCTTGCGCTGTTCGGGCGACAGCAGCGAATACAGGTGGCCGGCCGCCTCGGCAATGTCCTCCATCGCGGCCAGCCGGTTGCGCACGACATCCACGCGACGGTCGATCTGGTGCGGAGCGTCTTCGTCCGGTGGCGGCCGTGCGATGCCGCGCATCTGATCCTGCATCAGCGCCAGCACGCGGCGCGCGTACATGTCCCAGGCCGCCTGCTGGGCCGCCTCCAGCTTCAGGCGCTGCTGAACCTCGACCAGGTGTGCGTTGAATTCGCCGACCAGCGAGTTGCGTTGCTGCGCCGCGTGATCGAGCGCGGCGCGATCGGGGTCGTCGACGCGCCGCTGCTGCGCCAGCACGACCGTGGCAGCCGCCGGCACCAGCAATGCCGCCGCAAGACGAGCTGCGCGGCCCCTCACGCGCGCACCCCGGCCGCCTGGGGCTGGGGGCCCGGCCGGCGCGGAAACCTGAGGATCGCGCGCAGCCCGCCGCCGTCGCGCGATTCCAGCACCACCTCGCCGCCGTGACCGCGCGCGATCGCGCGGGCGATCGCCAGCCCCAATCCGGTGCCGCCGGTGTGGCGCGCGCGTGAAGTCTCCAGCCGCACGTACGGCTCGAACACGCGCTCGCGCTCGGCCTCCGGAATGCCCGGACCGTGGTCCTCGACGATGAACTCGACCTGATCGGCTTCATCCCGCACCGTCAGGTCGACCACGCCGCCTCCGTAGCGGCGCGCGTTATCGACCAGGTTGCCCAGGCAGCGGCGCACCGCCTGGCCGCGCGCCAGCAGCGGCGCGTGCGCGTCGCCGTGCGTCTGGATCCTGCAGCCGAGCGCGCGCATGTCTTCCGCCACCGACTCGACCAGCGCATTCACGTCGATCCGGGCGGGCTGCTCGCCGCTGTGCCCGGCGCGCAGGAACTCGAGCGTGTCGCCGATCATCCGGTCCATCTCGTACAGGTCGCTCTCGATCGCTTCGCGCGCGGTTTCGTCGGCGAGGCGCTCGATCCGCAGGCGGATCCGGGTGATCGGCAACCTCAGGTCGTGCGATACCGCCGCCAGCGCCTGCGAGCGGGTTTCCAGGTTGCGCTTCAGGTCCTTCTGCATGCGGTTGAACGATGCGGCGGCCGCCGCCACTTCGGCCGGTCCCGTCTCGGGCAGCGGCGGCTGGTCCATGTTCTTGGCCAGGCCCGTGGCCGCGCGCGCCAGCGTGCCCAGCGGGCGGGTCAGGCGCCGCACGGTCCAGGCGCTCAGTGTGCCAGCGACCGCCACCAGCAGCGACACCAGCACCAGCACCCGGGTCGGCAGTTCCAGCAGCTGCGGGGGCGGCAGCGCATGGCGCAGCGTCAGCACCGAGCCGTCACCCATGCGCGCCTGCACCGCGACCAGCCGCAACCGGCGCCGCCGCGCATCGCCGAACCAGCTGCTGGCCGGGGCCGCCGCGGACGGGGGCGGCGTCGCGTCGGGCAGCGCGGGCGGCCAGTCCGGGGCGAGCATCAGCACCTGAATGTCGATCGGCCGCGTCAGCTCCTTGCGCAGATTGGTCAGGAACGAGGTTGCCTCGGCCGGTGGATCCTCGCCGGGCTGCCGCCACGGCTCATCCAGGCTGGCGTGCGCCGGCCGCAGCCCGGTCGTGCTGATGATCCGCAAACGCTCGGCCGGAGTCGCTGCATCCAGCGCAGCGATGAATCCCGCGATCCGCTGCGCAGCCTGGTCGCCCCACAGATGGCGCGCCAGCCGCGCGCGCTCGTCCAGCAGCAGCCAGGCGCCGATCAGCTGCGAGACGACCACCGCCAGCACGGTGGCGAACACCACCTGGCCGAACAACGAGCGGGGCAGCAGTCTCACCCGCGTTCCGGCCGCGACACCAGCATGTAGCCTTCGCTGCGTACGGTGCGGATAATCCTCGGTTCGCGCGCATCGTCGCGCAGGCGCTTGCGCAGGCGGCTCACCAGCACGTCGACGGTGCGCTCGAGTCGATTGGCTTCGCGCCCCGCGATCGCGTCGATCAGCTGGTCGCGCGTCAGCACGCGGTTCAGGTTCTCGGCCAGCGCGCGCAGCAGGCGGAACTCGCCGGTGGACAGCACCACGACCACCCCTTCCGGGTCGACCAGATGGTGCGCGCCCAGGTCCAGGGTCCAGCGGTCGAAGCCGATCCGCGAGGAGCTGTCGGACCCGCGGTCGCCGGCCCGGCGCAGGATGCTGCGGATACGCGCCAGCAGCTCGCGCGGCGAAAACGGCTTGGCCAGATAGTCGTCGGCCCCCATTTCCAGCCCGAGCACGCGCTCGAACTCATCGCCGCGCGCGGTCAGCATCAGGATCGGAACGCTGGAATGCGAGCGCAAGCGCCGGCACAGCGTCAGCCCGTCTTCGCCGGGCAGCATCAGGTCCAGCACGATCAGGTCGAACGGGGTGCGCGCCAGTTCCTCGCGCATCGCCTCGCCGTCGGCCACCGTCTGCACTTCATACCCCGAATCGCGCAGGTAGCCGTCGAGCAGCTCGCGCAGCCCGGGATCGTCGTCGACCACCAGAATTCGTTGCGCCATCCGTCGTGCCGGCAGGGTCGCGGTTCTTGCAAGAATAAACATCGTAGACACTCCCTTCGATCGAGGATACAGGCGCTGACGATCTGTTACGCGGCGTTCACAGGCTGCCGCTCGGCGCCATGAACCCATTGACAGCCGGGGACTCTAATCGGTTCAAGCCATCGCAACCGTTTTCGCTTAAGCCGGAGATACCCATGAGTGTCGTTCGAAGAAGCTTACTGGCGGGCGCCGCCCTGGCGGCCGTCCTGCTGGCGGCGGTGCCGCTGTACTCGGCCGCGCAGCAGCTTGCCGCCGCGGATCCGCCCTCCGATCGGCCGCATGCGGCCGGGATGCACCAGGAGATGCAGCAGAAGATGCAGAAGCACCTGGACCGCCTGGCCGCCCGCCTGGAGATCCGGGCGTCGCAGCAGGAGGCCTGGAATGCCTTCTCGTCGGCGGTGCGCGGGCTGGTGCCGGACCAGATGCCGGAGCGCCCCGCCGATGACGTGGATGCGGCCGCGCGCGCGCGCCTGGCGGCCGATCGGGCGGCCGAGCGGGCCAAGCGGCTGTCGCAGCTGGCCGATGCGACGGCCAGGCTGCAGCAGGCGCTGGATGCGCAGCAAAAGCAAGTGCTGAACGAGGTCGCGCGCAATTTCTCGCACCACCTGCATGACCACGGCGACGGGCATTGGGGCATGGGCATGCACGGCGGCACGGACCATGAGCATTGCGACGCGAAGCACGAGGGGCACGGACACGAGCGCGATTGATCGCACGCCCTCACCCCCTCCCCTCGCCCGCGCAAGCGGGCGAGGGGAGGGGGTGAGGGCGTCAGGCGCTGGCAGGCTCCAGCGCAAACCCCGCCAGCGCGCCGTCCGCCAGCCACTGCGTCAGCAGTTCGACCGCCCGCAGGGGGGCGTGCTCCTCGCCAACCACCTCGCCCAGCTGATCGCACCATCGCTCGAAGCCGGCGCGCGCGACGACCAGCCGGTCGAACGCGGCCGCCTCGTCCGACGCCATCGGCCGGAACCGCACCTGCAGGTTGCGCCGGGTCAGCAGCCAGACCGTCGGCTGCGCGCCCGTATGCAGCGCGGGCAACGGATCGCCGCGCGCCTGCGCCGACCATGCGAGCGGCACGTTGGTCGCCAGTTCGATCCGCCGCACCGCCGGATGAACGATGAACGTGAGTCGCGGCCAGGTGTCCGGGGCGAGTCCGGTCAGCGCGTCGCGGCTCAGGCAGGCCGCATCCAGCGCATCGAACGAAGCGGCCATCGCCCATTCGAAGCGGGCCATTTCGGACAGCTGGGGACGGTCCGACCAATCCGGCGACTGCGCCAGGAACGGAGCAAGCCGGGCCGCATACCAGCGCAGGTTGCGGACGCTCGAAGGGTGGGCCGCGATGTAGGCGCGCCCCAGGCGCTCGAAATCCTCGACGCCGGCGATCGCCTTCAACCCCGGGTAGTCGGTCTCGAGCGCCTCCAGCAGGCGCGTCACATAGCCATCGGCGTACACGTTCATGCGCGAGACGGCTTGGTCCGGGTCTGCGCTGCGTACCCGCTGCAACACCGCCGGGTCGCGCTGCAGCACGTAGTCCTGGAACTCGCGCTGCAGCGCCGCCAGTTCCGGCGGCGGCGCCAACCGGTTCGAATGGCGCATCATCAGGCCGCCCGCTGCGCGGCCTGCGTCACGCCGTGCGCGTCGACGCGGGCCGCTATCGCGCGCGCCTGGTCCAGCTCGGCCAGCAATTCGGCGAGCGGCGGAATGTTCGCATCGCGCTCGATCATCGTGGCCACGTCGCCGAAACGCCGGCGCGCGTGCTCGTAAAGGCGCCAGACCGGCTCCGCGATCGGCGCATCGTGCGTGTCGACGATCAGGTCGCCGCGGTGGTCGTGCCCGGCCAGGTGGATCTGCTGCACGCGCGCCGCCGGAATCGCGTCCAGGTAGACCAGCGGATCGAAACCGTGATTCACGCTGTTCACGTAGACGTTGTTCACGTCCAGCAGGATCAGGCAGTCGGCGCGCCGCGCCACCTCGGCAAGGAACTCCCACTCGGTCAGGTGCGAGGACGTGTACCCCGCGTAGCTGGACACGTTCTCCAGCAGGATGCGGCAGCCCAGCCGGTCCTGCACGCGGGCGACGCGCTCGACCACGTGGGCCAGCGAAGACTCGCTGTATGGCAGCGGCAGCAGGTCGTGCAGGTTGGCGCCGGCCACACCGGTCCAGCACAGGTGATCCGAGATCCAGACCGGCTGTACGCGCCGCTGCAGGCGCTGCAGCGCGGCCAGATGCTCGTCGTCCAGGGGATCGGCGCTGCCGATCGACAACGACACCCCGTGCATCGCCACCGGGTAGTCGGAGCGGATGCGGTCCAGCCAGTGCAGTGGCCGGCCGCCGGGAATCATGAAGTTCTCGCTGACGATCTCGAACCAGCCCACCGCGGGCCGGGTCTCGACGATCTGCGAGTAGTGGGGTGGGCGCAGACCCAGCCCGAACCCGAGCGAGCGTGCGCCCACCGTCGGTCCTACTTCGACATGTTCGACTTCATCGCCTCCTTGGCTTTCGTGCACTCCTCGGCGGTCATTTGCTTGAAACCCTGGCCTTTGCACGAGTTCTGTCCCTGGCAGGAGTTCTTCGCGGACTTGCAGTCGCTCTGCCCCTTGCAGCCATTCACACCCTGGCACTGAACCTTGCCATCGTCGGCGGCCATGACCGGGGCCGCAAACCCCATCGCGAACAGTCCCGCCGCAGCCGCCGCGATCGCGGCGCCGGTCAGCCTTGTCGTACTGCGCATGCTGGCTCCTTTTCTGAAAAAGTGGTGCCCGGCCTCCCGGGCAGCCCGTTTAGTCGGCCCCGGGGCGCCGAACTTACAGCCGGCTCCGCCGGCCGCTTCTCCGGAGCCGGACCGCAGCGATGCTACATTGACCGCGGCTCGCCGTGATGACCGCTGACACCAAACCGGTAATGAGAGTGGTCGACGATGCAAACCCTTCATGACAGCAGGGCAGCCTCGGCGTCGCGCGTTCGCGCCCTGGCGGCGGCCGGCGCGCTGCTTGCGCTGGCCGCGGTGGCCGCGGGCGCGTTCGGCGCGCATGCGCTGAAGAACTCGCTTTCGTCCGACCGCCTGGGCGTTTTCGAGACGGCGGTGCGCTACCAGACGGTCCATGCGCTGGCGCTGTTCGCGTGCGCGTGGGTGCATCAGTCCTGGCCGAGCCGGGTCGCGCTGGCGGCCGGCGCCTGCTTCGTGGCCGGCGCCGTGCTGTTCTGCGGCAGCCTGTACCTGCTGGTGCTGCTGGATCAGCCGCGTTTTGGCATCGCTACCCCGTTCGGGGGTATCGCGTTCCTGGCGGGGTGGCTTCTGTTGACAGCGGCCATCGTCCGATCCGGAAAGCCTGCCGGCTGAGGCCGCTTTACTTCTGCTGCGACTCCATCTGGGCGTCGCGGCGCTCGGCCGCATCCAGTTCCATCTTTTGGAGCCCCTTGGCCTTCTCCAGCGCTTCGCGCTGCGCCTTCAGGATGTCGGGCGGCGGCGGCGGATTCGAGCGGCCACAGCCCTGCAGCAGCAATCCGGCGAGACAGGCGGCGGCCAGGCGCCGCGAGCGGCCGCGTTCCATTGGTCCACGGATCATTTCGATTCCTGCTTGTAGCGCCGCGTCGCGGCCGTGATCTTGCTGTCCGCCGGCGGCGCGAGCAGATCCCTGAGCTGGCGATAGATCTGATCGTACTGGTAAACGGGAACCTGGAAATCGAAATCCCGCACGCGCTCGTTGATCGCCGCCGCTTCGGCGGCCACATCTGGCGCTGGCTTCGCGCTGCCCTCCTTCGCGCTTGGCGAGGGCTTCGGGTCCACATTCGCGCTGATGCGTATCCAGGCCTCGCTTCCTTCGCGATCGCCTTGCAGGTCGACCCTCAGACCCTCGAACGTGCGGAAGCTCGCACGGGACGCGTGCCGCAGTTCGCCGGCTGTACTTGGCCTGACGTCCTGTGCGCTCAGGCGCGCCAGCGCACCGGCCACCGCATCGAGCACCGCGGCGGCGGCCGGCTTGCGCCCCGGCGGGATCCCGCGCAAGGTCAGGTCGGCGCCATCGCGCCGCTCGCGCACGAGCGAGTACGGCGCGCCTTCGGCCGGCCGCACGGCCACCTGCTGCACGCGGCCGGCCGCCACGTCGAGCAACTCCGGATCGATCCAGTGCGTCGGCTGCGGATCGGCGTCGATGCGCGGCCGCGCCAGCAGCGCGGCTGGGGCACCGGCCACGCGCACGAAGCAGCCGTCCGGTTCGGCCGCCTTGCCCAGCAGCAGCGACCACGTGCGCGCGCCCGCGACCACGTCGATCCGCACGCTGCGCGCCTGCGCGCCGGCCGCATCCTCGACCTCCAGCATCGGGTAGCGCGCCGGATCGCTGGTCTTCTGCTCGATCGCGCGCAGCGACGACAGGCCGATCAGCAGCGCGCGCAGCTTGCGCGGATCGGCCCGGTAGTTGCGCTGGGCGACGAACCACCCGTTGGCACGGCGCTGCAGCGTGGTCTGGCTGGCGTCGCCGCGCGTCAGCCGCACCTCGTTGACCGCGTCGATCGCGTCTCCCAGCGACGCCAGCACCGGGGCCTGTGCTGCCGCAGGACGCTCCGGGCCGTTGCGCGACGACACCCACACGGCAGCGGCGGCGACCAGCAGCGCCGCCAGCGCGAGCCCGATCAGGCGGCGCGTGTTCATCCGCCGACGGCCGCCGGTTCATGTGCCGCTGCGGACGGCGCGAGTGCGCGGCGCCGGCGGCGCACCGCGACCGCGATCAGCAGCGCCAGCAGCGCGAAGGCGGCCGGCGCCAGCACGATGTCAATCAACTTGATGCGGTTGCCCAGGGCCCGGATGTCGCGGTCCAGGCCCAGCTTCACGTCGCGCAACTCCTTGCGGATCCGCAGGCGCTCCTTCTGGAACCGCTGCAGCTCGCGCTCCTGGTCTGCGGTCAGGATCATCTGCGCGCCGCGCGACGCCGAGCCTGCATCGCCTCGATTGGCCTGCAGCGCGTCCAGCTTGTGCTCGGTCTGCGCCAGTTGCCCTTCCAGTTCCCTCTGCTTGGCGCGCAGGCGGTCTTCGGCCTCGGTGCGCAGCGCGTCCACGCGCCCGAACGGGCGCAGGAAGCTGGCCCGCCCGCGCACGCTGATCAGGTCGCTGCTGCCGGCCAGGTTGTCCAGCGCGTTCCAGACGAAGTCGCCGTTGTTGGCCCAGGCCGTCGGCGTGCGCTGCCCCAGGAAGCTCTGCCAGCGCACCCACAGCAGGTCCGACAGCATGTCGACGTCGGCCACCACGACCAGGTTCAGCGGCTTGGACGACGAGGCCAGCGGCGCGGATCCCGCGGCCGCTGGAACGCCGGCCGGGGGGCCGTTCGGGAACGACGTCTTCACGGTGCCGGTGACGCGGGCCGCCACCGTGTAGATTTCACCGGTGGGCTTGAATCCCTCGCGCAGGCTCGCCGGATCGGTCAGCTGCGCGAAACGCTGCGCCGGGATCGGCCCCGCATGCGCGCTGGACCGGATCAGCGGCTCGAAGCGCACGCCCGCATCCTTCTTCGGACGCAGGATGCCGGCCGTGTCCATCGTGATCTGGGTCAGGCCCGAGGTCAGCACGTCACCCTCGGACAGGCTGCGCGATCCGAAGCCGACGATCGCGATGTGCCGTTCAGGCGGCTGGTCCGGCTGCAAGCGTACCGTTAGACCCTGCTCGAGGTCGCCCAGCACGTCGCCCGGGTCGAACGCGACGCCCCAGGCCGACAGCAGCGGCTCGAGCGACGATGCGCGCGAAGCGCCCGGCATCATCGCGGCACGGCCTTCGCCCTGATCCTGCTCGGCGATCGGATCGACGAACACCAGCAGCCGGCCGCCTCGCAGCGCGTACTGGTCGATCGCGTACAGCGCGGGCTGGGGCAGGTCCTTCGGGTGCACCAGCACCAGCACGTCGACGTCGGGGTCGACCCGGTTCATGGCCGGCGAGATGGTGCGCACGGTGAACAGCTGCTGGGCCTGCGTATAGACGAGCCAGGGCTGACGATCCTGCCCGCTGACCGGGTCGAAACCTCCCGACATCGGGATCGACGACAGCCAGCCGATCACCGGCTTCTTCGGCTGCGTCAGTTCGACCAGCAGCTTGTCCACGTCGTACTCCAGGAACGGCTCCTTGGACGGGTCCAGGAAGTCGATCACGGCCCGCCCATCGGTGCTGTTGGTGGCGGCCAGCCCGAGATACAGCGACCCTCCGGAGCTGTCGATCGGCACGGCCCGGATTCCGAACTCGGTGGCGCGGTCCTCGTCCTCCGAGAACGGCTGCGGGTCGATCACGTGCAGCCGGATCTTCCCGTGGCTGCGGCCCGCGATCTCCTGCAGGAATTCGCGCACGCGCTGGCCGTACACGTGCGCCACGGGCAGCTGCGCCGCGGCGCGCTCCGAGTAGAACAGGTACAGGTTCAGCGGCTCGCCCAGCGTGTCCAGGATGTGCCGGGTGCCGGAGGTGACCTTGTACATGCGGTGCTCGGTCAGGTCCAGCCGCGCCCCGCGCAGCAGCTGGCCGCTCAGCACCGTCAGGCCGACGAACAGCACGCCCAGCGCCGCGAGCGCTGCCCCGCCCATCGTCAGTCTGCGCCAGGTCGGACGTTCCATGTCGCGCTCCGCCTCAGTCCGATTTGTGCAGTTCCAGCAGGACGACGCTGGCCGCCAGGAAGCAGCCGATCGTCAGGCCGAAGAAGACCACGTCACGCAGATCGACGACGCCTTTGGCGATCGCCTGGAAGTGCGTCAGGAACGACAGCGAGGCGACCGCGTCGACCAGGCCCGCAGGCGCCCAGCCGCGAAAGGCGTCGAGCACCATCGGCAGTCCGGCCAGCAGCAGGGCGAAGCAGGCCGCAACCCCCAGGATGAATGCCACCACCAGGTTGCGCGTCAGCGCCGACATGCACGAACCGACCGCCAGGAACGCCCCCGCCATCAGCAGACTGCCCAGGTACCCGGTCAGTATCGCCCCGTTGTCGGGATGCCCCAGATAGTTCACCGTGATCCAGATCGGGAACGTCAGCGCCAGGGCCAGCGCGGCGCAGGCCCACGCCGCCAGGAACTTGCCGATCACCGCCTGCCACAGCGTGATCGGCTGCGTCATCAGAAGCTCGATGCTGCCGCTGCGCCGCTCCTCCGACCACAGCCGCATCGAGATCGCCGGTATCAGGAACAGGTACAGCCACGGATGGAAGATGAAGAACGGCTCCAGGTCGGCCTGATCGCGCTCGAAAAAGCCCCCGAGGTAGAACGTGAACCAGCCGGCCAGCACGAGAAAGATCAGGATGAACACGTAGGCGAGAGGGGTCGCGAAGTAGGCGGCCAGCTCGCGGCGGAAGACTATCGCGATGTTTCGCACGCCCTCACCCCCACCCCTGTCCCGCTTGCGCGAGCGAGGGGCGACCGATCGCCGCCCTTTGAAACAGAGACACCCGATCGCCCCTCGCCCGCGCAGCGGGACAGGGGCGGGGGTGAGGGCGTGCGATCGCGTTCATCGAGTCATCGTCCGGAACACCTCATCCAGGCGTCCGGGCTCCACCCTCAGCGCCACAATGCGGATCCCATCCCCCGCAATCCGGTCGCTCACGGCCGCCAGGATCGCCGCGCCGTCGGCCGGCAATGCGGTCAGCGTCGCGTTGCGTTCGTCGATCTCGACCGCGGCCACCTGCGGCAACGCCGCGACCGCTTCGCGCGCGGCCGCCAGCTGGCCCGGCTGCTCGAGCTGCAGCGACACCGCGTTGTGATAGCGCGAGCGCGCTGCCAGCCCCGCCGGCGTATCGTCGGCCACCAGGCGCCCGTGCGCGATCACCATCGCGCGCGTACAGACGGCGTCGACCTCCTCCAGGATGTGGGTGGAGATCACGATGATCTTGTCGCGCGAGATCTCGCCGATCAGAGTGCGCACTTCGTGCTTCTGGTTCGGATCCAGGCCATCGGTGGGCTCGTCCAGGATCAGCACCGCCGGATCGTGCACGATCGCCTGGGCCAGCCCGACGCGCCGTCGAAATCCCTTGGACAGCGTCTCGATCGACTGGTGCAGCACCGGTCCCAGCGCCAGGCGCTCGATCACCGTATCGAGACGGGAACGCCGGACCTCGCCCCGCAACCCGCGCAGGTCGGCGATGAACTCCAGAAAGCCGCGCGCGCTCATCTCGCCGTAGGCCGGCGCGCCCTCGGGCAGGTAGCCGACGCAGCGCCGGGCGGCGATCGGGTCGGTTTCGACATCGTGGCCGTAGATCGAGGCCCGTCCGGACGACGGCGCGATGAAGCCGGTCAGCATCCGCATCGTGGTCGTCTTGCCGGCCCCGTTCGGCCCGAGGAAGCCGAGCACCTCGCCTGGCCGCACCTCGATGCTCAGGTCGTCCACGGCGATCAGCGCGCCATAGCGCTTGCTCAGATGCTCGGTCTTGATCATGGTCGCGGGCGGAATTTTTCGCGGGCGCAAAGATAATGAAGCGCGCCGATCTTTGCAAATGACATGCCCTCACCCCCGCCCCGGAGGTTCGGGCGGCAGCGACAGGCACGGATCGGCCCGCGCCTGCACCGGCGTTCGAAACACCGCATCGTAGGCGTACGGTACCCCGGCATCGTCCACCTGCCCGCGCTCGATCAGCGCGATGCTGATGATGCGCTCCCGCTGCGGGGCCGGCAGAAAGTAGGGCACGCCGATGTCGCGGCGCGCGTGCCCGTTTCCGGTCAGCAGCACCACCCCGCGCTGCAGCTGCGGCTCGATCGCACGCGCCATCGTCGCGTCGCGCGCGATCTGCGCGCGCGCCAGCGCCGGCAGCATGTCGCCCGCCAGCCGGTGGCAGTGGCCGTCGTCGACCGCCTGCTGCTGGGCCCGCAGCAGACCGGGTGGCAGCGCGTCCAGGCCGAGTTCACGCTGCTCCGTGGGGCTGAACACGGCGCCGAATCCGTCCTTCGCGACCCGCATGGCATCGGCCCGCGACAGGTTGGCCGCCACGATCGGAAGATCATATTGGAGCGCCAGCTCCAGGTACGGCCGGTAAAGGTCCCAGCCCCAACCACGCGCCCCCAGTGCGGCCAGCTCGCCGGCGCGGTCGACCCCGTCCACGCGCAGCCGGCCGCGGATGCGGTCGATGTCGGCCTGCTGCTCGCGGTCGAACTGCTCGAAAGCCAGTGCCGGACGCGCGCCGGATCGCAGCAGCAGCGCCAGCGCCTGCGCGCGCACCGCATGCTGGCTCGCGTTGTCATGAATCTCGCCCAGCAGCACGACCGGCCGCCGCTGCATCTGGGCTGCCAGCGCCGGGGCGGTGAAATCCACGTCGTGAGCCGGCGGCGCCGCGCAGGCGGCCAGGGCCGTCAGCCCCAGGACCGCCAACCTGGGCCTGGCCCCGCAAGATGTCGTCATCGGATCGGTTGGGACGGTGTGGCAAGTCGGGGCGGCAGTGTAGCCGCAGGCGGACCCCTGATAATCGCCCCCAATTGCCGCCGCAAAACGGGGAAACCGATGAACAAGGCCAGGCTCGAAGCGTTCAGCGACGGCGTGATCGCCGTGATCATCACGATCATGGTGCTTGAACTGAAAGTCCCGCGGGGCGCGCAGCTCGCCGACCTGCTCGAACTGGCACCGGTCTTCTTCAGCTACGTGCTGAGCTACCTGTACGTCGGCATCTACTGGAACAACCACCACCACATGCTGCACACGGTAAAGCGCGTGACCGGAAGCATCCTGTGGGCGAACCTGCACCTGCTGTTCTGGCTGTCGCTGGTCCCGTTCACCACCGGCTGGATGGCCGAGAACCGCTTTGCGACGTGGCCGACCTTCGCCTACGGACTGGTGCTGATGCTGGCCGCGATCGCCTACTGGCTGCTGCAGACCTGCGTGATTCGCACGCACGGGGCCGATTCCCTGCTGGCCAAGGCGGTCGGCGCCGACCTGAAGGGCAAGCTCTCGCCGGTGCTGTACGTGGCGGCGATCGCAGCCGGATTCGCCTCCAGCGGGGCGGCGCTCGCCATCTATGTGCTGGTGGCGCTGATGTGGTTGATTCCGGACCGGCGCATCGAGAAACTCCTTGCCAGCGGACCGGCTGATTAATAAGCTCCTCCGGCCCGGCGCGCGCGCCTTGATCACCGGACGCCCTGTATGGACATAGACGGGAATCGTCACTGGCAGGGGCGCCTCGGGCAGCCGCCCGCTGGCGCCCGCCCCCGGTCGCAACTGCTGCTGGAGCGCTTTCTGGGTGTCCGCGCCGCCTCGCTGCAGATCGCCGGCGCGCTGTCCGTCGAGGACCAGTGCGTGCAGTCGATGGCGGACGCCAGCCCGACCAAATGGCACCTGGCCCACACCACCTGGTTCTTCGAGGCCCTGGTGCTGCAGCCCCACGCGCCGGCCTATCGACCGTTCGATCCGCGCTATTCGCGCCTGTTCAACTCGTACTACGAAGCGCTCGGGCCGCGCCAAGCGCGCGAAGCGCGCGGGCTCCTGACCCGTCCGGCCCATGAGGAGGTCCTTTTGTACCGCCGCTATGTCGAGGATGCGATCGAATCGCTGATCGGCGCAGGCACGGCCGAAGAGCCGGTCGGATCGCTGGTGGAACTGGGCCTGAACCACGAACAGCAGCACCAGGAGTTGATGCTGACCGACATCAAGCACGCGTTCTACCTGAACCCGTTGAAGCCGGCCTTCGGCGCGGCTTCGCCGCCAGCGCACGGCGAGCCGGAGCCGCCGCAGTGGACCCGGCACGGCGGCGGCGAACGTCAGATCGGTCATGCCGGTGGCACCTTCGCCTTCGACAACGAGAGCCCGCGCCATGCGGTGCTGCTGCGCCCCTTTCAACTGGCCTCGCGGGCGGTGAGCTGCGGGGAATATCTCGACTTCATCCAGGACGGCGGTTACCGGCGCCCGGAGTTGTGGCTCAGCGACGGCTGGGCCGCGGTGCAGAAGCACGGCTGGGCCGCGCCCCTGTACTGGGACCCGGACGGCCGGGGCCGATACAGGCTGTTCACGCTGCAGGGCGTGCGGGCGCTGAATCCGGCCGAACCGGTCTGTCATCTGAGCTTCTACGAGGCCAGCGCCTATGCGCAATGGGCCGGCGCGCGCCTGCCGACCGAGTTCGAGTGGGAAGCGGCCGCGTCGGCCTGGTCCGGTGCGCGCGAGCGCACGGGCCCGATCGACCTGCATCCGGTGTCGGGTGGGCTCGTGCCGGACCGGCCTGAGCCGTTGTGCGGAACGGTCTGGCAGTGGACGCGTTCCTCGTACGATCCCTACCCCGGCTTCCGCCCCGGGCCGGGCGTTGCCAGTGAATACAACGGCAAGTTCATGGTGGGACAACTGGTGCTGCGCGGCGGCAGCTGCGTGACACCGCCCGGACATGTCCGGATCACCTACCGCAACTACTTCCCGCCCGGGGCACGCTGGCAGTTCTCCGGGCTTCGCCTCGCGAGGGATGCATGAGGGGCCCGGCGCTTAATCGGCGCGAAAGCGCCGCGGACGGGGCGATCCCGGCCGGCGCCGCGGAGTTCGCCGACGCCATGGTGCGGGCGTTGCGCGATCGGCCGCGCAGCATCGAGCCGAAGTTCTTCTACGACGCGGCCGGAATGGCCCTGTTCGAAAGAATCTGCGAGCTCGACGAGTATTACCTGACCCGCACGGAGATCGCGATCCTGCAGGAACAGGCGCAGCACATCGCACGCTTGATCGGTCCGCACGCCGACGTGGTCGAGTTCGGCGCGGGCAGCCCGGCCAAGGCCGGCATCGTGCTCACGGCCCTGCCGAGCCCGTCGCGCTACGTTCCGGTGGATCTGTCGGCTGCGCCGGCCGACGGCGCGCTGCACGACTTGCAGAGTGCCTTCCCCGGGCTGCGGGTCGAGCCGCTGGCGGCGGACTTCGTGCTTCCGCTGGCGCTGCCGGCGCCACGCCCCGGCGATGGCCGCCGCGTCGGCCTTTTCCTGGGTTCGACCATCGGCAACCTGTCGGCCGCGCAGGCGCGCGACTTCCTGGCGGGAACGGCCGCCTCGTTTGCGGGCGGAGGCCTGCTCGTGGGCGTGGACCTGGTCAAGGACCCCGCCGTGCTGCACCGCGCCTACAACGACGCACAGGGAGTGACCGCCGCCTTCAACCGCAACGTTCTGGCGCGCGCCAACCGGGAGCTGGGCGCCGACTTCGACCCGGACTCGTTCGATCACTACGCGTGCTACCGCCCCGATGAGCGGCGCATCGAGATGCATCTGGTCAGCCGGCGGCGCCAGGCGGTGCACGTGTGCGGAGAGACGTTCGAATTTGCCGAGGGCGAGAGCCTGCACACCGAGAATTCGCACAAATTCACCGTCGAAGGCTTTCAGCAACTGGCACGCGCAGCGGGCCTGGCGCCGGGACCGGTGTGGTGCGACCGGCTGTGCCGATTCAGCGTCCACTGGCTGGCGGTGCCGCCGCGCCCGGCCGTGCGCTGAGTCCGCTCAGCGGAGCAGCTCCGCGGCAAGATCAGCCGACACCAGCAGCAACAGGCCTGCGAACGCCTGCCGCAGCCTCCGCACCGGCAGATGGTGCGCCAGGCTCGCGCCCAGCGGCGCCGCGGCGATCGCGGTCAATGACACGCCCAGCACGGCCGGCAGGAACACGAGGCCGATGCAGCCCGCCGCGCATTGAACCGGGTGTCCGGCCAGCAGATAGCCGGACAGGCCGGCCGCCGCCAGCGGCAGGCCCAGCGCGGCGGCGGTGCCGATCGCACGCTTCATCGGGAGGTAGTGCGCCAGCAGCGGGACCGACAGCAGCCCGCCGCCCACGCCGGCGAGCGACGACAGCAGTCCGATCGCCAGGCTGTGACGGCACAACGCGGCCTGGCCGGGCAGCACGGCCCCCCGGTCGGCCTCGGTGCGGTCGGCTCGCCGGGTCAGCAGCCCCCAGGTGGCCCACAACGCGAATCCGATGAAAGCCGCCAGCGGCAGGCGTCCGCCGACCGTGCAGGCCGCCACCGTGCCCGCCAGCGCGCCGGCTGCAATTCCGGGCGCCAGGCGCCTGAATGCGCACCAGTCGATCGAGCCGCGCGCGGCGTGCGCGCGCGCGCTCGAAATGGAGGTCGGGATCACGATGGCCAGCGACGTCGCCATCGCCACCGGCGTCGCATCGTCGGCGCCGATGCCGAGCAGCCGCGCGCCTAGGATCAGCGCGGGAACGATCACGGTGCCGCCGCCGACTCCCAGCAGTCCGGCCAGGAAGCCCGAGCACAGGCCGATGCACAGGCACAGCGTCCAGGCCATCGCGGATCACACCCTGCGAAGCGCGCGCCGGAAGCGGTCGGCCCGAACCACGTACTGGGTGGCGTTGGCCTGGATGCCGGCCAGTTCGCGCTCGGTCAGGGCGCGCACCGCACAGGCGGGACTGCCCCGCAGCAGCACACCCGGCTCGAAGCGGCGGCCGCCGGCCACGATCGAGCCGGCCGCCACCAGCGTGTCGTGGCCGATCACGGCGCCGTCCATCACGACGGCGCACATCCCGATCAGGCACCGATCGCCGATGCTGGCGCCGTGGATCGCCGCCAGGTGCCCGATCGACACCTGCGCGCCGACCACGACCTCCCCGTCCGGCAGACAGTGGATGACCGCTCCGTCCTGGACGTTACTCTGGCGGCCGATCCGGATCGACCCGTTGTCGCCGCGCAGCACGGCACCGAACCAGACGCTCACGTACTCGTCCAATGCGACGTCGCCGACCAGGCACGCGCCGTCGGCGACATAACTGCGGGGGCCCAGGCGGGGAGCGACTCCGTCCAGTGCAAAGGTGCGCGGGCCACCCTGACCGGGCGGTGCCGCCAGCGCGACGGCGGCGCCCGGCGGGCGCACCCGCAGGTACGACCGCGTACGACCCCGGGTGAGCAGCAGTCTCATGGCGCGCCCAAGCCTGAAGGCCGGGCACGCTCCGGTCCAGCGGAAGATTGCGAAGTGTGCGGACCGGATGCGCGGATGCGTGGCGCCCGCGGTTTCGGTTAGGAGCCCGCCCCGGGAGTGCCGGGGCGGGCTCGCCAGGGATCAGCTCAGCGTCAGAAGCTTGATCACCCGATCGGAGTCCTCGCGCGAATCGACCGCCAGATAGGCGATGAACTGCGTGCCGATTACCGCGGCCGAGAAGCCGCGCAGGCTGATGCCGGCCTCCGCGATCTTCTGCGCCAGGTTGGCGGCGACGCCCGGCCGGTCACGCCCCGTCACGCGGACCGAGTGCACCGTGTGCGAAGCGCTGAATCCGATCTGCGCCGCCGCCGCGATCTCGTGATCGCCCTGCAGCGGCGTGACGAATACGACCCCCTTTCCCGGCTGATCCGGGGCCCGTCGCGCGATGATGCACTGCAAATCGGCCCCGGCATCGTGCAAGGCCCGCAGGGCCTCCGCCAGCCCGCCGGACCGGTCGGGTATCGGAGCGACCCAGACGTCGACGGCTTCCACGAAAAAACCCATCGCGCATCCTCCCCTGCTCTGATTGAGCCTCGCGGCGTCAGCTTACAACGTCGGGCGCCGCCGGCGCGTGTCCGGTCAGATCACGCCGTCCCACGGCAGCGAAAGGCGGGTTGCGCAGTTCACGATGCCGACCATCGAGTAGGTCTGCGGAAAGTTGCCCCACAGCTCGCCGCTCGCCACCATCAGATCCTCGGACAGCAGGCCGGACTGATTGCGCCGCGCCAGCAGCGCTTCGAATATCTCGCGCGCCTGCTCGACGCGACCGATCCGGGCCAGCGCATCGATGCGCCAGAACGAGCAGGCGAGGAAGGCGGTCTGGGGCAGTCCGAAATCGTCGGGCGCTTCGTAGCGGCGCATGAACGGGCCGTCGCACAGATGACGCTCCAGCGCCTGCACCGTACTGACGAAGCGCGCATCGCGCGCGTCGAGAAACCCGACCTCGCCCATCAGCAGCACGCCGGCGTCCAGGTCGCTGCCGCCGAAGCTGGCGGCGAAGGCCTGGCGCTTCGGGCTCCAGGCCTGCTCGAGGATCCTGGCCTTGATCGCGTCGGCGCGCCCGCTCCAGTGCGGCATCCGGTCCGAGCGTCCGATCACGCGCGCGATCTTGGACAGCCGGTCGCACGCCGCCCAGCACATCAGCGCCGAGGAGGTGTGCACGCCGGAGCGGGTCCGCAGCTCCCACATGCCGGCATCGGGCTGGTCGTGCGACGCCCATGCGCGTTCGCCCATGCTCTCGAGCGCCGCGAAATCGCTGGCGTCGACGCGCCGCAGCAGGCGCCGATCGTGAAACGCCTGCGCGGCCCCGAGCACCACATTGCCATAGACGTCGTGCTGCGCGTGTTCGTGCGCCTGGTTGCCGATCCGCACCGGTCCCATGCCCCGATACCCGCTCAGGCCCAGCACCGTGCGTTCGGTCAGCTGAGCTTCCAGGCCGATTCCGTACAGCGGCTGCACCCGGTGCGAGCCGATGCCGCGCACGACGTTGTGCAGCCAGCGCAGGTAGTCCTCCATCGTCGTGACTTCCGCCAGGCTGTTCAGCGCCCGCACGACCAGGAAGGCGTCGCGCAGCCAGCAATAGCGGTAGTCCCAGTTGCGCTGGCTGTCCGGCGCCTCCGGGATGCTGGTGGTCATCGCGGCCACGATCGCGCCCGTTTCCTCGTACTGGCACAGCTTCAGCGTGATCGCCGAGCGGATCACGGCTTCCTGCCACTCGAAGGGCACCGCCAGGCGGCGCGTCCAGCGCAGCCAGAACAGCGACGTCTGTTCCTCGAATTCGCGTGCCGTGTCCTCGATGCCGCCCGAAAGCGTCTCGTCCGGGCCCAGCAGCAGGCTGATCGGCGCGTGCAGCGAAAACCAGGTTTCGCCGACCACGTAGCTCAGCGGCGCGTTGGTGGTCAGGCGCAACGTCCAGCCCGAGCCGACGAAGCGCAGGTGGTTGCTGCCGCGCGTGCGGACCGGCTCGTGCGCGCCCCAGTCGCTGCGCGGGCGCACCACGAGGCGCACGCGCGGGTGCCCGAACAGCGGCCGGACGCGGCGCACCAGCTGCGCCGGGCGGAAGAAGCGGTCGCGCTGGAAGAAGCGCGGCGCGAAATCGGTGATCTCGATGCCCTGGCCTTCCGCATCGAACAGGCGCGTGCGCACGATCGCGGTACCGGGGTCGTACTCCTGTTCGGTTCGCGCCAGCCCCTCCAGCTCGACAGCCATCGTGCCGTCGAGCCCGAGGCCGCGTTCGGAATCGAGCAGCGCGTGGAACACCGGGTCGCCGTCGAAGCGCGGCATGCAGCACCAGACGATCCGGCCCCAGGCATCGATCAGCGCGCTGATCGCACAGTTGCCGATCACCGCCAGATCCAGCGAGGCCGGCGATCCATCTGGCGTTGCGGGCGATGCCGGCATCGGGTTCGGCCTTCAGGATGACGCGCCCGGCGAAACGGAGGGTGCGCCGGAGCGAAGCATTTGTGCCAATATAACCGCAGCCGGCTTTCCCTCTCCCTTGTCGTGGACTCCGGTGTTGGTGCGTGTTACGCGGGCGCCGGGGGTTCGGTTGCGCGCGGCGGCCGCACCCCCTGCCCATGAACACGTTCCGCCTCCAGCTGCGCTTCCTGATCCCGCTCGTTCTGACGCTGGTGGCGGCCGCTTATCTTGCGCTGCCGTTGATGGACCGTCTGACGCTGCGCTGGTTTGCGCGCGACCTGGACCTGCGGGGCGAGTTGCTGGCGAACGCGCTGTCGGATTCGATCGCCGAAGCGCTGGCGCAGGAGAAGGTGTCGCGCCTGCAGACCCTGTTCAACCGCGCGGTGCAGGATGAACGGCTGGTGGCGATCGGGCTGTGTTCGTCCGACGGCCGCCTGCTGCAGCGGACCACCGGCTACCCGGCCACGCTGACCTGCAGCGATGCGCACGCCACCGCCGAGCGGGTCGATCCGCTGCTGCGGATCGAGGGCGGCTCGGTTCACGTGAGCTATTCGCCGGTCAACGCCGATTCCGGCCGCGTCGCCGACCTGGTGCTGCTGCACGACATGAGCTTCATCGAGCGCCGCAGCCAGGACACGCGGCGCTATTTGATCATCGCGATCGCAGCGCTCGGCGTGGTGATCGCGATGATCACGGTGGTGGTCGCGCAACTGAGCTGGCGCGGGTGGGTCTCGGGGGCGCGGGCGCTGCTGCGCGGCGAGGGGCTGCTGCGGCCGCTGCTGCCGCCCACGCCCGAGCTGGCGCCGCTCGCGGCCGACCTGCGGTCGCGGCTGCGCGAGCTGGACGACGAGTACCGCCGCATCCAGGGGCTGGAGGTCGAGTGGGGGCCCGACCGTCTGCGCTCGCTGTTGCGCACGCAGTTGCGCGGCGACGAAGTGATCGTGGTATCGAACCGCGAACCCTATATCCACGAGGCGGCACCGCAGGGCATCGTCGTCAAGCGGCCCGCCAGCGGCCTGGTGACCGCGATCGAGCCGGTGATGCGCGCCTGTTCCGGGACGTGGATCGCCCACGGCAGCGGCAGCGCCGATGCGCAGGTCGTGGGCCTGCACGACCGGATCCTGGCGCCGCCGGGGCGCGGCGAGTACACGCTGCGGCGGATCTGGCTGACCGAGAAAGAGGAGCAGGGCTACTACTACGGTTTCGCCAACGAGGGCATCTGGCCGCTGTGCCACGTCGCGCACGTGCGGCCGGTGTTTCGCGAAGCCGACTGGCTGGCCTATCGCGAGGTCAACCAGCGCTTCGCCGATGCGGTGGTCAGCGAGGTGCGCAGCGAGGATCCGGTCGTAATGGTGCAGGACTACCATTTCGCGCTGCTGCCGGCGATGATCCGCGAACGCCTGCCGAACGCCACGATCCTCACGTTCTGGCACATCCCGTGGCCGAACCCGGAATCCTTCGGCATCTGTCCCTGGCGGCGCGAGATTCTGCAGGGGATGCTCGGCAGCACGATCCTGGGTTTCCAGACGCGCTTTCACAGCAAGAACTTCATCGAGACGGTCGACCGCAACCTGGAGGCGCGCATCGAGCACGAGCACTCGACCATTTCGTTTCACGACGACGAAACCCTGGTCGAGAGCTACCCGATCTCGATCGAGTGGCCCAGCGCCGCCAGCGCGGCCGCCTCGCCGGCGCCCGACCCATGCCGGCGCAATGTGACGCAGCGCCTGGGGATCGGCCCGGGCTCGAGAATCGCGGTCGGCGTCGACCGCCTCGACTACACCAAGGGCATCGCCGAGCGGATGCAGGCGGTCGAGCGGCTGCTCGAGCAGAACCCCGAATGGGTGGGGCGCTTCGTGCTGGTGCAGGTGGCCGCGCCCTCGCGCAGTTCGCTGACGGAATACCGCCAGCTGGAGGAGCACATCCGCCAGCTGGCCGATCGGATCAACGACCGCTTCGGCGGCCCGAACTACCGGCCCATTCACCTGCTGATAGAGCACCATGACCGGGACGCGGTGACCGAGCTGTATCGCGCCGCGGACCTGTGCGTGGTCACGAGCCTGCACGACGGCATGAACCTGGTCTGCAAGGAATTCGTCGCCGCGCGCGAGGACGAGCGCGGCGTGCTGATATTGAGCTGTTTCGCGGGCGCGGCGCGCGAGATGACCGAGGCGCTGGTGGTCAATCCCTACCACGTCGAGGAGTGCGCCGCCGCGATACTGCGCGCGTTGACGATGCCGGAGGCGGAGCAGCGCGAGCGCATGGCCAGCCTGCGGGCGACCGTGCGCGAAGGCAACGTCTATCGCTGGGCCGGGCGCATCCTGACGGACGCCGGGCACCTGCGGCTGCGCCGGCGCATCGAGGCCCGCGTACAGCGCCACCACCTGGCCTGAGATGAGGAACCTGTTCACCTCCGCGGGAAAACGGGCGCTGGCGGCCGTGTTGCGCGCGCAACCGCTGCTGGCTTTCGATTTCGACGGCACCCTGGCGCCGATCGTGGAGCGGCCCGATGCTGCGCGCGTGGCGCCCGGGGTCTCGCAGCGGCTGGACCGCCTCGCGCGCCTGCGGCCGGTGGCGGTCGTGACCGGCCGCTCGGTCGCCGATGTGACGCAACGACTCGGATTCGCGCCGCAGTTCATCGTCGGAAACCACGGGGCCGAGGAGCCGGGCCGCGCCTGCGGCCTGGATCCTGCCAGGCTGGACGGCCTGCGGGCCCGCCTTGCGACGCACGCCGACGCGCTGCAGGCGGCCGGCGTGCAGCTCGAGGACAAGGTCCTTTCGCTCGCGCTGCATTACCGCCTCGCGCGCGACCGGCCCCGGGCGCTGGCCGGCATCGATGCGCTGCTGGCCGGACTGGAGCCGCAGTTGCGGCGCTTCGGCGGCAAGTGCGTGGTCAACGTGGTGCTGGCGGAGGCGCCCGACAAGGCCGACGCGGTCGTGTCGCTGGTGCAGCGCACGGGCTGCGGCTCGGCGGTGTTCATCGGCGACGACGTGAACGACGAAGAGGTGTTCGCGCGGGCGGCGCCGGCCTGGCTGACCGTTCGCGTCGGTCGCGGCGGCCCGCGCTCGCGCGCGGCCTACTTTCTCCAAAGTCACTCCGACATGGAAGCGCTGTTGGAGAGCATGCTCGGCTTGCTGCAGGGGGCGTCGGGCTGAGCCCTTTGGCGGTACGGCGGGCCGACCATCGCGCCGGCCGGCGGTTCAAATCGGGCGCGCGTTCGAATAGACTGGAGCCACGCCGAGAAAATCTTCGCATTCACCGGCGCACCGACCGACACCGTGAACAGCAATCGCAACCCCAAAGCGAAGTCGCCGTCGCGACGCCATGCAGGGGGTGCGTCCCGCGCCCGCCCGCGGCGCGTTGGGGCCGGCGGTGCCGCCCGCGCCGCATCCAGGCACGAGGCCGATCGCCGCCTGGCGATTACCGTCCTCGGGCAATTCCGCCTGATCTTCCGTTCCGCCAAGAAACATTTCCAGTGGGTGCAGGACCGCACCGGCGTCAGCGGGGCGCAACTGTGGGTGCTGGCCGAGCTGCGCCGGCGGCCCGGCATCCGGGTCACCGAGTTGGCGCGGGCGATGGGCGTGCATCAGTCGACGGCCAGCAACCTGATCGAGCCCCTGGAAAAGCGCGGACTGATCCAGCGCGACCGTTCCAGTCAGGACCTGCGCGTCGTGCACCTGTCGCTGACCCGCTCCGGTCGCGATACGATCGCGCGCGCGCCGCTGCCGCTCGAGGGCGTGCTGCCCGACGCGTTGAGCTCGCTCGGGCAGGCGGACCTGTTCGAGTTGCAGCAGCGCCTCGAAAAGCTCGCCAAGCTGATGAAGGTGCGCGACAGCGCCGGCAAGGGCATCCCGCTCGGGGAGATGTGAAAAGGAGGGCGGCCTGCCTTTTTCGGAGCCGCCCCCCAAACGCTGCTTGCTGCGGGAATCAGGACCCGCTCGCCTTCACTTCCACTCGTGCACGAAGTCGACGCGCCGGTTCTGGGACCAGCAGGACTCGTCGTGGCACAGCGCCCGCGGCTTCTCCTTGCCGAAGCTTATGGTCTCGATGCGCGAATCCGGCACCCCGAGCAGCTTCAGGCGCTGCTTGACCGCATCGGCCCGGCGCTGACCCAGGGCCAGGTTGTATTCGCGGCTGCCCCGTTCGTCACAGTTGCCCTGCAGCGTCACGGAGTCGTTCGTATAGGTGGTGGCAACCTTCGCATGGTCCGTGATCGCCGCGGTCTGGTCTGACTTGATCTCGAACCTGTCGAAATCGAAGTAGACGCTTTCGTTGGCCACGCCCGCGCGCATGCGCTCGAAGACCTGCATGGGCGATTCGGTCACGACCGGCGCCGGCTTGGGAGGCGGCGGTGGCGGCGGCGGCGGGGGCGGAGGTTCGGG